>JAAUYB010014981.1_pt1 | contig 33783 bp, 22 predicted proteins | sample 7278071 | NCBI WGS metagenome assembly JAAUYB01 (sample SAMN14350121, study PRJNA611818) | marine sediment metagenome | isolation source: surface marine sediment (1.8m) | place: French Polynesia: Moorea | collected 2018-08 | reverse complement strand
ATGGGCATGGGTCACCTCTCATGATGGTTTCCCATTTAATCTCACATGGACCAGGGTCAATTGTCCAGCACTTTTTCTCATATCATCGCCCCCACTTTCAATTACACCCGGATTCCTCGGGTAGTTGACCCCGGTCACTCTTTCCCGCTGCTTTAACCAAGAGAAAGGAGCTACTTACCGAGACTTTTCCCTTGGCCTCGGTACCTAATCGCCTGGTTCAGATTGCAGTTTAGCCCGTTGATGAGGTAAAGTATAAGTCATTAGCATATCTGGAAGATCTTGTTATGACATCGGCACCTGATCTAATCTACCCGGAGACAGAAAATAAACAAGCCTTATTGGCACAGATGACGCGTTGGGGCCCCTTGATTGAGGATGCCCGCATGCTTGGTTTTGTAGGACCGAGTATTTCTGAAAGTGAGCCTAACCATGAACGGAAGATCTTGTTAAGAGCTTTTGGCACCAAGGATTGTTGGTTGGTTTATCAATCAGAATCATTTGCTGATAAGAATCAGTCCCACACTTTACTAAAAAGATTTATCGATCGTACGAGATCCCTTGTCGAGGTCTCAGGCAAAGAAATCTCAAGAGTGGTCGAAAGAATTTTAATTGATGGAGTAAATAGTGTTGGTGGACGATGTGGAGCAATATATTTATTGGATAAAGAAAAGAGTGTTTGGTCCCCGATAGCGCGCTTTAATATTCCTGAAGAACATCCAATTGACCTACAGTTGGATGAAGGTATTTGTGGGCATCTCAAAAAAACGGGTGAACCTTTCTTCGTTACTGGAGACTATGATTCCTCTGACTTCTGCAGTAGGAAGCTGAGTGGTTTATTCACCTCTGTGGCCATGGTCGCAATCAAATCCAAAGGAAAAATGATTGGATCTTTGTTTATTGAAAACCCTAAAAAGGATTATTTTGCTTTCGAAGTATTTGCGCGCTTAAAGCCTTTTGTCGACAAAATTCATGACACTCTTCATAACGATATTGGACAACCTGAATCTCTTAATAAATGGGAAAATATTCACAATAAGTGGAGTGACCCTAATAACCTAATTGGTAACTCGCCCTTTGCTGTTATAGCTGTTGAAAGTGGAGTAATATCATTTTTTAATTGGCGCGCAGTAGAATTATTTGGCTATGACCCCAAAGATGTTTTTGGCAAGAGCCCTGGTGAATTATATAGCAATCTTAAGATAGCAAAAGCGGTAAACAAAATATTGCGAAAAAGTGAACTTGTAAGCGGCTATATTGTAAATGGCAGGCATAAATCTGGAAAAACCTTTCCAATGAGACTTTATGCTATGAGGACAGGACCGAATTCGAGCGTTGGCTTTATTGAGGACCTGCGTGAATTGAGTGGCGAAAAGGATAAAGTTTCTCTTTTATTAAGCTGCATTAGTGTTTTAAAAGGTGAAAAGGATGAGGCTTTTGCACTTCAATCGCTGTCAACGAAAATTGTAGAAGTTTTGAAGGCATCCTTTTGTGGTGTTTATATTCTTACTGAAAGGAACACTTTTTTGAGAACTGGTGTTGAAACCCGACCAGGCAATTGGGAGATGACGCCTTCAATTCCCTCAGATTTATTGAAAACATGGTCAAACAAAGGATCGATTTATAGAAAACTTCATAAAAAGAATACTACATTGAAAAAGCTGACAAATATTTTCAACTTACCTGAAATTCCAGAAATGGTTACCATTGCTCCCATTGTTATCAAAAATAAATGTGTCGGCTTCCTTTGTGTTGGCAATTTAAAAGAAGACCTATTATTCTCTCCAATAGGCAAGGCTAACGAAGAAGGTTTGGTGATGTTTCAGAGTATAGCAAGTCAAACTGCGGAGTTTATCGATAGAGTAAGACTCTTACGTGCAAGTGATCAATCTAGACTACAAATACAGGCATTTTTTGAGGCCGGTGATGCACTCATCGAACCTAAACCACCCCGAGAAATTCTTGCCCGAGTGGTAGAGCATATTCTGGATATATCCGGCGCTTGGTGGGTAAGCATTATATTAGCTAATAGAGAAGGGGTTTTCGAACAGCCTATTCAAATCTGCCGAGAAGAATGGCCTAAAAAGCAAATCGAAATTCGCTCGGACGGCCTTACAAGGAGGGTACTCGAAACAGGCCAAAGAATCATTATAGACGACTTGGCTAAAACGGAATTACCCATTAACCCCAAGCTGAAGGATTGGAAGATTCAGGCAGAATGGTGTTTACCACTTATTATTAGAGAGCAGTGCATAGGAGTTGTATGGCTGTACTTTACTAAAGAACCCACCTATCCTAAATCTGAGTTGCACCACCTTCAACACTTCGCTAATCAGGCAGCTCTTTCAGTCGATGGGTCACGTGCTCTGGAACAACAGGAAAAAACACTTGCCGCTTTAGAAACGTTCGATAAGGCAAAAGATCCAGACGAATTACACCAGGCTATAATTGATGCTCTTGTAGATATCCTGGGCATTAAATCAGCCATGTTTTGTCTTTATGATCTGAAGAGGAAAGCGCTTCTTCAGAAACACTATGCTGCTAATGGTGGCTACTGGGTCGATGCCCCTGAGTGGAAGGGGTGGGCCCTAGCTAAATCCAAGGAGATCTTCCTCGATGCTCCAATTACTCCAATCCTGTTACAGGGTAGCGACATCGTTCGAGCCCTTTTTTTTGATCGAGATGAATTTATTCGTGGGATCTTTCTTTTCAAAGTATTGCCTGGCGCCAAGTTATGGGAAAGAGAAGAATTTGCATTGAAGACACTCGCAAAGCACGCGGCTTTTGCAATGAAGCGAGTTGATCTGATTACCCGACTGGAAAATACCCTAAAGTTGGCCCAGGTTGCGGCACAAGCCGGGACTCAGGGAAGCGTAAAGTCCACGCTTAGTGCAACCGCCAGAGAAATCTGCAACCGGCTCAAGGCTGACCTTGTCGTCATCAGTGTTTTCGACAGTACCAGGGACAGGGTTCGAGACCTCATTTTCGTTAGGTTGCCCGACCGAGACAAAACAGGAACCCTAGGGTTCCTGAAAGATGACGAACAATTCCAGCTAGAATTAATGAAGGGTGGCTTTCTCTGGATAGAAAATCGTAACCAGCCTAAAGGGAAAATTAAAGAAGCCATGGTTTCTCAAGGCTTCAACAGCTTTGCGTCACTCCCACTGAGGTTCGATGGGAATTTTGTCGGCTGGCTGGGGCTTTTCTATGACGAAGCTCATGTCTTTGAAGAGGACGAGCGAAGTAATATCCAATTAATTGCTAACTTGGTAGCGACAACTGTTAAGAGTGCGTTATTACACCAAATCAACACTAGGCAGGCAAGTCATGTTGCTACGATCCAGAAACTCGGCCGTGAAGCCATTACCTCTCTTGATCGTGAGGAATTGTTAACTCTATTGGCGCGACGCGGCAAGGAATTGGTTTCCGTGGAATCGGGTGGAGGAGACGTATCTATCTGGATCGGGAAAAAGGGGTCGTACCAAGTGATCGATGCAAAAAATGATCACGGGAAGGCAAAGAAGTTCTGTGGTCATGATGTAGATGCCTCTATAATCCAGAGATGCATAGACTCCCAAGAAAATGTCTTGGACTTTAGCATGCCTTCTAAACTTGCCGTACCCATTTTGGCAGGTGAGGAGACCATAGGCGCCTTCTACGCAACGCACCCGGAAGCCAAAGCTTTTGATGAAGGTCTGATCATGGCCTTGGAGGTGATTGCAACCCAGGCAAGCATTGCTATACAGTCTGCGCGCTTCTATGGAAATCTCCGTCGCATGGGCGGTATGGTCGGCAGCAAAACTGCGCTTGAATGGCTTTCCATGGTCGGGGCAACCTGGGGTCACAATATTCATCGTGAGGCGGCAACCGCACGGCAGAAAATCGAATTGCTGAAACGAAAACTCAAAGGCAAGCTCGATGAAAAGTATACGGGTTACCTATCGAGCCTCGATAAACATTTCACATCTATCAAAGAGATGCCCTTGCTGGCTCCCCTTACCGGTGAGGAAGAAATCACAGAATTCGATCTCATCGATTGGCTGGTAGGGCATATCGATCGCCTCAAAAAAGGTGAGTTCCAGGCAATCGCTTTCAAAAAAGACTTTCCCAAGCGTCCGGTCATCGTCGAAGCAAGTAAAAACTGGCTCTACAGGTTATTTGAAATCATCTTCGAGAATGGTAAACGCGTCTTGCTGAAGTACCATATCGAGGACCCCGGTTTTGAAATCATCATTTCAACCGATGAGACGGGGACAATTGTGCGGGTGAAAAACAACGGCCCTAAAATCGAACCTCATATCGCTGAGAAAATGTTCGAGAACATCATCAAGAAAGAGGAAGGCGGCCATGGCGCGGGCATCGGTCTGGTTTTGGCCAGGACGATTGCCCAAACCTACGGTGGCCATCTTTACGCCAGGAAAGATCTTGAAAATGGAGCCGAGTTTGTGTTGACATTACCGCCAGTTCCTGGAAAATAGACCCAAGATCGTGTAGATCAAGGGGATGTAGCGTTTGCAAAAGCGGATCTTGATCATTGAAAATGATGATGAATACCGGGAACTGATTGCCGAATTACTCATCGATGAAGGCTGTCTCGTTATTCAGGCCGGGACCTTAGATGAGGCCAGGCGTCATCTCGAAGAGCGCTTTTTTCATCTCATTTTGTGCGACATCCGCATGGAAGACGATAACGATGAACATGACCACAGCGGTATTGAATTCCTAAAAAATGAAGCACCTGACATGATCCCACGAGTGATCAACACCAATTATAAAAATATAGAGAATATGGACAAGTCTTTTGGCGCCGCCGAAGAAGTGGTTGCAAAAGGTGAGTCAGACACATTACTGGCCGCGTTACGGAAGGCATGGAAAAAAAATATCGGCATGGAGAGGGAACAGTCCTTTCATTTCGATGAAGAGACTGTAACGACCTTCTCCCGGTTGGCAGAACTTCTGGAACCCGATCCTCAAAAGCGTCCTGACTACGCCGAGGAATTGAATTATATTTTTAGCCGTATGTTCCCAAATAGGGCAAAAATACGCCTGGGTAGGGTGCTGTGGCATGAGGATGGTCGAGTAGCAGTAATTACCCACCTTTTCAGGCCAAGACGACGACCGGAAGGCTACATCGTGGTATTTGGTTTAAAAGCCAAAATAGATACAGAGAAAGAAATCTTTGATCGCTATAAGCCGGCTCTAACTGGAGCAAATACCGCCAAGGGCCTCTTCCAATACGCTCATACCCGCCTCGCCGCACTAACTTATGTCACAACAGACGGTGAATTAGATTTATTGATAAACTTGGAAACCCTCTTCCGTAGATGCAGTGAGGAACAATTTCAGGCCGTGCTCCTTCGACTCCTCGACTACACGCTTGACAGGTGGTTGAAAGTTCGCATACTCAGAAATGACGTGCGACCCATACGAGATTGGTTTGATCAGCGCTTGCGAGATCTGTTTGGTAACGGTTTCAATCAATTGTTCAATGAGAAAATTACTCAACTTAATGAAAAATTAACTGCCTTCGGAACTCAATTCACTCTTTCGGAAAAAGCCATGGCCTACAAGGATGGTGATCACGAGGTCATTTGCACGAACCCTCTCCTGTTGTTCAGTACTGAAAATAATTTAAACCCGGAAGTTCGATTTGTGAATACCCCTGGCTATCTAAACGGTAAGAACATACTAACTAACGGGCATCTTCAAGGAAAACAGGATACCTGGCTTACCGATTTCTTTGACTGTTGTCTTGCCCCCGAGTTCCGGAATCACCTAGCCCTAGAAGCTATGATCAGATTTGATTGGACCTATTTTGAAGAAAGTACTCAGGCAATCATTTTTGAAAAAGCGCTCGCAAAGAATGCGTTTCTCCTCGACGGAGAGGCTTTTTCCGATGGGTCGATCCCATTGCGACGACATTTTCGAACCATTGCTCTGCTACGCAGGTTAACTCAGGAAAGGTTGAAAGATGATATTAGCGAAGCCTACTACCTCGGTTTGGCTTACCATGTCGCACTAAAGATTCTAAAGCTGGATCTGGAAAAGGAGTTGACGCTTGCCGAAGCGAGGAGAGCCGGTCACTACCTACTGGCTTGCGGCATGATTTTGAATAACTTGTTCAATAAAGATGAGGTTGAATCGAGTTCTGCCAACAGCGATTTCGTCAAATTCAACGGCCCCATCGTCACAATTGGCAACAGAACCGACCGCGTGAGCGGAAAAAGGCAGGCTGTTCTTCAATACCTCTACAAAAATATCGGCAAAACTTGCTCCGGCCAGGAATTGGGCCGAATTAACTGGCCGGACTACGATGACAAAGAGAAAAACAGCCGCGCCAAGCTAACCCAGCTGATCAAACGCCTTCGATCCCAATTCGAAGAAGATATCGAAAATCCCAAAATCATTCTTAGCGAAGGCTCGGGTTTCCAAATGAGACCGCCCCCACCGTCAAGTCAGACCCATGCTTGATACATTTTTTTATCACCACCTTGGACGACATATGTCACCTTGGGGCGTATGGGTAATGCTGTTCAATTTCAGGTATTTAAACAAGGTTCTGGTTCAACTTCCAGGAGTTTTATTTTGCATGAGCTACCATGCTGTTTGTATCAACAACCTGAATTGAGGCTTTGCTCGAGTAATTGTTCCGAGGCATGATTTCTCATGGCTTGAATGATTTCTTCATGGCCAAGGAGTTTTTCCGCCTCGACCAGCCAAGCGAGAGACTGATGATAGCGCTTATGGCGAATTAGATAATCGGCTAGAAGAACGTAGCAGAATGCTCGGACTCGTTTCGATTGACACGTAGTAAGGTTGGTCCATACTCGAAAGACATCTATATGGTTATCAGCACGTTGAAAGTAGCATTGTAGAAAGAGGAATTCATCCTTCAAAGTGCCGCTTGGAAACTTCAAGGATTCAAGGCCGGGGCTATTGCAGGAATATCGTGAATCCGCATCTAGAATGATCGGCCAGCCAGGCTTTGGCTCAGATTTTTTCCTTCGACTTAGCAAGATCGTTATCGGAACGCCGATGATTGATGAGATAACAGCAAGTGCTTTCAATCCACTCCAGATATCAACTCCTTGTCCGAGCATGAAGAGAATGAGTATCATATCAAAACCTTGCCAATAGGAGAGCGCGCACAAAAAAGTGAGCTTTGGCCATGGTGCAGAACACAACAAAGTCGATATTTTGCAGATAATTGAGGTGTACCTGAGCATCTTTGAGCGCATTGTGTTTTTTCTGTAAGCGTCGCGTTGGTTTTTTATGCAAAATGGCCTCCAACCATGATGCCTCATGGAAAATGATTCAGGGACCTGAGTGTCAGTAATACAGGATACGCTCAAGCCAAGAGATGCATCAGACACGGCCCATTACTTTTGATCACAGCCAGTGCCAAGGTTTTTGCAATGTAAGTCTAAACAGGAACACCTTGCATGTTACACCCAACTTCCTCCGAGTTGTATACGCAACGTTAATCCGGTAATCAAATGAAGGAAATAAATCAATAAAGAGTATGCTAACAGACGATTCAAGCAATGGCAACACTTTTTTGTCGCGGGCTGTAAGTTTTTTCTCCTCAGCTATAACCCACGACATCAACCATTGGCAGATAATCGCCTAAGACGCTCATTAATTTGTGTTTATAAATCACGAGGTGAGTGATTTGATTTTTCATATCTGCCAAAAGCCGCAACAAAACAGGTGACAAACCCGGTAATCAAGCTGGCGAAGTTCGCAAAGAGATGTTTGGAACACCACAAAAATGTTGCCAAATCACGAATAAGAGGATCATTGCCTGCCCTCTTTTTTGTTGCCAAGCTTGGCGTAGAATTGACTCTTGCTGAGGCCCGCAACCTTGCCGGCCGCCTTGACGTTGCCGTCGTGGTGATTTAACAATGTGGCGGCGTATTTTTGCCAGGTGCGCTCCTGCAACTTCTTCCAGGTGTCACGTTCCGGATTGAAGGAAACGACGTGGGGTGAGGTTTGCGCTTCTTCCTCATCTTTTTGGTTGGTCAATCGGGTGATTGCCTGCTTTCAGGAGGTCCGTTTTTAGCGGACCTGCAGCGCCCGTGAACATGGCCGCTTTTCGGATTACGCCGCGTAGTACTCGTTGGCCGGAGGGGATTTTGGGGCTTTTACAACTTCAGTTTGAGGCGTTCAAACTTTTTTGCTCCGGTTTCCCCGATTTTCCCGTTTCGGCCGACGTCCTTATCGGGAATTCTGCCTCTTTGGGCGAGTCGGGCGTTGATGAGACATTCCGTTTTCTTGTCAGGCGGGTCGGCGGGTTTTTGGTTGCAATGCGCCTCATCAGGCTCCTGTAAAACACTTTCGCTCGGCGCCTCTTCTATTCGAGACTCGTTTTTATCGGTCGCCGGCGATTCCCCGGCATCGGTGGAAACTTTGTCGGTTTCCCGGTTGCCTGCCGAGTCCTCGCTCTCGACTGTTTCCTCGAGTACTTCTTCAGCCTGCCCGCGAAACCGGAAGCCGTAACTTCGCATGATGCGCCGGATCGTCGGGGCGTCTTTGTCATGTAGCAGCACCCGGAAGTTGGCGGCCAGGCCGCGTGCGGCCAGTTGGGTTTCCTTGCGTAGGTCGACCAATACATCTTGCGCGTCCCGGTAGCGGCGGTCGGCTTCTTCGGCTTTGCCGCGGAGTTTGGCGAAGGCATCGAGGCTTGCGGCCAGTTCGTCTGCCGACGGGTTGGTCATGGCCGGGAACCCTTTGCGTTGTGCTGTTGCCTCGCCGTCCAGCAGCCATCGGCCCAACTGATACCAGTCATCGTCGTATACCGGCTTGCGCTCATGGGGCATGCGGTAGTATTGCAGGACGATTTCGGGTTCGCCGTTGCGGCGCACGCGTCGCATCAAGGCTGATCGGAAGTCGCGCACCGTGTGTTTCATGGTTGCCACTACTTTGTTGCGTGCGGCGATTTCCTCGGCGCGCCTTGCATGTGCGTGCAACTGGTCAACCATGGCCTTTTCAAAAGGCCCGACCAGTCCGGCGATTTTTTCGAACCAGGGTTTCACCAGCAAGTTCTTGCCCTGCTCGATATCCAACTCGCCGTTGCCCGATGCTCGCTTCAAAAACGAGAGACATTGTTGATTACTTTTAATAGTGACCAGCTTCAGGGTCATGGCTATCCTCCAGGTCGGCGCTCCGCCGTTTGCTGCCATGCTTACACCAAAACCCGTGCCAATCCTGCCATAAGGCCTGGTCAGTTGGCCGAAGGAAGAGCTCAACCTGCTTAATCCATGGTGATTGAGTTGAATGAAAAGCCCTATCCGAAAGCTTCGGAGAAGCCGGAGGAGGCGGCAAAACCCGTGTACGTTTTTACACTTTTTTGGAAAACCTCCAAAAAAGTGTAAAACGTTCACGATTCCACCCGGGACAACATCGAACAATGTCTTTACAAGTATGCCTGTAAGGCCCATGAGTACTGCAATTTGAATGCTATACCGCGAATTACTCAGCCATGGCAACTCGGGGCAAACAGCGCGGGCATTATTCCACTTTTTTGGAAAACCTTGTTTCCGGGAGTGGTAATCCACACCCCGTTGACAAATCTTATTGCTTGAAATAAAGGAAGTTATCGATCAAGGAAGCCGACACCGATTTAACCTGGCAAAATCACCCTGTCAGCGGAGGGCATACCCCGCACCAAGGGCATACCGCGAGGGCTTGGGCCGACCGGTGGGGTTTTTCCGATAAACCCGGTCTCTCCCGGGCGCCGCCGCGAAAAACACCGAAATAATGTACGGCGCCCGGGGCGCTACCCATTCGTCGGTGAAAAACTCCATGGCGCCCGGGCTACCCCCGGTCCTTCAGTGAAAAACTATACGGCGCCCGGGCCGCCGCCGGTTCACCGCTAAAAAACCAGCCGGCGCCCGGGCCCCCTGACGAATTTCGAGGCGAAACCACGAGGCGGCCGGGCCGCCTGCCAAAATCCGGTGTGCAACAGCGAGTAGGCCGATTACAGCGGCAATTTCCAGGGCGAAGTTCGGTGCCGGGCACCGGCCTCTCGCTTCTGATGAGCCTGCTCACCCAATGCCTTGTTTCTTTGAGACTTCAATCATGTTAAGATACGCCCACTCATTGGTTCGCTTTTCGGTGCGCTCATTTGATGAATCGATTAAATATCGTCCGGGGGACATGGGGTACAAATGAAATCCAAAAAAAGCCAGGAAACCAATTTCGATATTAAAAAATGGGCCTTTTTTATCGTGTTCCTTGTGGTGTTGGTCTTGGGACTCTACTTCGTGCTGAAACCGCAAGGCGAAGAAGAGGCCTCGCAGGCCATCGCCCAGGTGGAAAGACTGATTCGCCAGGCCCGGGAAATTACCCAGCGAACCAACCAGGCGCAGGATTTGGCCAATTACGATCTGGCCCGCGATTCCCTGGAACGCGCCAACAAGTACAACATCGAGAGCGAATTCACCCTGGCTATTGAAGAGGCCGACAAGGCCCGCGGGTATGCGCTGAAGGTGATCCAGTCCAACACCGGCGGCACCCTGCGTTCGGGCAATCGCTTCGAGGAGATTCACGGTCAGATCCTGGTGCGGCCCAAGGGTTCCGGCACGTTCAAGTCGGGTGACAAAGACACCGTCCTGGGTGTGGGCGACCTGATCAAAACGTCGCCCGGCTCGGGCTGCAAGGTTGCCTTTGACAACGGTCTGGAAGTGGTGGTTCGCGAAGATACCAGTGTTACCCTACAAGAAAATCTGGGCGGCGAGGAAAATGTCTACCGGCTTCAGTTGAACCTGGAATCGGGACGCCTCGAGGTGAAAACGCCGGAGGCAGGCCGGGCCCGTTTGATCATTTCCACCACTCCGGCGCGGGTGATCTTCTTCCGCAATTCAAGCGGGGCGATATCGTTGTCGGGCTCGCGCAATCCCACCCTGGAAGCACGCGTGCGCCGAGGTCGGGCCGACGTTCGCTCGGGCCCGCAGACATTGAACCTGAACGCGGGCGAGATGGAAACCTTTACCGCCGACCTGTTCAAGAACACCGCGCTACAGTTGCCCGAAGTGCCCAATATGATCAACCCCAAACCCTTTTCCAAGTACCAGGTCAACCAGAACGGCTTCGCCTCGGTTGAGCTGTCCTGGGAACGCGTTTTGGGCGCCACGGCTTATCACCTCCAGGTCAGCAACGATCCCCTGTTCATCAAGATGTTTGACGAACGCACCAATGTCTCCGGGCTTTCCCGAGAAATGCCGTCGCTTATCAGCGGCACCTATTTCTGGCGGGTAGCCGCCATCGGCAACAACCTCACCGGTTTCTTTTCGGAGCCGCGCCAGTTCGAGATTCTCAATAAGTCCGGCGGGGGTGCGGGTACCGCCGATTCCAACCCGCCGGTTCTGATCATCGATGACATTCCGGTCCAGGGTACGGTGGCCATCGTCAAGGGCCGAACCGACCGGGATGCGACCGTTAAAGTGAATGACGAACTGGCCGTTGTCGATAAAGAGGACGGGACCTTCAACCATGTCCTCAACCTGCCCGGCCAGGGGGTTCATAAAGTGATGGTCGTTGCCAAGAGCAGTACCGGTAGCCTGGCCTTCAAGGAATTCAGCATCTCAATCAAGGACTGACCCCAGGTGAAACACGGACCCTTTATCCTGATTACCGAATCCCCAGTCATCCTCAAGCGGGATTTTCCGGGCGTCGCCAGGCCCGGAGACCTGTCCCCCCTGGTGCTGTCCAATATCAAGGCGGTCATCTTGGATACCCGTTTGGATGAGGAGGTCATCGCCGAGGCCGAGGCCGCCTGTCTGGCCAATCAGATCCCCTCCTTTTTCTGGACCCTGCCGGAGGACGGCGCCGGCGGCCCCGAGGCCATTGAAGAGGGTATGCTGGAGTTCCTGGAAGAGCAGAACGAGTGGAAGGCCGTGCATCCCTCGCCCAACACGGTGGCGCGGCTGGAACGAGAGATGTTGGTGGATATCATCACCACGGCCAACTCCCATTTGGAGCCCCAGGAAGTCATGCGCACCGTCATGACCTATATTCACGAATTGATCGCCTGCGAGGCCTGGTCCGTCCTGATTCTGGACAACAACGCGGACAACACGCTCAGCTTTGCGGTTGCTTTCGGACCCGGCAAGGACCAGTTGGCCAATCTCAAGGTACCCTTCGGCAAGGGCGTGGCCGGTTGGGTCGCCAAACACCGTCAGCCCGTCATCGTCAACAACGCCCAGGAGGATTCCCGCTTCCTGGCCGAAATCGATCAGGACACCAACTTCGTCACGCGGGATATCCTCTGCGCCCCGCTGGTCAGCCGCGGCCGCACCATCGGCGTCATCGAGATGCTGAACAAAACCGGGCCCGGCGGTTTCACCGAGCAGGAACTGGAATTGGTGCAGGTTCTGGTCAACCCGGCCGCCGTCGCCATCGAAAACGCCTATCTCTTCCAAAAGGCCCAACGGCTGACCATTCAGGACGACCTGACGCGACTATATAACTCGCGCCACCTGAATCACAGCCTGGAAGTGGAGTTGAAGCGCGCCCGCCGTAACGAGAAACCGCTTTCCATCATCTTCCTGGATCTGGACGGCTTCAAGGCGGTCAACGACAACTACGGTCACCTGGTCGGCAGCCAGGCGCTGGTGGGCATCGGCGAAATCATTCGCGAGATTTGCCGCGAGGGGGATATCGCGGGGCGCTACGGCGGCGATGAGTTCATGTTGATCCTACCGAATACCTCTCAGGACCAGGGCTACGCGATTGCCGAACAAATCCGCGATCACGTGGCCGCCTTCAAGATCAAGGAACTGCGCGTAACCGCCTCCATCGGCCTGGCTTGTTTCCCCGATCACGCCGACGGCAAGGAAAGCCTGATGCGGCTGGCGGACAAGGCCATGTACAAGGTCAAACAAAAGGGCAAAAACGGCATACTTCGCGCCCACGAACTTTAGGCAATCATGCTAGGCTTGGCGCGACGATTTTGGAGGCGCGCTGATGAGCTTACTTGAAGGATTGCGTGTAGTGGATGCCGGAAAGATTCTGGCGGCGCCCCTGGCCGGTCAGATTCTGGCCGATATGGGGGCCGAGGTTTTGAAGATCGAACCGCCGGACGGAGATCCCACGCGGGGCTGGGGACCGCCGTTCCATCGCGATACCGCCGCCTATTACCAGTGCTGTAACCGCAACAAGGACTCGCTGGTGCTGAACCTGAAGCAAGAGGCCGACATGACGCGCTTTCGCCGCTTGCTGGAACGGGCCGATGTGTTGCTGCACAACTTTCTACCTTCCGGGCGCAAGAAATTCGCCCTGACGCGCGCGGAGGTTACCCGGGACTTCCCACGGCTGGTCACCATGGGCGTTACCGGCTTTCGCGTCGGTACTTCGCGGGAGAACGAAGCGGGCTATGACGCGGCATTACAGGGAGAGATCGGGCTGATGAGCTTGAACGGGCCCCCGGAAGACGGCCCCTACAAGGTAGGCGTGGCCATTGTCGACGTGCTCACGGGAATGATGGCCGCCAACGGGGCGCTGGCCGCGCTCTTTCGCCGGTCACGCACCGGCGAGGGCGCCTACTTAAATGTATCGCTGTACCAAACCGGTATGTTTTCTCTGATCAACGTGGGTTCCGCCTTTCACCTGACCGGGGAACCACCCGGCCGTTACGGCAACGCTCATCCCAATATCGTGCCCTATCAGCCCTTCCGCCTGGCCGATCGCGATGTGGTAATCGCGGTGGGCAACGACAAACAATACGCCGATCTGTGCCGCATCCTGAAGCTGCCCGTTGATCACGAAACAAACCGAAAGCGAGTGGAAAACCGAAAGGAAGTGCTGGATCGGCTGTCCAAGGCCATGGCGGACCTGCACTCGGATACATTCCTGAATTTGCTGAACGAGGCCCGGGTGCCCGCCACGCCGGTGCTCACGGTAGAGGAAAGCTTTTCCCGAGCGGCCGCTTGGGATAGCGATGCGGTCATCGCCCTGGAGCACTCAATCCTGGGCACGCTGAAAACCACGGCCTTTCCCGTGACCGGCTTTGCCGCACCCGCCTACAGGCCGCCGCCCATGCAGAACGAGGGCGGCGAAGCCCTGGCGGCCAGGTGGCTGGAAGAGTGATGCGGTTTTCAGGACTGCCGGAGCGCGCGTAACAGAGCGGCCGGGTTGGGTGGTTTACCGGTCATCAGGATGCCGACGCGGAAGATCTTGGCGCAGATCTTGATCGCGGCCAACAGGGCGGCTATCAGAATCAGCAGGCAGACGATCAGTTCCCAGGCGGGGATGGCGCCGGCGCCGTAGCGCATCATGACTACAATCGGCGAGGTCAAGGGGAAGAAGCTGAAGATACGCGCCAGCAGGCCGTCCGGGGCCTGCATGATCACCGGCAGGGTCATCATCGGCACCACCGAAAGAATAATCACAATTGCACTCAGCTGGTTGGATTCGTGCAAGTTGCTACCCAGAGAGCCCAGGGCCAATACAAGAATCGCCAGAAGGAAATAACCCAGTACGAAATAGAGGAAAAAGACCAACAGGGCAATCAGGTCGATATCTACAAACACCAGTAACCAACCCGCGGGCAGCAGGCCCAACACTACCCAGATACCCAACTGGGTCAAGCCCAGGGCGCCGAGGCCGGCCACCTTGCCCGCCATCAACTGCTCCGCCGTGGTGGATGACAGCAGTACCTCGATGACGCGGTTAGACTTTTCCTCCACCAGTCCGCGCAGCAGGCGATCCACTGAGGTCAGAATGCCCAGCATCATCAGGAACATAAAGATAAACGGCAGGGCGAATTTGGCGGGGTCGAAGTCAAAACCGTCCTTCGCTTCCTCCTCTTTCTTGGGCATCTCCTGAAGGTAGTTCTTTTTGAGTTTGTCCAAGGGGCGCAACACGTCGTTGATCTGATCGGGATCGAACTTGCGGGAAAGGACGGCCTCACGCAGATCCGCGGTGATCATGCCGGTGCCCGTCATCCGGACTTCCTCGTTTTTCATGTGCAGGGTGGCCGCGTAGGTTTCCAGGAAATCGGCCTCTATCTCCAGCAACCCGCGAATCTCGCCGGACTTCACCTCGGCCAATCCTTCTTCGCGGTCGGTAAACACCTTGTAACTCAATGCGCGACTGTAGGTGATTTTGGTGGCCATTTCTTCGAATTTATCGCGAAATGTCTTGGGAAGCTGGACCTGGTCCAGGATTTCGGTCAGTTCCTCGTTCTTGCTTTCCTTGGGCTCGTCCTCGTTCTTTGACGCCCAATCCATGAGCCCGGCATGGTCCAAGACGCCTAGCACACGGGAAACCTCAGGCTTGTTGCGATCTACAATGGAGCTGCCGACCAGCAGACCCATGGTCACGCTGAACAGGCCGATCGACGCGATCAGTAACGGCAGGCCCAGGGTTACCAGCCAGAAAGACCACTTGCGAATGCCGATTCGATACTCGCGTTTGGCAATGACCATTATTTTATGCATGGCTCTGGACCTCCCGGATAAAGATTTCGGCCAGCGGGACGCGATAGGGTTTGACGGCAGTTACCTCAAAGGCCTGACCGGACAACCAGCCCAGGAACGACCGGGTGTCCACGTCCTCGGCAAGCTCGATCTTGAAAGCGCCGTCATTGGTGCCCAGCAAGCTGTAAAGGTCGCTCGCGGGTAACTCGCCCTTGCCTTCCACCATCAATGCGTGACCGGAATAACGCGCGATGACAGGTTCCAACGGGCCTGAAAGAATGAGTTGTCCCTTGTTGATCAAAAAGATATTCTGGCAAAACGTTTCCGCCTGGGCCATCTGGTGGGTGGACAGCACAATAGTCACGCCGTCTCCTTGTAACTGACGGATCAATTGAGCCACCAGGTTGGCGTTGACGGGATCCAGACCGGAAAAGGGTTCATCCAGAATCAGCAGCCTGGGCCTGGCGATCATTGCGGAGATCAACTGGATCTTCTGCTGGTTGCCCTTGCTCAACTTGCCGATTTTATGATCGGCCACGGGCGTCATGGCCAGTTGATCCAGGAAGTGATCGGCATTGGCCGCGGCCTCTTTCGGTTTGAGCCCCTTAAGTTCCGCAAAGTAGATCAGGGTTTCGCGAACCTTGGTGCCGCCGTACAAGCCGCGCTCCTCGGGCAGGTAGCCGATATGATCCTTGCGACCGCCGGTAAGGCCCTGGCCCAGGTTAATGACGCCGCTGTCGGGCTTGAAGATATCCATGATCATGCGGATCAGGGTTGTCTTGCCGGCGCCGTTGGGCCCCAACAAACCGCTGATCTGCCCGACGGGTATTTCAAAGGAAACATCCTGAACAGCTCGGGTAGACCCGAAACTTTTGCTAACTTGCTCAATAGAAAGAATCATGCGGCCCTCATCCAAGCGGAAATGATAACGCGAGGCTATTTAACCACCGAAGGCGAGATGACGCCAGGAGGAATGTTATCGCGCCGCCTGGTCTTCCTGAACTGCTATGATGTACCGGCCGGAAGACTCCGGCCGATTAAAACTTGAAGCGAGCTTATGTCACAACGCAAAATTGCCGTCCTCACCACTTCCCGCGCCGACTACGGTCATCTTTACTGGCCGCTCCACGAGCTGCGTCAACAACCGGACATCGACGTTCGCCTGCTGGTTACCGGTGCCCACCTTTCCCCCGAATTCGGTCAGACAGTCCGGGAAATCAAACGCGACGGCTTCCCCATCGAAGCCGAAATCGAATGCCTGCTCAGTTCCGACAGTGATGTGGGCATGGCCAAAACCATCGGTTTGGCAACCCTGTCCCTTGCCGATGTTCTGGGGCGCCTGCGGCCCGATATCCTGTTACTGATCGCCGATCGTTACGAGATGCTGGCGCCCGCCGCGACAGCCCTGGCCTTGCGCATTCCCATCGCGCATATCGAGGGCGGCGATGTCAGCGAGGGCGCCGTGGATGACGCCGTCCGTAATGCGCTGACCAAAATGAGCCATCTCCATTTCACGCCTACCGAGCAGGCCCGTCGCCGCGTGCTGGCCATGGGTGAAGAGTCCTGGCGCGTCATCCGTAGCGGCGCGCCGTCCCTGGACCATCTCAAGCGACAGGAATTGCCCACCCGTAACGAACTGTCACAGCGATTGCAATTGGACCTGGAACAACCCACCGTGGTTGTAGCCTACCACCCCGTCACCCTTCAAGAAAACACCCTGGCCGAGGCCGAGGCGGTATTCAGGGCTCTGGCTTTGTTGCCCTATCAGATCGCTTTCTGCTTCCCCAATGCGGATGCCGGCAGTCGCGCGCTGATTAGACGCGCCGAGGAGTTTTGCGGTCAACGATCTAATGCGGAACTGTTCGTCAATCTGAATCACCTGACCTATTGGTCTCTGCTGAAACGCGCCCGTCTGTTATTGGGCAACTCCAGCAGCGGCATCATGGAATCACCGTCCCTGGCTTTGCCCACGGTCAATATCGGCATGCGCCAACAGGGGCGCGAGCGCGCGGCCAATGTGATCGATGTCCCCGCGCAAACCGAGGTTATTTCGGCGGCGGTAGAAAAGGGCCTCTCGTCGGAATTTCGGCAGGGTTTACAAGGTATGATCAACCCTTACGGCGACGGTACCGCCGGTCAGATCATTGCTCGTACCCTGGCCCAAATCCCCCTGGGTGAAAAGCTGTTGGTCAAAAAGGCGCTTCCGCTGGATGAACACGGCGCTTGGATTCAGGAGGACACTCGGGGCCTACACACTTAACTTCGGCGCCTTGTGTGCCGATAAGCGCAGAACAGGTATGCTTCCTGCATCTATGCCCCACAGTCAGGCTGTCTGTAAGGGGTGAAACCGTTGCGGAAAGCGGACCATACACCGACCGATCATTGCGGACGGGAAATTTTGACCGGGTAAACGATTCCTAATGAAACCCAATCTCAGTCAGGAAGAGATCAGTATGCTGCTGGGCAACAAGTCCGACGGCGGCGATGAGGGTGGTCAGCCCAAACGGGAATTTCTCGACCAGTCAGGGATCGACCAGATGATCAAGGCGGCCCAAAACAAAACCGAACCGGAATCCTCGGACAGCGGCGGAAACCTGGATCAAGCGGCAATCGATGCCCTGATGAACAGAAGTGCGGCACAGCCTGAGCCGGCACCTGCCGACGAAAGCTCGGCCTTGGATCAGGCGGCGATCGATGCCTTGATGTCCGGTAGCAGCGGTACATCGGCTCCGGCTCCTGAATCGTCTACCGGTAATTTGGACCAGGACGCGGTAGATGCGCTATTCGGCGCCAAACCTTCTCCGCCGGTCGATACCCAAGGCTCGGCCGGCGGCATGTTGGACCAGGCCGCTATTGACGCCATGATGAACCAACAAGCCGCCGCACCGCCTCCGCCCGCACCCGCGGACAGCGGCGGTCTCGATCAAGCGGCGATCGATGCTCTGATGAACGGTGGTACGCCGCCGGCCGATAGCGGCGGGGCCTTGGACCAGGCAGCGATTGACGCCATGATGAACCAACAAGCCGCCGCACCGCCTCCGCCCTCGCCCGCCGACAGCGGCGGTCTCGATCAAGCGGCGATCGATGCTCTGATGAACGGCGCTACGCCACAGGCCGATACCGGCGCGGCCTTGGACCAGGCAGCGATTGACGCCATGATGAACCAACAAGCCGCCGCACCGGCTCCGCCCACACCCGCGGACAGCGGCGGTCTCGATCAAGCGGCGATCGATGCCCTGATGAACGGCGCTACGCCGCAGGCCGATACCGGTGCGGCCTTGGACCAGGCAGCGATTGACGCCATGATGAATCAACAAGCCGCCGCACCCCAACCAACACCGGACGTCGGCGCTCAGAACATATCCCCTTCCAACGGAAACGGAGGGATTTTCTCGGGCATGGACGCCATGATGGCCGAGGAAGCGGGAACTGCCGAAACCGACAGCGGAGGGATGCTGGATCAGGCGGCCATTGACGCCATGATCGCCGCACAATCGGGCACGGAACCTCCGAGCAAAGGCGGATCGGACCAGACCCTCAATCTATCCGATACGATTCCGGCAGACGGTGCCGGTATGCTGGATCAAGCAGCGGTTGACGCCATGTTGGCCGGGCAATCCGCATCGCCTCCACCCGATAGCGGCGGTCAGTTGGATCAAGCCGCCATTGATGCCATGTTGGCCGGTCAATCCGCACCGCCTCCTCCCGATACCGGCGGCCAGCTGGATCAAGCCGCTATCGACGCCATGTTGGCCGGGCAATCCGCACCGCCTCCTCCCGACAGCGGCGGCCAGTTGGATCAAGCCGCCATCGACGCCATGCTGGCCGGGCAATCCGCACCGCCTCCTCCCGACAGCGGCGCACAGCTTGATCAAGCGGCTATCGACGCCATGCTGGCCGAGCAATCCGCACCGCCTCCTCCCGATAGCGGCGGCCAGTTGGATCAAGCCGCCATCGACGCCATGCTGGCCGAGCAAACATCATCTCCCACTCCCCAACCGGCGCCGTCCGGCGGGCAACTGGACCAGGCCGCAATAGACGCCATGTTGGCGCAACAGCCGCAAGCGCCGATCAAACCCGCACCGCAGCCCATGCCCGCCAATGTTCCCGATAATTTCGATATGCTGGACCAAAACGGCGTTGATGCCCTCATCGCCATGCACGCTTCAGGCGCCCCGGTTGCCGCTCCCAAAACCGCCTCGGGGCCCCAAGACCTCCTGGCCCAGGTAGGCCTTGCAAACGAGACCGGTGTCTTGGACCAGGGTGCCATAGACTCTCTGATCAAAACCCAGCCCGCGCCGGTAGCCAAACCCAAGAAGAAGGCCAAACAAATCCCCAACGCCTTGGGCGCCAAAACGCTGAATGAGGATGATTACAAGGGAAATAAGGTACTGAAGAGTTGGAACAACGCCAAAGTAACCGGAATCCGGCAGCCTCGATTCTTCACCCCGGAGACTGCCGCCGTTCAGGAAACAGCGCTCAGCGCCATCGAGCGGCTATTCACCCTGGCCAACACTTTCCGTGACGAGAACTCCGACCGCGGCCTGGATGAAATTGCCGAAGTACCCAACAAGTTCGGTCATCACACCGTCATCGCCCTGACTCGTAACCGTGCCCAACCCGTGCAAATCAAACTATCGGGCATTCTTACCTGTAACGGTTACCAGAAATTTGTAGAAACCGAGCGCACGGTTCACGTGGACCGTTTCGTCCCCAACGAGGGCCCGACTTGTCGCCGATGGGTAGACTGGTTCGCCACCAATTACGACCCGGAAACCCTTAGCAGTATCAGCGGGCTTACCGGTATCTAACTCGCTTTTCGGTCGGCAAAGAATTGGATTACCAAGGCGATGAGAACGGTTCCGCAAAGCGATACGAAGGGATTCCAAGGCCAGGAGAGTGGATAGATCGGTTGCAGAGCAGGTAGAAAGGCCGTTTTGGTGAAGAGCAATAAAGTTGCCATCCCACCGATCGCTCCCCAGAACGCCGCACCGGGTTTGATCCCCGGCAGGAAAAAAGCCAGGACGAATAATCCCAACAACGGACCCGTGAATAATGAGGTGAAGGACAGGGCCATGTCCAGTAGTGATTTTTGGCCGGCCACACAAATGAAGGCGGCGGCGGTGCCCAGAAAGCCCCAGACCAGGACGAACTTACGGGTGGTCACCAGCAAGGTCCGGTCATCCATGGATTCTGTAACGCTTTGGGGCAGGAAGTCCTTGACCGAGGTATTGGCTAAAGCGGTGATCGCCGAATCCAGGGAACTCATGGCGGCCGCAAAGATGGCGGCAACCAGGATACCGGTCAGACCCGGCGGCAGGATTTCGAGAATGAAGTAGGGAAAGACGCTGTTGATATCGGTGTCAGGCGGCAGCGTTGCAACTTCGGCTACTTGGAAATAGGCGTAAAGGGCGGCGCCGACCCAATAGAACAGCAGACCCACTGCCAACCCCAGTACCGCGGAGGAGAGCGAGGAGAGGTTGGCGCGTCGGGTATCCTCACAGGCCATATAGCGCTGCACGAATTGTTGGTCGCAGCCCCTGATAGCGACCTCGAAAAAGGTGTAGACCAAACCCGCCGAGAGGAAGGTGCGGGCGTTGCTAGGGTCCAGGGAACCGTCGAACCACCTGGTTTTACCGGCATCGGCAGCCATATGCGCCATGATGTCGAACCCGCCGATGCCTCGCGCACAAAAGTAGAGCGCGGCCAAACCGCCGCCGAAGAGCACCACGAATTGCAGCACGTCCGTCCACACAACGGCGCGTAGGCCGCCGAACCAGGTATAGACCACGGCCAGGACGGCTGTTGCGCCGATGCACCACCCGATATGCACCTGGAAGATTTCCGCCAGCACCAGGGAGGGTCCGAATAAAAGGATGCCGGTTCGCAAAAGCAGGTGGAGCGAGTATAGAACCGAGGCCAGTAGACGGACCTTTCGGTCGAAGCGCTGCTCCAGAATTTGGTAGGCCGACTCAACCTTCAGGCCCTGGAAACGAGGGATGAACACGAACCAGACAATGAGAATAGCGGCAAATACGCCGAAATTGCACATCAGGTAGGTCATGTTCGTGTTGTAGACATCGGCCGGGTTCCCCAAAAAGGTGGTGGCGCTGACCGAGGTGGCAATCAGGGAAATGCCGACAGCCCACCAGGGCATGCGCCCGCCGCCGAAGATAAAATCGCCGAAACCCTTGTTGCCGCGAGAACACCAGGCGCCAATGGCCAGAACGATGCCTAAGTATGCGATTAACGCCAATAAATCCAATTGATTGAGCAAACATAACCTCCCAGGTTTCGGCTATTGTACCACGTGCGGGGCAAGTGAAATGAAAATCGGGAAGCCGGAAACTGCCTTGGGGAGACGGGCATCGGCTTATTTGTGCCGGAACCGCCGAATCGGGTCGCCGGCGACTGTTTTCTGTTGTGCATATCTTGATCACTTTCAACAGATTGCCCGGGCTATACAGCGAAATCATAACAACACGACTCCGATAACGTATAATAATAACGAAACCGGCGTCGTCACATTCATAGGAGTTCTTATGGACTGGTTTCAGATCCTGATTGCGCTGGCCCTGGTCATGGCCGGCCGGCGCCTGTACTGGGTATTTCTGGCTTGTGTGGGGTTTGCCGCGGGGTTCACCCTTGCAACTGAGGTTTTTGCCAACGCCACTGACATGGAGATTATAATCGTCGGCCTGGTTCTTGGGTTGATGGGTTTGTTCGTGGCCTTGTTTCTTCAAAAGGCGGCGATCGGCGTCGGTGGTTTTTTAGGCGGCAGTTATATCACCCTGGCCATGATGGACCTGGTCGGCGTTCCAACCGCCGGCTTGAACCTGTTGATTCCGTTACTGGGCGGCCTGGTGGGCATCATATTGTTGGTAATGCTGTTCGATGCGGCCCTGGTGCTGTTGTCCAGCATCGCCGGCGCAGCACTATTGGTGCAGGTCACCACCTTGAACCCTCCCTACGATACCCTGCTGTTCCTGGTCATTGCGATCTTCGGCATGATGTTCCAATTCCGCCTGATCGGCAAATCACCACGTCCGGTGCACACCTGATTTCTGGGAATTCGAAGAAAAAATGCTGTGAAATACCGGCTTGCAACCGCTGCCCCTTGCGCGATGAGTTCTCAACCCCTACAATGGGCCAAAAATGGTTCCTTGGAAACAGAGGGGTTTCAGGATGGAAAGAAGAAAATTCATCGCACAGGTAGGCGCGGGCGCGGCCTTGGGAATGACGGCCGCATGCGGTTCCAGTCAAACGAATGTGGAGGGCGCACCCGCCGTGCAAACCGCGCCGCGTGTCAACTGGCGGCTTGCTTCCAGTTTCCCTCGCAGTCTGGACACGATTTACGGCGCGGCCGAAACCCTGGCGAAACGCGTCGAGGAATTGACCGAGGGTCGCTTTACAATACGGGTCTACCCGGGCGGTGAAATGGTTCCCGCTCTGCAAGTGCTGGATGCCGTTCAAAAGGGCACGGTTCAAATCGGCCATACGGCCGGCTATTACTACAAGGGCAAGCACCCCGCGTTGTCGTTTGACTGCTCCATTCCCTTCGGTATGACCGCTCGCCAGCAAATTGCCTGGATCTACCAGGGCGGTGGTTTGGAGAAGATGCGTAAGGTGTTCGCCCAGTTCAACATGATCAACCTTCCCGGCGGCAATACCGGCTGTCAGATGGGTGGTTGGTTCCGCAAGGAATTGAACTCACTGGCCGATGTACGCGCCCTAAAAATGCGGATTCCCGGCTTGGGCGGTGAGGTCATGAGCGAAATGGGCGCCACGGTCCAAGTTCTGGGAGGCGGAGATATCTATCCAGCCCTGGAACGCGGTGCTATTGACGCCACCGAGTGGGTCGGTCCCTACGACGATGAAAAACTGGGATTCTATAAGGTCGCCAAGAACTACTATTACCCGGGCTGGTGGGAGCCGGGTCCCAGCCTGTCCTTCCTGATCAATCAGGGAGCCTGGGACAAACTGCCCAAGACCTACCAGAACGCCCTTTCCGTGGCGGCAGCCGAGGCGGATTTGGAAATGGTGGCCAAGTACGACGCCAAAAATCCCCCGGCGCTGACTCGATTGCTAGATCAAGGCGTTACCCTGAGGCCTTTCCCAGACGACATCATGACAGAGGCGAGGAAGGTAACCAGGGATTTGATGTCGCAACTGGTCGCCTCGAATTCCTTATACAAGGAAGTGTACGACCACTGGTCCAAGTTCAAGGAAGAAAGCGATCGTTGGATGGCTACCGCCGAGTTCGCCTACAGTAAATTCATGCTGGGAGGATAGAGTCTCAGTTATGACATTCGGCGCGCCCATATTTATTCGCGAATAAAAATAAATCGAAGCTTTTTGAAAAATAATTCGCCGTGAGAAATTTCTCTAATGCTAGGCTTTCAGCTGGATAAACCCTGCATGGAGTGCTCATGGAATCTTCTCAAGCGAAACCGGTACAGAAAAATACCTACGACCACCCCTGGAAAGTGATTATCAGTAATCACTTTCCCGACTTTATGTCATTCTTCTTTCCCAAGGCTCATGAACGCATCGATTGGAATCGTCCGGTTGAGTTTCTCGAACAGGAACTGGAAGCATTGGGCTTGGACAACCAGGAAGGCGACCGTCGAGTCGACAAACTGGCTAAGGTCTATCGAATTGGCGATGAAGAGGATGTCTGGCTATTGATCCATTTGGAAGTACAAGCTACCCGAGACATCGACTTTTCTCAGCGAATGTTTGTCTACAACTACCGCGGTTATGACAAATACGGGCGCATCATCATCAGTATGGCCGTCCTGGCCGACAACAATCCCAACTGGCGGCCGGTGGAATTCAGTTACGGCGACTTCGGCAGCAAGATGTCCCTCACCTTTCCCATTGTCAAACTATGGGATTACAAGGACCGCATGGAAGAACTTTCCCAAAGCGACAACCCCTTCGCCCTGGTGGTCGCGGCTCATCTACAATCCTTGTTGACGCAAAAAGATACGGATCAGAGGTATAAGGTTAAATACAGGTTGATCCGGGCTCTACTGCAGCGAAAGTGGACCCGAGAGCAAACCATAGACCTGCTTCGATTCATCGATTACGTTATGCGACTGCCGAAGGGCCTTGACAAACAGCTGAAACAGGAACTAAATAAGGAAATAGGAGATGAAGCCATGAGAATGTACAAAGGCAGTTTGGCTGAAATGGAATTCGAAGAGGGCATGGAAAAAGGCCTTGAAAAGGGCATGGAAAAGGGCTTGGAAAAGGGCTTGGAGAAAGGCTTGGAGAAAGGCTTGGAGAAAGGGAAGTTGGATATGCTCCTGAGACTGATCAGCAAGAAGTTCGGTCGGGTCCCCGATTGGGTTGAAGCCAAAGTCAAGAATGCCGACAGCGCCACCTTGGATGTTTTGGCAGAGGCTGTCCTCGATGTATCCAACGTTGATGAACTCTTCGCCAGTTGAACGTATGCTCCGCTGATCGTTGCTGAAAAAAAAAGGCCGTCCCCCATATTTGGAAGACGGCCTTTCGATTTTTATTGCCGATCTTGTCAGGAACCCTTAGCGAACAAGGCCGCTAACAGATCTCCCGTGCGGCTGCGCCAACTGGTCCAATCGGTACCCTGGTTGTATTGTTTTGCCGTTACCTTGAAGCCCTTCTTCTTCAACAAAGAAGCCAGAGCCGGATTGGTCTGCGACATATCCCACTCTTCCTGGGGATTGCGCATATCGTAAGTGCCCCAGTCCACAAAGAAATGTACCTTGGCCTTACCGCGTATTTTCTCCAGTTCGCCGTCCCAGTCGCGAAGGTTATTACCCATGTAAAAGCCGGATTGCATGGCCCCTTTACTGAACATGTCCGGATTCTGGATGATGGTTCGAACCACGGCGCCGCCGGTATAGCCGAAGCCCACCAGGGTGCGGCCCTCGGCATTGGCAATTGTCTTGTAGGTGCTGTCTACCATCGACACCAGTTCCACAATCATGGCGGAGCCCCTGGGGTCGAACGCGGGTATGCCCACGAAAACCGTGATAAAGGGCTTCAACTTACCTTTGCCCATCGTGGTCAGCGCCTGTTTCCAGGCACCGCGATCCCAAGCAGCGGGATCGGTAACGTAGGCGACCGGGTAGCTCTTCTCAGAGTCGTAACCCGCGGGCAGGTAGACCTTGAAGGAAACTTTACTCTCGTAGGCTTTACTATCCCATTCGTGTTCTACCAACTTACCCGGTGCTTCGCCGGATTCGGCCAGGTAGCCTGGGGCTTTGTATTCCGGCATGGCGAACCAGGACATGGGCAGGGGCTCGCCCGTTTGGTTGAATTCCATGAACTCGCCGACAAGCATGGCCTCGGTGCCGCGTTTGTTGAGAGGATCGGTAAGGTGGTCGTTGTAGTCCTTTATGAACAGGTAGGCAAGCATGGCGTCCGGTTTGGTTTTGATGGTTGTATAGAAAGTATTTGTACCGTCGATACGCGTCATCGAACGCTCCTGGCGAGCGCCGAAGAAATGACCGGCAACCGCTACGTCCTCTGCCTCGCCCCGGTAGATGAAATGCACAGTATCTTTACCCTCGATCAGAGGAAATGACTTTTGAGCCTTGATGAAATCATCGACCACCGCTTGTTTGTCCGATGCGCCTTCCACCTTCTTCAGTAGTTCCGCGATCACCGAGCCCGTGGGTTTCACACGAGTTTCGACAACGGCCGTTGCGCGGTCCGTAACATCGACCCGAGCCAGGCTGTCGAATCCGCGAACGTAGATGCTGTTACCGGAAATGGCGGGCAGCGTCCAGGCGACTTTATCGAAGACCTGCAATCGTGCTTTTTCCTGATAGCCGTCAGGGCTTGCCTTTCCGACGGACAGGGCGCCGCTCTTGGTGGCCACAACCAGATGATCATCCGCAACTGCAAGAAAACCGTCGCCCGGTTGGCGCGACTTCCATTGAGCTTCGCCGGTTTCCGGGTCGATGCAGGTGAAGATCCGCGTGCTGTAGGCATAGAGGTAACCGTCGTGATACACGGGCACCGTATAGGAATTCTTGGCCGCACGAGTGGACCACTGCTCGATGACCTGGAAATTCTCGCCGTCCCGCGCCACCGCTACGGATTTTGAACCGGCCCGGCCCACGCCCAGAAATAACCGGCCGTTACTCATGGGGACGGGCGTCATACTTCCGTAACCACGTTCGCCTTCGCCCACATATTCGTGAGACCACAGGATACGTCCTTGCTCGGGATCGATGCCGACAAGAGTTTTGGTGCCGCCGGCGATCAGTTGCGTTCTACCGTCCCAACTCCAGGTTCCCGGGGTGGGATAGCCGATGTCATCGGAACCGGCGCCCCAGATCTTCTCGCCGGTTTCCGGGTGGAAGGCCATGACCATGCGGTCCTCGCCGCCAACCATCACGATAACCTTGCCGTTGACAACCAGCGGGGAGCCGCCGAAGCCGTAGCGCGGTTTGGATGCCTTCAGGTCATCCACCATGTGCATGTGCCACAATTGCTTGCCCGTGGCGGCATCCAAAGCAAAGAAATTTCCGTAGGGGTCCAGGCCGAAAACGCGTCCGTCGGCAATAGCCGGGGTGGCGATGGGGCCGTCGTGCGAGCCGTCGTGGCCCTTGTAAATGGGGCCGATGGTGTATTGCCAGAGCCTGCGACCGTTATTCACATCGAAAGCGCCGACCACATTCTTATCGCCGTCGGCGTAAAGGGTCACGGCCATGCCCTCGGCAACGGCCACACCGGAATAGGCACTGCCGATAGGGATCTTCCAGGCCAACTTCAGGCCGATTTCCTTTTTTCCCGTAAACATTCCGGAACCGGCGGCGTGTCCGTCGAATTTGGCGCCCCGGAAACCCGGCCAGGAGTTGTCCCCGGCCGCTGTTGCCGAAGCGACGGTCAGCAGTAAGGCGGAAATGAAAGTGAAAGCACGGAGCATAGAACCTCCCAAGGTTTGGTGTGGGTTGATTCCGGCGCGGCAGCCGGTAACATGGACATCTCTTCCTTCCTAGAGTTAAGGGACGCGGAGATGAACAAGATAGGTGCCGCGGATATTCCACATTACGTAGTTGAACGCCTGGGGAGGCCGTTTCGTTTGTTTGTTTCGTTTTATTTTTTCCTGGCCGTCATCTGATCCATGATTTTTTGGATGCCCTCTTTCAGTTCCTCGGGATCTTTGCCGTCGCCCAGTTTGCCTTTCAGGTCGGCCAGGCCGGAAGCCAACTCCATCTTTTCGCGGTCGGCGTCCATCTTGGCGCTGTCCCGTGCTGCCTGGGCCTGGTTCTGGGCCACGTCGCGGGGATCGCCGCGCAACATCGACTCCACGCCGGTGACCAACCTGCCCAAAATGCGGAAGACCAGATCCGATGAAAAACCGCCCAACAAAGCCAGGATTGGTTTGGTCATGGGTTGGTCCGTCAATAAGGAGGACGCATCGCCGTCAGCCCCGGCCGCGGATGACAATAACTGGGAGGACACGACCTCGGCAAGAATCAAACCGGCGATCATGCCCAGGATGAAACGGACCCAATAGGAAGAGTTGTAAACGGGGTCGAATGTTCCCTTGGTGACATAACGATTGGCTTCGAACAAGTTGGCAAAGCTGGCGCCCAGGGCCGCGGCGGACAGCAGGAAGATCTGGTTGAACAACAAGTTCAAACCCGAGTGTTGCAACAGGCTCTGATTGATATTATCGATGGAAACCCGACTCGAAAGGCTGATGACAACAAAGGCGACCAGGGAAAACACGGCAAGCAAAACCATTTGCCGAATCAAAGCAACCGGTCCAAGCATGGCGAGGAGGCCTCCTCCCTTCTGGGTCAAAGCCATGATACTGCGCGGCGTTGCGGGAGAGATCACCCGAGCCAGGCCGATGTGGATTTGGATCAAAGCCTCTGAAGTCAGGCGCCGCACCGGCGGTGAATCTCCCGGGCTCTTCTTATTGTCCGTATCGACCTTGGCGGGCTCTTCCGAGTCTTGCGGTCGGCTCAAATCTTTCAACTGGTCGGCCAGACTCGAGGGGATGTCCAAACCGGAAGTGAATGCATAGCGCATCATGGCTCGACACTCGTTGTCGAGTTGTTGATATAGAGTTGGAGGTTGACTGGACGCGGCCTTGTCGGGTTCTTGCTTTTTATTGGTTTGGACTGTGGTTGTCTGTGATTCGGCCATAAAACCCCCGGTATTGTGCTTACTTTTCGGGAACCGTTTCCTGGATCATGGTTTTTAAAAACCCGTGGACATCTCGGGTACCTCGGGCTCACTCGGAACTTCGGGCGTGTCAGGAACTTCCGGTTCGGTGACATCCGGGACGGCATCCGCCGCTTTCTCCGCCGTATCGACTGCTGCCGAAGGATCGATCGCGCCGAACAGGTTGGCGACCAGATCGGTCATCGGTCGGGGCAGTTTCCAGTCCGCCGCGGCCGTTGCGAACCCGGTCGGATCGCTCAACGCGTCGGTAAAACTTTCCGGCGCGGCCAAAGCCCATGAGAGATCCGCGTTGAGGAAGAATAAAGCCAGGGCGTCGCCGCCCGCTGCCGCCTCCTTGGGAAGTAGATTCAAGAAGGCATTCAGAGAAGGTATCTTGAAGGCGTTGAACAGGTCGATCAGGTCATCGCCGGAAAGGTTGAGCACCGTACCCGTCTTGCCGAAGGTGACCCCGCCCGCCGGCATTTGGAGGAAGGTGCCGCCCAGGGTGAAGTCCAGGGGCAGGTCGGTCAGTTCGCCCTCCCACAACACCACGTCCGGATCGGTCAGGAATTCCCGCACGGCGCCGATCAAGGCAGCCGCCTCGGTCAGGGCGGGCATGGGCAAGGTACCCAGCGTTTCCAGCTTCATGCCCTCCCTGCCCGTTCGCTCAAAAACCAGCGATTCGTAGAACATGGGGATAGGTACATAACCGGCCGAGGCATTGCCGGTAAACATGAGGACCAGTTCGCTTGTGGTCAGCTTGCAGTTGGTCTCGGTCAGGGGATTGGAAACGGGCGCGGTGTCGCCGGTGATAAACAATTCGGTTTCGGCATCGATGGTCAGGTTGAACTGATCGGTTATCGACCCGAAGCCCAAGCCAAACAGTTTCACGCCCACCGTCGCGCCCTGTCCGCTGAAGACCAGTTTCACCGGTTGATCCCGGGGCACGAAGAAGTCACAAGTGAACCCGGCGTTGCTGACGTAACGGATGGAGTAGTGCACCGTGGTCGGCGGCTCCACGGCGGCGAAGTCGCTCCAGCCGGGAGGGGCGGGGTCCGGGGCGACGATATTTTCGGGTTTTTGGGAGGACAGGATCTCGGGTAACAAATCTGCCGGGGCTTTTAATTTCAGATGATTCAACGCGGCTTTGACGGGCTTGCTTGAAAACGCGGGCGGACGTTGCACCGTGATCTTGCCCTCGGCGCTGAAGACGCCTTCCTGATGGGAAAAGACCGGGGCGTCCAGTTGGAAGGCGCCGAAATCGGCCAGGTTAAGCATAAAGGTATGGTTTTCCGCCGGTTCCAACGACATGCCCGCCGCCTGGAGGGTAAAAGGCGCGCTGAGCAGTTGGAAGCTTACCGCGCCCGTGCCGTCCACGGTCAGCGCAAAGTCGACCTCGGGTAGGAAGGTAACCGGGTTGCCGGGAACGATGCCGTTCAACTTATCCGCGAGCCGGCCCAGTTTCAGCCTGGCGGAAAGAGCGGGGGCATCGACACCGCCCTCGATGGTCATCTCCTCGATCGTCAGAGCCAGGTCTACCTGGAACGCCCCCAGCAGGTTGACGGCAAGTTTGCCTTCCGCGGGCGACTCCAGTGTGTAGACACTGTTCGCATTGGTCAGCTTGAAGTCCGTTCCGGTCCATGTGCCGCTTGCCGGACCCGCGCCTTGCCAATCTCCGGTGGGGAGATCGGCGGTCAGTATATCGGGAGGCAGGAACACGATCGGTTTGGTTTCGCCGGCGGGGGAATCGGCGGGTTCCTCCGGCTTGTCCCCTTCCCTACCCTGCTCGGAGGATTCATCGGAAGCCTCCGCTGTTTCTGCCGATTCGGCGGGGTCCGATTCAGAGTTTCCCGTGGGCTTGTCCGACTCATCTGCCGAACCGGACGTGTCTTCAGAAGATTCCGAGGTTTCTTGCGATTTATCCGGGTCTGCGCCGGCATCGTCACCGCTCCCAGCGTTCCCGGGGTCATTCGGGCCGACCCCTGGCTTCGGGTTCTCCGGGGGTTTCTCGGCGCCGCCCGGGTTGTCATCACCGGGCGGCTCGGGTTCATCCCCGTCGGAACCGGTCGACGGCTCCTCCGGCGGCCTGGCGGCGCGTTCGCCGATTTCTCGCCCGGTGCGGACCTTACCGCTGAGGTTGAAATCTTCCAGGTGACCCAGCGTTACTTTTCCACTCGGCGGAGCTTGTTTGGACTCGGACCAGGGAGACGCCAGCGAATCCGGGACGCCGTCAACAAAGGACAGTAATTCGTCATCGCGGGCATCGTGTCGCCAGGCCAGGTGATGCCAACGTCCCGGCGTCAATGCATGGGCTCCGGCCAGGCAATGCCCTTCCAGGAAAAAAGCGGGTTTGCCGTCCACAACGGTAAGGGCCGCACCGGAGCCGGCCGCCGGCGGATCAGCCCCCGGCTCGGTGGGAAAAACCCACAGGTCCAGGGTGAAATCGCCCCGGGTCAACGCCGATGCGGAAAACGTCAACGCCAGAGGTTCCGCGGGTTTCCCGGCCGGAGGCGGTTTGTCGCCGGGCGCGGGTTTCGACGCCTCGGTCGTATCCTTGCTCTCCTTGGATTCGCCGGTGTCTTCAGCCGCATCGGACTTCGGCTCAGCGGATTCTTCATCCGCGGGCGAACCGGCGGCAGTATCCTCGGCAGGAGGAGAAGCAGTGTCCTCTGACGACTGGTTGGACAGCTTCAGCAGGAGCTTGAGGTCGTCCTCATCGATCACATCCAGGATGCGGCATTCGGGATCATGGTACACGGAGGCGATCGGAATGGTGGAACCGGGGCAGGTGACCCGTACCAATCCCGAGGAGGCGTTGCCGATGCTGAGGGCCATACGATCGACATCGGCAACGCCGTGTTCGCGGGCAAATTCCCGCACGCTTTCCGCACCGCTGCCCTGATCCGCTTCAAGCGGCAGGTCTACCTCCAACAACACGTTGTCGAAGAGGACCCTGATGGGATCATCGCGGTCTTGACTCATCGAGGATCAAACGCTGTCCAGGATCAGTTGACCTTCCTCGCGACGACGGCGGCGAATGCCTTGCAACTTGTGATCCTGCTGCATGCCCGCGATCCGTTCGCCGACAGTCTTCCAATCGCCGGATTGCAATGGGTCGCTCAATTGTTCCAGATCGCGGTTGCCGGGGCCCCGGTTGTAGGCCAGGCTCAACAAGGCCGTTTGTACCGAACCCGGCGTGTCGGAATTGTTCAGCGCGGGAAACCGCTTGGAGATGCGGTTCCAATAGGGCTCGGCCACGATGCTGAACAGATCGTCGCTCTGATCGCGGGAGATGCGAATGAAAGTGAAAGCCTCGCCGGACGCCTGCGCCTGTTGCAGGGCCTGTTCCGCTGCATCGCCGCGTTTGCCCTGAACGCTCTTCAAGCTTTCCAATTGCTCAGCCGTGATCAGGGAGCCGTAGGCCTTTTCAACCAGGCTCCATTCCGCGTAACCCAGATCCACGCCCGGATCCAGCGTCACGCCGCTTTGTCCCTTGGGCCAATAAGGTTTCCCCAAGTGACCTTCCCATTTGTGCACCCATTTAAAATCGCCGTGAAAAGTAGTCATAACTCCGTCCTTTTTCTATTGTTTCGATATGGTCTGTTGGGTTGACCGGTTGAGATCAGTCCGTTGCCACGGTTACCTGTTCGTGTTCGCTCTGATATGCGCGTCCGCCCGGCTCCGTTTCGTCTCGCACCAACTCTACCGAGGCGCCGACCGGATCGTAGTACAGGTGATGCGCCGGCACGCCGCGAGGGATGTCGCCGAGCGGACGATGTTCCATGGAACGCGCATCCACGATCCGGCCGTCCAGTTCCAATCGATGCAGATGGGCTTTCAGACCGTGGTCGAATTCCACACCGTGGTTCAAGCCGCCCGCGAGCAGCACATCCACATCGCCGGGACGCGTGCCCCAATGGTTGATCATGTAGTGTCGCATTGCCGAAACCGTATCCATGACCGGCGTGTTTTGACTACACGGGGCCAGGCAACCCTGATGCCGCGCTTTGTCGTGTAAAAGCACCACCAGTTTGTCGGATAAATCGCGGACCGACAGAGGATGCCCCTCTGAATGACCGCGCGTTTCGGGTTTGACTTCGATGAAGTTCCGGTTGGGTTCTTCGCAACCGGAGGGAATACAGGTGAGGTTCATGGGTCTCCTCCATTACCGATTTCAATCCTTTTGGATTGGGAATTCGAAAAGGGTTCCAGTCAAGGGGTGCCTGTCGCTGATCTCGTAATAAGGGCCGGGCCAATAGCCGCCTTCGCCCTTCATAATTGCCGTGCCGTCGCTCATGTAGACGGTGTCGAAATCGATGTCGACCAGAGTTACGGTTTTGCCGTTGATCTCTTTCTTCCAGACAGCATCCAATTGAAGCCGGAGCTTGCCCTTGTACTTTCCCCGTTGAAAGGTTTCTTTTTTGAAAGTGAATTCCGGCGAGCGGTCGGTGACCGGTTGTCCGGGTTTCTCGTTGCGGCTGATCATTAGGATCGCCGTCTCCAGTTCACCGGCTTTGTTGTAGGTGAAGCCGAAGCGGTAGGTAAAAACGTTGCTTGCCTGAGGCCGCCAGGTGGCAATGTCCCGGATGCCGTCGGAGGTCCAACTCGAGTTGTCGCGTTGGGCATATCCGGGAGATACGAACAGGAAGGCGCACAGCAGCCAGGGGATGAGGCGCAAAAACATGTGAATTCTCCTTGTGGGGTTGTGTTCGACTCTGATGATAACCCGAAAGTGAAGAACGTGGCGGGTCATTTCGTCAGGGCCTCTTCCAAGTCGTGAGCATGAGCCGGGGACAACTCCGAACTGACTTAACGCTACCTGGGAAGACATAAGATATCCGGCGTCCGGTACTCGATTCTTCCCGGGAAGACACAAGGACCATGCATAAAATACTCGACTCTTCCCGGGAACAATCGAGTTGGGTTGTATTTTGGGCAGCCCTTTCAGCGGTCTTTTTTGCTTAGAAGTACAGCTGATTCAGCGCATTTTGAGAAGCTGAACCTCGACTTACTGCCTGATGCATTGATTCTCGGCGCCGAGGGCCGGGGAAGCTCGACTGATTTCTCGATACTGAAAGTCGGAGAGCAAAGAATCAGTCCTCATTCTTTGCGCACCGAAAGTTCAGGGTCAAAGAATCAGTTTTCATTCTTTGCTCCCGAAAAGTCCGGGTCGAGGAACCACAACTGATTTCTT
>JAAUYB010111382.1_pt1 | contig 33784 bp, 19 predicted proteins | sample 7278071 | NCBI WGS metagenome assembly JAAUYB01 (sample SAMN14350121, study PRJNA611818) | marine sediment metagenome | isolation source: surface marine sediment (1.8m) | place: French Polynesia: Moorea | collected 2018-08 | reverse complement strand
CCGGGACCATCTTGAGCATCTCGGCTTGTGAAGAAACCCGTGTTTCACGGGCCGCGCCGCCTCGATCCGGGACAGAGCAAACCGAATCCGGCGATATTCCTTCCGAACCGGAACTGGAAACCGGCGGACATCTGACCCTGCGCACAGGACCGTCGCATCTAGAGCGCGAACTGATCCCAATACCGGGCACCCCCCGTTACGTCCGGCAAGAGTTCAGGATCACTCTGACGCCGAAGCGGCCGATCGCATTTCTCGATCTCACCGAGTCGGAGCGTCAGCGCATGGCACGCGAGCTTGCCGAGGCGGCGATCTGGACCGACGTGCATTTGGCGCAGGCGCGCCGTGTCATTGGTACCATGCCGGAAATGGGGGCGGTCACCGGATTGTCGCCGAACGCCTGGGGTGTTCATACCGCCAATAGCTGCCTCAGCCTGTTGTCCTTGCTGCTGCGCCTACAACAGTCGGTTCAATCGATCCCTTTGAACGAAACCGAGTTGGCCCAGCGGCTTGGTATCGATGCAATGTGCCGCGACCTTGCCGCCGAGCTGAAGCAGCGTTTGGAGGCCGGACAACATGTGCCGGAAGAGCGGGACTTTCGCATTCTGTTTATCGAGGCAGCAAATTATGCCCGCGGAATGTCAGAGCGACAGGTCATCGCCGATCCCAACGGCGCCTTGGAAGATCCAGGCGCACGAGCGCTCGCCCTACGGAACGCGTATGATCGCCTATGGGGATTGAGATACCTGGAGTTGCTCGCGGTCGAAGTCCGACGAACCAATGATGTAGACCGGAGGCGCAGCGAGGGTTTGAAGCATCTGGCCGCTCTGCTAGTGCAGCATGCGATGGAAGAGGTCGACGGTCTAACCCGGTTCGGGTTGGAAACAGAACCGATACTGGTGTCGAGCTTCGATCAGGCGCGGATAGACTATCTAGGCGCCGGCATTCTGCAGCGCGAGTACCCGGTTCTGGTCGCCGGCAGTGCGGATTCGCTGAATGGCGCGCAATTGACCTTCGGACACCTTGGATTTGCGCGCAACGAGGCGCTGCATAGAAGTTCAATACACCGTCTAGATGGCGGGTTGCCGAGTTTTTTGGAGTGGTTGGCGCAGAATGTGCTGCCGCTGTTTGACCGGCAACGCGACCATCGCGGCGTCGCTAGGCCGGAGGCCGGCGGCGACAGCGATGCGCCGCTGGGGCCCGAGGCGGAGGACGGTGAAAGCGTTCTTGTGCTGCAAGAGTCCGATCGTGTCGACACGCCACATGGCGGCGAAACGGCTCCGGAGATGGACCCCGAGGGCATGGCCTTCTCCAGCAGCCGCGGACAGGCGGATATTCGCAGTGGCGTAGATGAACGGTCCGACCCCAATGAAATCGACTGGGATCATTGGGTGTTTCAGCCGCGCGAGTCCGACGATAAAACAACAAGGTCTGGGCCGGTGTCGCAACAGCGCCGATTGGCGACCGATCGTAGGGCGCAGGCGGCAGGAAACGCTATTGCGTTTTGGAAGGACCCGGCGCGCACTTCGGAAAACCATCCCGAGGACCCGCTGAAATGGTCGGCGGGGCAGCGCGCCAGCCCGGAGAACGCACGTGACCCGGTCCTCGACGGCGCCGAAAGCCGCTTTGACGATGTCGCCGCTCTCGGCCAACGCAGCCAGTCAAAGGTGCTGCAGCCTTGGGCCACCCAGCGTTACGCCTTCGAGATCACGGACGATCCTGACCGCGCCGAGACTCTGCAGCTTTGGTTCGATCTGGATAACACCAGCACAGCTCCGAAAGTCCTGCGACGTCAAATCAAGGAGTTCATCAAGGGTACGCCGCTGGTCTTGGGGCAGGATCCCCGATTCCAGCACTACGGGACCGACATCTTGGAAGCCCTGGCAGCCTACCTCGCCTGCGAAAACTCGCAGCAAGGTGACGCGTTTCAAGGGTATTTTGAAGCCCGCTCCAGACACTCTGGCGTAGACTATCGTGATGCTGTCGCCGAGGTGGTCGAGTTCATTCAAGAGATTCAGCGCGACTGTGAGACACTGGGCGCCCTGGAGGACACGACGCCAGGCTGGGTTGCCGAAATCGGGGAATTGCCGACCCTCGATAGGTGGAGCAAAAAACCGTCGGTCAAAGCGCCCAGCATATCAGAAGTGGCGACCCAAGCACTGCCGGCCGCACATGCAAGGCTTTGGTTGCGCAGCTTCGCACTCGTGAAATCCCAGTCGAAGGAAAATCGAGACAGGATCGTGGCATCCGTCTTGGATACGAGAGTTGGCGAAGGGCCGACGCAGCGCGAGCGAAAGCTGCTGCGGCTTGAGCGGCAGGATATTCAGAGGATCTTCGACACCGGATTGCTGGAGCTGCCAGCGAACCGGAGGGCGCCAAGCTACGAGTCGTTCAAGGTACTATGCGAGGTCTTCGCCGTCGCGATTGGCGAAAGCAGAGCCGATATGAGAAAGAAACTCGGGAACATGTTCAACGTGCTGCCACCTGGCACAACGCTTTCTGACGTGTCCGTAAGCAGGTATTGGAGGAACATTCGCGAAAAGGCCGTCTAGCACCAGGTCGACCGGTCATCGGCACCGTTTGGTATGGTAAACGGTTGATCGCCGTACGCTACCTGCGCCTGTCGTCCGCCGCCCAATCTGAGCATTGAGAGCCCCGTTCAGCGGTCGGTCCGCAGCCGGTAGTCGCCATTGGAGCAATGGGGCGCCGGACGTGGGACACATTCCGCCCGCTCCAGCCCGAAGACGGAGTTTTGTTGTTGCGACGCGTTGAATTGAGCCGTGGAGAGGGAATTGACCGGTGGTGGTCGCGAGCCGCAAAGGGTGCGGCGAAATGCAGTTCTTGAATTCTTATCCGACGTCGGAAGGAAATGCGCGTCGCCACTCGAACAGGTCAAGAACTTGACTAGCGGTAATCTCGACCAAGGGAAGGTATCGCTCAGCCCCATGGTTTTCCGCGTATCGTCGGTTTCACCGGAGCGCGTTTCCTTCGTGGTGACCATTGTACGGAAGTGGCCGATCCGCCTCAGCCGACATTGTCATTGCGACGCTCTTGAGTAGATCGAGGCGCCACCGCGGGATCGGCTCGGTCCCGTTGCGCTGTTGAGCGCGATAGCTGCACGACCAGCGTCGCGAGGTCCCTGATTCCTCAAATTGCGCGCTTTGCTAGTCGCCGACCACGGCCTCCCAAAAGATCGGGCGAGTTGTGTCTTTGGAAGTCATCCGCGCCATCAGCCGTTCGAAACTGGCGGGATCATCGACGCGGAGGTCCTTCAGCAGGACCACGAGCCTTCCGAATACCGATCGGCGCTGGTGTGAATAGAGATTGGCCAATATGTTCGCCCCAAATTCCAGGTGCGAGATAAACCGCAGCATCTGCGGCAGATGGCCTGGCGTGGTCTCCATGCTGGAAAGCAACAATGCGGAATAGATGGCCTCGACCCACGTCGTGACTTCGCCCCGACTAACCTCGACGTCCATCAAGGCCTCAATCCATCGTATGGCCGATTGCTGATGCGGCCATGACCACGCGGACAAGTCCTTGACCCGCCCGGCTTGAAAGCTGAAGAGCACCGTTGCGAGGTTATCCGGAACGAGATCGTCCTCCAGCTGGACGGCGCCGCTTTGCAGAATGGCAAACAGCATGTCGCGCAATTTGCCTTCCCGAAGACCGCGATCTTCAAAAATTCGCTTTCGGGCCTCGCAATAGCGCAACTCGGCCTGCGGATCCGCTTCAGGCGCAAAGCTCAAGCGGCCCTCATCAAATACTTGCAGGCTTACACCGGCAAAGCGGCATTTGAAGCCGTATGCAACGCTGGCCCAGCGCAGCTGCGTCGGCGTCAACTGGGCCAAAGCTGCAGGCAATACCCCGACATTGCTTTGCGCGGCATGTGCGATTAGCCCGGAATGCAGGATCACGCTAGGCGCGCCGAGCGAAAGATCAAAGGACGCAAGATCCACGCCGCCATCAGACGCCATCGGTTCCACCGCTTCGGCATCCAGCCCGGCCTGCAGGCGGCGACTGCCTTCGCCGGCCATGCGTTTTCTCAGATCACCCGCCTGCTGCAAGAAGATCTGCGCCGAGGCGGCAATTGCGGCAGCTGATTTGGTCCAGGGCTTGATAGGGATTCTGAAGGTGATCTGTTCGACGAAATGCGCCTGTCGGTCTGGCGTCGCGTCGATGATGAACGGGACGTTGGTGCCATTTTTGCGATGACGCAGGCATGCCAAATAGGCGTGATCTTTGATCACCCGGACAGTCCAAGCGCCGGCTTGCTGATGTTCCGGATCAATTGTGGTTAGCCCGGCCGTCTGGACCGTGGCCGATGGCGGCGTGGCGGCAGTTCGGAATTCGGGCGGGAAGGGCTTTGGCTCGGCGACAAACCCAAGCGGCGCGCCCACGGTGACATCAGGCGCGCTTGGCGCGACCGATTTGGAGAATATGGCAACGTCGACGTCGATGGGGACCCCATTCTTTGCAGAGTCCGACGTCCGGCATACCTCGTCCGTATCCGGACGGATGCTCGTCAGGTACATACTGTCCCACTGCCTCTTTTTTGTTTTGGCCATGCTAGCGGAGCGGCGAATCACCGACAATGCCGAAGGCATTGCTACCGGGGCCATTGGGCCGACCCTGGGCTGGTTTTTTGAAATTTTGTGTTCAAATTGAGACAGTTAAGGACCTGCGATCTCCCAAACATGACCCAACCCTCCTTTTTTCGGCTTCGGTTCATCATACTGTGCTTCAACGGGAGCCCTGCGCAGTCCCGTCGGGCGAAGTAGCGGCTGCGGCAAGGCATAGCGCGATAGAGCGAACAAAAAGAGAACAAAAGAGGCGCAAACGGATCTTTGTCATCCGCGGAAGCTCAAGCCGCCCTGCTCCCCAGAATTTCTTGTGTTTACCGGTGGTCCGCGTCTAAGAAAAGTTGAAGGGTCTGGGGCGTAACGAACAATCATGTTGGTATTTCGGGTTGGTCACGAATTCTCGGCCGGTTGGCCGTTGGACGACTTCGACGTCGCACTTGAACTCACCTTCGATGAACCGGCTGGCCCAAAAAAACGCACCGTGACCGTTCAGAGGCGATTGGTTCGGCTCGACAACAATGAATTTCGCAGCGATCCGAAGTCCGCCGATGCCGACTCTCGCTATCCCGACGTTCATGGGGCCGCCACCGATGTCGGGTTGAAGATCGTCAGGGGCGGGGAGGACCTGGCCGAGCTATGGCTGTCGGGTCGCGAGTACAAGGATGTTCTGGCCGACAAACGCGTTATCATCGAGCTGGGTCGGGGGGGCGCATTTCGCAAGGCGCGTGCGCCAATAGGGGAGCCGGAAGCGCGGAAGCCAGAGATCATTGGGGCAGGTGGCGACGCGGTCGTCTTTCCGATTGGCCGAGGTTCGCTAAGGGACTGGGGCAAAAAGGGCGCCATGTCGGTTTCGTTGCGCCGCAGCTTTGCCAAGACAAGTTCGGCACACGCCAAAGCAACCCCTGCGGTCCAAGATATGCTGATCTATCCGCATGCGGAAAGCACACTGGTGTATCGAGACTGTAGAACCTGGAGGATTTGCGGCGATACGACCCAAGTTGGTCCAGAGCGGGATCTTGGGCTACGATATTCGATGCACATGCTCGAGGACGATGAGTCTTGCCTCAATGAATTGCTGAAAGCCAACGACAGCCTGCGAAATCGCTTGGGACCTGACCAAATTACGGTGACGTCAACGCAATATGTGGCCTCAGGATTGCTTGGGCGAAAGCCACCGGGTGAGACGGAGGCGGACCTCGCCTTGCCGATCGACAAGACCTGTTTTGACGGTTGGCACCTGATTGAGATTTCAGAGGAAAACGGCCATTTCACCAAGCGTCGCCTGGCCACACCGGCGACGGGCGGTCATGAGTTCAGATTCGCCAAGGGTTTTGAAAGTAACGCTGCAGCGGTCGCTTACTTGGCGTCTTCGCCCGCGATCAAGTCAAGGGCCACGGACCTCGGCGAAGGTAAGTTATTACGAGTTCCGACCATAAAGCCGATCCCGCGAGGTCAGAACGAGGCGGTCGGCCAGTGGACGGTGGAATTCGAGACTGGTCCGCCTGGCAGCACTACCGCGCTGACGCAGGACGTGTATTTGCATCTTGGCGTCGATAGGCAGGCCATGTTGTTGATCGACTTTGGGTCGTTTTCAAGGCTCATCGAATTGCGCCTTCATGGGAACGGCAAAGCCGGTCCGGAGGTGCACAGAGTTCCAGTCGGGCCGATAATTGACGCCCCGTTTGTCTCGGATCATGAGGGCCTTTCGGAATTGGTGGTTAGCAAGGCTCTGCTCGGCGCAAGGCGTGCGGATTTCACTGATACCGCGTTTCGGCCTGAGACGAATCAAAGGGACTTTGGTATTCCCGTCGAAGATGATCCTGATTTAGTGTCGTTGGCCGGGAATGCAGCCCCCCCGCCCGGCGTCGGTGGTCCGGCGGATCCCAACCGTTGCGCCTATTCGCCGGTTTTCAAGTCGGCGGTTTTCAGAGGTGACAAAAAGCTACGGTTGCCGAAAGGCGATGGGACTCCCGTTTACGTCGATCTGCCCGAGACCTTCAGGAGTGTCTTTCAATACTTGTTGGCGGAAGCCTTGTCGTCAGACGCACTCAAAGTACCGCTGGCGCGTTTTGCGGAAGTTCAGCTGATGAGCGGGTCCAAATCGGCAACGACCGGCGGCGGCGCGTTTATTGATGAAATGGTGTTAGGGATCGTGCTAACGCATCCCGGTTTCATTACGTTCGACACCCATCGGTTGTTGACCAATCAGGTAACCGACATTCTGTCGCGTTTCCACCTGGACGGTAATTTGCTCAAATCTTGCGGACTGCTCGGCGATCCAAAACTCCACATTGGGTTGGTGCGCGCATTCCCGGAACCTGTGGCCGCGATCATGCCCGTATTGGGCAGTGTAGTGAACAAGAACCGCCCGATTGCGTCGATCGACTGCGGCATGCGGACCTTCGACCTTGCGTTGCTGAAGCCTACAGGGAACCCAGACCACCCATACACATTGGTCGAGTGCTGGGGAGCTGATCTTGGCGGACGGCGCCTGGATTATGCACTGGTCGACGCCTTGAAGTGCATGCTGCTCGAGACCTTGGAGGGCAAACAATTCGCCGACGAAATGCCTACGTCGGACAAAGAGTTGGAAGACGCTTTCGTCGCAATCAAATGTGCCCAGTCTCTGCGGCGATATGAACGTATGCAATCGGTCTTGAGGTCAGTCGAGGCATCTAAAATCGCCTTGGACGAAGACACCGCGGAGGCCAATTTCGTCATTGCAGAGCGGCGCGGAGTAGAAAGCGATTCCGACTGGTTTGATCAGGTGACGACCGAGCGGCTCTTAAGTGCGTGCTCGCGCACTAATGGCCCCGGGCTTCGAGTGCATATCGACAGTGCAGAACAGATCGTCCTGTCGACGTTGGTCCAATCCCTCGCCGCGTCGGATCCGGTGAAGCTCTATGTTGAGGCGGTGAAGGCGTTTTGCGACAGTTATCTTGGCGAGACCGAGGATCTCGACGTTCGGTTCTGCGGACGGGGCGCCCAAGCTGTCTTTCTGACGCCGTTGCGTGAATGGATGCAAAACGACAAGGGTTGGACGGTCAATAGCTTGACCGAGGCAAGCGCCAAATCAGTGGTGGTCGATGGGGCAGGAATACTGGCCAAAGACCACCGGATCCTATTGACCAATCACGTTCGGCTGCGCCTCAGCGTATTGCAACTCGGACCGGACGACGACATCCTGTCTGTCCAGTCGTTGGACGATTTGGACGCGAAGGAAATCACCGCGGTGGCTGGCTGCGCGTCGGTTTCTGTCGTTCCGGTTTGTAGCGCGATGGCGCGACGGATGATGGCGCGTGGCGGCAATATCCGTTGGTGGTATGAGGCATTGTTCTTGGATGGAGTCATTGAGGACCGAATGCCAGTTAAACCTGGCGAGCGCATCCGGCTGGAACGCTTCGCCGCCAGCACGGGCAGTTCGGGCAAATCGGCATTCCGGCACACTGCGATTTGGCTACAGCGCGATGTCATCGAGTGGAAGGCGACGTCCGACTACGGCAACGACATGCAGTGGCAGTTCATTTCCCACGGCGGTTTAAACCAATGACCTGATCTTTGGCGAGGCCGCTTCCGCTTGTTGCCCTTGCAGTTGTGCGCCCACGGGCTAAGACAAGATTCGCTATTCCAGAAGACGTCTGGAAAGCGCTCGGAGGCAGATTGAAAGACTACGGGCATCACCACCATCTCGTTGTTGTCGCGGAAGACGAACATGCTGCGCGGCGCTGCCTGGTCTCGTTGTTAACCGGCTTGGAGTTGTTGTGCGTGGATCAAGATCCATCTAAGGATGTATTGGATCGGATCGCATATGTCGAACCCGATTGGCCGGATGGGCTGACCCAATTCTCCGAACGTTTCGACTTCATTCTGTCGGATGGGCGTCCAACGAGGGCGCCCATGCCGCCGATAACATCGACAGGCGTGTCCGGCGAACTCAGTTCGGTCGGCGACGACCCGCCCTCGGGGACGCCCAACCTTCCGGTCCCGGTACCGCAGCCGCCGAATTTCACCGGTCTGGACTTTTTTGTGACCATCCCGGCAGATTTGGCCGGCATTCTGCCGGGACGCGGCGCTCCCGAAACAACATCGGCTTGGAGCAAGATCAAGGACATCTACCGGAAGGCGTCTGAGGTGCCGAATGCGCAGCCGTCGCCGAATGCCGACCAACCCGGGATCGTTCGCGTGCGGGTCACCGGTCATGTGGTGGCGCAGTTCTCGCTTCTGTCCGACGCGCCGAACTCTTTTGACCGAGAGATACTGGACCCAATTCGAACGCATGCCGACGAGACGGAAGATGGGAGTGATCCAGCGCCGCAGAGCCTGTCGTTCCTGTTTGAGACCACGTTGACCAACGATCATCTGCCCCGAGGCATCGGCCTGACCAGGTTGGCGTCCGCGATCTTGGATCTTTCGTCGACGATCGAAGAGATGATGGTTTTCTCAAAGGTGGTTACCTGCTGCGTCAGCGACGCTCTCGCGCCCGCGAGCTATATTCCTTCGGTTGCCGGGCTGAATGACGCCGTTCAGCTATTGGCGCAAGAGCTTGTGGGGACCGAGCTTTGGATGGGAAACGCCTGGATCGATGTCTTCGGCACCATCTATTCCCGGAACTACCGAGCCAAGGTTTCGGAGCTTTGGAGCGGCCGTTGGCCGGAGGCCAGCAACGCCAGGAAGCTGCTGGAGGAAGAGGGGATCGCCATGGCTGTCGTAGACTGTGATTTTGGCGGGCTGAACATCGATTCAGCAGAGATTGCGTATATCCTGTCGCGTGGGCCGCAGAGGGACAAGTTTGTGTCAGCCGACCGGATGCGACACACGGTGTTCGGTCAAGACGCGCTGGAAGTTGCGCGCGCGGCGTTGGGCTCTGACGTCGGCCAGGCCGATATCGGCGCGTTGCGGAATAGTTGGCGGCCGTACCGAACGCGATCGCTTCTGATGTCCTGCCTCAGTGGCAATCACTCCATGGCTCGCACCTTCCGCGACGAACACCAGATCGTGGTACCCGGTGCGACTTGAAATGCCCGCATAATTGAAGAATGCTCGCCGCAGTGGTTTTGAAACAGGCGCGGCGTTGAGCGAGCTTGCAGATACAGAGAACTATCTGGACAGCCCGAGGGCCCGCAACCATCAGGCCGATTGGTACCGAGAACGGCTTTTGGTATTCGTCCCAGACGTCGACGACCAACAGGGCGGCGGTGGGGATCAGCCCAAAATAGTCGAGGCGGTTCATTCCGTCGTGTCGGTCGTGGAGGCGTCGTTCCTAGAAGTCTATCAGCGGCTCTATGCGCCGATGGTTCACTATGTTTGCGTCGGCTCGGCTCTTGCGGGGAACTCGCACAAAGCGCGGATCAGCGATGCGCTGAAGAAGTTCTCCGAACAGGAGGGGCGGCTTTTTCTGCCGCGCTTTCACGACAGCATGCGCACCGACAACCGACTTGGCGGCACGTTTCTGGGTGCTGCGTTGTTTGTCGGTCGCGAAAACGAACACCCGCGCGGATATGTGGCCATCGAAATCGCGCATCGCGATGACGCGGAAGAAAGATACGAAGCGCGCGCCAATTTCTCCGATTCAGACTCGCAGCCAGCTGCGTTCTTTCAGGGGCAGGACCGAATGGTCGGCGGGTTCGACCCTGGTTTACCGATCGTTTTCCGGATCGACTCCAATCGCGCGCATCTTCTCGATAGCAACAAACTGCTGCTTATCCTGCCGACCACCATTGACAGCATCCGGCCAAGACTGGTGATTTCGACGCTGGCGCGGGGCGCTGCGGCATTGCTGGCGGCCAGTCCGAACGTCGCCGATGAAATGCCCCAATTGAATTCGATCGTTCCGTTGTTCAGCAGTAGCGCGCCGGAAAACGAAACACTGAGCGAAATCGCGTTCGATGACGAGACCCAGGAGGCCCGTGTCTCTGCGAAGTCGTGTCTGGCAAGTGGTGCTTCGGATTATCGCGCGACCGTACGGATCGTTCCGAATGACGCCGAATGCCGACTGCGCCATGCGCCGCCGCGGGGTGTCGACAACTGGTTTTCGATCATTGGCCTGTTGTTACCGAGCCCGGTTGCCGACAACGAAGCCACGGAGGTGTGCATCAACCTGCGAAACGATGGGCAGCTTCTGGCGCATCCGCTTGATGCTTTGGCCAAGTGCATATTGCTGCGTCCTTCGAGAGGGTGGAAAGGCAAGGTTTTCGGCCTGTTCGGGTCGCTCGACGAGGCGATCTTGGCGGATCAGTTGGGCCTGAACGATATCGTGGAACTCAACAAGCGAATGGACTTCGAGAGCGTAGGAGAAAACCACAGGATTGCGCTTTTGTCGGCGCGACAGGGATTGAACTTCAAGATTCAGAACCCGTTTCACAGCAAGACCAATCAGGGGTTTCTCTCGGCCTTCGGCAACCGAAAGGATTATTACCTCTTTCAGCCACGAGACGACACGCGGGTGTTAGGGTATATGGCAAGCCCGACGCGACACAGCTATGACCCTGAGACCGAGGAAGCCGGAAGCGACACGCGCCGACGTCGATCCACCGTGAGGTTTTCCCGCTCGGCCGAGCCACTCAACGAAGGCGTTTGCCTGGACTGGCTGGACGAAGCGGTTCAAATCACACACCTGCGGCCGGGCGCGCGCGCACGTCCCGAAATGATCGGGTTGGCGCAGTATTGGAACGAGCAGCGGGTGCGCATACATCGGTCAACGGCGGCTCGGCAGACTCTCGAGCTATACCGTGACCACGACATGCAACCCTATGACCTGACCCTTCTGGAGAGCCTGGAGGAACGCGACGACAGAGTCCGGTTATTGCACAACGATGTGATACGGCTGGGCCCGTTGATCTGCAGATACAACAACGTCCCCGCGATCCGATGAGGTTGATGCTACGCACGATCGTCGTTCTCGTCGCCTGCGGCGCCTTGGGCGTATATGTTGCGCAGGGCCTTGTCGCTAGTTCTGTCGAGGTCGAACGGCTGAACGAGGTCTGGATTGAGAAGGCGGAGAAGGCTTCGCAGAACAGCATCACCGACCAGCTGTTCAGAAGCGCCGTCGCCGAAGGCTTGATTCGCTACTACGCTCGCACCGATGAGCTTGTAGTCATGACGCCGCGGGAATTTCAGGTCATGCGGGGCGTCGAACCAATTGAGACTGATGAGTTTGTCCTGCCCTCCGACATTCGTGACCGAGGCGATCTGACCAGCCGTGATGCCGCTCGATTCCCGGCGGATGTAGCGATGGACCTGTTGTGGCGGTCGCGCGGCCCGGGCGCCGAAATCAGACAACTGATCGACAACCTTCTGTCCAGCCGAGTGATTATCGCCGTCCGCGATTCTGGGCTGACCGGGTCTTGCCGCGCGCTCGACGAAGAGCAATGCCGGGAATCCCCTTGGACCATACAACTGACCTTCCCCGATCCAGAATCCGACAATTTGGCCGCTTCGGCCGAGCCGGGCAGCCCGTCGCCTTCGGCTGCGATGCGGATTGCATCGCCGGATCCGACTGTATTTTCCGCCTTGGCCCGGGGCACTACGACCCCATTTAGCAACTGGTCATTCGCCGATGGGCGTGAGATTGCTGCCAGTACCTTCCTGCTGCAGCCGCAGAGCGCCCAAGCGGCCGGAAACGGAGAGGTCTTGATCGACATAATTGGGCGAAACATTCGCGCTCCGATTGATGCCAGCCTTAGCTATTTTTGTTTTGACACTGGCACCCGTTCCGTGCGGTTGGCGCCCTGTGATGACCCAGACCGGGCCGTCGCGGCCAGGATTAGGATGCCTTGGGACGGCAGGGATACGCCGCCGAAGATCACCGTTCGCGCGCTGGAATTGCCTTTGGTGTCGGATTCGGTGCGCGCCACGATCACCGGGCAGCGCGACCCGCAAAGCCAAAAGCGCGGCGACTTGCCGCCGCCGCAACAGATTCGCTTGGACGACCGGCTAAGCCTGTCCTGTCGGCCTGAAAGCGACACCTGCGATCCGATCCTGGAAACTACCTATCGGCTGAGCCGTTTGTCGCGAGACTTGACGTTGCAGCGATCGTTCGCCGAGCTCGAAACCTCGGATCCGGACACTACGCCTTCGGAAGAAATGGCGGCTCCGCCTCCGGTGGAGTTGAATTCGGAGTTTGTGGAGTTGGTGGGGCCGGATGAATTCGCGCTGACCAAAACCGCGCTCGAGCTCGAACTGGTGCCTTCGATCGGGTTGCCGGGAGTGGCGTTTGGGACCTATCTCGGCTTTCTGCAAAATCTGCCCAGCGGGGTACAGGCGCAGGATTTGCGGCTGACCTTCGACAAGCAGCTGCAAGAGATCACACAAGGTACGCTGCGTGATTTTCTAAGCGGCGGGGAGTTCCCCGCTCAGCAGGATCGATTGATCGCCGGCGTGGAGGATCGGAGACGGGCGGCGCTTGTCCTAGTCGACCTTGCTGATGGGATCGATCAAGGCGCCGTTCGCGCCGCGGTCGGCTATCCGTTCTTCACCGGCGAGGCGAGCCTTTGGGATCTGCAAGCCCGCGCCCGGGAAGCCGAGGGGTCCAGCACGATCGCGGCGCCGGCCTGGCGCGGGTTGGATTCACGTTTCCAGCCGGGGTCGAGTTTCAAGATTGTCTCCGCGCTGTCACTGGCGCGCACGGCGGCCGGTTCGACTCAGAATGTGCCCGCCGAGGTCCGAAGCAGAATCGAACGTGTTTTTCTGGGAGCCGGCGAGGAATATTACGATCGAGAGATTGGCCTGGACCTGGGCAGCCGGGCGGTGCCGATCAACCGGTCGCGTGTCGGTGGACTGGATAGCTTCGATCTGCGCGACCGCGGTGCGCGGGTCTACCCGATCGATCAGAGTGTCCATTCGGCTTGCGGGCGCGATGACTCGTTCTTGTACGGCGTTTGCGAGGCTCTGGCCCGATCTTCCAATATCTGGTTCGGGTTCATGTCCCTGTTCGAGAATACGAACACGATCGAGGCACTTTACGGAACCAGTGGCGCGCCGCCGCAATTCACGGGGGCTGGTCAGACCCTGCATGCGCTCGGGCTTGCGCGAGGCTGGCCCTTGGTTCGGCTGCCGGCCGGAATCGATCCCGCAGCGACCTTTGCGCCTCAGATCGAGGCTCCCTACCTTGCGTCGGCGCCAGGATTGGGTCGCGGCGTTTTGGTGCCGGATCCGCGAGGTCTGCACGAGTTGAACCTGGCTCTCAACGGCTACGGTCAGAATGCGCAGGTCACGCCCTTGGCTATGGCAACAATTGCTGGGTCGATCGGCTTGGGTTATCGGGTTTTGCCGTTCATCGCGCGGACCGAGGATGCGGCACCGGCAGGCCGCGAGCTATTCTTGCCCAATGACAGCCGGTCGCGCGCCTTGTTGACGGTCATTCGGCAGGGCATGGCCGCCGTGATGAAACCGGGCGGCACCGGGTTCTCGGGCTTCGGACGGGCTGGACCCGAGGCGGTTGCGATGCTTCCTCGGGTGTTTGGCAAGACCGGCACCGCGGAGATTGGCAGTGTACGCGGCCAAACCGCATTCACCCACTGGTTCGTGGGCTGGGTCGATGGCATCGACGGCCGTCCCGAATACGCGTTCGCCTGCGCAGTCAGCCATGTGGATGGCGGCTCGCCGTGTGCGACAATAACCGCGGAGTGGCTGAAGCGCGTACAACGGGCCGGGCGGCTGTGAGCAACTCGCTTGATGCCCGGCTTCGTGGCGCAGCTGGCGCGTTGTTGGTCGCCGCCGCCAGTATCGTCTTTGTCGCAATCGGCGTGCTGTGGTTCTTCTTGTTTTTTAACGAGATGTCTGACCTGCCTCGGGTGGCGGTTCTGGAATACGCAATTGTGGACACGGGCGGCACTCCCGAAAACGTGGTCGAGCACAGCGTGTTCCTCGGCCACGAGGCGCTGGGCCAGATGCCGCTGCGGGGAGAAAGCGCAGAGGCGCGGCATATCGAGGTGCTCTATACGCCGCAAGGCGAGTTTCGCCTGCGCAATGTCGCCACCGAGCGCCGGCTTGGGCTGCAATACGACCGATTTTTCTTGACCGATCGGACCTATCTTCTGCGCGATGGGGATCGGATCAAACTGGCCGGGCAGACCCTAGATGTCGCGCTACCGGACTCGGATCGGCTGATTTTGACACGAGAAGACGGCGCGACCCTACTGGAACTACCGCAAAGCTACTACCGAACCGACGCGTTGTCGCAGGTCTGGTACGATTGGATATCTTTCTCGGCATCATTGGGTGGTCGACTGTCGCATGAGCCGGCGCGTTGGGGAGAACGTTTTGGACCGCGCGAGTTGATCGAAATCGTTTTGCAGCGGGATGCGGCCCCGCCAATCGTCGTTCCGTTCGCGGAACTGCCCGAAAATGCGGTCACCATTCGTCGGTTGGGTGGGCAATTTCTATTGAGCCTGCGAAATGCGCGCGCTATCGGCATCTGCCGAGCGGCCGGCCCGTGTTTCGAGCTTGGGCGCCAGGCTTGGCCCGTTCGCGGTGACCCGGTCCTCGGCGACTTGCGCGAGATCATAGTCGGGCGAACCACGTATTCCGTCGATGCCAATGAACGGCAACTGAGGCTCGAGCCGATCGGTCGCGCGCATTGGCAGACCCCGGAATATGTCAGCGAGATCAGGGACACGTTGCCACGGAAAGAGGACGTGATCGTGGACTGGACGAACACGCCGTTCCACCGTGGTCTTCCGGCTGGGCCCGACGCCGGGGTCCTTGCACAGGCGATCGGATCGCTCAAGACGCTGGCGCAATTCGGCGGGCCGGTTGCGGCATCCGTACCGTGGGTGGCGCTTGGCTTGCTGACGCTTTTGGTCATCATCGGCATCGACGAGCATTGGGTTCGACGGTTCTTTGTTGGAGTGCCCAACGCCACGCTTCTCACACTGGCGCTTAGCCCCGGCCTTTCGACCCTGCGCGGTCTAGACACGCTTGCACCGATCGAGATCCTCGCACTTCTTCTAGCGATTGGGACAATTCTGCCCTTTGGGGTCAATTTCGTAGTCTCTGGACGTCGCGCCGGGTTGGGCTCAGAGGCTCTTTTTCGCCAAGCTACCCAGCTGAAAAGCAGCGACCGATCGGCCTTTCTATTTCTGCTCGCTGTCACAGCTCTGACGTCGGTGATCCTAGTCACCTCGCATGGTAGCGCGAAAGCGGGAAACATGGGCCAGAACACCGGCGCAGCAGTTTTTTCGGTGATCGGTCTTTTCGTGCTATCGGGCACCATAATGACACGTAGTAGCAGGTCGCTGGCGTTTGCGGTGTTCTGGGCGGCATTGATGGTTGTGGTCGGACTCGGCACGATATCCCTTGGCCGATTGGCGCTGGGGCAGGATATGGCCCGGTACCTTGAGCTTTTTCACAAACACCTCGCAGTCCTCGGGATCATCGCCGCCGTCGCAACGTGGTTCGGCAGCCTACGACTTGACGTGATCATTCGTGGCACGAAGGTGATTTTGTACTTGGTGACCGAGGATCTTCGAATTTCCCCGTTTCAATTGGTCTTTGCCGCCGTGCCAGCGGCCATTGGCGCCCTGATTATTGTGCCCGAGTTCTTGGTCAACAGCCCACCCTCGGTACGAGTTCTGTATGACGGAGAGATTTCCAGATTGGTCGCGAAGGCGACTGTCATCTTCGCCGGCTTGGTGATCTTGGCCTTCGGGACCTGGGCTTGGTATCTCGGCCTAAGGCGCAGCAAAGAGGTCGCCGGGAAGGCCGGAGCGGCGGGGTTTCTGCACCGCCGCCGAAATGTGCTGTCGCCGTGGTTTCTGATTCCATCGCTAGTACTGGCGGCCGTCGTCTATGTCACACCGGAAACCGGAATTGCGGGCTTACAACCAAGTGAAGCGACGAAGACCTGGCTGGCATTTCTTTTCGCACTGCTGCTGGCCCGCTGGGTCCAGTCCAAGGCGTGGCGTATGCCGTTCGAGCAAGGCAAATCGCGCAGCAGCATCTTGATCACCTGCCTTTTGTTGGCGGTCGTGTTCGCGATCGGAAGTTACATCAACTTCGATTTGTCGCCGGCCGCGATCGTGCTGATGATGGCGGCATGCATGACTGCCATGATCGGTTTGGAATGGCTGCGCGGTCTGATCCCACGTCGTTATCTGCTGCCTGCGCTCGTCTTGATATTCGGCCTGCTTTGGTTTTCGGGCGGCGGGCTTTCAACGCCGGAGGCTGTCGTCGTGGCTGGCCTCGTTGCGTTGGGTTGGTCGGTTTGGACTGACCAGACACGCAAATCTGCCGAGCACTTTTCGCCCTGGCTGTTGCGGGACGGCGCGGCCCGTTGGCGCCAGGCACGGAGGTTTCGCCGGCTCATCGACCGGATTCAAACACAGACTGGGATGGTCGCCGGCGGGGCGGTATTTGGTATGGCGTTCCTGGTCTTGTGTGTTTTGGCCTACACCGATGCCAGGCGGCTGGGCAATCTTGAAGAGTACCAGGACTACCGCGTGACGATTGTCGGTCTCGAATTGCCCGGAACACCGGTGGAGCGAGTGATGTCCTATCTCGATGCGCGCCTTTCCAAGGGCTCGGACGGCGCCGAACCTCTGGTTGTGCAATACCCCGATCTGTCTCTGCAGGTGCGCGAGTCGCGTGAGATCATTTCGGTCTCGGGCTGCGGGATTTCGGCGGAGATGGGGAAGTTGGCAGACAGTCTGGACAATGTCGAGAGTCGCCTGTCGTGGCCGGCCGGCGTTGCGTCCTATGGGCTTGATAGCATGTCAGCGGGATTGAGCGCCCTGTGCCAAGGCCAGGAGGAGTTATACCCGACATCCGGACACCTTGACCGCGCCGTTCTTGGGCTGCCAGCGGTTCAGGACGACTTTGCGCCCTCGCTCTTGATCGCGGTCTTGGGGCCCGAAGCTGCGCGCTTAGTGTTGTTGGCGCAGACCGTGATGGTCGCAGCGATCTTCGCTCTCTGTCTGACGTTGTCGCAAAAGGTGCGCCGTCTGAGCAATCTGCGGGGGCTTGGCCTGCTTGGGGCAATTTTCCTCGGCAACCTCAGTTTTGTGCTTCTGGCGCAGATCGTACTGTCGTGGAGCAACACGCTGGGGTTGTTGCCTGTCGTGGGTCAGCCAATGACCTTCATCTCGCTTGGAGCAAGCCACCATTTGTTCTTCGCCTTCCCGCTCGTGTTTTCGGCCTTGCTGTGTGCGGCGCTGTCGAAAGGCTTGACCGAAGCGACCGATCCCAAGCCGCAAGTTCAAACCGGTGCCCAACTGCGTCGGGCCATTATGTCCGGTCGGGATGGAGTGGCATAGCCTGTGGGCTAGGCATTCCTGCCTCGACGGTCGAGGGAGTCGCGCCCAAGCGAAGCAGTCAAGTCGGCGGTATTATAGTCGCTTCGCTGGCGGCGGAGCGTTCTAGGGCGGCGATCAGGCGGTGGACCTTGAGCGCCTCGCGGCCGGGGACTAGGGGTGGGCGGTTCTCGGTGAGGGCCTGGGCGAAATCCTCGATTATGGCGCGGTGCCAATCCGAGGTGAAGGCCATCGGGTCGGCGCCGGCGCCGGAGGCGGCGGACTGGCCGATGACTTCTTGGGTGCCGTCCTGGCGGTCGATGCGCACGGTGCCGGCCTCGAGGCGGGCCGAGCCGTGCTGGCCATGCAGCGTGACGGTCTCGCCGCGCCCGGGAAAGCTGGCCGTGGTGGCGAAGAGCTGGCCGACGGCGCCGGTTTCGAACCGCAGGCCTGCGGTCACGAAATCCTCGGCCTCCATGGCGTGAAACCCGGTGGTGGCGGCCATCGCGGTGACCTCTGCGACCGGGCCGGCGAGCGTCAGCATCAAATCGAGCGTATGGATCGCCTGGGTGATCAGGACACCGCCGCCGTCGCGGGCATAGGCGCCGCGGCCCGGCACGTCGTAATAGCTCTGCGGCCGCCACCAGGGCACCGCGACCTCGACGGCGCGCAGCGGCCCGAGGCCGGGCAGACGGCGGCGCAGCTCGGCCATGGCGGGCCGCGCGCGGTGCTGCAGCACGATGCCGAGCGGGACGCCGGCCGCTTCGCAGATCTCGACAAGCTCGGTGGCGGCGGCGAGCGTCCGTTCCACCGGCTTTTCCATCAAAATCGGCTTGCCCGCCCGAGCCAGGACCTCGACCGTGGCGCGGCGGGCATCGGGCGGCGTGGCCAGAATGGCGAAGTCGATGGACGGATCGGCGGCGATGGCTGCGACGCTGTCGACGGCGCGCGCGCCGAGCCCGGGATGGGCGGCGAGGAAGGCGGCGCGGCTCTCGGGCCGGCGGGCATGGACGGCGGCGAGGCGGACAAGGCGGCTGTTGGCGAGCGCCTCGGCGAAGGTGCCGGCGACCATGCCGAGGCCGATCAGGGCGGCGCGTTTCATGACGCCAGGTCGGCGGGCAGGGTCATGTCGGGCTGCGCTCGGCCCAGCCGGCAAAGGTTTTTTCAAGCGCCACGACGATGTAGTAGAGCACGATGCCGAGGAAGGCCAAGGCGATGAGGACGGCGAACATCAGCGGGTAGTCGGAGTTCGTCTTACCCGAATCGAAGAGCGCGCCGAGGCCGCGGCCGTGGGGCGAGACGATCTCCATCAAATTGGTGCCGATGAAGGCCAGCGTGACGGCGACCTTCAGGGCGCCGAAGAATTCGGGCAGCGTCTTCGGCAGGGCGATCTTCCAAAAGACGGTGATCTGGCTGGCGCCGAGGGACCGCAGGATGTCGCGGTATTCGGGCTCGAGCGTGGAAAGCCCGATCGAGACCGAGACGGCGATCGGGAAGAACGAGATCATGAAGGCGATCAGGATGGTGTTGAAGTCGTGCTGGCCGACGAACATCAGCGCGACGATGGGCACGACGGTGGCCTTGGGGATCGCGTTGAAGCCGACCAGAAGCGGGTAGAGCGCGTCGCGCATCACCCGGGAAAACCCCATGACCATGCCGAGCCCGACGCCGACCACGACCGCCAGCATCAGCCCGACCACGGTGCGCCAGAGCGTGTCCCAGCCCATGACGAAAAACAGCTCGCGGAATTTCCAGAACGCGGGCCAGAGATCCGAGGGCGAGGCCATCTTGTAGTTCGGCCAGCCATTGGCCCAGACCAAGAGCTCCCAAAGGGCGAGGAAGATCGCCATCGCCAGGATCGGCACGCCCACCTTCTGCCAGGTCATTCGGCGGCCTCCGTTTCGGGCGCACGGCCTTGGGCGATCTGGATCTGGTGGCGCAGGATGTTGAGCGCGTCGGCCGATTCGCGGGTGTAGAGGTGTTCGAGGTCGCGGGGGCCTTTGAGATGCACGTCCATCACGTATTGGGTATGGGCGGGGCGGCCCGAGAGCACGACGATTTCGTCGGCGAGAAAAATCGATTCGCGCAGGTCGTGGGTGATCAGGACGGCGGTGAAGGGCTCTTCGGCTTTCAGGCGGTGCATGGTCTGCCAAAGGTCTTCCCGGGTGAAGGCGTCGAGCGCGCCGAAAGGTTCGTCGAGGATCAGCACCTCGGGCTGGTGCACGAGCGCGCGGCAGAGCGAGGCGCGCTGGCGCATGCCGCCCGAGAGCTCGCTGGGGCGCTTGTCCTCGAAGCCTTCGAGGCCGACCAGCGCCAGGAGCTTGCGGGCGCGGTCCTCCTGCTGGCGTCGGCTCAGCCGGGTGGGCACGATTTCGAGCGGCAGCATGACGTTTTTCAGGATCGAGCGCCATTCCAGCAGGACCGGGTTCTGGAACGCCATGCCGACGGTGGATTTCGGGCCGCGGACCTGTTGCCCGTGCAGCCAGACCTCGCCCGCGTCTGGCGTCATCAGGCCGGCAATCAGGCGGGTGAGGGTGGACTTGCCGCAGCCCGAGGGGCCGACCACGGCGGCGAACCCGCCTTCGGGCACGCTGAGGTCCAGCCCGTCGAGCACCGGCAGCGGGCCGGCCTGGGTCTGGTAGGCGTGTTTGACGCCTTTGATGTCGATCAGCGCCTCGGTCATGCGTCGTGCCTGAAGAGTTTTTTGCCTCCGGCGGGGATATTTTCGGCCAGATTAAGGGGTCTGGGCCGGCCCCCGCCGGAGCGCTTGGGTTACTTCAGCATGCGCATCGCGGCGTCGGGCAGGTAGGCGTCGGTGAAGTAGAGCGACGCATCCGGCGGGTTCTGGAACTCGTAGGTTTCGGCGAGCTGCTCCAGCGCCTTGGCCATGCGGGCGTCGTCGATGCCGCCCATGCCGTTGGCCTGGGTGTAGTCGGTGACCACGTTGGCGTCGACGGCGAGCTGCAGGCGGCGTTCCTCCAATGCAGCGTCGGCGGCGGGGTTGCGCTCGACAAGGCTTGCGATGGCGCCGGCGGGGTCGGCGATGGCGTCGTTCCAGCCCGCGGCAACGGCGCCGAGGAAGCCCTTGATCACGTCGGGGTTCGCCGCGGCGTATTCGGTGTTGACGATGATCGCGTTGCCGTAGAGTTGCAGGCCGTGGTCGGCCATCAGGATCGTCGAAATGTCGTCTTCGGGCACGCCGAGGCGCACCAGGTTGAGGAAGGACGAGAAGGAAAACCCGGTGACGGCGTCGACCTCGCCCTCGGCCAGCATCGGCTCGCGGGTCGGAAAGCCGACGGGTTCGACGGTGATCTTCGAGGTGTCGATGCCATTGGCGCTGGCGAAGGCGGGAAACTGGGCCCAGGCGCCGTCAGGCGGCGGCGCGCCAAGGGTGCGGCCTTCGAGATCGCCGGGGGCCATGACGCCGAGCGACTTGCGCCCGACCACGGCAAAAGGCGGCTTGTCGTAGACCATCATCGCGGCGATCACCGGCGCGCCGGGGTTCTGGTCGAGGAACTTGATCAGCGAGTTGATGTCGGCGAAGCCCACCGGGAAGGCGCCGGTGGCGACCTTCGGAATGGCGTCGAGCGAGCCTTGGCCGGCGGTGATCTCGACCGCGAGCCCGGCGGCGCCGAAATGGCCGTTGTCGATGGCGGCGAAATAGGGCGCCGCGGGCCCCTCGAACTTCCAGTCGAGCGCGAACGGAACTTGCGTTTGGGCGCTGGCGACTGTGGCGAGGCCGAGCGTTGCGGCGATGGCGATGGCACGGTGAAACATGGGAGTCCTCCTCTGCAAGGCAGCTTTTGTGTTTCCGGCTTATTTCAGGGGCCGCAGCGAGGCGCCATCCGCGGCCCGTCTCCGCCGGCTGGGGTCCGTGGTAATGCCCACTTTTCGGGCAGGCAACGAAAAACATGCCCAGCGAAGCGGCGGCTCAGGCGTGCGGATATCGGGATTAGGGGGGCGATGCGGGGGACTGGCGCTGCGGCCCGGTGCCCGGTTGGGAAGGAATGAGATAAGGCTTCGTCATGCGGCGCGCGGCCAAAAGTGTTGGCGATTAGAACCTGACGAACACCGTTTCCCCCCGCATCTGTCTTGTCTATAAAGGCGATCCGCCAAATCCCGGCGACGCCGTGCTTCAGGTTCACTCCCCGTCGGCACTGTGATTGAACCAGCGCAGTGCAATCCAACCGCAAGATGCTGGCGCAATGATCGCAAAAATTCTGCAAATAAGTGGCCACGCCGGTGAATTCCGTGGTGAGATGTCCGCTATACGACACTGACAGGACAGCGAGGGCTGTGTGTTCCGAGAGAACTTTGGCTTGGCCAGATGGTTCAATAACGCCCCATAGTTCTCTGATTTTGAAGAATTAAGCGGGGAATCCCGATTTGGACGCAGCAAAGTCCTGTATTGTCGGGTACATGCGCGACCGCAACCCTCCGGCGAAATCTGCTTGACGCGGAACCGCTCTGACGGACATGGTTTGAAGAGCAATCCGATAAAAAGTCCGCAAAAAGTCAACCAATTCGGGCCTGAACCCGAGACTTCGATCCGCGGACTCGCGTGCTCGTCGGTTTGGCAAACTCAATTCGGGCTGGGCCGGGATGCAGCCGCAAATCAGATTTCTAGGAGGATACGCGCTTTGTGATCGAACTCGCGCGCCGGTTCGACTCCCGACCCGAAAGTCCTGGGCGCTGCTGGCCTATCTTGTGCAATCGGGCGGCCGCGCAATCCCGCGGGAGGAACTGGCGGCGCTGCTTTGGCCGCGCGGCAACGAGGATCAGGCGCGTGCGAGCCTACGGCAGGAACTGGCGGTCCTGAAAAAGGCGCTGACCAGGGCCGGCATCGATGCCTTTATCGCGAGCAAGTCCATAGTGCGGTTCAGTGTCCCCGCTGAACTGGCCGACACCACGGCGATGGAGACGGGATTGAGCTTGGGCGCGTCCGATCGAAGGCGTGAGGCGGTGGCGCTCTATGGCGGCGATTTTTTGAGCGGGCTCAACATCCGGTCGGGCCCGTACGAAGAATGGATCTGGCTGGAACGTCAGCGGCTTAGAAACCGTGCGATCGGCGGATATGCAGAGCTGTTGCAGGAGGACGAAGCGGCAGGCGAGTCCGGCCAGGCGATGGCGACCGCGCAGGCCTTATTGGCCGTCGAAGGCACGCAGGAGCAGGCGCACCGTGCGCTGATGCGGCTTTACCACAGCTTGGGCCGGCGCGCAGAGGCACTGCGCCAATTCGACCGCTGCCGTGACGCGCTGAGGCGCGATCTCGATGCCGAACCGTCGCGGGAAACCTTCGACCTGGCGGAGCGCATTCGGCGCGCGGATGGTCAGCGACCCGCCTCGGCGCGTGACCGGGATATGGCCCCTATGCGGGACCCAAGGCACGGTGCCGTGCTCTGCGCCGGTCTGGCGCTCGCGCCCGAGCAATTGGCGGTTCTTGGTCCGGAGGCCTTCGCCGACGCGATGGAGCGGATCGGCCGCCGGCTGGCGGAAGTGGCCACGGATTATGGAGGAACGGTTCTGCCGGCTCAGGGCGATCGTTGTCTGGCGGTGTTCGCCGACCCGGGCGGCAGCGTGCATGCGACGGCAGCCGCCGCATTGGCGGGCCTGGCGTTGACCGAGATGCCGGTTCAGGTTGGTCCAGCGACACCGCAATTTCCACGAGTCGGGCTCGACCACGGCGACATTCTTGAACGGCCTGCCGGCACCCCAGATGCCATGACCGCATTTGGCCGGCCGCTGCACGTTGCGGCGCAGCTGGAAAAGGCGGCTGCGGGCGGCGAGGTGCTGGTGTCGGAGGCGGCGCAGCGGCTGATCCGGGCCCGCTTTGACATCGCGCGCGCTTCGGGGTCACTTGCATCCGAGGCTTTCCTGGGATGCGGCGGGGTCGTGCTGCGCCAACGCCTGCGACCCACGGTCTTCGATGCCGCTAAGCTCGCTGGACATCTGACACCGTTCGTTGGGCGGCAGCGCGCCTTGGCCGAGTTGCGCGCCTCGTGGCGGGCGGCGACGGACGGACCGGGACGTGTGTTGGCGATCAGCGGGACGCCTGGCATCGGTAAATCCCGGCTATTGCACGCTTTTCTGCAAGAGATCCTCGACGAGGAACCGGCCGTCGTACCGCTCGACGGATCGCCGTTTCACCGGCAGAGTCCCTACGAGCCGATCCTGCAATACCTGCGCGGCGAGATTGGCCTTGCGCTGAATGGCGTCCGTGCCACGGACGAAGCGGCGGTGTCCGACTGGGCGTATCGTCAAACACGTTTGTCCGATGGAGACCGCGCCATCTTGGTGGATTTGCTTTGCCCGTCCGGCTCCGCCGCCATCAGCCCTACAAGCCGCGCGAAACAGGTCGAAGCGCTAATTTCGGCTCTGGACTGCAGTGTCGACGATCGGGTGCCGATCGTCTTGGTCGAGGATTTCCATTGGTTCGATCCCGCGTCGGCCGCGCTGGTCGAAGACTTGGCAAGCCGGGTCGCGGACCGTCCCGGGTTGGTGCTGATCACCCTGCGCCCAGGCACCGCGCCGGCCTGGCTGACCGCGAGCAACGCGCGGGAAATCGCACTGGAGCCATTGGCACCCGACGCGGCGCAGGACCTCGCAAGGGCGGTGTTGTCCGGCACGCCATCCACAGAGCATGCCGCGGAATTGGCCGAGCGCGCCAAAGGCGTGCCGCTGGCCGTGGAGGAAATGGCGGCGGCGATCCAATTCGGTTCTGGCCAGTTGCAGGGTGCCGGCGGCGTGCAAGAGGCGCTGACCGCCCGGATCGCCGTGCTGCCAGCCACGGTGCGCGACGTTCTGCAGATCGCCTCGGTCTTCGGCCCGCATGTGGACCATAACGATCTACTGGCTGCGATCGCTCTGCCGGCGGACGCGCTGCACGCGCGGCTGCGACACTTGCAGGGCAGTGGGCTGATGTTCCGGATCGGCCGAACGCCGGATATTCGCTATGCCTTCAAACATGTGCTGGTGCGCGAGGCGGTCTATGCCGGTTTGATGCCGGAGCGCCGCGCCACATGCCATTTGCGGATTGCCGAGGTGCTTGAGGCCCGGCCCGGCGGCATTCTGGCCCCCGAAGTGATCGCGCGTCACTTCGCCAAGTCCGGCCGCGCCGGGCCGGCGATCGCGCTCTACGAGGCGGCTGGACGCCGAGCTGCGGCGCTTGCGGCGCATCTCGAGGCCGCCCATCATTTTCGCGCGGCCTTGCGCTTGGTTCGGGACCTCCCGGATGACGGTCAGTCCGCAACGGAGCTGCGCCTGTTGCTGGCACTGGGGCCGTTGGTGCAGGTCGGCCGGGGCTTTGCGTCCGACGAGGTGGTGCAGATCTATGAACGGGCACGCAGCCTCGCCGGCGAAAGCGGCGCCGGCGGACGGCGCGAGCGGCTGGAACCTGTGCTTTGGGGGCTTTGGGTCTACTGCATGGCCCGGGCCGATCTGTCGGCGGCGATCGGACTGGGCGCGGAATTCCTGGCCGAGGCACAGACCGAATCGGACCCCGTCAGCACGCTCGCCGGGACCTATATGCTGGGCGTCGGGCGGTTTTATCGGGGGCACTTGGAGGCGGCAGAGGGGTTTTTCGACCGTGCGCGCAGGGCTGTGGACGGTGCCCAATCCGGTCAGGTTGTCGCCCGCTTCGGATTGGATCTCGGCGTGGGTGCCTTGTGCTATCTGGCCTGGACCGCGGTGCTGCGCGGCGATGTCGTGCAGGCCGAGGCGCGGGCGCGCGCGGCCGTGACGGAGGCGAAACGCGCTGGAGATCCGGCCACGCTTTTGATGGCGCAGGTTTTCGCGGCGGGCAGTCACGCCTTCGCCGGTGAGGCGGAGGCGTCGTTCGACCATGCGCGCGCGGCGTTCGATGCTGCGCGGGCGCCCGGTCAGGCGCAATGGCGCGCCCAGGCGCAGATGCAGATCGGCCGAGCGCGTTGGCTTCAAGGCGACCCAGAGGGTGCTGCCGTGCTGCGGCGCGGGCTTGACGCGTACCGCGCAACTGGCGCGGCGCTTGCCGTGCCCTATGCGCAAGCCTGGCTGGCAGAGGCTTGTCTGGCAGCGGGTGCCGTCGATGAGGGACTGGCGCGGCTCGACGAGGCAGCCGCGCATGCCGCGGCCACCAGCGAGGTCTATTTCGACGCCGAGATTGCGCGGTTGCGCGGATGCCTATTGGCACGCCATCCAAGTGGACGCGCAGCCGAGGCGGAGGCAGCATTCGCATTGGCGTTGCAGACGGCGACCTCTGCCGGGGCGGGGCTGCTGTCGTTGCGCAGCAGGGTAAGCCTCGCAGAGTTCTTAGAGTCGAACGGCCGCCACGAGGGTGCGCTGAGCGTTCTCGATTCGGCATTTGCGGAGGCGAAACGCCCAGCCGGGCCGGATCTGGAGCGCGCCTTGGCCGTGCGCCGCGAGATCCTTAGCGCGCCATGACGCGCCCGCTCAGGTGCCGCAGAACGTCTGCTTGACCTCTTCGCCGGGCTCTGGTGGTCGGGTGAAGGTGGCGTCATCCGGATCCAGGGAGAAAGGGTGCGAAAGCCGGTCGAGAAGCTTCAAAAAAGGCGCGTAGTCACCTGAAACAGAGGCCTGAATCGCCTCCTCAACCCGGTGGTTGCGAGGAATGATCGCGGGGTTGGACCGCCGCATCAGATCCTCCTGCTGGGCGGTATCCGCGCCGTCGCGGGCGCGCCTCGCATGCCAATCCTCAGCCCAGGTGTCGAAGGCGGCCCGGTCGGTGAACTGGTCGCGTGCCGTCCCGTCCGCCAAGCCCCTAAAAGTATTGGTGAAATCGGCGCCGAGTGTGGCCATGCGAGACAGCAGCGTCTGGATCAGCCCGGCGTCGCCGTCTTCCGCCGAGGTCAGCCCGATTTTGGCGCGGAACACGGCAAGCCATTCCGCCGAGTAGAGCTCGGGGAAGCTGTGCACGGCGTCGGTCGCCACCGCGATGGCGCGGTCCTGATCGGCATCGATCAACGGCAACAGTGTCGTGGCCAGTTGCGCGAGGTTCCACACGACGATCTCGGGCTGGCGGGCATAGGCGTAGCGACCGAATTGGTCGATCGAGCTGAACACTGTCTCGGGGTGGTAGCGGTCCATGAAGGCGCAGGGCCCGTAATCGATGGTTTCGCCCGCGACATGGGTGTTGTCGGTGTTCATCACGCCATGGATGAAGCCGACGCCCATCCATTGCGCCACCAGCCGGGCCTGGGCGGCGATTGCGGCCTTCAGCATCGCAAGGGCGTCGGGCGCCTCGGGGAAGTGCCGGGCGATCACATGATCGGTCAGAACACGCAAGGCTTCGGTGTCCTGCCGGGCAGCGAAATACTGGAAGGTGCCGACGCGGATGTGGCTCGAGGCGACGCGGGTCAGCACCGCGCCCGGCAGCGGCGCCTCGCGGAGCACCACTTCGCCCGTGGTCACGGCGGCCAGCGCACGGGTGGTCGGGATGCCGAGGGCGTGCATCGCCTCGCTGACCAGATATTCGCGGATCACCGGCCCGATCCAGGCGCGCCCGTCGCCCATCCGGCTGAACGGCGTGCGGCCTGAGCCCTTAAGTTGAATGTCGCGCCGTATCCCTTTGGAATCGATGACTTCCCCAATCAGGATGGCACGCCCGTCTCCTAGTTGTGGCGACCAGCCGCCGAATTGGTGTCCGGCATAAGCCTGGGCCAGCGGGTCGGCGCCCGTGGGCACGCGGTTGCCGGCCAGAACCTGCAGCCCGTCGTCTGAGCGCAGTGCCTCGGGATCGAGGCCGAGCTCGCCGGCGAGTGCGGCGTTGACGGCGATCAGGCCCGGCTGGGCGACCGGAGTGGGGTCGAGCCGGGCGTAGAATCGTTCCGGCAGCGTCGCGTAGCTGTTGTCGAACGGGAACTGGATCGTCATCGCGTACCTCTGACTGAGAGGTAAGCCGTCAGCACCGCGTTGGCCAGTCCCACGCCGTATTTCATCCTTGCGGAATCTCAATCTCGTGAACGTGTCTTTTTTCAGGTAGTTACGGAGTATCTTTCATGTCTGTGACCGTTGCCCGCCATGTCATGAGGCGGAATTGCTCCCGCAGTTGGAACCCGTGCCGTTCGTAGAGGCGTCGGGCGCGGGGGTTGCCGGTGCCGACCTCGAGATGCAGCGCTTTGACCCCGGCCACCTTGAGGTTCGTCTGAAGCGCGGCCAGCGCCTCGCTGCCAAGGCCGCGGCCGCGGACCGTGTCGCGGATGAAGAATTCGTCGATGAAGCCATCGAGGCCGCCCATCTCGACCGACCAGCCGAAGGTCACCACGACGTAGCCGACAGGCGCGCGGGTGGGGCCGATCAGCCAGACCGCGCCATGTGGCGAGCCGTCCAGAAGCGGTGCCAGCGCGGCGCGGCGGTCGGCCTCGTCTTGCGCAATGTTTTCAAAGGCATGGTAGGCGGCGACCAGCGGAAGCAGGCGCTCGAGATCGTCCGGGCCGGCCAAGTGGAGCGCGGCTGTCACAGGCGGGCCAAGCGTTCGGTGAGCAGCGCGAAGAAACCGTCGGCGTCGATGTCGCCCATGAAGGTGGCGTTCGGGGCGCGGTCTGTCACGCGCCACCAGTCGGCAACGGTCATGCCGCGGGTCAGATCGGACCCGGTTTCGATTTCCACATTGATGTGCCGGCCGGAAAAAAGATCTGGGATCAACAAGTAAGCGATCACGGTCGGGTCGTGCAGGGGCGCCCCGGGAGAGCCATATTTCTCCATGTCGAAGCGCTCGAAGAAGTCGGTCCAGGCGGCGACGGCGTGACCGACGGGAGTGCCGAGGGCGCGGAAGGCCTCGACCCGGGGCCGGGTGGTGAGCGCCTTGTGCGTCACATCGAGCGGCTTGACGGTGAGCGCGGCGCCGGATTTGAACACAATTTCAGCGGCTTCAGGGTCGACGTATATGTTGAACTCGGCCGCCGGCGTGATGTTGCCGACCTCGAAATAGGCGCCGCCCATCAGGACGATTTCTTCAACCCTTTCAACAACATCCGGTGCGCGCTGGAAGGCGGCGGCGATGTTGGTGAGGGGCCCGATCGGGCACAGGGTGACGCTGCCGCTGGGCTCGTGCCGCAAGGTTTCGACAATAAAATCAACGGCATGGGAGTCCTGAAGCGGCATGTCGGGATCCGGCAGCTCGATGCCGTCGAGGCCGGTCTTGCCATGCACATGTTCGGCGGTGACCAAGGGGCGGGTCATCGGCGCGTCGCATCCGGCGAAGATCGGAACATCAATCCGGCCCGCCAACTCACAGACAATCCTGGCATTTTTCGCAGTCAGCGGCAGGGGAACATTGCCCGCCACGGCGGTAATGCCGAGAACTTCGATCTCGGGCGAGGCCAGCGCGAGCAGGATCGCGACGGCGTCGTCCTGGCCGGGGTCGGTGTCTATAATGATCTTGCGCGCCATGTCGAACTGTGTGGCTGCGGGCTTGGAAAGTAAAGCCGATCCGGGCGTCTGCAGAACGTCGGTATTACGTCGGTATTTTGTCGGTACTGCAGTGCACCATGCGTCGGCACTCGCAACACGTGAGTTGGGCGAGCGTCGCATTCATTGGTAACAATCGATTTGAGGAGGAAACCACGTGCGACGCCCATCCGTGTTCGCCCGCGCGCCGACGTTTGCTGTTTCGGCGCTTGCCGAAGAGGAGGCCTATTGCGCAACCGCCGGCACCTATGTGCCCGAAGGCAACCGTGTGGTCTGGCAATGTGAGGATCAGGACATCTCGGCGTGGACAAGCGACCCATTCCTGCCGGCGCAGTTGGTCGTGGACCGCGGGAAATTGGCGGTCGGGCTGAACGAGCCGAACCTGGATTGGGGCATCAATGTCGGTGAGCCGGAGGTGTCACGGCTTTTCTGGCTTTGCGGGACTCGCGCGTCGAGCGGGGAGAGGCGATCGGCGGACGTTTGGGCGGGTTTTCTCGTCCTGACCCTGCTCGCGTCGTGAGGAGCCGTGCCCATCGCCAACCCGCGGGGTGGCGATCCGACGCTTGTTCGGGTGCGCTTTATGGCTGCCGAGTCCGTAATGCATCGAGCGGTGCGCAAGTGTCTGCAAATCACCACCCCTCCGGGGCGGGCTGGCGATGGGCGCGGCGGGGCTGCGCCCCTTGATTCCGCGCCCTGGGCCAAGCCTTGCCGTCACTCTCCGCTGCCGGGTCGCCCGCCCTATCGCCGTTCCTCGGCTTTGGCGGCCGCCCAGAGCGCGTCCATCTCGGTCAGGTCGCTATCTTCGGGGCGTTTGCCGCGGTCGGCGAGCAGCGCCTCGATCCGGCGGAAGCGGCGGGTGAACTTTTGGTTGGCGGCGCGCAATGCCGCCTCGGGGTCGACGCCGAGATGCCGGGCGAGGTTGGCGACAACAAACAAAAGGTCGCCAAGTTCCTCCTGTATCTCGGCCTGGCTGAGGCTGACGCGCGCCTCGGCCAGTTCGCGCGCCTCCTCGGCGATCTTGTCGGTTACGTGGGTCGCGTCGGGCCAGTCGAAGCCGACGCGGGCGGCGCGTTTCTGCAGCTTTACCGCGCGCAACAGGGCGGGCAGACCCACGGCGACGTCGTCGAGCACGCCTTGCGCCCCGCGCCCCGCGCGCTCGGCGGCCTTGACGGTTTCCCAATCGACGGTCTGCTGTTCGGCGGACTTTTTGCGGCTTTCGTCGCCGAAGACATGCGGGTGGCGCGCGACCATCTTGTCCGAGATCTTGTCGGCGACGCTGGCGAAGCTGAAGAGCCCAGCCTCTTCGCCCATCTGGGTGTGGTAGACGGTCTGCAAGAGCAGATCGCCCAGTTCGCCCTCAAGCTCGTCCCAGGCCTCGCGCTCGATGGCGTCCGCGACCTCGTAGGCCTCTTCGATCGTGTAGGGCGCGATCGAGGCAAAGTCCTGCTCGATGTCCCAAGGGCAGCCCCTGTCGGGGTCGCGAAGGCGGCGCATGATCTCCAAGAGCCGAGGCAGGCCACCGGCGGGATCGTGGACCAGCGCGTCGCTGTCTTTCGCCATTGTGGGGCAGTCCATTTCGTGGAACCTTCGCTGCGGTTATCGGCGGATCGGCGGGGGAGAGTCCACAGTGCCCATCATCAATCGCATCGGCGATTTTGCGTCCGAGATGACCGAATGGCGCCGCTGGATACATCGCAATCCCGAGTTGGGCTTTGACTGTCACAAGACGGCGGCCTTCGTGGCGGAACGGCTGCGTGACTTTGGGGTCGACGAACTGCATGAAGGGATCGCCACGACAGGACTTGTGGCGATCATCAACGGACAGGGCGACGGGCCGACGATCGGGCTGCGGGCGGATATGGACGCGCTGCCGATCCTTGAGGAGACCGGCGCCGATTATGCCAGCGAGACACCCGGAAAGATGCATGCCTGCGGCCATGACGGGCATACGACGATGCTGCTGGGCGCGGCGAAATACCTGGCCGAGACGCGGAATTTCAGGGGCCGCGTGGCGCTGATCTTTCAGCCGGCAGAAGAGGGCGGCGGCGGCGGCGAAGTGATGGTGCAAGAGGGCATCATGGACCGCTTCGACATCGCCCAGGTCTATGGCATCCACAATGCCGCGCCGTATCCGGTTGGGCGGTTCTACACCAATCCGGGGGCTCTGATGGCGGCGGTGGACGAGTTTGACGTCGTCGTGCAGGGGCAGGGCGGGCACGGCGCCTATCCGAACGAGGCCGTGGATCCGATCGCGGCGGCGGTGGCGATGGTGCAGGCGATCCAGACCATCGTCAGCCGAAACCACAAGCCGGTGGCGGACCTGGTGATCTCGGTGACACAGTTCCATGCAGGGACGGCGAACAACGTGATCCCGGACACGGCTCGGTTCTCCGGCACCATCCGGACATTCGATGCCGCCACCCGCGACATGGTGTTCCGCCGGATCCGAGAGATCGTCGATGGCCACGCATCGGGTTTCAATGTCGCTGCAGAGCTAGCGTTCGACGAAGGGTATCCGGCGACGGTCAACACGCCGGAGAAGGCGGCGTTTGCGGCGGATGTGGCTGCCGAGATCGTCGGGGCCGACGCCGTGGACGGGCACCACGAGAAGGAGATGGGGGCGGAGGATTTCAGCTATATGCTGCAGGCGCGGCCCGGGGCGTATCTGTTCCTCGGCCAGGGCAATACCGTGGTCTGCCACCACCCGGCCTACGACTTCAACGACGAGATCGCGCCGATCGGGGCGTCGTTCTTTGCCCGTCTGGTAGAACGGGCCCAGCCGGTGTGACACGCGTCCCGGATTGTCGCGGGATCTCAACGGCGAATGAGGGATAGGGTCCGGATCACGTCCGGAATGCGACGGAGGGCGGCGGCGATGGCGTTGGAAGACGCAAAGAAACAGGTCGATACGGCGATCACACGGCCCGGTCTGAAGGGGTTGTCGAATGAAAACACTTTCAGCGGGGTCACCTCGTTCCTGCGGCGGCGGCTGACCAAGGACCTGGCCGGAGTCGACATCGCCGTCACCGGCATTCCCTTCGACCAGGCGGTCACCAATCGGCCGGGCACCCGGCTGGGGCCGCGGGCAATCCGCGAGGCCTCGGCCCTGCAGGCGCCGGATGCGCCCTACGGCTGGGGCTTTGACGCGATGTCGGACTTCGCCATCGCCGACTGTGGCGATCTGGCCTTCGATTATGCGGTGATGGCCGACGCGCCGGCGGCGATCGAGGCGCATGTCGGCGGTATCCTGGACCAGGGCGCGGCCTGTCTGGCGCTTGGCGGGGACCATTCGATCTCGCTGCCGATCCTGCGGGCGCATGTGGCCCGGCACGGGCCCTTGGCACTGCTTCAGTTCGACGCCCATACCGACACCTGGGCCGACGACAATGCGGATCGCGTCGACCATGGGACGATGTTCTACAAGGCGGTGCGCGAGGGGCTGATCGATGTCGGGCGGTCGGTGCAGGTTGGGATCCGGACCGACAACCCGGACACGCTGGGGATCGAGATCATCGACGCGCGCGAGGTGCACGAGACCGGGCCCGCGGCGGTGGCGGCGAAGATCCGCGGCGTGTTGGGTGACACCAAGGCTTATGTGAGTTTCGACATCGACGCGCTGGACCCGGCCTTCGCGCCGGGCACCGGGACGCCGGTCTGGGGCGGTCTGGCCAGCTGGCAGGCGGCGGCGATCCTGCGCGATCTGGCGGGGATCGACATGGTCGGTGGCGACGTGGTCGAGGTCTCGCCGCCCTTTGACACCACCGGCGCGACGGCGGTGGCCGGCGCCCATGCGGCGGTGGAGCTGATTTGCCTGTGGTGTTGGACCCGGCGGTGAGCCGGACGGCCTGTGGGCACGCGATGGCGTCGCCGCCTGGTTCAAGCCGCTCGGCTTGGCTCGACGTGACGGCGCGCCAGCTGATTGCGTAGGCAAAGTCTCGACGAGACTTTGCGGCCAGAGTTTCGTCGAAACTCTGGTTTCGGCGCGGGGTCGAGTTACCTTCGGCCCATGAAGATTGCGCTTTTGCTCGCTCTGCTTGTTGTGGCCGGCCTCGCCTTTGTCCGTTTCGCGCCGAGCGATCCGGATCGGTGGCATGTCGACCCGCTGACCGCCTCTGACCCTGCGCCGGGGGGCGTGTTGCGGCGCCAGCCCGTGCCGCTAGAGGCCGCCGAGGCGCTGGCGCGGTTCGATGCCGTGGCCCGCGCCGCGCCGCGTACGCAGGTCCTGGCGGGAAGCCTCGCCGAGGCGCACTTGACCTATGTCGTGCGCAGCCGGTGGATCGGATTTCCCGACTACGTCTCGGTCAAGGCGGTGGCCGGCGCCGACGGCACCGAGCTGGCGATTCTGTCGCGGCTGCGCTTCGGCTATTCGGATATGGGCGTGAACGCGGCCCGGCTAGACCGCTGGCTGCAGGCCCTGCAATCGGTCCAGGAGTGACACGCCGGGGCAGCCATCCTGCATCTTGCGCCAGATCGCCATACGGTTCGACGCCGTCATCTCGCAGCGCGCCATCCAGGTCTGACACGAGGCGGTGATGCAGATCACCGCGCCGACCTCGATCCGGTCGCCATAGCTGT
>JAAUYB010096841.1_pt1 | contig 33979 bp, 28 predicted proteins | sample 7278071 | NCBI WGS metagenome assembly JAAUYB01 (sample SAMN14350121, study PRJNA611818) | marine sediment metagenome | isolation source: surface marine sediment (1.8m) | place: French Polynesia: Moorea | collected 2018-08 | reverse complement strand
CGCCGGGCCAAGGCGGCCTTGCCCTCATCCTGGCGCTTCTGATCAACCAGAGACTTCGCGGCATCAACGTCTTCCGCACGATCTATTTCATGCCGGTCGTGGTCAGCATCGTCGTCGTCTCGCTGCTCTGGCGGTTCATCTACGACGGCAACGACGGGCTTTTGAACACCATCATCGGCGCGCTGACCTTCGGCCTGTTCGAGCCGCGCGACTGGCTCGGCAACCCGTCCACCGCGCTCGGCGCGATCATCGCCATGTCGATTTGGCAGGCCGTCGGTTTCCACATGGTGATCTGGCTGTCCGGCCTGCAAACGATCCCGCCCACGCTTTACGAGGTCGCCCGAATCGAGGGCGCCAGCGCCTGGCAGACCTTCCGCTATGTCACCTGGCCGGGCCTCCGCAACACCGCGATCCTGGTCCTGATCGTCATCACCATGCAGGCCTTCGCGATCTTCGCCCAGATCGACGTGATGACCAACGGCGGGCCGCTCGACAGCACCCAGACCCTGGTCTTCCAGGCGGTCGAGCGAGGCTATGGCAAGCAGGACATCTCCGGCGGCTCGGTGATCTCGGTAATCCTGTTCCTGATCGTGCTGGCCATCTCGCTGTTGCAGCGCTGGCTGACCCGGGAGAGGGGGTAGCTGATGCGGACCGGCGACGGATTTTCGGCGCAGAGGCGTTTGTCCAAGCGCAGGAAGTCCGAAAGTGCTTTTGGCACGGAATCAAGGCCGCAGGCCGCCGTGCCCATCGCCAACCCGCCCCGGAGGGTTGGCGATTTTTCCACAACTACGCGCCGCTTGAGGTCCTACGGACTCGACAGCCACAAAGCGCAACCGAACAGGCGTGGCTTCGCCACCAAGCGGGTCGGCGATGGGAACGGCTACTCTCAGACCGGCCAATGTCTGATCCTGGCCTGCCCGTGTGCATCCCATCGCTACGGATCCTGGAGAGCGACCGATTTCGAGGAATTCCCCCGCTTGCCCAACCGCACTCACCGACGAATCTGCAGCCTCGCTCGGCCCTATGAATGCCCGCCCCTGCAAACACGGGGCGCACCCTAGATGGCCGTCATCGACCCCGCCAATCACGGCCTGCGCCTCGCCACCCGCTACACGGTCCTGATCCTGATCGCGGCGATCTTCGTCCTGCCGCTTCTCTTCATGGTCATGTCGTCGCTGAAACCCACCGAGCAGCTCCTGAACGACACCAGCTCCTTGCGCGCTTTCCTCCCGGTCGGCGACATCTCGCTGCAGAACTACTACGACGCCTTCGACCGCGCCCCGATCGGCCTTTTCGTCTTCAACTCGCTCTTGGTCACCGTCGTCACCGTCTCGCTTTCGCTCCTTCTCTGCTCGCTGGCCGCCTTCTCCTTCACCTTCCTGAAATGGCGCGGCAAGGGGCTGATCCTGTCGATCACGCTGGCGACCCTGATCATCCCGTTCGAGACCATCGCCATCCCGCTCTTGCTGCTCGTCAGCAAACTCCCCTGGATCGGGCTCGAGGGCTTCCGCATCGGCTGGCTCAACTCCTACCACGTCCAGATCGTCCCATGGATCGCCGACGCCCTGACGATCTTCCTCTTCGTCCAGTATTTCAAAGACCTGCCGGAGGAACTCGTCGAGGCCGCCCGCGTCGCCGGCGCCTCCTGGTGGCAGGTCTACCTGAGGGTCGTCATGCCGCTCTCCGGCCCCGTCATCGCCACCGGCGCGATCCTCAAATCGCTGAAGATGTACAACGAACAATACCTCTGGCCGCTCATCGTCGTGCAGCAAGAGTCGTACCGCCCGATCATGGTCGGCCTGGGTTATTTCTTCCAACTGCAGGTCGCGTGGGGCGAGGTCATGGCCTACCTCTCGCTGATCACTGTGCCGGTCTTGGTGTTCTACCTGATGCTGCAGCGCGCCTTCATCGCTTCCATCGCGTCGACAGGGGTCAAGGGCTGATGCTTGCGCTTCCCGACAAGTGGATCTGGGACAGCTGGTACGCCCATGACGGCGACCTTTACCACGCGTTCTTTCTGCAGGCGCCCAAATCGCTCGACGACCCCGAGTTGCGCCACTGGAATGTCAGCATCGGCCACGCCACCAGCCCCGACCTGACGAACTGGAACCACCTCGGCACTTGCTTCCAGCCCGCCGACGGCCCCGCCTGGGACGACTACACCACCTGGACCGGCTCGGTCGTCCGCCATGACGGCACCTGGCACCTCTTCTACACCGGCACCTCCCGCGCCGAAGACGGCTTGATGCAGCGCATCGGCCACGCCACCTCGCCCGACCTGCACACCTGGCAACGGGTCGGCGACGGCCAATGCCTCGACGTGACCCGCGCGCCCTACGAACTGACCAAACCGCCCGACTGGCACGACCGCGCCCTGCGCGACCCGTGGGTGATGCCTGATCCCCAAGGCGGTTGGCTGATGGTTTTCACGGCCCGCACCGCCGGCACGCAAGACACCAACGCGCGTGGTGCCATTGGCCTGGCCACCTCACCCGATCTCGACACTTGGACGCTGCAAGACCCGATCTTCATCGGTGGCTTTGGCCAACTTGAGGTGCCCCAAGTCCTGCAGATCAGCGAGAGATGGATCTGCCTGTTCTGCACCGGCAAGGACCACTGGTCCGCCGACGCCATCGCCGCCCACGGCCCGGCCGTCACCGGAACCCACTACCTTATCGCCGACGATCGCCGCGGCCCCTGGGCCATCGCCCCGGGCCCCTTCCTCGATGGCTCCGACCCTTGCAAACGCTACGCCGCCCGCCTGGTCGAGACGCCTGACGGCCTGCGCCTGCTCGGTTTCGCCGACCGCCCCCAGGGCCGCTTCGAAGGCTTCGTCACCGACCCCGACCCCGTCGATATCGGCCCCGATGGCCTGCTCAGCGTAAGGATCCAATAGATGGCCGACGTCGCCCTAAAAGACCTGCGCAAAAGCTTCGGCGACGTCGAGGTGATCAAGGGCGTCGACATCGACATCCAGGACGGCGAGTTCGTCGTCTTCGTCGGCCCCTCCGGCTGCGGTAAGTCCACGCTGCTGCGTATGATCGCGGGGCTCGAGGACATCACTGCAGGTACCCTCGAAATCGACGGCCAGGTCGTCAACGAGGTTCAGCCAAAGGACCGGGGCATCGCCATGGTGTTCCAGACCTACGCGATCTTCCCGCACATGACCGTGCGCGAGAACGTCGCCTTCGGCCTGACCATCGCCGGCATGCCCAAGGCCGAAAAGGACGCAAAGGTGCTAGAGGCCGCCCGCATCCTGCAAATGGAACATCTGCTCGACCGCCGCCCCAGCCAACTGAGCGGAGGCCAGCGCCAGCGCGTCGCCATTGGCCGCGCCATCGTGCGTGATCCCACCGTGTTCCTGTTCGACGAGCCGCTTAGCAACCTCGACGCCGCCCTGCGCATGGACATGCGGATGGAGATCGGCAAGCTCCACAACCAACTCACGGCCACCATGGTCTACGTCACCCACGATCAGGTCGAGGCGATGACGCTCGCCGACAAGATCGTGGTGCTCGAAGACGGCCAGGTCCGCCAGATCGGCACGCCGATGGACCTTTACCACCACCCCGCCAACCTCTTCGTCGCGGGCTTCATCGGCTCGCCCTCGATGAACTTCCTCGACGTGACGGTGGACGCCAAACACGACGGCACAGTCACCGTCTCGAACCCTTCGCTCGACCCGATCGAGGTCACGCCGACCGATTCCGTCGCCCCCGGCGCCCGCGCCAAACTCGGCATCCGCCCGCAATACCTGACCCCCTCGGCCGACCCGACCAAGGGTAAGCTGCACGGCACGATCGAGCTGACCGAACGCCTCGGCACCGAGACGATCGTCGACGTCGCCATGGCCGATGGCACCAAGGTCATTGCCGCCTTGTCCGAGGATGCGATCTTCGAGATCGGCGCCGAGGTCAGCCTCACCTTCGACCCCGCCAAAACCCACCTCTTCGCAGCCCCATGACACCGAAAATCATCCTCGACCCGCACTGGCGCAGCCTCGATGAACTGTTCGCGCCGGAAGACCTCGCTGCCCTGCACGACGCCTACGACCTGATCTGGGCGCAAGACGGCCCGATGCCCGCCGACGCGCTCGCCGAGGCCTTGCCCGAAGCCAATGCCCTCATTTCCACCCGCCTCGACCTCGACGCCGAGACCCTGGCGCGCGCGCCTTCGCTCAAGGCCGTCGTCGAGGTGTCCGGCGCCTTCCCGCCGACCATCGACTACGCCACCTGCTTCGCCCGTGGCATCGAGGTCTTGAGCTGCGCGCCAGGCTTTCGCGATGCCGCGGCCGAGATGGCGCTTGCGATGGCGCTGTCGGGCGCCCGCGGGCTGGTGCAGGAGCACGAGCATTTCCGCACCGGCGGCGAGAACTGGCTAATGGACAACACCGCCACCGACTTCACCCTGTTCGGCGCGACTGTCGGTTTCGTCGGCTTCGGCCAGATCGCCCGCCGCACCGCAGAGCTGCTCGCCCCCTTCGCCCCTAGAATCCTCGCCCACGACCCCTGGCTCCCGCCCGAGATCGCCGCCGGCTACGGCATCGAGCTGGTTTCGCTCGACGAGGTTATGTCCCGGTCCCGCTGCCTGTTCGTCACCGCTGCGCCCACAGCCAGCAACCGCGCCATGATCGGGGCGACGGAAATCGCCATGATGCCCCAGGCCGCGCTGATGGTTCTGGTCAGCCGCGCGCATCTCGTCGACTTCGACGCGGTGGTCCAGGCCGCCGCCGAAGACCGCATCCGCGCGGCCATCGACGTCTACCCCGACGAACCCCTGCCGCCTGACCACCAGCTGCGCCAGATCCCCAATGTCATCCTCTCCCCCCACCGCGCCGCCGCCGTGGCGCGTGGCCGCCAGTTGATCGGCCGGATGATCCGCCACGACCTCGACGCACTCTTCGCCGACCGTCCCGAACGTCAGCTTCAGGTGGCCGATCCCGACCGGATCGGCGAACTCGCGATTTCCGGCGATGCCAAGAAAGTGGGCGCCATGGCGGTGGACCGCGGCTGAACCCGCACCGACGTTTTACCGACGTAATACCGACGTTTTACCGACACGCGATTTTGGCCGGTTTTGAGGGCGGCGCACATTGACAAGGCGGGCGCGAATATCGTGACATCGGCCCCATGCCGCGTTGGGTGAGGGGATATGTGCGCGCCGTCGACGCGGTGAACCACCGCATCGGGCGGATCACCATGTACCTGATCTTCGCGATGGTGGGGATCCTGCTATGGTCTTCAATTTCCAAGACTTTTTTCCTGCCCACCTTGTGGACCCTGGAAACCGCGCAGTTCACCATGGTCGCCTACTACATCCTCGGCGGCGCCTATGCGATCCAGCTTGGATCGAACGTCCGGATGGACCTGTTCTATGGCAACTGGACCCCGCGCACGAAGGCCATCGTCGACGCCATCACCGTGTTTTTCCTCATCTTTTTCCTCATCGTCCTCTTGCGCGGCGCCATCGGCTCCACCGCCTATTCGCTGGGCCATTTCAAGAACGAACCCTTTAGCTTTTTCAGTGACTTAGGCGTGGGTTTCGCCACCGGCGGCCCAGATGGCGCGGGTGAAGTCATCGGCCGCCTCGAACGCAGCTCCACCGCCTGGCGCCCCTACATCTGGCCGATCAAGACCATCATGGTCTTCGGCATCTTCATGATGCTGCTGCAAGCCATCGCCGAGTTTTTCCGCGATATCGGACGGTTACGGGGTGAGGAGCTCTGATGAGCTACGAAGCCATCGCCTTATGGATGTTCGCCTCGATGATGCTGATGCTGATGACCGGCCAGCGCGTCTTCGGTGCCATCGGCGCCGTGGCCGCAGCCGGCGCGGTCTTCCTCTACGGCACCGGCGGCGTCGACATCCCGTTCTCGGCGGCGATGAAGCTGATGAAGTGGTACCCGCTTCTGACCCTGCCGATGTTCATCTTCATGGGTTACATCCTGTCCGAGAGCCGCATCGCCGACGACCTCTACCGCATGTTCCACGTCTGGATGGGCCCGATCAACGGCGGCCTCGCCATCGGCACCATAGGCCTTATGGTGTTGATTTCAGCCATGAATGGCCTCTCGGTCGCGGGGATGGCCATCGGCGCGACCATCGCCCTGCCGGAACTTTTGCGCCGCGGCTACGACAAACGCATGGTGACCGGCGTGATCCAGGCGGGCTCGTCGCTCGGCATACTCGTTCCACCCTCCGTCGTGCTGGTGCTCTACGCCATGATCGCCCGCCAGCCGGTCGGCCAGCTTTGGCTCGCGGGAGTACTGCCCGGCCTGATGATGGCCGCGCTCTTCATCCTCTACGTTTGGCTGCGCTGCCGTCTGCAGCCGCATCTCGGCCCCGCTCTGCCGGTTGCGGAACGCGACGTGCCCATGTCCGAAAAACTTCGCCTCCTGCGGGCCGGTCTCCTACCCATCGCGATCTTCGCCGCGATGATGGTGCCCTTTGTCAATGGCTGGACCTCGCTGGTCGAAAGCTCCGCCATCGGCGCCATGACCGCCTTCGCCGCCGCCGTTCTCAAGGGCCGGATGACGAAAGAGGTCTTCGAGACCTCCGTCCGCCAAACCCTTGCAATCTCTTGCATGTTCATGTGGATCATCCTCGCCGCGCTGGCCTTCGGCGCCGTATTCGACGGCCTCGGCGCCGCCCGCGCCATCGAAGATCTGTTCGTTGACCAGCTGCACCTGAACCCCTGGGTGATCCTGATCCTGATGCAGCTGTCGTTCCTGCTGATGGGCACCTTCCTCGACGACACAGCCATGCTGGTCATCGTAGCCCCTCTCTACGTGCCCTTGGTCAAACTCCTCGGCTTCGACCTAATCTGGTACGGCGTGCTCTACACCATCACCACCCAGATCGCCTATATGACGCCGCCCTTCGGCTATAACCTGTTCCTTATGCGGGCAATGGCCCCACCCGAGGTCACCCTTGGCGATATCTACCGCTCGATCATCCCCTTCGTCGGGGTGATGGCGCTTGCGCTATCCATCGTCATGGCGTTTCCTGAGATCGCTTTGTGGTTACCCGATTACGTCTATGGAAAATGAGGCCCGAGGGGCCGTTGAGGCAGAGCATATAACCAACATGGGAGATTGAATGATGACGACGCGACGCAAGTTTTTGACCGCCGGGGCCGCCGTTGGGGCCGCCGGGCTCGCGGCCCCCGCCGTGCACGGCCAGTCGGTGATCAAGTGGCGGATGCAGACCTATGCCGGCCCCGCCTTGGCGGCCCATGTGATCGACCCGGCCATCGCCAGCTTCAACAAGATTGCCGAAGGCCAGATGGAAATCGAGCTTTTCTATGCCGACCAGCTTGTGCCCACGGGCGAGCTGTTCCAGGCGATGCAGCGCGGTACCATCGACGCGGTGCAGTCGGACGACGACTCGATGGCCTCGCCCACCGAGGTCACCGTCTTCGGCGGCTACTTCCCCTTCGCCTCGCGCTATTCGCTCGACGTACCGGTGCTGTTCAACCAGTACGGCCTGAATGAGATTTGGGACGCGGAATACTCCGCGGTCGGGGTCAAGCACGTCTCGGCCGGCGCCTGGGACCCCTGCCATTTCGCCACCAAGGATCCTATCCGCTCGCTGGCCGACATGCAGGGCAAACGCGTCTTCACCTTCCCCACCGCGGGCCGTTTCCTGACGCAATTCGGTGTGGTCCCCGTGACACTGCCCTGGGAAGACATTGAGGTCGCGGTTCAGACCGGCGAACTGGATGGCATCGCCTGGTCAGGCATCACCGAGGACTACACGGTGGGCTGGGCGGACGTGACCAACTACTTCCTGACCAACAACATCTCCGGCGCCTGGGCCGGGTCGTTCTTTGCCAATATGGACCGCTGGAACGAGCTGCCGGACAACCTCAAGGAGCTGTTCCGCGTCTGCTGCGACCAGTCGCATTACTACCGGCAGTGGTGGTATTGGGGCGGCGAGGCCAGCCTTCGCGTGAATGGCACCAAGATGGAACTGACCTCGATCCCGGACGAGGAGTGGGCCACCGTCGAGGCTGCCGCGCGGGTGTTCTGGGACGAAATCGCGAGCGAATCCGAGGTCAAGGCCAAGGTCGTGGAGATCTTCAAGCAGTATAACGCCGATATGGAGAAGGCGGGGCGGCCGTACCGCTACACTTGAGGGGCGGTTTCGAATCGCCTTCGGCGATCCGACCGGCTGGGGGAGGCTCTGCCTCCCCCAGACCCCCTCCGAGATATTTTTTTGGCCAGATGAAGGAGAGCCGGTTTCAAGGGGTGCGGTCACGCGCAATATGCTCCGTTTGAGACAGGTTTTGTTGCTACGAAGGAGAGGCCGACGTGCCTGGATTGTTGACCCTCGAAGAGCTTTCCGCCGCCGTCGACGTGGGCGAGATCGACACCGTCATCGTTGCCCAGATCGACATGCAGGGGCGGCTGATGGGCAAGCGGTTCCACGCCCAGCATTTCCTCGAGTCGGGTGTGCACGAGACGCATTCCTGCAACTACCTCTTGACCGTCGACATGGAGATGGAGCCGGTACCGGGCTACAAATCCGCATCCTGGGCGCAGGGCTATGGCGACTACATGATGAAGCCGGACCTCGCCACGCTGCGGCGCATCCCCTGGCAGGAGGGATGCGCGCTGGTCCTCTGCGATATCCTCGACCACCACGGGCATGACGAGATTTCGGTCTCGCCGCGAGCGATCCTGAAGCGCCAGCTTTCCCGGCTTGCAGACCGGGGTATGACGGCGATGATGGCCTCGGAGTTGGAATTCTACCTTTTCTCCGAGAGCTTCGAGGCGGCCCATGCCGGTGGCTACCGGACGCTCACCCCGGTCAGCCCTTACAACGAGGACTACCACCTGTTTCAGACCACGAAGGAAGAGGTCGTGATGCGCGCTGTGCGCAACGGCCTTTACGGCGCAGGCATACCGGTGGAGAATTCCAAGGGCGAGGCCTGGGCCGGTCAGGAAGAGATCAACGTCAAATACGCCGACGCCCTGACGGCCGCCGACAATCATGTCATCACAAAGAACGGTGTCAAAGAGATCGCCTGGGCGAACGGCCAGGCCGTCACCTTCATGGCGAAGTACAATGACGCACCCGCCGGCTCGTCCTGTCACATCCACCAGTCGCTGTGGTCCACCGATGGCAAGCCGTTGTTCCTCGATGAGAATGCCGAGCATGGCATGTCGGCTGTGATGAAGCACTACCTTGCCGGGCTCTTGGCCCATGCTAGTGATGTCACTGCCTTCCTCGCCCCCAATATCAACAGCTACAAGCGTTTCGTCGCCGGCACCTTCGCGCCGACCAAGGCGGTCTGGTCGCGTGACAACCGCACCGCGGGCTACCGCATGGTTGGCGAGGGCACCAAGTCGATCCGGATCGAAAACCGCGTCGGCGGTGCCGACCTCAACCCTTACCTCGCCTTCGCTGCGCAGATCGCCGCAGGGCTGGCGGGGATTGACCAGAAGCTGGACCTGGAAGACGCCTTCACCGGCGACGCCTATGCCGCACGGCGGGTGCGCGAGATCCCCGGCACCCTGCGCGACGCGGCCAAGGAACTCAAACGCTCGAAGATGCTGCGCGAAGCGATGGGCGACGACGTCGTCGACCACTACGTGCATGCCGCCGAATGGGAGGTCGCCGAACACGATCGTCGGGTCACCGACTGGGAGATCTTCCGGGGCTTCGAACGTTCGTGACCGTGCTGCGCTGCATCTCGCCCATCGACGGGTCGGTCTATGCCGAGCGCCCCGTCGCCACGGCGGAGGAGGCCGGCGCGGCGGTCACGCGCTCCCGGGCGGCGCAGCGGGACTGGGCGGCGCGACCGCTGGTCAAGCGGGTGGAGCTGGTGCAGGCTGGGGTCGCAGCACTTGGGGCGATGGGCGACGAGACCGTCACCGAACTTGCCCACATGATGGGCCGGCCGGTGCGTTACGGTGGTGAATTCGGCGGGGTGGAGGAGCGTGCCAACTACATGGCGGGCATCGCAGAGGACGCGCTGGCCCCGATCGTTGCCGAAACCGGCGAGGCCTTCGACCGCCGTATCGAACGTGTGTCGCACGGTGTCGTCTTCGTCATCGCGCCCTGGAACTACCCCTATCTCACGGCGATCAACACGGTCGCCCCGGCGCTGATCGCGGGCAATGCGGTGGTCCTGAAGCACGCCACGCAGACGCTTTTGGCGGGCGAACGCATGGTGCGGGCGTTCGTGTCCGCCGGGGTGCCGGAGGAGGTGTTTCAGACCCTATTCCTCGATCACGCCACCACGGAAAAGCTGATCGAGACCAAGACCTTCGACTTCATCAACTTCACCGGCTCGGTCGGTGCCGGCCGCCGTATCGAGCGTGCCGCGGCGGGCACCTTCACTCCGCTCGGGCTGGAGCTTGGCGGCAAGGACCCCGGTTATGTGATGGACGATGCCGATTTGGGCGCCGCCGCCGCGACGCTGATCGACGGGGCGATGTTCAATTCGGGCCAATGCTGTTGCGGGATCGAACGGATCTATGTTGCCGCGCCGCTCTTCGATGCGTTCCTGGAGCGGGCCATCGCCGAGGTGAACGGGCTTTCCCTCGGTAACCCGCTCGACCCCGATACGACGCTTGGGCCCATGGCCAACGCCAGGATCGCCGAGGTGGTGCGCAGCCAGACCGAGGCCGCCATCCTCAGCGGCGCCACGGCGCATATCCCGCGCGCGCCGGCCGATGACGGCGGCTGTTACCTGAGCCCGCAGATCCTGACCGCCGTCGATCATTCGATGCCGGTGATGCGCGACGAAACCTTCGGCCCCGTCGTCGGCATCATGGCGGTGCAGGACGATGCCGAGGCGATCCGGCTGATGAACGACTCAGCTTACGGCCTGACCGCCTCGCTTTGGACCAGCGACGCAGACCGGGCCGCGCGTATCGGCGCCGAGATCGCCACCGGCACCGTCTTCATGAACCGCTGCGACTACCTCGACCCGGCGCTCTGCTGGACCGGCTGCAAAGAGACCGGCCGCGGCGGATCGCTGAGCGTCATCGGCTATCACAACCTCACCCGCCCGAAATCCTATCATCTGAAGAAGGCGCTGTAGGATGAGCCTGACTGCGAACTGGTCCTATCCCACCGCTGTGCGGTTTGGTGCCGGGCGCATTGCCGAGATCGGCGAGGCCTGCGCGGCGGCCGGGATCGCAAAGCCGCTTCTGGTGACCGACCATGGTCTTGCGGGGCTGGAGATCACCGGCCGTACGCTGGATTTGCTGGAGGCGGCGGGGCTCGGCCGTGCGGTCTTTGCCGAGGTCGACCCCAATCCGACTGACGCCAACATGCAGGCCGGGATCGCCGCGTTTCGGGCCGGCGGGCATGACGGGGTCGTGGCCTTCGGCGGCGGGTCGGGGCTGGACCTGGGCAAGATGATGGCGTTCATGCACGGTCAGACCCGGCCGGTCTGGGATTTCGAGGATATCGGCGACTGGTGGACCCGCGCCGATACCGAGGCCATCGCGCCGATCGTGGCGGTTCCGACGACCGCTGGGACGGGGTCCGAGGTTGGCCGGGCGAGCGTGATCACGAACTCGCAAACCCATGTGAAGAAGATCATTTTTCACCCCAAGGTGTTGCCGGCCCAGGTCATCGCCGACCCCGAGCTGACCATCGGCATGCCTCCCGTGATCACGGCGGGCACCGGGATGGATGCTTTCGCCCATTGCCTGGAGGCCTATTGCAGCCCGCATTTCCACCCGATGAGCCAAGGCATCGCGCTCGAGGGCATGCGGCTGGTCAAGGACTACCTGCCGCGGGCCTATGGCGACGGCACGGATATCGAGGCGCGGGCGCAGATGATGGCTGCGGCCGCGATGGGAGCGGTGGCGTTCCAAAAGGGCCTGGGCGCGATCCATGCGATCAGCCACCCGGTGGGCGCGCGGTATGGCACCCATCACGGGATGACCAACGCGGTGGTGATGCCGATGGTCCTGGAAATGAACCGCCCCGCCGTGGCCGAGCGATTGGCCCATGCCGGGGCCTATCTCGGGCTGACCGGGGGCTTCGACGGGTTCCACCATTTCGTGATGGAATTGCGGCACGGCCTTGGCGTCCCCGATAACCTGAGCGCCATGGGCGTGGGCGACGAGCATCTCGACGCGATGGTCGCCGAGGCGCTGGAGGACCCGAGTGCGGGCGGCAATCCGGTCGAGATGACGCCGGAGAACACCCGCGATCTGTTCGAAGCCTGCCTGGGTTAGGCTAAAGTTCAGGTCAGGGCCTGACCCGTAACCGCGTCAAATACATGCACATTTTCGGGCAGGGCGCTCAGCCGCACCTGGCTGCCGACCTCGGGCGGCCTCCGGCCGTCGGCCTTGGCGATAACCTCGCCCGCGCCGGTATCGACATAGATCAAGGTTTCGTGGCCTAGCGGTTCCTGCACGGTGACCTTACCTTCGACAAAGGCCGCTGCGCCGTCGGGCACCAGGTCCTCGGGGCGCACGCCGAGCAGCACTTCGCGCCGCGATGCAACGGCGGGCCCTCCAGTGAAGTTCAGCCCGGTTTTCAGATGGATACCGGCATCAGTGCCGGTGCCGGGCAGCATGTTCATCGAGGGTGCGCCGATGAAGCGGGCGACGAAGGTGTTGGCCGGTTTGTGGTAGACCTCGCTGGGCGTGCCGACCTGCTGGATCACACCGTCCTTCATGATGACGATGCGGTCGGCCATTGTCATCGCCTCGACCTGGTCGTGGGTGACGAAGATGATCGTGCTTTCGACGCGTTGGTGTAACTTCTTGATTTCAAGGCGCATTTGGGTGCGAAGCTGGGCGTCGAGGTTGCTGAGCGGCTCGTCGAACAGGAAGACGGCGGGGTCGCGGACCATGGCGCGGCCGATGGCGACGCGCTGGCGCTGGCCTCCCGACAGCTGCGAGGGCTTCCGCGCCAGCAGATCGGTCATGTCGAGAATGCGTGCAACCTCTTCAATTCGTTCGGTTTTCTCGGCGCGGGTCTTCTTGGCTGTGCGCAGGCCGAAGCCGATATTCTTGCGTACCGTCATGTGCGGGTAGATGGCGTAGTTCTGGAACACCATGGCGATGTCGCGGTCTTTCGGTTCCAGGTTGTTGACGACACGTCCGGCGATCTCGACCGTGCCGGTGGAGGCCTCCTCCAAACCGGCTATGATCCTGAGAGTCGTGGATTTTCCGCAGCCGGAGGGGCCGACGAGCACGACGAATTCACCGTCCTCGATCTGCAGATCGATGTCCTTCAGCACCTCGGTCTTTCCGAAGGATTTGCCCAAACTGCGGAGGGTGACGTTGGCCAAGTCTCAGGTCTCCAGCAAATCGGCGAAGGCCGCGTCCAGGGCGGGATTCGGCGTGTCTGTAAAACGTCGGTAAAACGTCGGTATTGCGTCGGTGTCGGCGGCGTACCGGGCCAACGCGGCGTCGAGCGCTGCGAGGGCCGGGCCGCCGGGGCGGTCGCGGCGGGCGACGAAGGTCTCCATCGAAACGGCCTCGGCGAAATCCGACTCCGTCAGTGTGGAGGCGCCGCCGATTTCCGCGTCGAACGCGCCGGCAAAGGCGGGGTAGCCTTCGGTCAACGGCGCGCCTTCTGTGATCACAGACCGGGCCGTGGCGGCGGCGATCTCGTGCGCCTGGCGGAAGGACAGGCCCTCGACGCGGACCAAGGTGTCGGCGAGCTCGGTGATGGTGATGCAGGCGGCGTCGGCATTTTGGCGGACGCGGGTCGCGTTGATCGAGCAGGCGGGGAGGAATGCTGAGAAGAGCTGCAGCATACGCCCGCCGGTCTCGAAGGCGGCGTAGCCAGCCTGCTGCACCTCGCCCTCGCTGTCGTTCATGTCGGTGAACGGCGTATTGTGCATCGTCGTGATGATCGTATCGCAGTGGCCCATGGCGGCGCTGGCGAGGTGGCGCATGTGCTCGATGGGGACCGGGTTGCGTTTCTGCGGCATGATCGAACTGATCTGCACCAGGCTGTCGGGGACGTGCAGCTGCCCGACTTCGAAGGCCGACCAGAAGGCGAGGTCCTGAATGACGCGGCCGAGGTGCAGTAAGATCAGCTTCAAGGCGCTATAGAGCCCGGTGATGTAATCGACCGCGGCGATGGCGGCGTAGCTGTTGAGTTTCGGTTTGTCGAAGCCGAGCAGGGTTGCGACGCGTTGCCGGTCGATGGGGAAGCCGGAGGTGGTGATAGCGGCGGCGCCCATGGGGCATTTGTCTAAGTGTTCGGCGGCCTGGGTGAGTCGGTTCGTGTCGTTCAGCAATGTCTCGATCACGGCTGCGAGGTAGTGGCCGAAGGTGGTGGGCTGCGCGGGCTGGCCGTGGGTGTAGGCGACGATCAGTGTGTCGCGTTCTTTGCGGGCCTTGTCGATCAGAGCATTGGTGAGTGTGTGCAGGGTATCGGCGAGGACGGCGGTGCGCTCACGGAGGGCCATCTTGAATAGGGTGTGGTCGATGTCGTTGCGGCTGCGCGCGGTGTGCAGCGCGCCGCCGAGGTCGCCGAGCTTGTCGCGCAAGCGGGCTTCCACGAGGAAGAAGTAGTCCTCGTGTTCGCCGGTGTAGGTGAGGGCGTCGGGGTCGGTCTCGGCCTCGATTTCGGCGAGGGCCTTGGCGATCTTCCGGGCGTCGTCTTGTTTCAGGATGCCGGTCTCGGCCAGCATCACCAGATGCGCCTTGTGGATCGCCATCATGTGACTTGCGTAGTGGGTTTTCACGCCCTCAAACAGCGGGGCGAGCACGGTGTCGGCGTAGACCGGGTGGGGAAAATTGGTCGTGTTGGTCACCTGATGCCTCCGTGGCGCGGGTGGCGAACGGAGGAACCTGCGTATTTTTGAAGAGATGAAATTGGAGCCTGGTAACCGGGCGTTAAGGTCAATGCACGTTTACTCGATGTGCGGTACAGGCTGGCGAGCCGATGACCGTAAGAGGTGAAGCCCCGCCGCCGATGCGTCTGACGCCCCAGGTGGCGGGGTGGAGCCTGACATGGCCCTTCATCTCTTCGGAAATACGCACGGCGCAACATGTGCCAGGAGGCGGGGCTTAAGGTCATGGCGCGACTGCCCTGAACCAATCCCGCACGCGCTGGTGGTCGTAGGTGGTGATCTCCAGGTGATTTCCGTCGGGGTCTTGGAAGTAGTAGCTCCAGGCGAGGCCGTGATCGTCGGCATCCCGGGTCTGAAGGAGGCCATCACCGCGTGCGGAGATGTCGGGGTCGGGAAGGTCCTCGCCGAAGTCGATGAAGGTCGTTCCTGGCACCCGGAAGGCTGTGGTGTGGTCGCCGTCGCTGGGCGGTTTGCCGGGGAAGAACGTGGCGCAGTATTGGCCGCGTGGGGTGGCCATGTAGAGCGACTTCTTGCCTTTGAGATTGGTCGAGGAGGGGTGGATCTGCAGGCCGAGGATACGGCCGTACCAGTCTGCGGCCGTTTGCGGGTCGGCCACGTAGATGTGCACGTGGTCGAGGGCGGAGACCTTGATGCCCATCAGCCTTTGAGTCCGGCCATGACCACGCCGCGGATGATGAAGCGTTGGAAGATCAGGAAGAAGACCAGCGTCGGGATCGTCGAGATCGCGGCGCCGGTCATGATCAGTTCCCAGGCGACATCGGCCTCGTCGCCGAACGAGGCAAGGCCGACTGGCAAGGTATACATTTCGACCGAGTTGGTGACGATGAGGGGCCAGATGAAGGCGGTCCAGTTGCCTAAGAAAACGAAGATCGCCAGTGCCGCCAGCGCAGGGCGGACGAGCGGCATGGCGACGGTCCACCAGATCTGCAGCTCGTTCAGGCCGTCGATCCGGGCGGCCTCGATGAAGTCGTCCGGCACGGTCTCGAAAAACTGTTTCATCAGGAAGGTGCCGAAGGCGGTCATCAGGCCGGGGAACATGATGCCCCAATAGGTATCGAGCCAGCCGAATTGCTGGCTCATCAGGTACCATGGGATCACCAGCATCTCGGTCGGGATCATCAGGGTCGAGAGGATCGCAATGAAGACGATGTAGCGGCCGGGGAAGCGGAACTTGCACAGCGTGTAGCCGACGAGGCTGTCGAACAGTAGCGCGGAGGCAGTGGTGATCAGGGCGATGATGGTGGAGTTGATCATCCAGCCGTAGAACCGGCCGTCTTCGAGCACGTAGGCGTAGTTCTCGATCGTCGGTTCGTCCGGCCAGAGGTTCACATTGTAGACCTCGTGCGGCCATTTCAGCGAGGTCGACAGCATGTAGACGATCGGCATGATCATCAGGATTCCGCCAAGAAACAGGATCAGCCAGCGGAAGAACTGAGCGAGATTGGCGGCTTTTCTGGGCGCCTGGACAGCCAGCAGCGTTTCCGACGAGGCGCGGATTTCGGTCGCGGTCATCTCAGCGGTCCCTCAGGATACGCAACTGCAGGAGCGAGACGATCAGCAGGATGAGGAACAGCACCACGGTTTGGGCGGCGGCATAGCCCATGTCGAAATCGGTGAAGGCCGAGTTGTAGATCATTAGGACCAGGGGTTTTGTGGAATTCAAAGGCCCGCCAGGGTCGCCGGTGGTCATGTTGAAGACGTGGTCGAAGATCCTGAGGAAACCGATCGAGGAGAAGACGACGATGAAGACGATGGTGGGTTTGAGAAGCGGTATGGTGATCTCAAACAGCACCGACCACCAGGGCACGCCGTCGATGCGGGCGGCCTCGTAGTAGCTTTTGGGGATCGCGCGCAGGCCGGCCATGAAGATGATCACCTGAAAGCCGAGGCCCGCCCAGACCGCCGGAGCGAGGATCGCCGGAAGCGCGTTGGTGGTCGAGCGCAGGAACTCGATTTGCGGGATGCCGACAGCGGCGAGGAAGTTGTTGAACAGGCCGATGGGGACGGGCTGGTAGAACCAGCGCCAGACCCAGGCCATGGCGACCGCGCTGGTCATGAAGGGCAGAAAATAGAGCATCCTGAGAAAGCCGTGCATGAACCGCAGCTTGTCGAGGTGGTAGGCAATCACGAAGCTGATCACGAGCGACACCGGCGTGCCGATGATCAGGTAGGCGAAGGTATTGCGGAACACCTTCCAGAACACTGGGTCGGACCAGAGTTTAAGGTAATTCTCCATCCCCGCCCAGGTGCGTTTGCCAAGCAGGTTCCAGTCCTGGAACGAGATCAGGACGGCGTTGCCGGTGGGGTAGAAGCGGATGACGACGTAGAAGATGACGGGTAGGGCCAGGAACGCCCAGGCCCAGACGATCTGCTTCTGCTTGATCGAGAGGTTTCGGTAGACTTGCATCGCCGCCTGCCGCACCGCAGCCCCGGGCCTGACCCGGGGCCTCGCCGTGGAGGCCCCGGATCGGGGTCCGGAACTGCGTCTGCGCCTACTGGTAGTACTCGTCGAGCAGCTTCTGTTCGGCCTCCGCCGCCACCGCGATGCTGTCGGCGGCCGACTGGCCCTCGATATCCATGCGCTGGACCATGTCCATCAGGATCTGCCGTTGGCCGGACTCGTTGGCGAACTTGGTGGTGTTGGCGTAGGCCAGCCCGCGGATGAAGGGACCGAAGACCGGATCGCTGGCGTTGGCCTCGGTCATGCCCACCGAAGGCTTGGCGGGCAATTCGCCGACCACGTCGAGCCAGATCTGCATCGCCTCATCCGAGGTTACATAGGCCATGAACTTCACCGCCGCGTCGTATTTCTCGCCCTCGGCCTTGGTGGTGATCGCGTTCACCCAATAGGACGAGTAGTTGAACCGCTCGCCGTCGGCGTTGGCCGGCAGTTCGGTCACACCCCATTTCAGCCCGCGTGTCTTGTTGAGCGACCCGATCCGGAACGAGCCGTCGATATGCATACCCGCGCGGCCGGCTTTGAAGGCAGCTTGCGGCTCGTCCATGAAGCCGAACGCGGCGACGCCGTCGTCGCCCGCGAGACCGGTGTAGAACTCGATCGCCTTGATCCCGGCGTCCGAATTGTAGTTCACGGTGCGGTAGTCATCCATGTAGGGCTCGCCGCCCATCTGCCGCACCAGCACCTCGCGGAACCAGTGGTGGTCCTGTGCGTTCATGCCGATAGTGAACCCGGCCTGGGTCATGTTGCCCGCACCGTCGCGCTTGGTCATTTTCGCCGCGAGTTCGACGAGTTCGTCGAGCGTCTCAGGCGGCGCGTCGATACCGGCCTCTTCAAAGAGCCGCTCGTTGTAGAACAGCGCCAAGGACCGCACTGCCGTCGGCAGCGCCCAGTAGTTGTCGCCGTCCCGCATGGCGCCGACCATCGGGAAGAAGTCCGCCTCGATCTGATCGGGCGGGAAGGCGTCGGCGGGCAGCGGCTGGATCAGTTCGGCGGCGACATAGTCGTTCAGCCAGCCGTAGAACAGCTGCACCACGTCAGGTCCCTCGCCCGCCGGGATCGCCGCGGCGACCTTGGTGCGGTAGTCGGCGTAAGGAAAATGCGTCATCGTCACCGTGATGTCGGGGTTCGCCGCCTCGAAGTTGTCGATCAACTGCTCCATCGCGGTCACGCGAGCGTCGAAGAAATACTGCCAGTACTCGATCTCGACCGCCTGGGCCGCGCTACCCAGCATCGCCGCGATGCCGGTGGCCGCAGCCAAGGTCCAGTTCTTCATTGGGGTCATGGTCTTTCTCCCTGATCTGATTGGCGTTGAAATGCGTTGGGGCTTGGCGCCCTCTGGTTTCCGAGGTTCAGCGTATCCGCTGGCCGGGATTTTGCAAACCGGCTTTACCGGGGCGGGGCCGGGGTGCCAGTCTAGGCGGTGGAGGATACCCCATGCCCACGCCCGACCAGGCCCGGATTGTAACGCAGATGACCCGACCGCGCGTGCTGCGTCTTTGGTGGGCGATGCAGCCCCTGCGCACGGTGGTGTCGTTTCTGCAGACCGGCGCGCATCCCGACGACGAGACCACGGCGATGCTGGCGGCGCTGCGGCTCGGCCAGGGGATCGACATCGCCTATGCCTGCGCCAATCGCGGCGAGGGCGGGCAGAACGACATCGGCACCGAGGCCGGGGCCGATCTGGGCGCGCTGCGCACGGCCGAGATGGAACGGGCCGCCGACTGGCTGGGGATGCGGCTTTATTGGCTGTCGGAGGCGCCGGACGACACCATCTTCGATTTCGGGTTCTCTAAGAGCGGGGCCGAGACGCTGGGCAAATGGGGCCGCGCGCGGACGCTGTCGCGGTTCGTGCAGATCGTGCGGGCCGAGCGACCGGACGTGCTCTGCCCCACGTTCCTGGACGTGCCGGGTCAGCATGGCCACCACAGGGCGATGACCGAGACGGCGCATGCGGCGATGAAGGCCGCCGCCGATCCCGGATTCTTGGACAGTGACCTGCCGGTGTGGCAGGTCAAGAAGCTCTACCTGCCGGCCTGGGGCGGCGGCGGCGGGTCCTATGACGACGAGGTGCCGCCGCCGGAGGCGACGCTGGTGGTGGCGGGTGCTGGGATAGACACGGTGAGCGGGTGGAGTCACGCCCAGATTGCCCAGCAATCGCGGGCTTTCCACCGCTCGCAGGGCATGGGCCGGTGGATCGCGCCGGGGCAGGAGCGCGACTGGCCGCTGCACCTGGTGACCTCGCGCGTGGACGGGCCCGACGTGGCGGTGGCATCGGGGCTGCCGCCGACCTTGGCCGATCTGGCCGGCTGTGCCGGGGCGCCGGGGCTGGCGGCGCCGCTGGGGGAGGCCCAGGCCGGGATCGAGGCCGCGCTTGCCGGTTTTCCCGACGGCGCCGCCGTGGCCCGGCATGCCTCTGCGGCGCTTGGGGCGGTCCGGGTGGCTCGAGCCGATTGCCCCGAGGGCGCGGCGGCCGAGGTGCTGCACCGGCTCGACCGGAAGGAGGCGCAGCTAGCGCAGGTGATCGCCCTGGCCCTGGGCGTCGAGACCGCGGCGCAGGCCGATCGGACCTGGCTCCGTCCCGGCGACCGCACCGCCGTCGCCGTGGAAACCCGCCAAGGCGCCGCCGAGGCCGTCGAGACCGCCCTCGACCCGCCGGCAGGCTGGTCGCCCGAGGGCGCCGGGGTCGCGTTGTCCGCCTCGGCCGCTTTGCACGACCCCTACCGCGCCGCCTTCGATCCGCTGCATCCGCCCGCACCGGCCCTGGTGACCCGTGTCACCGCCCATGGGCTGACCAGCGCCACCCGCACTGCCTTTGTCACGCCGCCCGTCGCCGAGCCCGCGGTGACCGCGGCGCTGAGCCCGGAACGCGCCGTCCTGAACCGCGCGCGGCCCGAGCGCCGCATCGACGTGGTGCTGAGCGGGCTGCATCCAGGCGGTACGGCGCCCGCGTTCGATCTGCCGGCCGGATGGCGCGCCGATCCGGCAGGGCACAGCATCGCGGTGACGCTGCCCGAGGACGTGGCCGAGGGCCTCTACGACCTGCCGCTCGCGCTTGACGGCATGCCGGCCCGGACGGTCCGCCGCATCGACCATGCCCACATCCCGCCGACGCTGCAGTCCGCCCCGGCAGTCCTGCGCCTGCGCGTTCTGGACGTGGCCCTGCCGAAGGCGCGGGTCGGCTATATTGGCGGCGGCAACGACCGTGTGGGGCATTGGCTTGCCGCGCTTGGGGCTGAGGTCGAAGAGGTGCCGGACGCAGCGCTCGGCTCGGTCGCGGCGCTGGACCGCTACGACAGTCTGGTCGTGGGCATCTTCGCCTTCCGCTTCCGCCCGGGTCTGGCCGAGGCCGCGCCGGTCCTGCGTGACTGGGTCGAGGCCGGCGGGCATCTGGTGACGCTCTACCACCGTCCGTGGGACAATTGGGACCCCGACGCTGTGCCGCCGCGGCGGCTCGAGATTGGCCAGCCGTCTTTGCGCTGGCGGGTGACAGACGAGACCGCGCAGGTGACGCACCTGGCGCCGGACCATGCTTTGCTGACAACGCCGAACCGGATTGGGGAAACGGATTGGGACGGCTGGCACAAAGAGCGCGGGCTTTACTTCGCCCGGTCGTGGGACCCCGCATACACGCCGCTTCTGTCAATGGCCGATCCCGGCGAGGCGCCGCATCAGGGGGCGCTGCTGTCAGCCAGGATTGGGCGCGGGCGACATACGCATTGTGCGTTGATTTTGCATCATCAGATGGAGAATCTCGTGCCAGGGGCGTTCCGGCTGATGGCGAATCTGATCGCAGCGGCGGCCTAGATGCGTGGTCCGTGACGACGCCGTGGTGCTCCACTGATTTGAGCGGGATTGGTATCGGCCATAGGGCTGCTGATTGGCCTCAAATTACTGTTCGGAGATCCAAGTTGGGGCAACGCGCTTTGCCTGCGCCGTCAAAAATCTCTGCACGCCAACGGCCTCGGCGGGGCGGATCGCCAAATCGCCGGTGTGCGGGCCGGTTCGTATGTTGGGCTGGGAGATCCGGCAGCGGCTTGGAGCACTTGGCCCCGTCACCCCGTCCGCTGGTCAGACTTCCCAGTCATCTTCGTAGCCGATCTGCCCCATGGCGGTCCAACTTGCGGCCACGCGCGCGACTTTGGTGTCGCCCCAGGTTTTGAAGACGATCTCGAACCCGTCGCGCGAGATGTTTTCGGCCTTGATCTCGGCGCGCTGGTTATAGCGTACGTCCATGTCCCACATGTCGATCTGAACCTGGACGGCGGGCTTGCTGCGATACTTTTCGCTGAAATTCACCGGCACCCGTTTGCAGCGTGGTCCGTCTCCGGTCCACATCTCGCCACCCACATCGAAATCCGAGAAGAGCAAAGCGTTGCCTTGGTCAATGCCGAGCACGCTGCTGTCGATTTTGCGCATCACTGAACCCCAGTCAGATCGCGCCCCCTCCGTCCAATAGACCCTAGCTGCCCCGGCCCGTCCGGACAAACAAATGCCGCAATTGTGCCGGAATTCGGACGTATCGCGCTTCATTTGGTGGCGTATCGTGAACAATCCAAACCGGCAGCAGCCATTGCGTCATGAAGCGAGGCGAGTCGGACGCGAACTTTCGGCCCATGCACAGCGGAGACACAATCTCGGTCGACGCTCAGGGACGGCGATAGCGCAAGGCACCGCCGTGGCGCGGGTCGGCCAACTCAAGCCGCCGGCCATCGGCGGCGGTGATGACGAAACAGGCGGTTCGACCGCCCCCGGCTTCGGTCTGCAGGATCACGGGCCCCTTACCGCCGGCCGGATCGCAGGTGCGGGCAATCCGCCAGAACGCGGCGCCGGCGAAGGTGCCTTCGGACCGGCGGTAGATCTCGGATCCACGCACGGTGATCTCGGCGCCCGCGTCACCTGAATCGACCCAGTCGCCCTGCAACGCTGCGCGCAGCTGAGAGTCGCGGTCGGCGCCGGGCTTGGGACGGACCTCGCGCACCACGACTGCCATCTGGTTGCCGGCAGCTTCGACCACATCGCCCTCGATTTCGACCGGAGAATTCACCGCCATGCCCTCGAGCGCATAGAGCAACTCGTTTGGCGTCGGTCCCTTGTGGAAGGCGCGCAGCTTCCATTCGCCGGCGTGGAATCCGCAATACTCGCGGCCGTCCTCGATCTCGCAGCCCTGAAACAAAGCGTCCGTGGTGAAGGCGTCGCCGTGATGGCCAGGGGCCATACCGCTGGAGAGATCTTCGAGGCTCACCGTCACTGGCAGCGTCTCAGGTGGCGGTTGGGTCAATGATTGAGTGTCGTCGCTGACGATGCGCGGCCCCGGGGGTGGGGTTTCGATGGTCGCAGTGCCGCTGGCGGGTCCGGACTTGCCGCCGATCTTTGTGGTCGGCTGGCTTCCGCCGCCGGTGTCGACGAGCGACAGTGTGAACTTGGTGGCAGTGGCGCCGGTGTCGATTTCGCGGAACTCTTGGGCCGCGAAGCCCCGGTCCTCGCAGTCGGTGTCGCCGACGATGGTGAAGACCTCGGTCTGGGTGCAGAAGACATAGCGCTGACCCTGGAATTCGCGGCCATCGCTCTCGGCGCGGTAGTAGTAATAGCGTTGCTTTAGGTCACCGTCGACCACGAGCGCGCAGTCGCCGGGGTCGATGTTCCACCAGCCTTCCGAGGTCCAGTCGCGGTCGCCCTTGTAGCCGATGGCGACACTTTGCTGCAGGTCGGTCTCGTTGCAGATCTCGAGCCCTGCCAGCGCCGGCGCTGCGAGCGCCGCCAGAACGGCGGCACCCGCGAGGGCGGGGGCTATTCGCCCGAGCATCGGAGCGGGGGGCATTGGGGTTTGGGAGGACCCAGCCATCGGCCATCTGTTGGGAAGCCGTGCCCATCGCCGACCCGCGGGGTGGCGAGCTGACGTCTGAACGGTGGCGCTTTTTGGCTGTGGAGTCCGTAGGACCTCACGCGATGCGCTGGTGTCGACCAATCGCCACCCCTCCGGGGCGGGGCGGCGATGGGCACGGCGGCCTGCGGCCTTGATTCCGTGCCCGGGGCATCGCGCAAACGACCGCGCCAAGGCGATCCCACGCCCCGCATCCCGGCCTAGCCGCGTGAGCCGCCGCGGCGGATGGTGCGGCGGGGTTCGTCCTCCGGCTCGGGCGCGACTTCCGGCTCGGGCTCGGGTTCCGGTTCGGGGTCCTCGCCGACGGTACCGCTGCCCTCGCCAAAATCGAAGCCCGGCACCGGGGTCGGCTCGGGCGTCGGGACGGGTTCTGGCTCCGGGGTCGGATCTGCTGTCGGACCGGGATCGGTCATCGGCAGGTCCTCGTCGCGCACCAGCGTGAAGGTGAAGGTCCCCAAGGTGCTGCCGGTGTCGATCTCGCGGAAGTCCTCGCGGTCGTAGCCGCGCGCCTCGCAGTCGCTGTCGCCGATAATGGTGTATTCTTCGGGTGTGGTGCAGAAGAAATAGTTCTGGCCCTCGAACGGGCCGCCGCCGATCTCCGCGCGGTAGTAGACGTAGCGGCGGTTCGTGCCGTCGAGCGCCGGTTCGACGCACTCGCCGGGATCGACGATCCACCAGCCTTCCGAGGTCCAGCCCTCGGCACCATTATAGCCGAAGGACAGCTCTTGCGCGTTGTCGGTCTCGTTGCAGATCCGCAGACCTGCCCCGGCCTCGGTCTCGACCGGCGCGGACGGCTCTTCGCTGACATCGCTGCCCTGGTCGGTGGTCATCGCCACCGAGTAGAATTTGGAGGTCGGCCCGGTGTCGATCTCGGCGAAGCCCTCGGTATCGTAGCCGCGCGCCTCGCAGTCGCTGTCACCCGTGATGGTGTAGGCCTCGGGCGTGGTGCAGAAATTGTAGCTGCCAGTGATCGACGGCGCGCCCTGCACCTCGGTCCGGTAATAGTAATATCGCTTCTTCAGCGCGCCCCCCAGCGGCGTTGCGCAATCGCCGGGCTCGACGTTCCACCAGCCTTCCGAGACGAAGCCGTCGTCGCCCTCGTAGGCCACCGACACGCTTTGCGTCTCGGCGGTCTCATTGCAGAACTCCAGGCCCAGCTCTTCGCCGCCATCGGCCGCGCCGCCGGTCTCGGCCTCGGTAATCCGGTAGGTGAAGGCTGTGGCGGTTTCACCGGTGTCGATTTCGGTAAAGCTCTCGCGGTCGTAGCCACGATCCTCGCACTCGGTGTCGCCGACGATGGTGTATTCCTCGGTGGTGGTGCAGAAGAAATAGTTTTCGCCCTCGAAATCACCGCCATCGACCTCGGCGCGGTAGTAGTAGTAGCGTTTCTTCAGATCGCCCGTGACCGGCGTGGCGCAGTCGCCGGGCGCGATGTTCCACCACCCTTCCGAGGTCCAGTCGTCGTCGCCCTTGTAGCCGATCGACACGCTTTGGGTCTGGCCGGTGTCGTTGCAGATCTGCAGTTCCGCTTTGACCGCAGTTCCGGCGCCGGCGACCGCCGCCGCAAGGATCAGAAGCCTGAAATTTGCCATCGCACCCTCCGCTCTTGGCCGCAGTCTAGTGGCGCGGGCGCGATCGGGCAAAGGTTTCGTCCGCCCGCGCGATCAGACCTTGGTGGCCACAGCCGGAGGGGTCGTGGCGCGGCGCCGCAGCACCGCCTCGCGCCAGGCGATGTAGCTGACGGAGGCGATGATCACCCCGCCGCCGAAGATCACCCAGGCATCAGCCGGCTCGCCGAAGACCAGCGCGCCGAGCAGTGTGGCCCAGACGAGCTGTAGGAAGGTGACGGGCTGGGTGACCGCGATCGGCGCGGCGCGGAACGCCAGCGTCATGGTGTAGTGCCCGCCGGTGGCGAAAGCCGCGACCAGAAGCAGCCAGGCCAGGTCTTCGGCGCTCGGCGGCACCCAAACGGCGATGGCGAGCGGGGCCAGCACGATTGTGACGATGATCGACAGCCAGCCGACAACGACCGCGGCGGGCATCCGGTCGGCCATGATCTTGGCGATCAGGTAGGAGGCGGCGAAGAGCACCGCATTGACCAGCATCGCCAGGTGGCCCGGCGACACCTCGCGCACGCCGGGGCGCAGGATGATCAGCGCCCCGACCAGCGCGGCGACGACGGCGGCGATGCGGCGCACGGCGAGGCGTTCGCTGAGAAACAGTGCCGCGCCGATGGTGACGTAAACCGGCGAGATGTAGTTCATCGCGGTGACCTCGGCGATCGGGATCTGGGTCATGGCGTAGAACCATAAGGTGACGCCGATGGCATGCGCGACGCCGCGCAGGCCGAAGAGCTGCATCGCGCTGCGGTCGAGCCCGGCGCGCAGCATTGGGCGGATCATTGGCAGGAAGAAGACGAGGCCCAAAAGATAGCGTAGGAACGCGGCCTGCGGCGCGGGGATGTCCGAGCCTACATGCTTGACGATCGCAGTGACGGCGACGAATTGCGCGCCAGTGATCAGCATCCAGACGATGCCGGCGAGCGGCCGGGAAGAGGTGGGTGCAGGCTGGGACATGACCGGGCGACTAGAGCCCAAGGCCTTGGCAAGGGCAAGAGCGGCGGCGCGGTCGCGCCTGATATACGCGGCATGGAGTCTTGGCGACCCAGGAAGTGAATGCGGGTGACTCACATCGGGTGGAGCGGGGCGCCTGGTGCCCGGCACGACGCTAGACGGCAAGTGTCGACCTCTGGCCGGCTGCGTCCGTGCGGCTCAACCAAGTCTCACCCGGCCGATCGCAGCAGCGACCGGCAGCGATCAAGTATTTCTGACCCGGTCGGCCTAACTGAGCGCGCCCGGCAAATGTGTCAGACTGTCAGGCCTTCGGGCTCGGGCAGACCGTTCGCTCGGCAGCAGGCCGTCAAAGTGTTGGCGAGCAGGCAGGCGATGGTCATCGGCCCGACGCCCCCGGGAACCGGGGTTATGGCCCCCGCGACTTGCGCCGCGCTGTCGAACTCGACATCGCCGACCAGTCGGGTCTTGCCCTCGCCCCGCTCCGGTGCGTCGATCCGGTTGATGCCGACGTCTATCACCGTCGCGCCGGGTTTGATCCAGTTGCCCTTGACCATGTTGGGGCGCCCGACCGCGGCCACCACGATATCCGCCCGGCGCACGACCTTCGGCAGGTCCTTGGTTCGCGAATGTGCAACGGTTACGGTGCAGCTTTCGCCCAAAAGCAGGTTGAACATTGGCTTGCCAACGATATTCGACCGTCCGATCACGACTGCGTCCAGGCCCGAAAGCGAGCCGTGGGTGTCGCGCAGCATCAGCAAACAGCCGAGCGGGGTGCAGGGGACCATTGCATTTTGACCGGTCCCCAGACGTCCGACATTCGAAATGTGGAAACCGTCTACATCCTTCGCCGGGTCGATCGCATTGATCACAAGGTTGGAATTGAGGTGATCAGGAAGGGGCAGTTGCACCAAAATCCCATGAACCTGGTCGTCTTTGTTCAAGCAATCCACCAGATCCAACAACTCACCCTCCGTGGCGGTTTCCGGCAACCGATGTTCGAAAGAGGCCATTCCGACCTCGATGGTCATCTTGCCCTTCGAACGCACATAAACCTGGCTGGCCGGGTCCTCGCCCACCAGAACGACGGCCAGGCCGGGGGTGATGCCATGCTCTGACGTCAGCCGCGCAACTTGCCCTGCCACCTGGGCGCGGACCCGCGCCGCAAAGGCCTTTCCGTCGATGATTGTTGCTGCCACGTCGTTGCCTCTATGTCCGCCGGCTTTCGGTCAGGACACATACCGGATCGAGGTTCGCAGCGCATGCAGAAACGACATCGCAGAGGAACTGGCCGACATCAGCAGGAAGGTGTCGGCGTCGGTGTGCAGGATCAGCACGCCGAGATGCTCCATCAACGTGCGGTGCGCGGCGCCGACGGGGAAGGCCATATCGTGAAGGTCGAGCGGGCAGATCCGTTCCAGTACGGTGCGGCAGTTGGGCCCCGACAGCTCCAGCACCGCCCAGGCGCCGGTCTGGTCGGTGGTATAAGCTGCCCCCTTCAGGGCCTTGGCGACCCGGGGCTCGGCGTCGGGTGCGGCGTGAGCGAAGGCCAGCAGCAGCTGATCGGGGCCGGTGCGGATCAGGTAGTGGGTTGCGCTGGCGGAGAAGCGGCCGGGGTCGGGCAGGTCCAGCTTGAAGGCGGATCGCAGCGCCTTGGCCAGCGTGGCCTCGCCGCCGAGCGGCACGGCGATCGAGACCAGCGCGAGGTCGCCGCGTTCGCGCAGCCGCAGATCGCCTGTGGTTTCGTCGTGGCCGCCGAGCGGCGGGATCGCGGTCAGGTCAGCCACGCTGGCGGTCTCCGTCGGGGTCGTAGAAGTGCGGGCTGACGATTTCGACCTCGGTGTCCCTGCCGCGGATCGGGTCGTGGGCGCGCAGGGTTTCGCCGATCCGGTCCTGGCCGTTCCGGACGAAGCCGAGGCCGATGGCGTGGCCGAGCGTCGGCGAGAAGGCGACCGAGGTCATCCAGCCTTGGTCGTGGTCGAGATCGGCGGGCGCGCCGGGGGCCAGGAAATGCGCGCCGGCGTTCAGCCCGTGGCTGCGGTCGACGGGGCAAAGCCCCACCAGGCGCAGGTCGTCCTCAAGGGTCATCTCCGGACGCTGCGACAGCACGGTGCCGATGGCGTCCTTGGTCTGCGCCACCATGCGGCCGAGGCCGAGCTGCGCCGCGGTGGTCTGGCCGTTGAGCTCGGCGCCGGCGGCGTGGCCCTTTTCGATCCGCATCACGCTCAGCGCCTCGGTGCCGTAGGGCACGGCGCCGAAGGCCTCGCCGGCCTGCATCAGCGCCCGGATCATCGCGTCGCCACAGCGCGACGGAACCGCGATCTCGTAGGCCAGCTCGCCCGAAAATGAGATCCGAAAAAGCCGCGCGGGCGTGCCGCCGAATACGGTGCAGGGGGCGCAGGCCATGAACGGGAAGGCTTCGTTCGAGAGGTCGAGATCGTCGACCACCGCGCTCAGCAGCGCGCGGGCATTCGGCCCGGCGACGGCGTATTGCGCCCAGGCGTCGGTGACCGAGATCAGGTGCACGTCGAGGTCGGGCCAGAGGCACTGCCGGGCGAATTCCAGCTCGCGAAAGACCAGCCCGGCATTGGCCGTGGTGGTGGTCATCACGTAGTGCGTCTCGCCCAGACGCGCAGTGGTGCCGTCGTCGTAGACGAAGCCGTCCTCGCGCAGCATCAGGCCGTAGCGGACGCGGCCGACGGGCAGGTTCAGGAACCGGTTGGCGTAGACGCGGTTGAGGAATTCGGCGGCGTCGCGGCCCTGGATGTCGATCTTGCCCAGGGTCGAGACATCGCAGAGGCCGAGCCCGTTGCGGGTCGCCTGCACCTCGCGGTCGACGCTGTCGCGCCAGCCCTTTTCGCCGGGCCGGGCGTACCACTCGGCGCGCAGCCAGGCGCCGGTTTCGACGAAACTCGCGCCGGTCTCGGCGGCCCAGGCGTGGCTGGGCGTCCGGCGGGTGGGGCGAAAGTCCTTGCCGCGGGCGCGGCCGGCGAAGGCGCCGATCGGGACCGGCGTGTAGGGCGGGCGGAAAATGGTGGTGCCGGTGTCCGGAATGCTCTTGCCGGAGACCTCGGCCAGGATGGCGAGGCCGAGGACGTTGGCGGTCTTGCCCTGGTCGGTGGCCATGCCGAGGGTGGTGTAGCGTTTCAGGTGCTCGACCGAGCGAAAGCCCTCTTGGTGCGATTGGCGGATGTCCTTGACGGTGACGTCGTTCTGCAGGTCGACCCAGGCGCGCTTGGGGCCCTTGACGTGCCAAAACGGTTTGAGGTCGATGGCTTCGTCGCTGGCCTTGGGCAGGGCTTTGCGGCGCGGCGCAAATCCCAGGGCCTTCACCGCGGCGTTGGCCTTGGCGCGCGCCTCGTGAAGCCCGGCGGCGAGCGTCAGGGTGCCGTTTGCCGCGCCGGCGACGGCCATCCCCGGCGGCAGGTCGGGGCCGGGGACGAAGGCGGCGATGTCGTCGCGCCAGACCGGGCGGCCGCGGTGGTGGCAGGTCAGATGCACGTTGGGATTCCAGCCGCCCGAGACGGCGAGGCAGTCGGCCTCGATCCGGCGGCGGTGCCTGTCGGTCACCGACACGAGCCCCTTGCGGCCCGTCGTGTCGATCACCGCCTCACCCAGGCGCGCGTCGATTATTCCAGCGACCTCAATGCCTTGCGCCTTGAGGTCGTCGGCGGTGCGCCTGCCGTCGTCACTGTTGGCGAAGACCGCGATGCGCTTGCCGGGGGCGACGCCGTAGCGGCTGGCGTAGGCCCGGGCGGCGCCGGCGAGCATGATGCCGGGGCGGTCGTTGTTGGCAAACGCGATCGAGCGTTCAGTGGCGCCGGCGCAGAGGATGGTGCGCCTGGCATAGAGGCGCCAGAGGATCTGGCGCGGCTTGCCGCCGGCGTCGGCGCGGTGGTCGGTCATGCGCTCCAGCGCGCCGTGGACGCCGTGGTCGAAGGCGCCGTAGACCGTGGTGCGGGTCATGGCGCAGACGGTCGGCAGGGCCTGCAGCTCGGCCCATGCGGCGGCGGCCCAGGCGGCGCCGGGCTGGCCGTCGATCTCGTAAGTCTCTGAATTCAAACGGCCGCCGGGCAGGAAGTCCTCGTCAGCGACGATCACTCGGGCGCCGGCGCGGGCGGCGGTCAGCGCGGCTTCGAGACCGGCGGGCCCGGCGCCGACGACCAGCACGTCGCAATGCAGAAAGCCATAGTCGTAGAGGTCGGGGTCGGGGTCGCCGGACAATCGCCCGAGACCGGCGGCGGCGCGGATCACGGGCTCGTAGAGGCGTTCCCAGAAGGCCTTGGGCCACATGAAGGTTTTGTAGTAAAATCCGGCACTTAGAAAGGGCGAGAGCCAGTCGTTGACGGCCAAGAGATCCCAGGCCAGCGGGCCGCGGTGGTTCTGGCTGGTGGCCTCGAGCCCGTCGTAAAGCTCGGCCGTGGTGGCCCGGGTGTTGGGCTCGGCGAAGGCGCCTTTTCTGATTTGAATCAAGGCGTTGGGCTCTTCGGGGCCGGCCGAGAAGATGCCGCGGGGGCGGTGATACTTGAACGACCGGCCGACCAGGCGCCGGCCATTGGCCAAGAGTGCCGAGGCCAGCGTATCGCCTTGATAACCTTGCAAAACCTGGCCGTTGAAGCGAAAGACCAGGGGGCGGGTGCGGTCGATGAGGCCGCCCGATATGCGGAACGGCTGGGTCATCGCGACCGGCCCTGTGCGCGCGCCACGTCGCGGGCGAGTTCGACGCTAAGTATCTCATGCGTCACGGTATTTCGGGTCACGACCAACCAGGACCGGTCGCCGTGTTCGTGGTACCAGAGCTCGCGATGCACGCCCGCGGGGTTGTCGCGAAGGTGCAGGTAGTCGTGGAACGCAGCGCCCGCGCCGTCCGCCAGGCCGTCGGGCCGGTCGATCAGCGCGGCATCGCCCTTGACCACGAATTCGGCGGCGTCGCGGGGGCCGAGGAGGGGGTGGTCAATGATCATTCTGAAGGCTCGGAAGGGACCGAAACGGCACGTCGGTATTGCGTCGGTATTGCGTCGGTATAACGTCGGTGCATCGGGCGTCGCGTCATCACCGGCACCTAATGCAAATTCGCCTGGGCGCCGGCGCCCTTTTCGTCGATCGGCGCGCCGCGGCGGAACCGGTCGAGGCGGTAGGCGGCGGCGACCGGGTGCGGCTCGTCCCTGGCCAGGAGATGGGCGGTGCAGTAGCCCGAGGCCGGCGTGGCCTTGAAGCCGCCGTAACACCAGCCGCCGTTGAAATAGAGACCGTCGACATCGGTCTTGTCGATGAACGGCGAGCCGTCCATCGACATGTCCATCACCCCGCCCCACATGCGCAGCAGCCGGGCGCGGCCGAGCATCGGCAGGATCGCCATGCCGCCCTCGCAGACGTCCTCGACCACCGGTAAGCCGCCGCGCTGGGCGTAGGAGTTGTAGCCGTCGATGTCGCCGCCGAACACGAGCCCGCCTTTGTCGGATTGGGAGATGTAGAAATGCCCGGCGCCGAATGTGATCACACCGGGGATGACCGGCTTCAGCCCCTCTGACACGAAGGCCTGCAGGACGTGGCTTTCGATCGGCAGGCGCAGACCGGCGAGCGACATCACCCGGCCCGAGGATCCGGCGGCACAAACGGCGATCTTTTTCGCCTTGATCGGGCCGCGGGTCGTTTGCACCCCGGTGCAAATGCCGCCGGCAATGTCGAATCCGGTGACCTCGCAATTCTGCAGAAGGTCGACGCCCCGCCGGTCGGCGCCGCGGGCATAGCCCCAGGCCACCGCGTCGTGGCGCACGGTGCCGCCGCGGGGCTGGTAGAGCGCGCCCTTGATCGGGAAGCGGGCGTTGTCGAAGTCGAGATACGGGGCCATGCGGCGCAAGGCGGCCTGGTCCAGCAGCTCTCCGCCCGCGCCGGTCATCCGCATGGCGTTGCCGCGGCGGGCGAAGGCGTCGCGTTGGGCGTCCGAGTGGTAGAGGTTTAGGATACCGCGCTGGCTGACCATGGCGTTGTAGTTGAACGATTGCTCCAGCCCCTCCCACAGCGTCATCGATAGTTCGTAGAACGGCTGGTTGCCGGGCAGCAGGTAGTTGGAGCGGATGATCGTGGTGTTGCGCCCGACATTGCCTGAGCCGAGCCAGCCCTTTTCCAGCACCGCGACGTTTGTAAGGCCGAATTCGGTGGCCAGGTAGTAGGCGGTCGCCAGTCCATGGCCGCCGCCGCCGACGATGACGATGTCGTAGGCGGGTTTCGGCTCGGGCTCGCGCCAGACCGGTGTCCAGCCTTTGTTGCCGGTCAGGCCCTGCCAGAGGATGTGAAACGCGGAATAGGTCATCAATTTGCGGCGGCCTCCGGACGCCGGGCCAGGGTTTCGCGCTTTAGCGCGGCGGACTGTTCCATTTGAGACATTGTCGGGTCAGATTTGGACAGGCGCCCGATCCTTGCGGCCAGGTGCGGCGGGGCGCAATGGAAATCGGCGGCGAATCGTGGAACCCTTGTGCCGAGACCGTCAGAGACGAACCGGACATGCAGACCACATTCACCCGCCGCGATCTGATCGACCGGAACCGGCTGCGGGCGCTGATGCAGCGGTCGGATCTGGCCGGGGTGCTGCAGTTGGGGTCGCATCTGGGGGCGATCGCGGTCAGCGGCACGCTGCTGTGGCAGACCTGGGGGAGCTGGGTCGCGGTGCCGGTCTTCATTGTGCACGGCGTGCTTTTGAACTTCCTCTATGCCGCGCAGCACGAGTTGAGCCACGGCACGGTGTTCCGGACCAAGTGGCCGAACCGGGTCTTCGGGCGGGCGATCGGCTTTCTGATGATCTTCGCGCGCGATTTCGACTGGATCCAGCATTCGGCGCATCACCAGTGGACCCAGGATTGGGAGAAGGACGGGGAGTTGGCGCGCGAGCCCTATACCTTGCGCAGCTACCTGCTGTGGCTGAGCGGGCTGATGTACTGGTGGACGCGCGTGACGCGCATGCTGCGGCTGGCGCGCGGGATCGTGCTGGAGCCTTACGTCAGGCCGGACCAGCATGGCCTGGTCGTCGCCGAGGCGCGCTGGCACCTGGCCGGATACGCGGCGGTGGCGGTTTTGTCGCTGGCGGCGGGAAGCTGGGCGGCGGTGATCCTGTGGCTGGCGCCGATGGTGGCGATGAAGCCGGTGCATCAGCTGCAGAACACAATCGAGCATCTGGGCCTCAGCCACGAGCCCGACATCTTCCGCAACACCCGGTCGACGCGCACCAACGCGCTGATGCGCTGGCTCTGCTGGCAGATGCCCTACCACACGGCGCATCATGCGTTTCCGAGCGTTCCGTTCTGGCGGCTGAAAGAGCTCGACGCCGAGCTGAGGGACAACGGCGCGGCGCCCTACGCGATGGGCTGGATCGAGTTTCAGATCGCGGTGATCGCCAAGCTCTGGGCCAAGGACGAATCGCAATACCCCTACGACGAGGTCTGGATCGTCTCGACGCCCAAAGGCCCGCGGAAGCTGGAGACGGCGTAGGGCAGATACCCACGCCAGGCGCGGAGTCAAGACGCGCAGCGCCGCCGCGCCATCACCAACCCGCCCTGGAGGGGTGGCGATTGATCGAGGCCAACGCATAGCTCGATGCCCTACGGACTCGACGACCATAAAGTACTGCCGATCAGACGTCGGCTCGCCACCCCGCGGGTTGGCGATGGCGCGGCTTGTCTCTAGACCACGAACGTCCGCTACAAGGCGCATCCGCGGCTCCGCTCAGCGCGCAACCGTGGTGATGTCGCCCACCGGATCGGCCAGGGTGATGCGGTGGGCGTCGGGGGTTTGGGCGTGGATGGCGCGGATCGTGGGCAGGTCGGCGAGGCAGAGCGCGGTGGAGAGGCCGTCGGCCAGGGTGGCGGTGGCTGCCTCGACGGTGACGCTGGACCAGAGCGGCGGCGCCGGGCTGCTTGGGTCAAGGATGTGGGGCGTGCCGCCGACCAGGGTCGCGGCGGGGCCGGAGGTGGCGATGGCGCGGCCTTCGATCCGGCGTGCCGCGACCGCGCCATGGGCGGGGTCCTCGATCCCGATGCGCCAGGGGCCGCCGAGGGCGCGGAACTCGCCGATATGGACCAGGACTTGGGTCAGCCCCAGGGCGCGGAAGGCCTCGGCGATCAGGTCGGTGGCGTAGCCCTGGGCGATGCCGTTCAAGGTCAGCGCCTGGCCGGGCCCGAGCGAAATACGGGACGGGGTGCGGGCGATCCGATGCCAGCCGATGGTCCGGCGCGCCGCGGCGGGGTCGTGCCCGGCGGCGAGCGCCTG
>JAAUYB010051642.1_pt1 | contig 33988 bp, 32 predicted proteins | sample 7278071 | NCBI WGS metagenome assembly JAAUYB01 (sample SAMN14350121, study PRJNA611818) | marine sediment metagenome | isolation source: surface marine sediment (1.8m) | place: French Polynesia: Moorea | collected 2018-08 | reverse complement strand
CTCGCCTTCGACGTCGATCAACCCGCGCAGCACCTTGCGTTTTTCCGACGCTTCGCGGTCGCGGCGGGAGCCTTTGAACATCACCACGCCCTGTTCGATCGTCTCCGATGCGGTGGCTTGGCGGGCGACTTCGACGCGGGCGGGGTTGCTGAGGAAGGTGTTGGTGATCCGCTCGATCTCGGGCGCCATGGTGGCGGAGAAAAACAGCGTCTGGCGGGTGAAGGGCGTGAGGCCAAAGATCCGTTCGATATCGGGGATGAAGCCCATGTCGAGCATGCGGTCGGCTTCGTCCACCACCATGATCTCGATGCCGGTCAGCAAGAGCTTGCCGCGCTCGAAATGGTCCAGCAGGCGGCCGGGCGTGGCGATCAGCACGTCGACGCCCTTGTCGATCAGGATATCCTGCTCCTTGAAGCTGACGCCGCCGATCAGCAGCGCCTTGGTCAGCTTGACGTGTTTGGCGTAGGTGTCGAAATTCTCGGCCACTTGGGCGGCCAATTCGCGGGTCGGGCAGAGCACCAGGCTGCGCGGCATGCGCGCGCGGGCGCGGCCACGGGCCAGCATGGTGATCAGCGGCAGGGTAAAGCTCGCGGTCTTGCCGGTGCCGGTCTGGGCGATGCCCAGCACGTCGCGGCCTTCGAGGGCGGGGGGAATGGCGCCGGCCTGGATCGGGGTGGGCGTTTCATAGCCCGCCTCGTCAATGGCTTTGAGCACCTTGGGGTTCAGGTTCAGGTCAGAAAACTTCGTCATGTATGTCCGTGTCTGCGGACACTGACTTGGCCCGCGCGTCTGAGTGGATCGGGCCCGTCTGGCCCTGCGGTTCGTCGCATGCCGATCCCGTGCGCGTATGTATCTGCAAAGCGACGCAAAGGTCAATCAAGAGCCGTGGGGTACGGCGGGGGACGCGGGCCGATTGTTGCGCATAGGCGAACAATCGGGTGGGAAAGCAGCGATTGATGGGGATTTAGCGCTTAGGACGCGTTCGGGAAGTGTTTGTCGCGCAGGCTGTCGAGGTCCATCTGGTGGCGGCGCAACAGGCCGTGTTGGTCGAGTTTGGCGCAAAGGGCGGTGTCGGCGGTGCAGACCTCGGCGAAAAAGCGGCGGAGGCCGGCTTCGCCTTCGGTGGCTTCGATGGTTTGGAAGAGATCGTGCAGGTTGAGGGCGGCGCCCTGGCGGACCTGGGGTTTCAGCTCGGCCCGGTAAGAGCCTTTGGTCAGGCGAAAGCGGTAGGCGGCGATGAAATGCTCCCAGCTGTCGGCGTGGAAATGGCCCAGTTCCGTGCCGCTGAGTTCGACCATGCCGGGGTTCTGCACGTCCTGATGGATGATGTTGTGGATTTTGATCTGCAGCGGTTTCAGCCCGGTGCGGAAGAAGAGCTTGCCCGCCACGTGGCTGAGCATCCCGCCCGACAGGTGCTGCGCCCAGTCACCAAAGCAATCTGTTGCCGCGGTGTTGCGGGCCTGTTGATCGAGATGGAAAGCTTTAAAGGCGGTTTCGCCCAGGGCAGTGCCGGTACCTGGGGCCAGCGCCTCGACCGGGCGGACGCGGGCGCAGAGGGTGGTGTCGGGCAGGGCGGCGAGTTGGTCGGCGATGGACGTCGCGGGCAGCAGGAATTCATCGACGTCGATATGGGCCAACCAGTCGGTTTCGGGTTTGCGGTTGTTGGCGTGCTGGGCGTTTTTACCCTGGCGGACCTGGTGTTTCACCGGCCGGCCGTTGCGTTTTTCCCAATAGGCGGCGTCAGTGTGCAGGGCGCGTATCTTGGGGTGCGCTTGTAGGGTCGCCAGCGTGTCCGGCACGTCGTCGTCAAGGTAGAGGTAGAGGCGGTGGGCGCCGAGCTCGAGATGCCAGGCGGCGAAATTGAGGATCGCGGGCAGGGGGGCCTTGATCGTCGACACGATGCCCCAGCGGGTCATGGCAGGGCTCCGAAGACGCGTTTCACGGCGGCGTCTGGGTCAAGCTCGGCGGTGATCAACATGCGGTGGGCCGAGAGGCGGGCGCGCAGCTCGGGTGTGTCGGCGCAGACCTCGTCGAAAAAGGCGCGCAGCCCGGCGTCGCCTTCTTCCTCGAGCAGGAACTCCATCAGGGCAGCCTGGCCCAATTCGGGCCGTTCCGAGCGTGGACGGTAGGAGCCTTTGGTCCGGCGGAATTCCAGATGGGCGCGGAAATGCTCCCAGCTGGGGGCGTGTAGATGGGCGAGGTAGAGGCCCTCGGGTTTGGCGCGGTTGGTGGCGTCCTCGCCTTTGTATTTCAGCGTGTGGATGCCAAGGCGGGTGTCGGGAATGCCGGTGCGGACAAAGACCTTGCCCAGGGTGTGGCTGAGAAAACCACCATAAAGATGAAGACCGAAGGTGGGGTAGATGTCCTGCAGCGTTGATTTCGGCACACCGGCCTGTTTGTGGGTGAGCTTGAAATGCGTGGGCAGGCCCTCGTCTGTGGCGAGCGCTTCGGCCGGTGGGACGCGGGCGAGGGCGGTGGCGGGCGGCAGGGCGGCGAGGGTTTCGGCCATCGGCTGGCGGGTCAGCAGGAATTCGTCGACATCGATATGGCCGAGCCAGTCGAGATCCGCGCTGACCGCACGCAGGCAGCGCGTGGCGTTATAGGCCTGGCGTAGCTGATGCGCCTCCATCCGGGTTTTGCCGGTGGAGCGCCAATAGGCATCGTCACATTGGGTGATGTGGATGCGTTTGTCGCGGGAGAGGAAGGCTTCGGCCTCGGGGTCGGGCACGTCAAGATAGATGTGCAGCGCATGGGCGCCGCGTTCCAGGTGATGAGCGGCAAAGCGCGCGATCTGCGGCAGCGGCGCCTTGATCGTGCTGACGATGCCCCAGCGCAGGGTGTCAGGGGTGAGGTGCAGCCGGTCGGCCGGGACGGGGGCGATATTGGCGCCTTCTTTGGGCTTTTTCGCCGGCACGCGGCGTTCCTTGCGTTGCCGCATGGTCCTCAGCCGGCGAAAGACGCCCCGTTCGTCATGGATCAGCGCGTCGATCAGGTGATGCGCCAGCGGGGCGATGACTTCGTCGCCCTCGGCCTCTTGCCAGAGCCGCGCCAGCAGGTTGACGTCAAGCCCGCCGCCGCTGATCGAATAGGCATCCATTTCCAGCGGCAGCTTGGCGCGGACTTTACCATCGAGCGTGAAGGGCTTTTCCGGCGGCAGGCCGGCATAGAGCCGTTCGGATTCGTAAAGCTTCATGGCGCCGAAGAGCGCGGTGAGCGCGAGGCCGACGCTGCGCTGGGTCGGCGTGGTGCCGTGATCGCCGAAGGTGGTGATCGACGAGACTTGCCAGCGCGGATCAAGCTCGGTGATCAGATGCGCGCCCTGTTCGGCCCAGAGGCGCTGGAAGAGGATGGGCGCCTGGTCGGGCCAGGCGCGTTTGCGCAGGTGTGAGATCAGGAGACCGTTGAGGAATGACGCCTCGGAGAGGCCGATGAATTCCTGGCGCAGGGTAAAGCGTTTGCGGTGGTAGTGGGACCGGAAAGGCGGTTTTTCGTTAGCGTCCTCGCCCGGGTCGGTGACGCGGGACTGGGTGAGGGGGGCGAGTGGGATGTCTGGATCGGGCAGGCCTTCGCCGGGGCCGTGGTCAAACGGATCGCGGCGGCCTTCGTATTGTGCCAGCAGCGCCTGGATGCCGCCGGGATAGGTGGGGGTTCTGCTCATGGGGGTAAAGTGGCGGGTTCGGTGCTTTTGAGCAAGTCGTGATCCAAATGTGCGCCCTGCGGGCGCGCAGGATATCTCGCCCTCCGCCTGCGGCTGCGGGCTCGGGCCGCGCAGTTCCACGCTTGGCGCGATTGCCGTGAGGCGTTGCCTTTGGGTAGGCGCTGGGGCATGGGTGCGGCATGAGCATGACATCGTTTGAATTGATCGCGCGGGATGGCAAGGCGCGTTTGGGCAAGATCACCACGCCGCGGGGCGAGATCCGTACCCCGGCCTTTATGCCGGTGGGGACGGCGGGCACGGTGAAAGGCATGATGCCGGAAAGTGTGGCGGCGACCGGGGCGGATGTGCTGCTCGGCAATACCTATCACCTGATGCTGCGGCCCGGGGCGGAGCGGGTGGCGCGGCTGGGTGGGCTGCACGCTTTCATGAATTGGGAGAAGCCGATCCTGACGGATTCGGGGGGCTTTCAGGTGATGAGCCTGGCGGGCCTGCGCAAGCTGACCGAGGAGGGAGTGACCTTCAAAAGCCATATCGACGGGTCGAAACACGCGCTGAGCCCGGAGCGGTCGATGGAGATTCAGCGGCTTTTGGGCAGTGACATCGTGATGGCGTTTGACGAATGCCCGGCGCTGCCGGCGGAGCGGGGCCGGATTGCCGAGAGTATGCAGCTGTCGATGCGGTGGGCGGCGCGGTCGCGTGAGGCCTTTGGGGATCGGCCGGGGCATATGCTCTTTGGCATTCAGCAGGGTGGGCTGGATGAGCATCTGCGCGGGGAGTCGGCGGAGGCTCTGCGTGCCATTGGCTTTGACGGCTATGCGGTGGGTGGTCTGGCCGTGGGCGAGGGGCAGGAGGCGATGCTGGGGTGCCTCGATTATGCGCCGGATCAGCTGCCCGAGGAAAAGCCGCGTTACCTCATGGGGGTGGGCAAGCCCGATGACGTCGTCGGGGCCGTGAAGCGTGGCATCGACATGATGGATTGTGTGCTGCCGTCACGCTCGGGGCGGACGGGGCAGGCCTGGACGCGGCGCGGGCAGGTGAATATCCGCAATGCCCGGCATGCAGATGACCCGCGCCCCCTGGACGAACACTGCAGCTGCCCAACCTGCCGGGGCTATTCGCGGGCTTATTTGCATCATGTCTGCCGGTCGGGTGAGATGATCTCGGGCATGTTGCTGACCTGGCATAATCTACATTATTATCAAGAGATTATGCAGGGGATGCGCGCGGCGATTGCAGTCGGGACGTTTGAAGCTTGGGAACAGGACTTCCACGCGCAAAGAGCGCTGGGGGATATCGAACGGCTGTGACGTCTGATGCCTTGGTGGGGCGTCGGCGAGTGTCTGGATGGCAATGAAACAGATAACACTTCCGGTGTCTTTCAAACCCGATCATGCGCCAAAGACACCAGCGCAAAGGAATTTCGCAGGCGCGTCAAATACCTGCCCCGCGCGGGAGCGTGCGGTGCAAAACGCCGCTTGCACCCCCGGCGCTGCGGGGTCATGCTGGCGGCCGAGGGTCCAAGTGCGCGGTTGAAATCGCTTCCGCGGCACCCAATTTACCCTTGATACCGGGGATGACCTTATGCTGCCGCCAAGCGGGGCCAGGGCGTCCTGCCAAAAACAGGATACGAGCATGCAAAACCCTCTCAACTCCTCTTACCCGGTGCTGCCGCTGCGGGACATCGTGGTGTTCCCGCACATGATCGTGCCGCCTTTTGTTGGGCGTGAAAAATCGGTGCGCGCGCTGGAAGAGGTGATGAATGACGACAAGCAGATCCTGCTTGCCGCCCAGATCGATCCGTCGATCGACGATCCCGAATCCGACAGCATCTACAAGGCCGGGGTGCTGGCCAATGTGCTGCAGCTGCTGAAGCTGCCCGATGGTACCGTCAAGGTGCTGGTCGAAGGCCAGAGCCGGGTGCGGATCGAAGACTACCTGCCCAATGACAGCTTTTTTGAGGCGCACGCCGCCTACCTGACGGAAATGCCGGGCGATACCGCCGCGATCGAGGCGCTGGTGCGCACCGTGGCCGAAGAATTTGAGCGCTACGCCAAGGTCAAGAAGAACATCCCCGAAGAGGCGCTGGCCGCCGTCGGGGAGGCGACCGAGCCTGCGAAACTGGCCGATCTGGTCGCCGGGCATCTGGGCATCGAGGTCGAACAAAAGCAGGAGCTTTTGGAGACTCTGTCCGTCAGCGAACGGCTCGAGAAGGTCTACGGCCTGATGCAGGGCGAAATGTCGGTCCTGCAGGTCGAGAAAAAGATCAAGACCCGCGTCAAGAGCCAGATGGAGAAGACCCAGCGCGAGTACTACCTGAATGAGCAGATGAAGGCCATTCAGAAGGAGCTGGGTGACGGCGAGGATGGCCAGAACGAAGTGGCCGAGCTTGAGGCCAAGGTGGCCGAGACCAAGCTGAGCAAAGAGGCGCGCGAAAAGGCCGATAACGAGATCAAGAAGCTCAAGAACATGAGCCCGATGTCGGCTGAGGCCACGGTGGTGCGCAACTATCTCGACTGGATGCTGTCGATCCCGTGGGGCACGAAATCGCGGGTGAAGAAGGATCTGAACCGCGCGCAGGACATCCTTGATGCGGATCACTACAGCCTCGAAAAGGTCAAGGAACGCATCGTCGAATACCTCGCCGTGCAGGCGCGGTCGAAAAAGCTCAAAGGCCCGATCATGTGCCTTGTGGGCCCTCCGGGTGTGGGCAAAACCTCGCTGGGCAAGTCGGTTGCCAAGGCCACGGGGCGCGAGTTTATCCGCATCTCGCTGGGCGGCGTGCGCGACGAATCCGAGATCCGCGGCCACCGCCGGACGTATATCGGCTCCATGCCCGGCAAGATCATCCAGGCGCTGAAAAAGGCCAAGACGACGAACCCGCTGATCCTGCTCGATGAGATCGACAAGATGGGCCAGGATTTCCGTGGCGATCCAGCCTCGGCGATGCTGGAAGTGCTGGATCCGGAACAGAACAGCACCTTTGTCGACCACTATCTTGAGGTGGAATACGACCTATCCAACGTGATGTTCCTGACCACGGCGAACTCCTACAACATGCCCGGGCCGCTTCTGGACCGGATGGAGATCATTCCGCTGGCGGGCTACACCGAGGATGAAAAGCTGGAGATCGCCAAGCGGCACCTCTTGGACAAGCAGATCAAGAACCATGGGCTCAAAGCCAAGGAGTTCGAGATTGCCGACGACGCGCTGATCGACATGGTGCGCTACTACACGCGCGAGGCCGGTGTGCGGAACCTTGAACGTGAGATCGCCAAAGTCGCGCGTAAGGCGGTGACCAAGATCGTCAAGAAAGAGACCGACAAGGTGGTTGTGACCAGCGAAAACCTTAGGGATTTCCTGGGTGTGCGCAAGCACCGCTATGGTCTGGCTGAGGACGAGCACCAGGTCGGTGTGGTAACCGGGCTGGCCTATACCTCGGTTGGCGGCGATCTTTTGCAGATCGAGGCGCTGAAGCTGCCGGGTAAGGGCCGGATGAAGACCACCGGCAAGCTGGGCGACGTGATGAAGGAATCAATCGACGCGGCGTCCAGCTATGTTCGGTCGGTGGCGCCTGAGATCGGGGTCAAGCCGCCGAAATTCGACAAGCTCGACATCCACGTGCACGTGCCGGATGGCGCGACGCCCAAGGATGGGCCCTCGGCTGGTCTGGCGATGGTGACCTCAATTGTGTCGGTGCTGACGGGCATTCCGGTGCGCAAGGACATCGCCATGACGGGTGAGGTCAGCCTGCGCGGCAACGCGATGCCAATCGGTGGTTTGAAGGAAAAACTGCTGGCGGCACTGCGTGGCGGGATCAAGACCGTTCTCATCCCGAAAGAGAACGAGAAGGACCTCGCCGAGCTGCCCGACAACGTCAAGGACGGCCTCGAGTTGATCGCTGTCGAGCATGTCTCGGATGTGCTGGAACGGGCGCTGATCTCGAAACCCGAACCGGTGGAATGGGACGAGGCCGCGGAAGAGGCCGCTGCTGCCGAAGCGGCGCTGAAATCGTCAGGTGAGGGGCCGGCTGCGACTGCGCACTAACCTAGGCGCGATAAACAACAAAACCCTGTCGCCGGAAACGGCGGCAGGGTTTCTTTTTGGGTGGGGCGCAGAGAACGCCATTTGGCATCAAAGGCTTGGGCCGCACTCTTCATGCGGCACATGCCATGTCAAAACGGCGACTAAAACGGTTTGCCCGTGCTTACTTCGCCAGCTTCAGATCAACGTCGATCATGGAATAATCGACCATCAGGAATCCGTAATCGCCAGCCTTCACCGCATCGGGCATGACGCGTGCGACGTCTTGCGCCAGCACACCTTCAAAGACGGTCGGATCGCCTTTGTAGCGGAACTGGTAGATGCCCAAACCCGAGGGGGACTCGCCCACCTTGTGGATATCGGTCTTCAGCTGCTGGTCGCTGTAGGCGTCGTAGGAGTGCAGCAAAAAGTACTTGCCGCTTGCGCCGAACGAGCTGGCAATGACAGTTGCGATCACGACGACCAGCGCGATCCACATCAGGATAAAGGCCGCTTCTGACCCTTGGGACGAGATCATCAGATCGTCGCGCAACTGGTCAGGTGTCATCAGGGTGGTGGTGGCCGGGTCGGCAAGGGCCGCACTGACCATGACGCTGCTCATGGCGACGCCAATAAGAAGTTTCTTCATTCTGTTCCCCCCAAAATTGAAACTTCGGAAAACCGGTAGACTATCACTGATAAAAAACCCGCAGAACCAATGGCCTGCAGAGTTAGCCTACGGTAATTTCACGAAATATCAATCCCGCAGACGTTTACGATCCTTTCGTACAGGTGGTGCATACTACCCTGGCGCGTTGTCGGCGCGGCTCAGAACCCGTTTTGGTGGAGATGGGGAGATGGGAGTGTTGCAAGAATGAATGGAATTCTGCGGGAATGGACCGTGAGCCAGCCAAAACTGGCGCCATCGGGCAAATTGCGCTACACTGCTCACGCAAAGCGGGAAAACCGCCCGGGCAGCACACGCGCCCATGCCAAAAAAGAAGAGAGAGCAGCGAAATGACCACCAGAAAGACCACCACAACCACGCGCCGTACGACCAAAACCGGCACGACCACCCGCAAGCGGGCGACACCGGCGAAAAAGGCCGCAGCAGCGCCGAAACCCGCAGCAGAACCCGCCGCAGCGGCGGTGGTGACCCAGGAAATCGCCATCATCGAACAGCCCGAAATGCGTAAGAAAGAGCTGATAGATCTCGCCGTTGCGCGGTCGGGGGTGAAGAAGCGCGACGCCAAACCGGCGATCGAGGCGGCGCTGGCGGTGCTGGGGGAGGCGCTGTCGCAGGGGCGGGAGCTCAACCTGCGGCCGATGGGCAAGCTCAAGGTCACGCGGATGAAGAAGGGCGGCAACGGCCAGATTATCAACGCACGGGTGCGCCAGCCCGAAAGCGACGACAAAGCCGATTTTGACCCCCTTGCGCAGGCGGCAGAGTAACGCTAATAGACCCGCTACCGGGTGATTAGCTCAGTGGTAGAGCGCTTCGTTCACATCGAAGATGTCAGGAGTTCGAATCTCTTATCACCCACCAGGATTTTTCGGAAAGCGCGCCCTTAATGGCGCGCTTTCTTGGTTTCTGAGCCGGCCTCGGCCAGCGAATCCATCTGATCCTGATGGCGCATTGAGGCAACCTCGTCCGCGACGGCCCGGCAGAGCGCGCCACAGGCGGGCGGTGGCGTGAAGAGTTTCCAGACCCACATCACCAGCGGCTCCGCAGGTCAGTGCGCCGGTAGAGGGCGCTGCGGTGCACCGGTGGCAGCGGCGGCAGGCCGATATCCCGTGCAAGATATGGGTCGCGGCGCAGCTGGTCGATGCGTCGCCGGTCCCGTCTGCGGTGCAGTTGGCGCGTCAGGGCGTGGAGGGCACGCCTGATGGCGTTTGGGCGGTGGGAATTTGCGGGCACGGGCATGAGATTTCTCCTATCAGAATCGCGGTGTTCGGATAGGATGCGACCTCAAGTATACTTGAGGTCAAACGGTTTCTTTGGTGTGGGTGTTTTTGACCGCAGGCCGTGAAAACTCAAAGATAACAGAGTGCTGAGAATACCAGTGAATGTCGATGGCAGCACGGCGCGATTTGCGACAATGCATTAGAGGCAGCAAAAACGCCAGAGGTGACCAGGGGGCCTTGTCTTGAAAAGCACCGATCAAACGGCGCGGCGATCCGGTAACACCGCTTGGGGCTTGAAGCGGCTCGGCGGGCGGTCTAAACACCTCGCGCAAGGGTGATTAGCTCAGTTGGTAGAGCGCTTCGTTTACACCGAAGATGTCGGGAGTTCGAGTCTCTCATCACCCACCATCCCCCTCCGGCGATCACAACAGCGCGGCGATCACCTCGGGTGTCGGGGTGCCGGTCACCGTCATGCCGCGGGCCGCTTGGAAGGCGCGCAAAGCGGCTTCGGATTTCTTGCCCAGCACCCCATCGGCTTTGCCAGCGTCAAAGCCAGCGGCGGTCAGGCGTTCCTGCAGGCGTTTGCGTTGTGCCAGCGTCAGGCCATAGCGGTCGGGGCCAAAGGTGCCTTTCAGCGGGCCGCCCCCGGCCAGACGCCCCGCGAGATATCCCACGCCCAGCCCGTAATTCTCCGATGCGTTGTAGCGCAGGATGACGTCGAAATTGCGATAGGTGATGAAGGCCGGGCCGCCCACACCCGCGGGCGCCAGGATCGCCGCGTTGCCGTGATCGGGTAGGGACCCGCCCGCCGCCGGCCGCACCCCCATATTGCGCCAGGCACCCACACCGCGTTTGCGGCCGCGGCCCAGAAGGCCGGAGTCGAACCCCGCGGGCAGGATCACCTCCATCCCCCAAGGCGCACTGCGCCGCCAGCCGGATTTCGCCAGGTAATTGGCGGTTGAGGCAAGGCCGTCGGTGGGGTCGTCAGACCAGATCTCCCGCTTGCCATCTCCGCGGAAATCGACGGCGAAGCCTTCGTAGGTGGTGGGGATGAACTGGGTGTGGCCCATCGCACCGGCCCAGCTGCCCACCAGTTGATCGGCCCGCGCATCGCCGTTTTGCAGGATGCGCAGGGCGGCCATCAGCTGCGCCTCAAAGAAATCGCCGCGCCGCCCGTCAAAGGCCAGTGTTGCAGTGGCCGAGATCACCGGGATGGTGCCCCGCTTGGTGCCGAAATAGCTTTCCACCCCCCAGATCGCCGCGCTGATTTCGGCCGGGACGCCGTAGCGGGCGGCGACCTCGTTCAGGACCGACCGGGCGCCGGCATATTTGCCGCGGCCAAAGCTGACCTTTTCCTCGGGCGCCACGATGGCGAGGTAATCCTCAAGAGAGCGTTTGAATTCGGTCTGGTTGCGGTCGCGCTCAATCACCCCGGGCAGGAAACCCGCGCCGCGGAATGCGTCGTCGAGTACCGAGGCGCGGATGCCACGCGATGCAGCCCGGCCGCGAAAGGCGCGGACCCAGGCGTCGAAAGCCGGGTTGGGCTGCGGGCGCAGGCTCGGATCGGTGGGCGCGCCGGCCGCAACGGGCAGGCCGCCGCCGCCCATGCAGCCCGACACCAGTGTCGCCGCTATCGCCGAAGTGACAAACCGTCGTGTGACCTGCATAACGCGCACCCCATACTCTGCTCTGGGTACACTCTGGCGTGACAGCGGCGCCGGGGCAAGCGGGGCGGGCGCGTTAGCGCGCCAATTCGCGCATGCCGCGTTCCAGTCCTTCCAAAGTCATCGGCACCATGCGGTTCTCAAAGATCTCCTGGATCATGCCGATCGACTGGGTGTATTGCCAATGCCGTTCCGGCACCGGGTTGATCCACATATTGTCCGGCCACTGATCGTGGGCGCGCTGCAGCCAGGTCTGGCCGGCCTCGGCGTTCCAGTGTTCATTGGCACCGCCTGGGTATGCGACCTCGTAAGGGGACATCGAGGCATCGCCGACAAAGATGCATTTGTAATCCGGCCCGTAGGTGTGCAGCACCTCCCAGGTCGGGGTCTGCGCATCCCAGCGCCGGCGGTTGTCGCGCCAGACACCTTCGTAAAGGCAGTTGTGGAAGTAGTAGTATTCGAGGTGTTTGAACTCGGCCCGGGCGGCGGAAAAGAGCTCTTCGACGACCTTGATATGCGGGTCCATGCTGCCGCCCACGTCGAGAAACAGCAGCACCTTGACGGCGTTGCGGCGTTCGGGGCGGGTTTTGACGTCAAGATAGCCGTGTTCGGCGGTGGCGCGGATGGTGCCGTCGAGGTCGAGCTCTTCCAACGCGCCGTCGCGCGCCCATTGCCGCAGGCGTTTCAGAGCCACCTTGATGTTGCGGGTGCCCAGTTCGACCGTGTCGTCGAGATTGCGAAACTCGCGTTTGTCCCAGACCTTCACGGCCCTCTGGTGGCGGCTCTCGTCCTGGCCGATGCGCACGCCTTCGGGGTTGTAACCATAGGCACCGAAAGGCGAGGTGCCGGCGGTGCCGATCCACTTGTTGCCGCCCTGGTGCCGGCCCTGCTGTTCCTGTAGGCGTTTGCGCAGCGTTTCCATCAGCTTGTCAAAGCCACCAAGTGCCTCGATCTCGGCCCGTTCCTCCGGGGTCAGGTGCTTTTCGGCCATCTTTTCCAGCCAATCGGCGGGCAGGTTCACCGCCTCGATCACCTGCTCGACCGAGATCTGTTCAAGCCCCTTGAACGCCTCGGCAAAGGCGCGGTCAAAGCGGTCGATATGGCGTTCGTCTTTCACCATGGCGCTGCGGGCGAGGTAGTAGAACGCCTCGACATCATAGGTGGCAAGGCCCGCGCCCATCGCTTCGAGAAAGGTCAGGTATTCGCGTAAGGACACCGGCACATTGGCGCGGCGCAAGCTTTCGAAAAAGGGGACGAACATGGCGCGACCCTAATCCAGCGTCGTGGCGACATCAATGTCGGGGAAGCGCGTGGATCAGGTGATCGCCTTTTCGATGATGATCGTCAGGATCAGGCCAGCCAGGCCAAAGGCCAGCGCGTAGACAAAGGCGTATTGCGCGATGTCGGCTTTGTTTCCCTTGCGGCGAGCGGCGATGGTGCCTCCCGAAATGGCGCCGATGATGGCCGCAGCGATCACGATCATAAGGCGTTGCGTCTCCCCTTGCGCGGGCTGAGCGATCCGATCTCGCGCAGTTTTGCACGCACGGCCCAGTCCGAGCCGAAGCCGTATCGCGCCCACCCAAGGGAGTCCAGACGCACTTCGCGGCCTTCGGTGACGCGGCCCGAAAGATCCAGCGCCTCGGCGCGCAGCAGCATCAATGTCGATAGAAGGGCGGCGTTCTCGTGCCGGGCGGCGGTGTCGAGATGCGGCGTCAGCAGGAAGAGCGCGTCATTGGCGCGACCGCCGCTGATGGCATAGGCAGCCAGCTGCGAGGCGACATAGGCGCGGTGCAGGGCGGTCTGCGGACCGGTGCCGAAATAGCGCTGTGCGAGGACAAAGTGATCTTGGGCGGAGTCCGGATCTGAGGCTTGCAACAGCCGGCCCATGGCATAGTGCGAAAACGCGCGGCGGTGATCGTTCCAGCCCATGGCGGTGGCGACCTTCAGAGCTTCGGTCGCAGCAACCCGGCGTTGCGCGGGGTTGGCACCGGGGCCAAGTGCTGTCTGCACCGCGTCGATCCAGATCCGCGGGGTGCGCGACAGGCGTTGCGGGGCGACGCCTTCGCCACGCGGGTTGATCCGGGCGAGGATGCCCGGCAGGCGATTGGCGACCTCGGAACGCGACATGCCGTTGCGCAGGGACGGGTCGTAATAGACACGCAGGATCAGCATGTCGAACCCGGTCAGCACGGTGTGCACATTGTCGTCGTTAAAGACGCTGTCGGGCAGGCGATAGAGATCGTTGAGCGGGCCGATGGCCTGGGCCAGTTCCTCATGCAGGCAATCGCGCACCTCTTGCGGGCTGGCATCGTTGGGCAGGAAGATTGCCAGACGTTCGCGCCGTTCCAGCCGCGACCAGCTGACTTTGACCGTGCGCCGCGCGCCGCGATACTCGCTCAGCGACGAGACGTTGGGCACGACGAAACACGCGGCCTGCGGCAGGAATTTGCGGATATCGGCGCGGCTGACGGCCTGTACGGTGATGTTGGCCTGGGCGGATTTCGTTTGGCTAATGTTGATCCCGGCCTCAGAGCGAAGGCGGTGCAGCAGGCGGCCCAGATCCCCGGCCAAAGTGGGCGGCGGCGCGCCGGTGACGCGCACGGAAATGGGCCCCTCAAAGCGCGTCAGGCGCGGCAGGACGCGGCCGGATTCCAGCGCAAAGGCCAGGTCGAGGAAATCGCGCGCGATGTCAGAGTTCGCCGCCACAGGGGCGGCCGGGCGCGGCACCGAAAAGGTCTTGACCGCGGGCAGGGTGCTGCTGTCGGCGCCGGCCGAGGCGGCGCGGGTGGCGGTGTCCGACGGCGCCACGGGCATACAGGCGCCCAATAGCAGATACATCGGCAGGATCAGTCTACGCATCTTACGCATCACGGCCTCTGATACTTGATAAAGGGAGTGACAACGCCGATCCGGTCATAAAGCTGCCGGGCAGTCGCGTTGAACGACTGAGTAAGCCAGTAGACAGTGGGCGCCCCGGCGCGATCGGCGGCGGCATACACCGCCTCGATCAGGGCGCGCCCGACGCCTTTGCCGCGCATGTCGGGCAGGGCGTAAAGGTCTTGCAGATAGCAGACCTCTTCGATCCGCCAGGCATGACGGTGAAACAGGTAATGCGTCAGTCCCACGACACGGCCATCATGTTCGGCCACCAGCGCGCTGAAATCGCGCGGGTCGTCGCCCAGAAGGCGCTCGAACGTCGAGGCATAGACGACATCGGGCACGCTGGTTTCATAGAAGGCCAGATAGTCCTTCCACAGCGCACGCCACGCGTCTTCATCCTCGGCACGCAAAGCGCGCACGATCACGGTCGTCGGTTGGGACACTCTCGAAGCCTGCCTGCTCTTATTACTCAGATGTTCAAGACATCCGATGTTTTTCTGTCCTCTGTGGGGACACTATAGGGCAAAAGATGGGTTTCTGCACAGCACGCGATTCGCGGGCCCGGGAATTTTTTCCACAGGTGAGTGCGAGGGCGCGAATCGCCATGAAAACAAGCGCTTTGGTGGGTGCAGCTTTGCAACAATAGCGGGTGTGCGGCGGGCTTAACGGTTTGTCAACCATGGCGGCATTGCGGCGCCGCCCGCCCCTTGGCTAGCGCCCCTGCCGCCGCGCCATGAAGGCGAGGCGTTCAAAGAGGTGCACGTCCTGTTCGTTTTTCAAAAGCGCGCCGTGCAGTTTTGGCAACGCATTGGCGCCCTCGCGTTTCAGATCATCCGGCTCCAAGTCTTCGGCCAAGAGCAGTTTGAGCCAGTCGAGCACCTCGGAGGTCGAGGGTTTTTTCTTTAACCCGGGCTGGTCGCGCAACTCGTAGAATTGCGTCAGCGCGGTGCTCAGCAACGCTTCCTTGATGCCAGGGTGATGCACCTCGACGATCTGGCGCAGTACGTCGGGTTCGGGAAAGCGGATATAGTGGAAAAAGCACCGGCGCAGGAAGGCGTCGGGCAGTTCCTTTTCGTTGTTCGAGGTGATGATGACGATGGGACGGGTGCGGGCCTGAATCGTCTCATCGGTTTCGTAGACAAAGAACTCCATCCGGTCGAGCTCTTGCAGAAGGTCATTGGGAAACTCGATATCGGCCTTGTCGATCTCGTCGATCAGCAAGACGGTCTTGCCCTCTGATTCGAAGGCCTCCCACAGCTTGCCCTTGCGGATATAGTTGCGCACATCGTTGACGCGCTCGTCGCCCAGCTGGCTGTCGCGCAGCCGGCTGACGGCGTCATATTCGTAAAGCCCCTGCTGCGCGCGGGTGGTGGATTTGATGTTCCATTCGATGATCGGCAGGCCCAAGGCATCCGCCACCTGGCGGGCCAGTTCGGTCTTGCCGGTGCCTGGTTCGCCCTTGACCAAAAGCGGCCGTTCCAGGGTGATTGCGGCATTGACTGCCATGGTCAGATCGTCGGTTGCCACATAGTCGGCGGTGCCATCAAAGCGCATCATTTCCTCTTCTTGTCGGGACGTTGAGGGTGTTAGCGGGAAATCAACGTTTCCGCGTACTATTGTGTAGTGACAACCCCATGGGCTTGAGTTAAGTGCTGCGCGCAGGGGTGCCAGATATCTAGGGAAATTACCATGGCAGATATTGGCGTTGATAAGGGAGCCGCAATGAAACAGGAAACGTTTCTGCCCGACGATTATCGTCCAGCCGAAGACGAACCGTTTATGAACGACCGCCAGATGGAGTATTTCCGCCGCAAGCTGCTGGCTTGGAAACAGGACCTGCTGGCCGACAGTCGCGACACGATCGAAGGGTTGCAAGAAGCCACACGCAACATTCCCGACGTGACCGACCGCGCCAGCGAAGAAACCGACCGCGCCTTGGAGCTGCGGACCCGCGATCGCCAGCGCAAACTGGTCGCCAAGATCGACAGCGCGCTGCGCCGCATCGACGAAGGTGAATACGGCTATTGCGAAGTCACCGGTGAGCCGATCAGCCTCAAGCGGCTGGATGCGCGCCCGATTGCCACCATGAGCCTGGAGGCGCAAGAACGCCACGAGCGCCGCGAAAAGGTGCATCGCGACGATTAAGGGCGCGGCGATTGCGCCCGCGTAAGGGATTGAGGAACGCCGGGGCTTTTGCTCCGGCGTTTTTGCGTGGATAGAGGCGGCATGGAACTCAACGGTCTGGAATGCGTCGTCGCGGGGGGCGGAATCGGTGGTCTGGCCGCGGCCCTGGCGCTGCGCCAGCGCGGTGCCGAGGTGACGGTGCTGGAACAGGCCGAGGCGATCACCGAGGTCGGCGCCGGCATCCAGATCAGCCCCAACGGGCTGCGGGTGATCGACGCCTTGGGGCTGGGCGAGGCGTTGACGGCGCGATCGTTGCGGGCCGAAGCGGTGTCGTTGCGCGATTACCGGCGCGGCAAAGAGGTGGTGAAGCTCGACCTGCGGCATCTGCCGGCGGACCAGGGCTATTACTTCGTGCACCGGGCCGACATCATCGACGTTTTGGCGGCGGCGGTGCGGGAGGCCGGGGTATCGATCCGGCTTTTGCAAAAGGTGGTCGAGATTGTCCCGGGTGTGCGCCCACAGGTGACGCTGGCCAATGGCGATGCTGTTGGGGCGGATCTGGTGCTGGGGGCGGACGGGCTGCAGTCGGTGCTGCGCGGGGTGCTGAACGGGCCGGCCGAGCCGTTTTTCACCGGACAAGTGGCCTGGCGCGCGGTGGTGCCGAATGAAACCGCCCACCCGCCTCAGGCGCGGGTGCATATGGGGCCGGGCCGGCATCTGGTGAGCTATCCGTTGCGGGATGGGCGGCAAGTGAACCTCGTGGGGGTGGAAGAGCGCGGGGCCTGGGCGGCCGAGGGCTGGCAGCATGTGGATGACGCCAACAACATGCGCCGGGCTTTTGCCGGGTTTGATGCCGAGGTGCATCGGCTTTTGGATGCGGTAGAGGCGCCGGGGCTCTGGGGGCTCTTTCGGCATCCGGTCGCCCGGCGCTGGCATGGCGAGGGCGTGGCGCTGTTAGGTGATGCGGCGCATCCGACTTTGCCGTTCCTGGCGCAAGGGGCGAATATGGCGCTGGAGGATGCGTGGGGTTTGGCGGCGGCCTTGGCTGCGGAGGCCCGGGTTGAGGCGGGGTTGGCAGGCTACCAGGCGCTGCGCCGGGAGCGGGTGGTGCGGGTGATTGCGGCGGCCAATGGCAATGCCTGGAAATACCATCTGCGTAATCCCTTGGTCCGGGGTGTGGCGCATGCGGGCATGGCTGCTTTGGCGCGGCTGGCCCCGGCGCGGATGCTGGAGCAGTTTGACTGGCTCTACGGCTATGACGTGACGCGCGCGGCGTGAAGCAGTTGTGATCCAGCGGAGCGCCGGCCCTGCGGTCCGGCGCGCAGGATTCTGGTGCGGGGCGGCGAGGGCGGCTCGATTTGGCTGAAAACGTTGGCGCGTGTGACCAGGGGGCAGACAGCGGCGCCCGGCGTGCTAGAAAGGCAGCGGGAGGACAGACAATGGATCGGTTTGACGGCATCCCCGAACAGGCGCTGGCTTGGCATCGGGAGGGCAAGGGCGCGGTTCTGGCGACGGTGATCGAGACCTGGGGTTCGGCGCCGCGGCGCGTTGGGTCGCAGCTGGCGATTTCCGGCGCGGGGGAGATTGCGGGTTCGGTCTCGGGCGGCTGTGTCGAGGGCGCGGTGATTGTCGAGGCGTTGGAGGCCTTGGAGGATGGCGGCGCGCGTGAGCTGGAGTTCGGCGTGTCGGACCAGGATGCCTTTGCCGTGGGGCTCGCCTGTGGCGGTACGATCCGGGTGTTGGTGGAGCCGGTGGGCGCGGTTCTGCCCGAGGCGATGCTGGCGGAGCTGGTCGCCAAGCGCGGCGGGCGGGCGCCGGTGGCCTATGTGGTGGATCTCGACAGTGGGGCACGGCGGTTGGACAGCGCGGGGCATGAGACCCGCTTTCGCATGGATCGGTCTGGGTTCGAGGAAGAGAGCCGGGTCTTTGTCGCCATCCACAACCCGCCCTTGCGGCTGATTGTTGTCGGCGCGGTGCATATCGCCCAGGCGCTGATCCCGATGGCGCGGATTGCGGGCTATGATCCGGTGATTGTCGATCCGCGAGAGACTTTTGGGTCAGAGGCGCGCTTTCCCGGGGAACGCATCCTGCATGACTGGCCGGACGAGGCGGTGGCGGCCCTAGGTCTCGATGGCCGTACGGCGCTGGTGCTTTTGACCCATGATCCAAAGCTGGACGATCCGGCGCTGGAACAGGCGTTGCGCTCGGGGTGTTTCTATATCGGCGCCCTGGGCTCGACCCGGACCCATGCCAAGCGGGTGACGCGGCTGACTGAGGCGGGGTTTTCCGAAGGTGAGATTGCGCAGATCCATGGGCCGATCGGGCTGGATATAGGCGCGGCGGGGCCGGCGGAGATTGCCGTGGCGGTACTGGCGCAGATGACGCAGGTGCTGAGGAAAGGCGCATGAGGTTTGGCCCGGTGCCATTGGCCGAGGCGGTGGGGGCGATCCTGGCGCATTCGGTGGCCTTGCCGGATGGCCGGTTGCGCAAGGGCAAGGTGCTAACGCCGGACGATCTCGGCCCGCTGGAGGCGGCGGGGATTGAGGCGGTGACGGTGGCACGGCTCGACTCGGATGACGTGCATGAGGATGCCGCTGCGACGCGGCTGGCGCAGGCTTTGGTGCCCGACCCCGCGACGGCGGGGCTGCGGCTGACCCAGGCGGCGACCGGGCGGGTGAATCTGATCGCCGAACATGCCGGGGTCGTCGGGCTGTCGCCAGCGCAGATCGACGCGGTGAATCAGGTGCATCCGATGATCACCGTGGCGACGGTGCCGGAATGGCAGCGGATAGACGCTGGGGGCATGGTGGCGACCGTCAAGATCATCGCCTACGGCGTGCCCGAGGGGGCGCTGGACGCTGCCTGCGTGGCGGCGCAGGCGGCCATTCGGCTGCAGAGACCGGTTATGAAGACCGCCATCCTGGTCGAAACCGTCACCGGGGATGATCCGGGCGACAAGGGAGCCAAGGTGATCGCGGCGCGGTTGCAACGCCTCGGGGTTGACCTGACAGAGGTCACCCAGGTTGCGCATGACGAGGGGGCCATTGCCGCTGCTTTGTCAGAGGCCGAGGCGGATCTCTTGCTGATCCTCACGGCCTCTGCCACCTCAGATCCGATGGACACCGCCCCGCAGGCGGTGCGCGCCGCCGGGGGCGCGGTGGATCACTACGGCATGCCGGTGGATCCCGGCAATCTGCTCTTTCTGGGGGCGATTGGGGATCGGCCGGTGATTGGCCTGCCGGGCTGCGCCCGCTCGCCTGCGCTGAATGGCGCGGACTGGATCATGGAGCGGGTGATCTGCGGCGTGCCCGTCACGGCCGGCGATATCATGGGCATGGGGGTTGGCGGTTTGCTGAAAGAAATTCCGACGCGTCCGCGCCCGCGCGCGGGCTAACCCCTTACCATCAAAAGCAAAAGGGCACCCGAAGGTGCCCCACTCATACGCCTTGGTAAAGCGTTACTTCGGCGCCGGCCCGATCATCATGACCATCTGGCGCCCTTCCATCTTGGGCATGTTTTCGACCTTGCCGATGTCTTTGACGTCCTCCGCCACCCGCTCCAGCAGATCGCGGCCCAGATTCTGGTGCGCCATCTCGCGCCCGCGAAAGCGCAGGGTGACTTTGACCTTGTCACCGGCCTCGAGAAACTTGAAGACGTTGCGCATCTTGACGTCATAGTCATGCGTGTCGGTGTTGGGCCGGAACTTGACCTCTTTCACCTCGATCGTCTTCTGCTTCTTGCGGGCTTCGGATTCGCGCTTTTGCTGTTCGTACTTGTACTTGCCGTAATCCATGATCTTGCAGACCGGCGGATTGGCGTTGGGTGAAATTTCGACAAGGTCGAGGCCTGCCTCGTCGGCAAGGTCCATGGCCCGGGCCGGGGACACCACCCCGACATTTTCACCTTCGGCGCCGATCAGGCGGATTTCGGGGGCCCGAATGCGGTCGTTGACGCGCGGGCCGGTATCGCGCTGTGGCGGCGCGTTATGGGGTCTGCGAGCTATGGGATCGTTCCTTTTTCTGTTTGGACTCAGGCCCGCAAGGTAAACTTGGCGGTTGCGCACTTCAAGCGGCAAATGGGCGCCGATGCGTCAGGTTTCGCGGCTTTCCCCCTTGCGCGCGGCGGGCTGCAGGGTCACATGCCTGCTAACCCCCCGCTGCGGAATTGGCGGGAACAGGTAGCAATTATGGAGTGTGTCATGCGAAATCTAATTCTTGTTCTGGTTGCGGTGGTTGTCGTGGTGGGTGGCTATCTGTATTCGACCGGTGGGTCCGTCGAAGACGCCGCCGTCGGCGAAGGACAGACCATCGGTGCACCGCAGGCGCTGGACAGCGCGGCAGACGCGGTTCAGGAGAGCGCCGATACGGCAAGTGAGGCGGCCGAGGATGCCGCTGCCGCCGTGGACGAGGCCGCCGAGGAGGCGACGCAAGCGGCGGAGGACGCGGCCACCGAGGTGGAAGAGGCGGCCGAAGAGGCGGCAGAGACGGCAACCGAGGCTGCGGAAGAGACAACCGCGACGGCAGATGAGGCGACGGACACCGCGACCGACGCGGTCGAGACGGCGACGGACGCGGCAGAGACCGCGGTAGAGACCGCCACCGAGGCGGTCGAAGACGCGATCGAAGAGGCCATTGAAAGCGTGACCGGCGCAGCCACGGACCCCGCGGAAACGGCGGGCGAAGCAGCCGATGCGGCAACGGACGCTACCGAGACTGCAGCCGAAGAGGCGGTTGAAGAGGCTACCGAGACGGCCACCGAAGCGGTGGACACCGCTGCCGAGGCAACCGAAGCGGCGACCGAGACCGCGACAGAGGCTGCAGAAGACGCCACCGAGGCGGCGGACACGGCGGCAGACGCGGCAGATGCGGCGACTGAAGCGACCGAAACGGCCACCGAAGCGGCCGAGGACGGCACTGAGGCGGCCACGGAGGCCGCCGAGACCGCCACGGAATCGACCGAAGACGCCACAGACACGGCGACCGAAGCGGCGGAAGAGACAGGTGAAGCCGCCGAAGCGACCACAGAGACCGCCGCAGAAGACACCGCCACCGACATCACCGAGGTGCTGACCGTGGATGGGTTCGACTATGACAAGGCTGTGGAAGTTGTCGACGGCTCCGAGCTCAACATGATTGCGAAAAACGGCCTCAAGCTGCTGTTGGAGCAGGCGCGGGAAAATCCCGACATGGTCGAAGGCGTGCTGACGCAGGTGCGCGAGGCGCTTGGCCTCTGACCAAAGCCCATGAAATAGAAAACGCCGCGCATTCCCATGCGCGGCGTTTTTGTCTTTAGTCGATGGCGTTTAGTCGAGGAACGCCTTTTCCACCACGTATTGCTTGGGGTCGGAATTGGCGCCTTCTTCCAGCCCGTATTCCTCAAGCATATCCTTAAGCTCGAGGTTGAAGGCGAGGTTTCCGCAGATCATCGCGCGGTCATTTTCGGGACAGAGGGGGGCGACGCCCAGATCCTCGAACACCTCTCCCGAGCGCATCAGGTCGGTGATGCGGCCCATCTTGGGGCTCTCTTCGCGGGTGGTGGTGGGATAGTAGCGCAGCTTTTCGTGAAAGCCTTCGCCCATCAGCTCGGCCAGCATCTCATCGCCGCGGATCGACTCGATCAGATCGGCGCCATAGGTCAGCTCGCCCACTTCGCGGCAGGTATGGGTGATGATGATCTCGTCATAATCCTCATAGGTCTGCGGATCGCGCAACAGCGAGGCAAAGGGCGCAAAGCCGGTGCCGGTGGCAAAAAACCAGATCCGCTTGCCCGGCAGCAGCGCGTCATGCACCAGCGTGCCCACCGGTTTGGGTCGCAGGATGATCTGGTCCCCCGGCTGGATGTGCTGCAGGCGCGAGGTCAGCGGGCCGTCTTGCACCTTGATCGAGTAGAACTCCAGCTCATCATCCCAGCTGGGCGAGGCGATGGAATAGGCCCTGAGCAAAGGTTTCTGCTTGCCGGTCTTGGGGTCCGGATCGCCCATCAGCCCGATCATCACAAACTCACCCGAGCGAAAGCGCAGCGATGCGGGCCGCGTGGTGCGGAAGGAAAACAGCCGGTCAGTGTAGTGCTGCACATCCGTGACAGTCTGCGCATCGGGCAGAACCATCTGTTTCGGGGCAGGGGCCGGGGCGGCGGTGCTTGCGTCGGTCACGGGGGCCATCTCTGTCATTGTTGGTCTGCCGATCTGGGTAAACCGGCACCTCATATCTATCTTTGATCTAGGTCAGGTGGAACCGTGCTTAGCCCCGTAGGCGCGCCTGATAGTCATTTGCGCGCCAATCTGCGCGGAAATGCCACTGCTCGGGGCCTTGGCGCTTGGCGAGTTCGTCCGAGATTTCCACCTCGTCAAAGCCGGCGCGGCGGGCCATGGCGTATTGATCGGCAATCACTTGGCCCTTGGCGCGCAGCCGACCGGTGTAGCCGCGCAGGCGCAGGAGGCGGGCAAGGGTAAAGCCGCGGCCATCGGCAAAGCTGGGGAAATCGATCCGGATCAGGGGGGCTTGGAGTGCCTCGGCCAGGCTGTCCGGATCGGTGTTGGACGGCAGATCGAGGATCGGGCCGCTATGGGTGTCGTTGGTGAAACCGGTATCGGTGACAATCGGCATTTTTGGGATCCTTCAGGTGTCTTGCGGAATGCGGACGGGTTTGCCATTCACAAAGTGAATGCCGCATTCGTCTTTGGTTTGGCCGCGCCAGCGTCCGGCGCGCGGGTCTTCGCCGGCTCTGACCGGGCTTGTGCAGGGTGCGCAGCCAATCGACGGATAGCCTTTTGCCGACAGCGGGTGCCGTGGCAGGCGGTTTTCGTCGATATAGGCTTGGATATCCGCAGGCGACCAATGTGCCAGCGGGTTGACCTTGATCTTGCCGGTGACCTGATCGTGTTCGAAGAACTGTAGCTGTGCCCGGCGGCCTGACTGAAAGCGTTTGCGCCCGGTGATCCAGCCGTCATAGGGGGCGAGCGCGCGCTGCAAAGGCTCGGTTTTGCGCAAGGCGCAGCAGGCGTCGGGGCTGCTGCGGTGCAGGGTGCCTTTGGGGTCTTCCGCGCGTAGCGCGTTTTCATCTGCGCGCAGGATCGTCAGATTGCGCAGCGCCAGACGCTCGGCCAGTTCCTGCTGATAGACCAGCGTTTCGGTAAAGAGCATCTCGGTATCGATGAATAGCACCGGCGTGGCGCGGTTTACCACAGCCACCAGATGCAAAAGCACCACCGATTCCGCGCCAAAGGAGGACACCAACGCGAGCCGGCCCAACTCTGCGTCTTGCAACGCGGCGGTGATCACGGCCATGGCGCCATGGTGGCGGAACCGGGTGTTGAGTGCGGTGACCCGGGCAGGGCGCGTATCAAGCGGCATGGGCCCGCCCGTCCGCCTGGTAAAGCGCGGCTTTGAACGGCGCCATGCCGACCCGGCGATAGGTGTCGAGGAACCGCTCTTCTGGATCGCTTCGGATTTCCAGATAGGCCGCAACCAGCCGTTCGATCGCCGGGATGATTTCGTCGGCGGAGAACCCCGGCCCGGTGCGGTCGCCAATGGCGGCGGACTCAGTATGATCGCCACCGAGCGTGATTTGGTAATTCTCCACCCCGGCGCGGTCGAGCCCGAGGATGCCGATATGGCCCACATGGTGGTGGCCGCAAGCGTTGATGCAGCCCGAGATCTTGATCTTCAGCTCGCCAATGTCGTGCTCAAGTTTCAGATCGTCAAAGCGCGTGGCGATCTGCTGCGCGATGGGGATCGAGCGTGCCGTGGCGAGAGCGCAGTAGTCCATCCCTGGGCAAGCGATGATGTCAGAGATCTGGCCGATATTGGCGGTGGCGAGGCCGTGTTGGCGCAGCAGGGCGTGGACCCTAGGCAGGTCGGATTTGTGCACATGCGGCAGCACGACGTTCTGTTCGTGGCTGATGCGCAGTTCGTCATGGCCAAAACACTCGGCGATATCGGCCATGACGCGCATCTGGTCTGAGCTGGCATCGCCCGGGGTCGCGCCATGCGCCTTGAGGCTGATCTGCGCGATGGCATAGCCCGGCGCGCGATGCGGGGCGAGGTTGCTGTCGGCCCACGCCCAGAACACCGGATCGGTTGCGTAAGCTTGATCGAAGGGGGTGGTGTCTTTGGCCTGGAATGTCGGCGAGGCGAAGGTGGTTTTGATTTCCGTGAATAGCGCTTGGTCGATGCCCGAGAAGGTGGCGCGCAACTCGGCAAACCGCGCCTCGACCCGGGCGCGGATATCGTCGAGGCCATGTTCATGGACGGTGATCTTGATGCGGGATTTGTACTTGTTGTCGCGCCGACCCAGCAGGTTCCAGACCGAGACGATCGCTTCGAGATAGGGCAAGAGGTCGGCCTCGGGTAGGAACTCGCGGATCACCTTGCCGATCAGCGGGGTACGGCCCAAACCACCGCCGACGATGACCTCAAACCCGTGATCCGCGCCCCGGCGCACCATGCGCAACCCGATGTCATGCGCGCGAGTGACAGCGCGGTCGTTGGGGCTGCCGGTGACGGCGATCTTGAACTTGCGCGGCAGAAACTGGAACTCGGGATGGTCGGTGGACCATTGCCGGATCAGCTCGGCCACCGGGCGGGGATCCGCAATCTCATCCGCCGCAGCGCCTGCAAAGTGGTCGGCGGTGACGTTGCGGATGGTGTTTCCGCTGGTCTGGATCGCGTGCATCTGCACATCGGCCAGCGCGTCGAGCATGTCGGGCACGTTGCTGAGCTTAGGCCAGTTGAACTGAATGTTCTGGCGCGTGGTGAAGTGGCCATAGCCCTTGTCCCAGCGATCGGCGATATCGGCCAGCGCGCGCATCTGGCGGCCGTTGAGCGTGCCATAAGGGATAGCCACGCGCAGCATATAGGCATGCAGTTGCAGATAGAGGCCGTTCATCAGGCGCAGGGGCTTGAATTCCTCTTCGGTCAGGCTGCCATCCAGCCGGCGTTCGACCTGCTGGCGAAACTGGCGGTTGCGTTCGGCCACAAAGCCGGCGTCAAAGTCGGTGTATCGGTACATTCTGGGCTCCGTTCAAATTCCATCCATGGAATTTGCGAAATTTCTTGAGGAAGAAATTTCCGCGTGTTTCAGAGGTCGGCCTGCTTGCCGTGCGGATAGTTCGAGGGGCCGGTGTCGCGAAAGGTTTCGCGGAAATGTGTCGGCTGCGGACCAGTGGGGCTGAGCGTCACATCGGCGAGATAGACGCCCACGGCCTCATCGCTGCGGGCCGCGGCCTCCAGCAGGCGCAGCTGAGCGTGGGCTTCGTCGGTCAGCACTTCGGCCTGCGCCAGGTCGCGGCTCCAGCTGTCGTCTTCGGTCAGGTAGATCACATCGCCTTCGACAAGGGCGTTGGCGGTGACAACCTTGGGTCTGAAAATGCGGGCCATCAGATGATCTCCTCCTGTTGCAGCTCCGAAAGGGCGGTTGCGGCGTCGCGTGGCGCGAGCCCGAGTAGGACCAATGCCGGGCCAGTGAGCTGGGCTGTGGCGAGGTCGGCGGGTAGCTGCGCCAGCGATGTCGACAAGATGCGCTGATCGGGGCGTGAGGCGTTTTCGACCGCGCTGACAGGCGTTGCGGGGTTGGCGCCGTGCATCAAAAGCCGCCCCTGGATAAAGCGCGCGGCGCGTTTGCCCATGTAGATCGCCGCCACTTCGCCCGGGCGAGCCAAAGCGCGCCAATCGTGATCGGCAAAGCCACGTGAGTCATGGCCGGTGATGAAGCGCAGCGCGCTGTTGCGGCCCCGTTTGGTCAGGCTTTGGCCCAAGGCGGCCACCGCGGCCGAGGCCGAAGTGATGCCGGGCACGATGTGCCAGGTGATCCCTGACTCGTCGACAGCGTCGATCTCCTCATCCAGACGGCCAAAGACGGTGGGATCTCCGGATTTCAGCCGCACCACCTGCGCGCCGGCTTGCCCATGGCGGATGATCAGCGCGTTGATCTCGTCCTGGGTCATCGACGGGCCGAAACCCTCTTTGCCGGCGTCGATAAGCACTGCTTCGCGGCGGGCAAGTTCGAGGATCGCCGGGCTGATGAGGCGGTCGTGGATGATGACGTCTGCGGCATCGATCGCCTTACGCGCCTTGAGGGTCAGCAATTCCGGGTCACCTGGGCCGGCACCGACAAAGGTGATGTGGCCGGTTTGCGGCTTGCGGGCGAGATGGGCGCTCAGCAAGTCGTCAAGTGATTGCTGCACGGCCTCTTCACCGCTGGCGGCGGCGCGGGGGCCGGCGCGGAAATAGTAGTCGGCCCAGAAATCGCGCCTTGCGCGACCCGCAGGTAGCGCTTCGGCCAGTTTGCGGAAGGCTTTGCCCGCCCGGGCGAGCAGGCCAAGCGTGCTGGGCAGTTGTGCTTCCAGATCGCGTTTGATCGCGCGGGCCAGCACGGGGGCCGCGCCTTCGGTGCCAATGGCGACGGTGACCGGGTCGCGGTCGACGATGGCGGGGGTGATGAACTGGCTGTCGCCAAGATTGTCGACGATGTTTGTGAGCGCCCCGTCGGCGCGGGCCAATGCGGTGGTGCGGGCGTCTTCACCTGCGTCTTCGTCCGCGGCATAGAACAGCACCGTGCATAGGGCGTCCCCGGGCTCTAGCGCACGGCCCACCCAGCGCAAGCGGCGGGCGCCGGCCCAGGCGCGGATTTCGGGGCTCGGATCGGGGGAGAAGACGGTGATATGCGCCTCGGTCTTCAGAAGCAGGCGCAGTTTGGCCAGCGCAGCCTCACCGCCGCCGGAGAGGACGACGCGGCGGCCGGCGAGAGCGACGAAGATCGGGAAATGCTGCATGGGGCGCCTTAGACAAAGTGGGTTCAGCGCTAAAGATAGAATTTTGTTCTGCATGATATCCATATGGCTGGAAAAAGAAGAACATATGTTCTAAGGATCGGCCAGCGCGTGCCCAACGTTCCAAATCCAGGCTAGAGGGGAAACAGTGATGCGGATAGATGAGATCGACCGGAAAATCCTTTTGGAGCTGCAGCGCGATGCCAGCCAGTCTTTGGATGATATTGCCAAGGCGGTGGGGTCTTCGAAGACGCCGGTGTGGAATCGGATTCGCAAGATGCGCGAGGGGGGGATCCTCGGCGCGCAGACGGTTGAGCTCAACGCCGAGGCGCTGGGGTTTGAGGCGTGTTTCTTTGTGCTGATCCGCACGTCGGAACATGATGCGGCCTGGCAAAAGCGGTTTTTGCAGGCGCTGAAGGAACGGCCGGAAGTGCAGGAGGCGCATCGGCTGGCCGGCGATATCGATTACATCCTCAAGGTGCGGGTCAAGAACGCCCGGGCGTATGACGCGTTTTACCAGGCGCTGATTTCCGAGGTAAAGGTGCACACGGTGACGGCGCTGTTGTCGATGGAAGAGATCAAGTCGACTACGGCGCTGCCCTTGTAACGGGGCGTGATCCAAAGGCGCGCTACCGCGCCCGTTTATTCTGCGGGAGGGCGGCGTGACGCGTTGATCTGACGGTGGGGCTGCGTGGCGATCAGGTGCTGGTGGTGACCATCAGGCTCTCGAGCCCGTGGAAGTGATAGCTGTTGGCGTAGCGTGGCGGGTCGGCGAGGCGCAGGTTCGGGTTGTGCTGAAACAGCAGGGGCAGGGCGATTTGCAACTCGAGCCGGGCAAGTGGCGCGCCGACGCAGAAATGCAGCCCGCCGCCAAAGCTGGTAGACGTGGTGAGGGGGCGGTTTGGATCGAACCTGTCTGCGTTGGGCCAGGCTTTGGCGTCGCGGTTGGCGGCGGCGAGGAGCAGGGCGACCTGATCGCCGCGTTTGAAGGAATGACTGAAAAGCGTGACCGGTTCATAGGCGTAGCGGGTGAACATGTGCAGCGGTGGATCGAAGCGGAGGATTTCCTCGGTGATGGCTTCAGTGATGTCGGGGGTCGGGGTGAGGCCATTTTCAAGCAGGGTTTTGATGCCGTTGCCGAGCGTGTGCACCGTCGCCTCGTGCCCTGCATTCAGAAGCAGGATGCAAGTGGTGATCAGCTCGGGTTCAGAGAGTTTCTCACCCGCTTCTTCGGCGGCGATCAGGTGAGAGAGCAGATCGTCACGCGGATCGCGGCGGCGTTTGGCGATGTAGTCGCGCAGGAAGCTCGCAAAGTCGCTGGCGGCATCGGCGGCGGCGTCTTCGACCGCGCGATCGCGGCGGGCCTGGTACATGGCGACCATGGCGTTGGACCAGTGCAGCAGCTGTGGTGCCATGTCGTCTGGCACACCCAAGAGCCGCGCGATGACCAGCACCGGGATGGGCTGGCAGAAGGTGGGCAACAGGTCGAAGGGGCCGGTTGGGAAGCGATCGATCTGGGCCTGGACTAGGGAGGTGATCTCGGGCGCCAGTGCCTGGATCCGGCGCGAGGTGAAGGCGCGCAGCACCAGCCCGCGCAGGCGGGTGTGGCGTGGCGGTTCCAGCTCGAGCATGCTGTGGGCTTCGATGGCGTAGAAGGGTTTCAGGTGCGGCGGGGGTGCTTGTGCCAGCTCGGGTGGGACCTCGCGGCCGAAGCGGCGGTCGCGCAAGAGGCCGTGCACCGCGCGGTAGCTGACGGCGCAGGGTTTGGCATAGTCCGACCACCAGACCAGATCGCCCGCCGCCTGCATCCGGGCGTAAAGCGGATAGGGGTTCTGGGCAAAGGCCGGATCAGTCGGGTCCTGCGAAAAGCGCTGCATGGGCGCAGGCTGGCGCGGGATGGGTTTCGTGGCAAGGGCGCAATTGCTAGGAATGGGTATGACCGTCTTTCGCCTGTCCCGCGGCGTGGTTGTCGCGCTTTACCTGCTGGTGGTTGCCTTGCTGGCGGCCGGGGTGTGGTATTCGGGCTATCGCCAGGCGTTGGGGCAGGTGGCGGCACGGGGTGAGGCGGACTTGGCGCTGGCCGCCGACCGGCTGGTGACGCAGCTGATCCGGTATCGCGAAACGGCGGTACTGATGGCGGATCACCCGGTGTTGCAGGCGTTGCATTACGGCGGCGGGCGGCGGGAGGCGGATGCGCTGCTGTTGGAGGCGGTGGACAAGACCGCCGCTTTGACAGCGTTTTATGCCGATACGCAAGGCCGGGTGCTGGCCTCGGCCCATGGTGAGGCGCCGGCGACGTTGACAGAGGCGGCGTATTTTCAGCGGGCCTTGCAGGGGGCGTTGGGGTCAACACGCGGATCCTCGGCCGGGTTTGATCAGCGGGCCTATTCTTATGCCGCGCCGGCCTTTGGGCCCGAAAGTCGGGTGCAAGGTGTGTTGGTGGTGGTGGTCGATATCGACAACCTGGAACAGGATTGGCGTGGGGCGCGACCGACGGTCTATTTTGCAGATGATGAGGGCGAGGTGTTTATCACCAACCGTTCGGAAATGCTGGGCTGGCGGCGGGATGCGCGCGGGCTCGGGCCGGCGACCGGCGCACGGCCGGAGATTGCGGTGGAGCGGCTGGCCGGGCATGAGATCTGGTACCAGGCGTTGAGCCCCTACATTCCGGGCGCCGCTCTGCATCTGTCGCGGCCTTTGCCGGTGGTGGGGCTGATTGGTGAGGCGCTGGTGGATGTGAGCCCGGCGCGACGGTTGGCGGGCTTGCAGGCGGCGGCGGTGGCGGCGCTTTGCCTGACGTTTGGCGCGCTGCTTTTTCTGGCGACCGAGCGGCGGCGGGCTTTGGCCGAGGCCAATGCGGTTCTGGAAGAGCGGGTGGCGGCGCGGACGGCGGACCTGGAGGACGTCAATACGGCGTTGCGCCGCGAGGTGGCGGAACGGCAAGAGGCCGAAGCGGCGTTGAAACGCGCGCAGGCCGAGCTGGTGCAGGCGGGCAAGCTGAGCGCCTTGGGGCAGATGTCGGCGGGGATCAGCCATGAGCTCAACCAGCCGCTGATGGCGATCCGGTCTTTTGCGGAGAACGGCACCGCGTTTCTGGCGCGGGGGGAGAGCGGACGGACCAACGAGGCGCTGTCGCGGATCGGCGATATGGCCGGGCGTATGGCGCGGATCATCAAGAATCTGCGCGCCTTTGCCCGGCAGGAAAGTGCGCCGGTGGGGCGGGTGGATCTGCGCGCGGTGCTGGACAGCGCGGTGGAGATCACCGAGGCGCGACTGCAGGCAAGCGCTGTGGTGCTGGACTGGCAGCGGCCGGCGGCGCCGGTCTGGGTGAAGGGCGGCGAGGTGCGGCTGGGGCAGGTGTTTGTCAACCTGATCACCAACGCGGCGGATGCGATGGATGAAATGCCCGGGCCCCGTGAGCTGACAATTGGGGTGCGGCAGGGGGCGGCGACCGAGGTGTTGGTGCGGGACACTGGACCCGGGATTGAAGAGCCGGAGCGGATCTTTGATCCGTTTTACACCACCAAGGCGGTGGGATCGGGGGACGGCATGGGGCTGGGCCTGTCGATCAGCTATGGGTTGGTGCAGAGCTTTGGCGGCAGCATCCGCGGGGCCAATGTGGCGGGGGGCGGCTCGGAGTTTACGGTGGTGCTCGAGCCCTGGTCCGAGGAGCAGGCGGCATGAGCGGGATGACATGCGCCGCTCGCGGCTGCGCCGCATCGCCCCGCCCGCCATCCCGTCATTTGGGCGTCGTGCGATGATCCGGCGGGTGCTGTTGGTCGATGATGACAGCGCGGTGCGGGAGGCGCTGGGGCAGTCTCTGGAGTTGGCCGATTTCGCGCCCATTACTGCCGGGTCGTTTATTGAGGCCAAGGACCACATCACCCCGTCCTTTGACGGGGTGGTGGTGTCGGACATGCGGATGCCGGGGCGGGATGGGTTTCACCTGCTGGACTATGCCCGCGGGCAGGATGCGGACCTGCCGGTGATCCTTCTGACCGGTGAGGGCGACATTCCGATGGCGGTGCAGGCAATGTCGCAGGGGGCCTTTGGCTTTCTGGAGAAACCCTGTGCTTTGGCGGATTTGACGGCTGTGATCCGCCGGGCGTTGCAGACGCGGGCGCTGGTGCTGGAGAACCGGGCGCTGAAGGCGCAGTTGGAGGCCGGCGATCCGGCGGCGCGGCTGGTCTTTGGCGTCTCGCCGCAATCCGAGGCATTGCGCGCGCGAGTACGTGCCGCGGCGCGGGCCGGGACCGAGGTGTTGGTGACCGGCCCTCCCGGGTCCGGCATTTCGAAGATTGCCGAGGTCATTCACCTGTGCTCCGCCGTCGCCAAGGGCCCGTTTGAGAAGCGTGCGGCAAGTGGGCTGGCGCGGGACGATCTGCTGGGCCTGCTGCGGGAGTGCGAGGGCGGGACGCTGTTCCTCGACAACATCGCGCAATTGCCGATGGACACGCAGCTGGCGCTTTTGGACATGCTTGAACAGGGAAGGGGCGGGCGCGTCATTGGCGGCGATGCGGATGCTCTGGCGGGCGCAACCGAGGATGGCCGCTTTTCGACCGAGCTTTATTACCGGATGGAGGGCATGCAGGTGCGAATTCCGGCTCTGGCCGAGCGTCCGCAGGACATCCCCGTACTCTTTCGACACTACGTCGCGCAGGCGGCAGAGCAGGCGGGGATCGTGGCGCCGGAGATCACGCAGGACCATTTGGCGGCGCTGATGGCGCAGGACTGGCCGGGAAATACACGCTCGCTGATGTCTTCGGCGATGCGCTTTGTGCTGGGCATGCCGGAGGAAGGCAGCGGCGCGACGGGTCTTGGCTTGGCAGAGCAGATGGCGCAGGTCGAGCGATCTTTGCTGACCGCGGCGCTGACCCGGCACAAGGGGCGTGCAGCGGCGGCGGCCGAGGCGTTGCAGCTGCCGCGCAAGACGTTTTACGACAAGCTGGCAAAATACGGGCTGAAGCCAGAGGCCTTCCGCCGGGATTAGGCCACGGTTGCCCTGTTGACCTCACGGTCCGAACGGACCAGAAAGCGGGGCCACGCAGACGACCCCAAGTTGCAACCCGAGTAAACCGTCAGAGGCCGGGATGATCGCGCATCAGATGCCGCCGAAACAAGATGCCCATGTCTTTGCCTGCGCGGATCCCTTTGCGTTGAGTGACCTTCTGGATTTCATGCTTCGGTTTTACGCAGACCATGACACGAGCCTGCCCTATCTCTTCGACCTGCGCGGCGTCGACCTGCTGCAATTCGATGCCGACGCGTTCCAGCGCTATATCCGGCAGTTCCAGAACGAGGTGCGGCCAGAGCAGAGCAACTATTGCACCTACCTGGTGCGGGACAGCGGATCCTACGGTATGGCGCGGATGTTCAGCAGTTGGTCATCGGTCGGGGCGCTGCGCGACGACCGGCTGGTCTTTGCGACCACCGACCGGGAGGCAGCGTTGCGCTGGATCGCGGACAAGGTCGCAGAGAGCGGTGTTGCGGATTTTGAGGCGCTGGTGGCCTGAGCGTCGCTGAACCCCCGGGGGTTGGACGGACGCCCGGGGAGGTATGTCCCTGATACGGCCAAGCACGGTGCGGAAGGCGAATCGTGCGGATGGGCTGTGCGGAAAATCGCACTTCAGGGTCTGCCATCTGTGCGGGATTTCGCACAGTTTGCCGATGGAGAGAACCCGCGCCACAGGGGTGACCCCGATAAGACTCTGAAAAGAAACAGAAAGCCCGTGTATCGCGCGTGGCACCTCACAAGTGCTTGATCGGATTCGTGACCGTGACACCTTTGCGCCTACCCGGCGCCTCGGGAGCGGCGCTGTGAGATGTCAAAAAGACTATGTATCTGGGAGGATATCCATGAAGTCTCTGTATATGACTGCCGCTGCGGCGGCGATTGCCGTGTCCGGTGCCACCGGCGCCATGGCGGGCTGTGAAGAGGGCGAGATCGTCATCAAGTTCAGCCACGTGACCAACACCGACCGCCACCCCAAGGGAATCGCGGCCAGCCTGCTGCAAGAGCGGGTGAACGAGGAAATGAACGGCAAGGCCTGCATGGAAGTGTTCCCGCAGTCGTCGCTCTATAACGATGACCAGGTGCTTGAGGCGATGCTGCAGGGTGACGTGCAGATGGCCGCGCCGTCGCTATCGAAGTTTGAGCAGTTCACCAAGACTTTCCGCCTCTTCGACCTGCCCTTCATGTTCGCAAATATCGAAGCGGTTGACGCGTTCCAGAACTCTGAAACCGGTCAGGCGATGAAGGAATCGATGACCCGCCGCGGCCTGCTGGGCCTTGCCTTCTGGCACAATGGCATGAAGCAGATGTCGGCCAACGTGCCGCTGAACCTGCCGACCGACGCCGATGGTCTGAAGTTCCGGGTGCAGAATTCGGACGTGCTCAAGGCACAGATGGCGGCGCTGGGTGGTTCGCCCCAGCCGATGGCATTCTCCGAGGTCTACGGCGCGCTGCAGACCGGTGTTGTCGACGGGCAGGAAAACACTTGGTCCAACATCTATGGCCAGAAGTTCTTTGAGGTGCAGGATGGCACCACCGAGACCAACCATGGCATCATCGACTACCTCGTGGTGACCGGCACCGACTGGTGGGACAGCCTGGATGCGGATGTGCGCGACCAGCTCAAGACCATCGTCGACGAGGTGACCGCCACCCGCAACGCCGAAGCGTTTCGCGTGAATGAAGAGGCCAAGCAGGCCATCATCGATGCCGGTGGCGAAGTGCGTGAGCTGACGGCTGAACAGCGCACCGCCTGGGTCGAGGCGATGAAGCCGGTCTGGGATCAGTTCAAGGACGATGTGGGTGAGGAAAACATCGCCAAGGCGCAGGAATTCAACGCCATGAACTGATCCGGTTTCTTGAACCGGAGGGTCCGGCCCCTCATCGCATTGGGGCCGGGCCCAACAACGCACATAATCGCGGTATCCTGCATCGGGGGGGCAGATATGTCTGCGCAT
>JAAUYB010007223.1_pt1 | contig 33990 bp, 5 predicted proteins | sample 7278071 | NCBI WGS metagenome assembly JAAUYB01 (sample SAMN14350121, study PRJNA611818) | marine sediment metagenome | isolation source: surface marine sediment (1.8m) | place: French Polynesia: Moorea | collected 2018-08 | reverse complement strand
TTTCCGTTTTCGACATCTTCGGTATGCTGGGTCTGGGCGGCTCCATCCACCTGCTGCCGCAAAGCGACTTGCGCAACCCGGAAAGTCTGCTGCGCATGCTTCGCAGCGAAACCATTACCTTCTGGGACAGCGCTCCTGCTGCCTTCCTCCAATTGGCGCCCTTGTTCCGGCCGGATGAAGTTTTGGGCGAAAAACTGCGCTTGATCTTCTGGAGCGGTGATTGGATTCCGGTACCCATGCCTGATCAGGCGCGCGCGGCCTTCCCCAATGCCCGCGTCATCAGTCTGGGCGGCGCCACGGAAGCAACCGTCTGGTCCAATTGGTACCAGGTGGGCGAGGTCGGCGAGGATTGGCCGAGCATTCCCTACGGCAAACCCATGCAAAACGCCCAATACCACGCCCTCGATCGGCGCTTGGAACCCACTCCTGCAGGCGTGCCCGGTGACCTCTTCATTTGCGGCGATTGCCTTAGTGTGGGTTATATGGGCGATCCGCGCCAAACCGCCGAGAAGTACATCCCCAATCCGTTCAGCAGCCTGCCGGGGGATCGTATGTACCGCACCGGCGACCTGGTACGCTACTTCCCGGACGGCAACCAGGAATTCCTGGGTCGTGTGGACCACCAGGTCAAAATTCGCGGCTTCCGCATCGAACTGGGTGAAGTAGAGGCGGTATTGCAGGCATTCTCCGGCGTTGCCGAGGCCGTGGCCCTGGTTCGCGAGGACAACCCGGGCGATAAACGATTGGTGGGATACCTGCGCCTGGACGAGGACCTTTCTGAACTTGCCCGTGAAGACCTTGTTGACCGTGTCCGGCATGACCTACCCAAGAAGCTGCCCGAATACATGGTTCCATCCGCCTTAGTCACCATGAAGAGTTTCCCCGTCACCGCCAACGGCAAACTGGACCGCGGCGCCCTGCCTGAACCCGACCTCGGTAAATCCGCGGGGACAAGTTACGAACCTCCGGATACCCCCACCGAGGAAATCCTATGCGGCATGTGGGCCGAAGTACTGGGTCTGGACCGCGTGGGAACCAACAACAGTTTCTTCAAACTGGGCGGGCACTCGCTGTTAGCCACGCAAGTGGTTTCACGAGTTCGCGAAAGCTTCGATTTGGAAATCCCCCTGCGCGCCCTTTTCGCCACGCCCACTATCGGGGCCCTCGGCGAAATGATCGACAAGGCTCTGAAGGAAAAAGAGACCGCGCACCTGCCGGTCATCCAGGTTCTTCCCGCAGAGGAACGCACACAACTGTCCTTCTCCCAGCAACGCCTGTGGTTCATGGATCGCCTGGAATCCTCGGGCACCTTGTACAACATGGCGACTGCCTTGCGCTTCAACGGTTCTTTGGATGTTCACGCGCTGGAAACCGCTGCCTCAACCCTGATCGCCCGTCACGATTCCCTGCGCACCACTTTCGAAACCGTGGACGGCGAGCCCAGGGTAGTCATTGCTCCGCCCGTTCCCTTCAGGCTGGAGACCATCAACCTGACCCACCTGGAAGAAACCGCACGGAATGCAACCGCGCAACGCCTGGCGCACGCTGCCGCCGCCTTTAAATTCGACCTGATCAAAGGCCCGTTGGTCCGCTTCGTTTTGCTGCGCACCGGAAACCGGGAACACATCTTGATGGTCAACAAGCACCACGTTATTTCCGACGGTTGGTCCATGGGCGTGATGGTGAACGAGTTGACCGACCTATACCGGGGACTGGTCCGGCAACGCCCGGCGGACCGAATCCTACCGCCGCTGCCGCTACAATACGGTGATTACGCGGCCTGGCAACGGGGTTGGCTGACCGGCGAGGTACTGGAAAAACAAATCGACTTCTGGAAGAACCAACTGGTCGATCTGCCCGCCCTGCTGGAACTGCCCACCGACCGACCGCGTCCGCCGGTACTCTCGGTCAACGGCAGCCGCGTTCCGATCCTCATTCCTCACGAAATCGCCGAGGATCTCCGCCACCTGGGCCGTCAAACCGGCGCCACCATGTTCATGGTAGTGCAAGCCGCCTTCGCCGCTCTGCTGGGTCGTTATGCCCGCCAGGAGGATGTAGCGGTGGGGACGCCGATCGCGGGCCGGAACCGAGCGGAACTGGAGCCGCTGATCGGCTTCTTCGTCAACAACCTGGTCATGCGCAACGATCTTGCGGGCGATCCCAGCTTCCAGACCTTGATCGAACGCTCCCGGCAAACCGCTCTAGACGCTTACGCCCACCAGGATGTCCCGTTCGAGGTCGTCGTGGACGCCGTTCAGCCCCAGCGCGACATGAGCCACGCGCCGCTGTACCAGGTCATGTTGGTGCTGCAAAACCTACCCGCTTCCGAATTGAGCCTGCCGGGCGTAGACCTGTCGCCGGTTCCCTCCGGCCAGGTGCATAGTATGTTTGACATCACCCTGTCACTGACTGAAACGGAGGACGGCCTGCGCGGTGCGCTGGAATTCAATACCGATCTGTTCGACGAATCGACCATGATCCGCATGGCGGACCACTTCAATAACCTCCTGCTCGGCATGACCGCCGATCCCAACCAAAATGTATGGCGCATCGGCCTGATGGGTGATGACGAACGGCAACGCATGCTGGTGGACTGGAACCGGACGGAAGCGCCCTACACCCAAGACCGCTGTCTACATCATCTGTTCGAGGATGTCGCCGCGCGAACGCCCGATAGTACGGCCCTGGTGGTCACCGAAACCGATGCGGAAGGTTTCGCCCGCGACCGCATCCAGTTGACCTACGTGGCACTGAATGGTCGCGCCAATCGCCTGGCTCGTACCTTACGGCGATGCGGTGTAGCCGCCGAGGTTCCGGTGGGTCTACATCTAACGCGAACAGAGGACCTGGTCATTGCAATCCTCGCCGCCTGGAAGGCAGGCGGCGCCTATTTGCCGCTGGACCCGTCGTTGCCGGCAGACCGCTTGGATTTCATGCTGGAAGACACCAGGTCTCCCGTCATCATCACGGATCGAGGCAGCGGGCTGAAGGCGCCTCACGCCCGAATCGTACATGCCGACGAGGTGGACGCGTCGCCGGGCGCCGATGCGAACTTGAACACATCAGTGGGCCCGGAGAACCTAACCTACATCATCTACACATCCGGTTCTACAGGCCGACCCAAGGGTGTGCCCGTGGACCACGGCTGCCTGGTCAATTCTATTGAATCCGACATCCGCTTCTTCGAAGTGAACCAAGGCGACCGCGGCATTCATTTCGTTTCGGTCAGCTTCGACGCCTCGGCTTCGCATATGTTCTTAAACCTGTGCGCGGGCGCAACCCTGACCTTTGTGGGCGGAAAGGGCTCGGTACTGCAGGCGGGTTTGGGCGAGATCATGCGCGATCGCGCGATAACCCACGTGGCCTCGCCGTCCTCCGTACTGGACGCTTTGCCGGAAATCGAACTTCCGCACTTGCGTCGTGTCATTGCCGCGGCAGACGTGGTCACGCCGGAACTGGTTTCCCGCCTGCAACCGGGCCGACGTCTATTCAATGTCTACGGCCCCACCGAGGCCACCATCAGCGCTACCTTCGCCGAATGTTTCGCCGACGCGGGCAAACCCAATATCGGAAAACCCATTGCCAATTTCACCTGTTTTGTCACCGATCCCTATCTGGAGCCTACTCCGATCGGCCTACCCGGCGAACTCTTGATCGGCGGCATCGGCCTGGCTAGGGGTTACCTGGCTCGTCCGGCCTTAAGTGCCGAGCGTTTCGTACCCGATCCGTTCAGCGGCCGACCCGGCAGCCGCCTCTACCGCACGGGTGATCTGGTCCGCTTCCTCCAGGACGGTAATATCGACTTCCTGGGCCGTGTGGACCATCAGGTCACGGTTAGAGGCTTCCGCCTCGAATTGGGTGAAATCGCCGAAACCCTTCGCCGTCATACAGATGTGCGTGAAGCCGTGGTCATCTGTCGCGATGAAAAGCGGGCAGGAAAACGCCTGCTGGGTTATGTCGTTTGTGACGGCGAACTTGCCGGCATGGACGAATCGATGGTAGAAGATAATCTACGGCGTCATCTCAACGCCGAATTACCTGAATACATGGTGCCGTCCGCCATTGTGAAACTGGACAACATGCCGCTGACCCCAAGCGGCAAATTAAACCGTTCCGCTTTGCCCGTACCGCAACGAAGCAAAGTCGGTGCTGAAACTGTCTTTGTTGCGCCCGGTTCCGGCCTGGAGCAACAAATAGCCGACATTTGGAAAGAGGCCCTGGACCTTGACATGGTGGGCGCCGACCAGAACTTCTTCGAGTTGGGCGGTCATTCCCTGCTGATGGTCAAGGTTCAAGAAAAGCTTCAAAAAGCGTTGGGACGCCAGGTTCCGATGGTGAAGCTTTTCGAATACCCGACCGTCCGAAGCCTTACCCGCTACCTGGAAGCCGACCGGCCGGAAATCGACGAAAAAGAGGGTGCTGCCCGTGGGGCCTCACGCCGAGAGGTCTTGAAAAAACGCCGGCGCAGGCGGCATGTGCGCCGAAACTGAAGGAGAAAAGAAGAATGAGTGAAGAGTACAAAAACGACGGTGTAGAGGAGATCGCGGTGATTGGTATGGCCGCGAGGGTTCCCGGCGCCAAAGATGTGCGTCAATTCTGGGAAAACCTCTCACAAGGCGTCGAATCGATCACTTTTTTCGACGATGCCGAACTGTCTCATATTGCCCCCGAGGTTTTGGAAAACCCCAACTATGTCAAAGCGAACGGGGTTCTGGGCGATATCGATCAATTCGATGCCTCCTTCTTCGATTTGACGCCCATGGAAGCCAAGCTCATGGACCCACAGCAGCGCCTCTTCCTGGAATGCTGCTGGCACGCCCTGGAAAATGCCGGCTACAACCCCGAAACCCACGGCAACGCCGTCGGTCTTTTCGGCGGCACCGGCAACAACAGCTATGTCCATCACCTGCTGGCCGATCCGCACCTGCTGGACAACGTGGGCCAGATGCAGTTGGCCATCGGCAACGGCAACGACCACTTCACACCGCGTGTGTCCTACCTGCTGAACCTTCGCGGTCCCAGCGTTCCCGTGCAAACGGCCTGCTCCACCTCCCTTGTTGCCGTTCACGTGGCTGTACAAAGTCTCATGAATTACGAGTGTGACATGGCCCTTGCCGGCGGTTGCTCCCTTTCCATACCCGAAAACAGCGGCTACACCTATGTGGAAGACAGCATTCTCTCGCCTGACGGCCACTGTCGCCCATTCGACGCGGACGACAAGGGCACCGTGCGCGGCAGCGGCGTGGGCGTGGTTATGCTCAAACGTCTGGAAGACGCCCTCAACGACGGCGATCATATCCACGCGATCGTCAAGGGCTCCGCTATCAACAACGACGGCTCCGTAAAAATCGGCTACACCGCCCCTTCCGTTGAAGGCCAACGCCGCGTGGTTCAGGAAGCCCTGGCCGTTGCCGACATCGAACCCGAGACCATCAGCTATATCGAAACCCACGGTACCGCAACCTCCCTGGGCGATCCCATCGAAATCGAAGCCCTGAATCAGGCTTTCGGAGATGTGGGCGACAAACAGTTCTGCGCTTTGGGTTCGGTGAAGTCGAACGTGGGTCATCTGGACTCGGCCGCGGGCGTGGCCGGCTTCATCAAAGCCGTACTCTGTCTGGAGAACCGCAAGCTGGTGCCCAGTCTCCACTATAAGGCGCCCAATCCGCAGATCGATTTCGACTCCTCGCCTTTTTATGTCAATACGGAACTGCGCGATTGGACCTCCGACGACTCTCCCCGTCGCGCCGGCGTGAGTTCCTTCGGCATCGGCGGCACCAACGCTCACGTGATACTGGAAGAAGTCAATGAAGAAGATCTGACCGAGCGCTCCGGCGAATCTCGGGATCAACAGGTGCTAACCCTGTCCGCGGCAACCGCCGACGCCCTGGAAAACCGCCGTGCCGACCTGAAAACCTGGTTACAGGACAACCCCGACGCCGGCCTTGCCGACATAGCCTTCACCCTGAACGTCGGGCGCAAGGGCCTTGCCTGTCGTCAGTCCTTTGTGGCCGCCGGAATCGAGCAACTGAACGAGGCTCTGGATCGCACCGGCCATACAGTTCTTCCCAAGGACCGTAGTTCGGAAGCAGTTTTTGCCTTCCCGGGTCAGGGGACAGACTATCCGGACTTTGGAGCGGAACTTTATGAGAAGGAAGAGGTGTTCAGAGACGCGGTCAATCGCTGCTGTAAAATTTTGGAGCCCGAGATCAACCGCAACCTGGCCGATCTCATGTTCTCCGCCCCTGACAGCGCCGAACGCGACCAACTGCGCGAACCCGCCTACTGGCAACCCGCCCTGTTCGTTGTAGGCTATGCTTCGGCCCGTCTGTGGATGTCCTGGGGCATTCGACCGCGCGCTATGACCGGTCATAGTATCGGCGAATATGTTGCCGCTGTCCTTGCCGGTGTGCTTAGCTTGGAAGACGGACTGAAACTGATCGCTACCCGCGGCCGACTCACCGGAGATGTGCCCCGCGGCGCCATGACCGCGGTCATTCGTCCCGAGGAAGATCTGGCCGAGTTTATCACCGAACCCATCTCGCTGGCCGCCAAAAACGGCCCTTCGCTCTGCATTCTTTCCGGACCCACGGACGCCGTGGAGGAACTGGAAGCCAGACTGAAGGAAAAGAAATACCGCACAATCCGCCTGGGCTCCACGCACGCCTTTCACTCGTCTATGATAGAACCCATCATGGAGCCCCTGACCAAACTGGCCTCCGGCTTCAACCTGAGCGCACCCAAAATTCCTTACATCTCCAATGTCACCGGCACCTGGATGAGCGAACAGGACGCAACCGATCCCGCCTACTGGGCGCGTCACCTGCGGGGTACGGTGCGCTTCAGCGAGGGCCTGGAAACCCTTTTCGCCCAAGAGGGCCGCATCTTCATCGAGGCCGGTCCGGGCAAGGTGATGACCAACCTTGTCAAGAACCACGCGGAAAATAACAAACGTTTCCCCTCAATTGGTCATAGTAGTGACGATTACGGCGTTGCCCAAGTTATGGACGCGCTGGGTCGCGCCTGGTGCAACGGCGTAGGTCCCGACTGGGGCGCCTTCTACGGCGACGAACAGCGTTGCCGCCTGGCTCTTCCCACCTATCCGTTCGAACACAAGAGCTACTGGGTCGAGGGGCAGGGCATGTCTTCCCGCAAGGCTCAGATCGACCCGCTTGAAAACAAACTACCCAAGTCCGAGTGGTTTTACGTCCCCTCATGGCGAAAGACGCCGTACACAGGCCCCAATCTCACCGAGTCGCTGAAGGAGGACGCTAACTGGCTGTTCTACCTGGATGCGGGCGGCGAGGCCGAAGCTCTGGCAACTCGCCTGGAAGGCCTGGGACAGACCGTGGTCCGCGTGACCAACGGCGAAACCTATGAGCAGACCGATGACAACAACTTCATGATCAATCCGGCCAAGGCCGACGGTGTCGGCAATGTCATCAAAGCGCTGATTGCCGATGACCGCGCGCCCACCCAGGTGGTCTTCGCTCATTCGTTGAACCCGGAAATTCCCGGCACCCAGGACTATGACAACCTGGTTCGGTTGGCTCAGGCCCTGGCCATCGTGACCACGCCTTTCTTGCTGACCGTACTGACTCGCGGTGTGCAACAAGTGACCGAAAACGACCTTATTCGACCCGAACGCGCCCCGATCGTCGGCGCTACTCGCGTCATCCCCAAGGAGGTGGCGAGCGCTACCTGCAAAGCCGTCGACCTGCCCGCCGACAAACTGACCGACAAGCAGATGGACCGCCTGCTGGCCGAAATGTCGGCCAAATGGACCGATGACGAGGTGGTGCTGCGCGGTAGGGCCCGCTACGTGGAAGGCTACGACAAGCTGCCCGCCCAAACCGGCCCCGTACCGCGTAACTTCACCGGACCGGGCAAAATTCTACTGATCAACGGCTTGCAGGAAATCGGTTTTGCCCTGGCCGAGTACATTACCGGTAATGAGGCGGAAGTCGAGGTCGTGCTGCTGGATCGCGCCTTCTTCCCACCCGAAAACGATTGGGACGACTACCTGCGCGACCAAGGGGAGGATGACCCGGTCAGCCGCAAAATCGTCCGCTATCGCAATATGAACCGGACGCACGTCAAAGTCGCCACGGTCAATCCGTCTAACGGAAGCGCCATGCGTCGCTTCAAGGATGAGAACGGGCCCTTCCGAGCCATTTTCTTCCTGGACCCGCTGACCGATGCCGGCCTCATTCAAACAAAGTACCCTGAAAGCCCGTCACAACTGCTGGCCACCCGGCTGGTGGAACTACGTACGTTGGAGTCAATCACCGGCGACGAGGAAGCCGTAATCATCTTTACCGAAAACCAGGGTGAGAGCGGACTGGGCTTCATCGAGCAAGCAGCCTGCTTCCACTTCACCTACCGTTTCGTCAATGAGATGGTTTTCAAAAAGAACCTTCCCTACACCTGTATCGACTGGGGTACACGCGGTTGGGACGACTTGGTCTATGACGAGGACACGGCCGACCCTGTCCAGAAGAACCTCCTCCAGAAACGCCGTCTGTACGGCATGACCCCGGACGAGTGCATCGAAACCATGGAACGCCTGTTACCGTGGGAAGAACCGCGCACCTTGATTTCCACCCGCGAATACGATCCGGTCTTGGAGCAATTGCGCATGTTCACCGCGGCTTATTTCCAGGAGCAACTGCACAAAATGGGCGGTAGCGAAGTTCGCCAGGAACGTCCCGACCTGTCGACGGAATATAAGGAACCGACCACTGAGACGGAAAAATTCCTGGTGGAACAGTGGGAATACTTCTTCGGTGTGGATCAGATCGGCATCGACGACAACTTCTTCGAACTGGGCGGTCACTCGTTACTGGCGGTCCAGATGCTCAGCAAGGTCACCGAGCACATGGGCGTGGAGGTTCCGGTCCAGGAACTCTTCGAGCGACCCAGCATCGCCGAATTGGGCGTCTACCTGGACGAACAACTGCGCGGCGGCGTAGAGGACGACGAGATGGCGGCCCTGCTGGCGGAAATCGAAGGTCTGTCCGAGGATGAGGCGCTTTCCCTGCTGGAAGAAGAATCCTAAACCAAAACCTTCCGGGCCGGTCACGCGACCGGCCCGCATCTTTACAAAGTAACGCCTTCGACCAATTAGCCCCCACCATAGACGCATTCAAATTAAACTGGATGGAAGGTTACCATGACCTCTGAACTGGATAAACGCCTTGCCGGTCTAAGCCCGGAGAAACGGGCTCTTCTAGAAAAGAAACTGAAACAAAAGGCCGCGGAAAAGGCCATGGAAAAAGTGCGTAAGCAGCACATCCCCCCGCGTCAGGGCGAGGGTCCCTGGCCTGCTTCCATGGACCAGACCGCGCTTTGGTTCTTCCACCAGTTGGATCCCGATTTTTATGCCTACAATAACGGCCCCACAATCCACTTGCGCGGTAACCTGAAGATTCCTCTCTTTGAACAGGCGGCCACGGAACTGTTGCGCCGGCACGAGATCCTACGCACCGTCTTCTTCGAACGCGACGGCAAGCTTTACCAGCAACCGGTGAAGGACCCTACAATCCGTTGCCCTATCACCGATTTCAGCGGCGAACCCGAGGCAACCCGCATGGACCGCGCCCACGAGGAAATCACCCGACTTTTCCGCGAACCTTTCGACATGGGCGTCTTCCCGCTCATTCGTTTCCAGTTCATCAAATTAGACGAGGATGATTACCTGCTGCCGTTGGTGGCCCACCACGCCATTATCGACTGGTGGACCCTGAAACTGATCCCTCGTGAATTGCTGACCATCTACCAGGCCTTTGTCAACGGCATGCCCTCTCCGCTGCCGGAAATCCCGGTACAGTTTATCGACTATACTTTGTGGCGTAACAACTGGCTGGCATCGGCAGACTTCCAGAAACAGCTGAGTTACTGGTTGAAACAACTGGAGGGTGCGCCTCTGGTCATGGACCTGCCAACCGACCGACCCCGACCCGCCCAGCAGGATTTCTCGGGGGAACGACTCTACCGGCGCATGCCGCAAGAATTGTTGCAGGGCATTAGAAAAATAAACGTACGCAAAAATGCTTCCTCATTGATGACCTGTATGGCCGGCACCTTCGCCTTCCTCTACCGCTACTCCGGTCAAAAGGACCTGCTCATCGGTACGCCGACCACCGATCGTGAACGCAAGGAACTGGAGAACATGGCCGGCTACATGCTCAACATCCTGGTCATTCGAGCTGACTTGAGCGAAGACCCCACCTTCGCCGATTTCGTCGGTCAAATGAAAGGCACTATTCTCGATGCTTTGGCCAATAAAGAATTACCCTTCCGCATCCTGGTCGAAAAACTCAGCCCGGAGCGCGATCTTAGCCACATGCCCATCTACCAGGTCGACTTCAACCATGTTTCCATCGAGGGTCCGGTCTTCGAACGACACGATCGCGGCCAGTATGCCGGGCTTTCACTGCCGGGTTTCGAAATCAGCGGATACCCCATGGATCGCGGTATCTCCGACGTGGACCTGCAAATCAACTACGACGAGGGCATGCACGAGGGCCGCATCGTTATGGAATGGGCCTCGGCGCTGTTCGATTCGGCAACAGCCGAACATATGGGCGACCTGCTGGTGCGCCTGTTCACCAACCTCACCCGTAACCCCGACACCCCCATTTCCCAAGTCTCCTGGCTCGATGACGAAGAGAAGAAGAACCTGCTTGTCGCTTGGAACGGTAGTAAGAACAGTCGCCTGCCGGAACAATCCCTGAGCGAACTCTTCGCGGAAACGGCGGCAGCACACGCGGAGACCGTCGCCCTGGTCCACAACGGCCGGGAAACGACCTACTCGGATTTGAACGCCCGCACAAACCGCCTTGCCCGCTACCTCGCGGAACAAAACGTCACCCCGGGCGACCCGGTCGGCCTTTGCCTGGAAAAAGGCGTCGATTGGATTACCGCCATGTTGGCCATACTGCGCATCGGCGGCGCCTATGTGCCGGTCGATCCCGCCTACCCCAAGGACCGCATCGCTTTCATGATGGAAGACACCGGCATGTCAGTGCTGCTGACTCACCGGTCCGTGTTACCTCACCTGCCCGGGGAGATGCTTGCTAGCCGACACATTTTGGTTATGGACGAGGCCGAGGAAACCCTGTCCGCCTTCGACGCATCCAGCCTGCCCAACCGAGTTCCCTCCGCGGCAACCGCCTGCATCCTCTACACCTCCGGCACCATGGGCCGGCCCAAGGGCGTGCTGTTACCCCATCGCGGTATCACCCGTCTGGTCTACGATCACGCCTTTTTCGCGGGCAGGCCCGGGCAGGGCATGACACAAACCAGCAACATCGGCTTCGACGCTCACCTGTTCGAGGTCTTCGCAACCCTGTTGCATGGCTCCCGCCTGTGTATCGTGGACCGGGAAGCCCTACTGGAGCCGGCCGACCTCGTCGACCTGGTTGCAACTCAAAAGATTACGGCCATGTTCCTCACCACGGCCCTGCTCAACCAGTTTGCGCGCGACAAGCCGGAACTTTTCTCCGGCCTTGAATACCTCCTTTTCGGCGGTGAACGCGCCGAGCCCGAGGCGTTGCGCCGTATCCTGGCCGCCGGCGGTCCCAAGCGACTGCACAATATCTACGGCCCCACCGAGGGCAGCAGTTACACCACCTGGTACGCCGTCGACACCGTGGATGAAAACGCCCACCAGATCCCCATCGGCAAGCCCTTCGCCCATACCCGCGTCTATGTGCTGGACCCGGGCGGCCAATTGGCGCCGGTGGGTGTCATCGGCGAGTTGTGCATTGCGGGTGTTTCCCTTGCCGCGGGTTACCAGGGCGACCCGGCCAAAACAGCCGTAAAGTTCGCACCCAATCCCTACGCGCCCAAAGACGCGCCCGGCGATCGCATCTACCGCACCGGGGACTTGGTCAAACGCCTGCGCGACGGCAATCTTGTCTTCCACGGCCGTGCCGACAGCCAGGTCAAGCTACGCGGCTTCCGCATCGAACCAGGGGAGATCGAGACCGTGCTCAACGCTCACGAGGATGTTGGTGAAGCATTGGTACGCCTGCATGACAACGTCAACCGATTGGCAGCCTACGTGGTCCCGAAACAAGACCGCGACGTTGATACCGTCCAAGCTGCGGTCCTGCTCGACTATCTCGGCAAGCGCCTGCCGGAATACATGATCCCCGCGTCGATCACGGTGCTGGAAGCCTTCCCGCTGACCCCCAACGGCAAAATAGACACCAAGGCCTTGCCCGTACCCGGTACCGAAGCCGATAACGGCCTCATCACGGAGCCGCGCAACAAGAACGAACGTATCCTTGCCGAGATCTGGGCCGAAGCCCTAAACCTGCCCAAGGTGGGTATCCACGACAATTTCTTCGCTCTGGGCGGTGACTCCATCATGGGCATCCAAACCATCGCCGCGGCCAACCGCCGTGGTCTGGCCCTGAGCACCAAACACCTGTTCCGCTACCAGACCATTGCGGACCTTGCCGTGCACGCGAGCATGAAAACAGGTCTGCAAGCGGAGCAGGGCACGGTTACCGGCGAGGCGCCCCTATCGCCTATCCAACACCGGCACCTTTACGGAAACACGCGACCCGGCCCCTATTTCAATATGAGCATCAACCTGAGCGTATCGGAGATCCTGAACCCGAACATTCTCAAGCGATCCCTGGACCGCATCACGGCTCATCATGACGCCCTGCGCGCCCGCTTTGCGCCGGGAAGCCGGGTGCAACGCTTCGAAGGTTTGGAAGGAAAGCACTACGGTTTTCACCACATCGATCTCTCCGATCGCGAAAACCCGCTGCAAGCCCTTATCGAAGCGGCGCAAACGCGACAGGCCGAGGTAGATCAGGCCGACGGTCCCCTGATGCAAGTCACCCTGGCCGAGATGCCTGCCGGCCAATGTCAGCGACTGGTGATCACCACGCACCACCTGGTCTTCGACGGCGTCTCATCGCGCATCCTGGTCGAAGACCTGGAAACCGTTTACAGCGCCCTGGCAAGGAACGAAGAACCGGCCTTAATGCCCAAGACCACTTCTTGGAAACACTGGTGTGAACGGCTGCAAAATATAGCGACGGGCGAAGAGGTAACGGCCCAAATGCCCTGGTGGCTGGAACGCGTCAGCCGACCCGCCGCCCTTCTTCCCGTAATCCCCGACGCGCCCAAAACCGTTTCGACCACGCGTACGATCCATCTGACCTTGACCGAGGAAGAGACCAGCAAACTTTTGCAGCAGGTACCCTCGGCATACAACACCCGCATCGACGACGTATTGTTGTGCGCATTGGTGACCGCGGTTGCCGGAATTACGAAAAACGACAAACTGATCATCGCCATGGAGGGCCATGGCCGCGAAGACCTGTTCGACGATGTAGACATCACTCGCACGATCGGTTGGTTCACCGCCATGTACCCGGTCCTGTTGGACCTGCAAGGTAATACCGACTGCGGCAACGCCCTGAAAACTATCAAGGAACAACTCCGTCAGATCCCGCTCAAGGGCCTGGGCTACGGCCTGCTGCGTCACCTCAATGAGAATAAGCAACAACGCTTCGAGGACGAGTCCAAGCCCCAAATCAGCTTCAACTATCTGGGCCGATTCGGCGGCAGCGGCGGGCAGGGCGAGAGTCTGCTGTCCTTCACCGGGGACGGAGCGGGTTCGGATCAGCCCGCGGATGCGGAGCGCGCCTTCCCGCTGGAGATCGTCGCGGTCAGTGCTGAAGAGCGCATCAACCTGTTCTATAGCTACAGCGGGGAAATGCTGGATACGGCCCTTGTGGAAGACCTGGCTCACCGCCACCTAACAAAACTGCGCAACCTGATCGAACATTGCCTGCAACCGGGCGCGGGCGGGCGCACCCCTTCCGACTTCCCAATGGTGGAAATGACCCAAGCGGAAGTGGATCGCCTGCTTCTCGCCCATCCTCAAGTTGACGCGGTCTACCCTGCCATGGGATTACAGGCCGGTATGCTGTTCCACGCCGCCATGTCGCCCCATTCCACGGTCTACAAGCAGCAATTAAGCATGTTCCTGCCCGGCTCGCTGGATGTGGAATGCTACCAACAGGCCTGGCAGCAGGTCATCGACAGGCACGAGAGCCTGCGCACCCTGTTCGTGGAGAGCGACCGGGGTTTTCTGCAAGTAGTCTTGCATCGGTGGCAACCACCTTGGACCGTGTCCGCGGTCAACTCCCGCGACGAATTCAAAGCCCTGGCTCATACCCAGTTGATCGCCGAGCAACAACTCGACCGGGCGCCCGCGAGCCGCTTCGGCTTATATACGCAGGGCGATGAAGGCGCCTGGTTCCTATGGACGCACCACCATGTGAACCTGGACGGCTGGTCCATTCCGGTAATCATGGACGAGGTCAGCACCATCTACCTGGCCTTGAAACGCGGCGAGGCGGCCGCATTACCGCCCGCGATTCCCTATGAGGACTATGTCCGTTGGTTCCAAAGCCAGGACCCCCGACAAGCGGAGAACCACTGGCGCGTATTGTTGGAAGACTTCGACCAACCGACACTGCTGGCCCAAAAGCCGCCCGTAAAGGATGCGGTTGCCCAAGTCAAAACCATCGAGCAAACCCTGAACGAGAAGACCAGTGCCGACGTGGATGCCTTTGCACGCGCAAACGGCCTGACCATGAGCACGCTCTTCTCCGCTGTCTGGGCGCTGGCGCTGGGCCGCTACCTGAACCGCCGCGACGTGGTTTTCGGGGTCACCGGTTCGGGTCGTCCACCGGAACTTCAAGGCGTGGAGCGGCTTGTGGGTATGTTCCTGAACACACTGCCCATTCGCCTGAATCTGGACCCGACTCGACCTTTGTCTGACTGGTTGAAAGACGTGCAGCAACTCCAGGCTGAAGGCCGCCAATATGAATACAGCATCCTGCCCGACATCCAACAACTGGCCGATGTGGAACCCGCCGAATCCCTGTTCGACAGTATCGTGGTCTACGAGAACTATCCGGTGGACACCTCGCTGGGCGAGCGCTTCGGGGACGAGGGCATCGGCGAACTGGACCTGTTCGAAGAGAGCAACTACCCCATCTCGCTGCAATCGGGCCCGGGCCGTAACATTCTGCTGCGTATCCGCTACGATGCCGGCCGCTTCACCGATCAGTTCGCCGAATCCTTCCTGAAACACGTGGCGGCGCTTATGGCGAACTTGCCGAAGTATGCACAGGAAAACCTGGGCGACATACCCATGCTGACCGCGGAAGAAACCGCGGGGTTGCACGCACTGAGCGGTGGACGCATCGGCGACCCGGGCCGGGAAAGCCTGATCGACCGGTTCGCGTCCATAGCCGAAACCCATGCAGAGCAACCGGCCGTTATCGCGGGCGGCACGGAAACAACCTACGGTCAACTGGCCGTGCACGCCAACCGGATCGCTCATGCTTTAAGAGCAAGAGGCGTTCGAACCGGCCACACGGTTGCCGTGTGCCTGGAGGAAGATAATCCGGATTTGCCGGCCGCTTTCCTGGGCGTGCTCACCGCCGGGGCGGCGTATGTGCCGCTTGACGGCGAAATGCCGGAAGCCCGTCTGAGAACCATGATCGCCGCTGCGGCCCCGTTTTGCCTGATCGGCGGCGGAGCCCTGACCTTCCATCACGGTCTACCGGTCCTGCCGCGCTTGGACGAACTTGAGAATTACCCTGAAACTCGACCGCCGGTTACCCTGGACGCGAACCTACCCGCCTACATCATGTACACCTCCGGCTCTACCGGCAACCCCAAGGGCGTGGTTGTGCCCCATCGCGGCATTATCCGCCTTGTCTGCGACACCGGCTGGATTCAGTTCCAAGCTGACGACGTGGTGCTGCAAACCTCGATACCCACCTTCGATGCCGCCACTTTTGAGATCTGGGGCACCTTGTTGCACGGCGCCAAATTGGTCCTGATGTCCTCGCGGGATATCGAAAGCATCCCCGCAAGGGTTCTTTCGGAAGGCGTCACCGTTATCTACCTCAATGCTCAGCTGTTCAACCTGTTGGTGGACAGCGGCTTGCGGGAACGCGGCGCGTTGCGGCTGGTGATGACCGGCGGCGACGCGGCATCGCCGGGCCACGTGGCCCGTTTCCGCGAAGCCTTCCCGGGATTAACCTTGCTCAATGGCTACGGCCCCACGGAAAATACCACTTTTACAACCAGCTTCGACCTGGCCGCCTACCGGGGCCCCGACACGCCGATCGGACGACCGGTGACCAACACTTATGTGCGTGTGCTGGACGACACAATGAATCCCATGCCTCCGGCGGCAACCGGTGAACTAATGACCGGCGGGGACGGTCTGGCCTCGGGATATTTGAACGACCCGGCACTCACCGCACAAAAGTTCGTGCCCGACCCATTTGCAGACGAACCGGGCTCCCGACTCTACCGCACCGGTGATCTGGCCGCGTTCAGACCGGACGGCGTATTGGACTTCTACGGTCGCCGCGATCACCAGGTCAAGCTGCGCGGCTACCGCATCGAATTGGGAGAAATCGAGAAAGCCCTGCGCGACCTGCCGGGCGTGGCAGACGCCCTGGTGCGCATGAAAACATTCGATTCCGGCGACAAACGCCTGGTTGCCTGGGTATGTGGCCGCGACGATGATTCCGAGGGTGCCGCCCACGCCGTTCGCGAAGCGCTGACCGCACGCCTGCCCGAATACATGGTGCCGTCGGCCTTTGCCTTTTTGGATTCCCTGCCCATGAAGCCCAATGGTAAAATCGATATGGCGAGTCTACCCGATCCTGAAACGCCCGGAGCGGACTATACCGCACCGGAGACGCCTACCCAGGAAAGGATTGCCGCCGTTTGGTCCCGGCTGCTTGGTCTACCCCGTATCTCCATCACCGCAAACATCTTTGAACTGGGTGCGCATTCGTTGACGGCAACACGTGCGGTATCTATGCTGCGCAACGAATTCGACGTAGAACTCAAGCTGAAAACCCTGTTCGAATCACCGACGATTGCCGAGCAGGCAAAACTCATCGATCTCATGACCTGGAGCCGGGAAGCCCCCAATGATGAGGACGGCAGCGACGATATGCTAACAGGCGAAATATAGAATTCCAATCCGGCGTCGCACGCGCCGGGGCAACTCATAAACTTCAATAAGGATTTGGTTTTATATGACACTGGATTTGGATAAAAGACTGGCGGGCCTCAGCCCCGAAAAGAGAGCCCTTCTGGAGCGCAAGCTGAAACAGAAAGCGGCAGAAAAAGCCAGGGAGAAGGTACGCAAACAACATATCCCTCCTCGACAGGGTGAGGGACCCTGGCCGGCTTCCATGGACCAGACCGCTTTGTGGTTCTTCCACCAGGTCGATACCGAATTCTATGCCTATAACAACGGGCCCACCTTGCAGATCACCGGACCGTTAAACATTCCCGTGTTGGAATCTGCCGCCACGGAGTTGTTACGCCGCCACGAGATCCTGCGCACCATCTTCCACTACCGGGACGGCACGCTCTACCAGACCCCGGTGAAAGACCCCAAGGTGACCTGTCCCCTGCTGGACCTCAGCAATGAACCAGGTGAGACCTTGATAGACCGCGCCCACGAGGAAGTGACCCGGCTGTTCCGCGAGCCGTTCGACTTGGGTACCTTTCCGCTGATCCGCTTCAATTTGATCAAACTGGGCGAGGACGATTATCTGATGCCCCTGGTGGCCCACCATGCCATTATCGACTGGTGGACCCTGAAGCTGATCCCCAAGGAACTGCTAACCATCTACCACGCCTACCTGAATGGTCAGCCCTCTCCCCTACCCGAACTTCCTGTACAGTTTATCGACTACACCCTGTGGCGCAATAACTGGCTGGCCTCCGAAGACTTCCAGAAGCAGATGGACTACTGGCTGGACCAACTGAAGGGCGCGCCGCTGGTGCTGGACCTGCCCAAGGACCGCCCGCGTCCGACCCAACAGGACTTTACGGGTGAGCGCCTCTACCGCCGCATGCCCCAAGAGTTGTTGGAAGGCATCCGCCGCATCAATATCCGCATGAATGCTTCTTCGTTGATGACCTGCATGGCAGGCACGTTCGCCTTCCTTTCGCGTTATTCCGGCCAGAAGGACCTGTTGATCGGCACGCCGACCACCGATCGCGAGCGCAAAGAACTGGAGAACATGGCGGGCTATATGCTCAACGTGTTGATCGTCCGCGCCGACCTGACCGAAGATCCTACCTTCGCCGAATTCGTGGGGCAGATGAAACGCACCATCCTGGATGCTTTGGCGCACAAGGAACTCCCCTTCCGCATGTTGGTGGAAAAACTGAGCCCGGAACGCAACCTTGCCCACATGCCCATCTACCAGGTCGACTTCAACCACGTGGCCATCGATGGACCCGTATTCGAGACGCATAAAAAACAAGGTGCCGGTATTTCGTTGCCGGGTTACGAGGTCAATGCCTTCCCCATGGATCGCGGTATCTCGGACGTGGACCTGCAAATCAACTACGACGAGGGCTTGAACGAGGGCCGCATCGTCATGGAATGGGCGGCCGCCCTGTTCAACACGGATACGGCTGAACATATGGGCGACCTGCTGGTCCGTCTGTTCACCAATCTGACCCAAAACCCCGACACACCCATTTCCTGTATCTCCTGGCTCACCGAGGAGGAAAAACACGACCTGTTGGTGACCTGGAACGGCTCGGTATTTGATTATCCCCGCGACATTTCCATCGGCAACCTGACGGCACAACGGGCGGCGCAATCTCCCAAGGATATTGCCGTGGTGCACGGTGCAGAACAACTGAGCTTCGGTGAACTGAACACCAGGGCCGATCGCATCGCCGCCTACCTGATCGACCAGGGCATCGGCCTGTGTGATCCGGTGGGGCTGTGCCTGAACCAAGGTTTCGACTGGGTGGCGGCCATGTTGGGCATCCTGAGAGCCGGAGGCGCCTATGTGCCCCTGGATGCAACCTATCCCCAGGAGCGCATCTCCTACATGCTGGAAGACACCGGCATGACTACTCTCATCACCCATTCCGAGATGATGGACAGCCTGCCCGCCCATGAATTGAACTTCCTCAACCTGCTGGTTATGGACGAAGACGCGGACATGCTGGAAAGCTACGAGGCCGACGCGCCTGACATTACCGTGCCGGCCGAATCGCCCGCCTATATCATCTATACCTCCGGCACCACCGGGCAGCCCAAGGGTGTGGTGGTGCCTCATCGCGCCGTCGCCCGCCTGGTCTTCGATACGGAATACGTTGCGGTTACTCCCGGCGACGGCATAGCCCAAGCGTCCAACATCAGCTTCGACGCCCATGTCTTCGAGGTTTTTACCGCGCTTATTCACGGCGGACGCCTGTGTATCGTGGAAAAGGACACCTTCCTGAACGCGGAAGCGTTGGCCGCCCAAATTGCCGAGCAGAAGATCGTCACCATGTTCATGACCACGGCTTTGTTCAACCAGTTCGCCCGCGACAAGCCGGACCTGTTCGCCGATATGAAATACGTTCTCTTCGGCGGCGAGCGGGTAGACCCGGAGACCGTGCGCCGTATCCTGGAAAGCGGAGTTCCCAAAAATCTCCTACACGTCTACGGTCCCACTGAAACCACCACCTATGCCTCCTGGCACCCGGTCGAAGCAGTGGCCGAGGATGCCCACAACATCCCCATCGGCGGACCCATTGCCAACACCCGCATCTACCTGCTCGATCAAGGTATGGAATTGGCTCCCGTGGGCGTGGTGGGCGAGTTGTGCATTGCCGGTGACGCCCTGGCTCACGGCTACCACGGCGACGCGGCCAAAACCGCCGAGCGTTTCGTGCCCAATCCGTTCGCGCCGCAAGACAGGCCCGGCGACCGCATCTACCGCACCGGTGACCTGGTACGCCGCCTGCGCTCCGGCGCCATCGAATTCCACGGCCGCCGCGACAACCAGGTCAAGCTGCGCGGCTTCCGTATCGAATTGGGTGAAATCGAGACCGCCTTGACCCATCACGAGGCTGTCGCCGAGGCCCTGGCCATCATACGTCAAGACGAAAACAAGACGAAACGGATCTATGCCTATGTGTGTCCCCACAAAGGAGAGGAAACAAGCTCTATAGATGTCCCCGCGGTACGCGCCCACCTTACGGAGCGTCTGCCCGAGTACATGCTGCCCACGGCAGTGGTGGTATTGCAAGAATTTCCGCTGACCCCCAACGGCAAAATCGATCAACGCGCCCTGCCCGATCCCGATTTCCAGGCGGAAGCCTCCAAGTACACGGCCCCGCGCAACGAGGTGGAAACCAGGCTCTGCGAGATCTGGGCAGCCCTACTGAACCAGGACCGGGTAGGCATTCACGACAACTTCTTCGAACTGGGCGGCGACTCCATCCTGGGTATCCAGGCCGTGGCCGCCGCCAATCGCGCCGGCCTGCCGCTGAGCACCAAACACCTGTTCCAGTTCCAAACCATCGCCGAACTGGCCGAGCAGGTGGGCAGCGTCACCGCCGTGGTAGCCGAGCAGGGCACGATCACCGGCGAGGTTCCGCTGACGCCCATTCAGTCCTGGTTCCTGAACCGGGGCCGCAAATTCCCCCACCATTTCAACATCGGCATGCACCTGGAAGCCTCGCAAGCATTGAACCCCGAAACCTTGAAGCAGGCCTTGGAACGCGTCACCGCGCATCACGACGCGTTACGCATGCGCTTCCGAGACATAGACGGTGTCTGGCATCAAATCAATGATGATCTGGAGGGCAACCACTTCGGTTTCACCCACGCGGACATGTCGGGCGAAGTGCACCCGGTCGAAGCTCTTATCCAACTGGCGGACACCAAACAGTCCGCCCTGAACCTTGCCGACGGTCCGCTGGTCCAGGTCATCCTGGCCGAGATGGACCCCTCGCGCAAGCAGCGTTTGATCGTGATCGTGCATCACCTGGTCTTTGACGGCATCTCGTCTCGAGTCCTGATGGAAGACCTGGAAACCATCTACAAGGCTCTGGAGCAAGGCGCCGAACCCAGGCTCATGCCCAAGTCGACATCGTGGAAATACTGGGCAGAAAGAATGTCGGCCTTCGCCCGCTCCGAGGAGATTCTGGCCGAAATCCCCTGGTGGGAATCCCAAGTCAAAGGACCCGCCGCCGTCATTCCCTTCAACGCCGACGCCCCCAACACCGCCGGCAGCAGCCGCTCGATCTACGTGGGCTTGAATGAGGAAGAAACCCGTCAACTGCTGCAAGAGGTGCCATCGGTTTACAACACGCGCATCAACGACCTGCTGTTGTGTTCGCTGGCCATGGCGGTTGCCGAAAGCACCGGCACGAAACGCGTACGCATCGCCCTGGAAGGCCACGGTCGCGAGGAACTGTTCGACGATGTAGACTTCTCGCGCACCTTCGGATGGTTCACGGCCATGTTCCCGGTGCTGCTGGATCTGGAAGGCTTGGAAAACGACAGTGTCGTCTTGAAAGCTGTCAAAGAACAGATCCGCCGGATTCCGCGTAACGGCCTGGGTTACGGCCTGCTGCGTTGGGTCAACCCGGATGTGGGCGACAAACTGGAATACGAGGAATACCCGCAGTTGAACATCAACTACCTGGGTCAGTTCGGCGGCGGCTCGGGCGGCAGCGCCGGTCTGCTGGACTTCAGCACGGACACGGCCGGTCACGAACACGCACCCGGCGACGACCGCGGCTACCACTTCGAGATCGTAGGCGTAACCGTCAAAGACAAACTGAACCTGTTCTACAACTACAGCGGCGAAGTCATTGCAGAGGACGTCGCCCAAGATCTGGCCGATCGCCACATCGCAAAGCTGCGGCAACTGATCGCCCATTGCCTGGAACCGGGAACCGGCGGACGCACACCCTCCGACTTCCCCTATGTTTCACTAAGCCAGGCCATGGTGGACAAGCTGACGGTCGATTATCCGGACATGGAAGCCATCTATCCCGCCATGGGCTTGCAGGCCGGTATGTTGTTCCACAGCCTGATGGAGCCCGAATCCACGGTCTACAAACAGCAACTGAGCATGTTCCTGCCCGGTAAGCTGAATGTGGACAACTACCGCCGCGCCTGGCAACAGGTCATCGACCGCCACGAGAGCCTGCGCACCCTGTTTTTACAAACGGATCAGGGATTCCTGCAAATCGTGCTCAAAGACTTCGAACCGCATTGGACCCTGGGCGAGGTAGCCTCTCGCGATGACTTCCAAAAGATCCTGGCCGATAACCTGGCCGCGCCCATGGAACTGCACACCGCGCCCGCGAGCCGGTTCAGCCTCTACAGCCTGGGGGACAAGGGTCACTACTTCATCTGGAGCCACCACCACGTAAACCTGGACGGTTGGTCAATACCCATTGTTCTAGAAGAGGTCAGCGCCGGCTACCAGGCGCTGATGCAGGGCGTGGAGGCCGAATTACCCCCGGCAGCTTCCTGTGAAGACTACGTCCGCTGGTACCGCAAGCAGGACATGGACGAGGCCCGAGCCCACTGGCAAAAGCTGCTGGACGGTTACGAAGAGCCTACCCTCCTCGCTCAAAAACCGCCTGAGGCCGATAAAATCGCCCGGGTAGAAGCCGTCGAAACCACCCTTTCGGGGGACACGAGTTCGGTACTGGAACAATTCGCCCGCGCCAACGGCCTGACCATGAGCACCCTTTTCCAAGCATCATGGGCCCTGGCTTTGAGTCGTTACCTGGACCGCGACGATGTGGCCTTCGGCGTTACCGGTTCGGGCCGCCCGCCGGAACTCAAGGACGTGGAGCGATTAGTGGGTATGTTCCTGAACACGCTGCCCTTGCGCACCCGCCTGGAGCCGGACAAGCCGGTCCTCACCTGGCTGGAAGAACTGCAAGGGCTTCAGGTGGAGGGCCGCCAATTCGAATACAGCGTGTTGGCCGAGATACAGCAACTCGCGGATGTTCCCGCCGGTCAGCCCCTCTTCGACAGCATCGTGGTCTACGAGAACTATCCCGTGGACACCTCGCTGGGCGAACGTTTCGGCGGTGAAGGCATCGGCGATATGAACCTGTTCGAGGAAAGCAACTTCCCCATCACGCTGCAATCCGGCCCGGGCAAGCACGTGCTGCTGCGCATTCGCTACGACACCAACCGTTTTTCCGAAAGCTTTGTCAACGGCCTGTTGCAGCATGTGGCGGGCCTCATGTCGGAACTGCCCGTCGATCCCAATCGTCCGCTGGGCGCCCTGCCCATGTTGACAGCGGATCAGTTGACTGCCTTGCAATCCCTGGCCGGCGATACCTCCGATTATGCCCGTGATCGCGGTATTGTCGACCGCTTTGCCGACATCGTCGCGAAAGCGCCCGGTGATATCGCCCTGGTTTCGAACGGTCAACACACCACCTACGGCGAACTGGCGAACCGCGCCGGCCGGATCGCCCACCGGCTGCGCGCCATGGGCGTTCGCATCGGTCACACGGTCGCGGTCAGCCTGGCCGAGGACGACCCGGACCTGATCGCCGCCTTCCTGGGCATCCTCACTGCCGGCGCGGCCTACGTGCCGCTGGACCCGGAACTACCCGAGGCGCGCCTGAAATTGATGATTGACGACGCCGCGCCCACCTGCATCATAGGCGATCTCAACATAAACCACGGTCTACCCCCGGCTTCCCTGGAGGCGTTGGACGACCTACCGAACACACGACCGAGTGTGAAACTGGATGCGGATCTGCCGGCGTACATCATGTACACCTCCGGCTCCACCGGAACCCCCAAGGGCGTGGTTGTGCCCCATCGCGGCATCATTCGCCTTGTCTGCGACACCGAATGGATTCAGTTCCGAAATGACGATGTGGTGCTGCAAACCTCGATACCCGGCTTCGATGCCGCCACCTTTGAGATCTGGGGCGCCCTGTTACACGGAGCCAGGCTGGTACTGATGTCCTCGCGGGATATCGAAAACATCCCCGAACGCGTTCTGTCGGAAGGCGTCACCGTTATCTATCTCAATGCACAACTTTTCAACCTGATGGTGGACAGCGGCTTGCGGGAACGCGGAGCGTTGCGACTGGTGATGACCGGCGGCGACGCGGCATCGCCGGGCCACGTGGCTCGCTTCCGCGAAGCCTTCCCGGGATTGACCTTGCTGAACGGCTACGGTCCCACGGAAAACACCACCTTCACCACGACGTTCGAATTGAGCGCCTACTCCGAGACGGATACGCCCATCGGTCGTCCGGTCACCAACAGCACCGTATACGTGCTGGACCGGTACATGCGCCCGCTGCCGGTGGAAGTCGCGGGCGAACTGATGACCGGCGGCGACGGCCTGGCCTTGGGTTATCTGAACCGCCCGGCCCAAACCGCGGCAAGCTTCGTGCCCGACCCTTTCTCCAAGACGCCCGGGTCCAGGCTCTATCGAACCGGCGACCTGGCGTCGTTGCGGGCGAACGGCGTCCTGGATTTCCTGGGCCGTCGCGACCACCAGGTAAAGATTCGCGGTTTCCGCATCGAACTCGGCGAGATCGAGCAATGCCTGCGGGTGCAGCCGGGTGTTGAAGACGCCCTGGTACGGTTGCGCGTCACGGCCTCCGGCGACAAACGCCTGTTGGCATGGGTCGTCAAACCCGGTGCCGATGGTGACCGGGAAGAGGAAATCCGGACGCTACGCGACGCCCTGGCCGGAAAACTACCCGGCTACATGGTGCCCGCCGCCATCGCCCCGGTCGGTGCCTTACCGCTGAAGCCCAACGGCAAACTGGATATGGCCGCACTGCCCGACCCGGAGGATTCCGGCGACGATTACACGCCGCCCGAAACACCCACCCAGGAGACCGTGGCCGCCGTTTGGGCTCGGTTGCTGGAAGTACCGCGCATTTCGATCCACGCCAACTTCTTCGAAATGGGCGCCCACTCGCTCATGGCCACGCGCGCGGTCTCCATGCTGCGCTCCGCCCTGGACGTGCAACTGCCCATAAAAGCCCTCTTCGACGCACCGACCACCGAAAAACTGGCCCATTATATCGACCTCATGCTCTGGACACGCGACAGCGGACCCGAGGACGAGGAAGATGCGGATCAGAGCATGATGGAAGGTGAAATCTAGATCACTGCTTTCTTCTTGTAATGACAACCCCTTTGGGGTCTATGTTAGGATTCAATGCCTGAGAAAAAAATGGATGGTAGACTATCATGACTTCGGATTTGGAAAAAAGACTTGCCGGCTTAAGCCCCGAGAAACGCGCGCTTCTTGAAAAGAAAATGAAGCAACTGGCCGCTAAGAAAAGCAAAGCGACCAAGCATACCATTCCCCAGCGGACCGGTACCGGTCCCTGGCCCGCTTCATTGGACCAGACCGCCCTTTGGTTCTTTCACCAGTTGGACCCCGAAACCTATGCTTATAACAACGGCACGGGTATGCGTATTCGCGGGCCGCTTCAGGTGCCCGTCATCGTTCGAGCCGCTAATGAACTGGTTCGCCGTCATGAGGCGCTACGCACTACCTTTACCTATATCGACGGCAATCTGTACCAAAAGGTCACGCCGCACCTGGAAATCGACATGCCGGTCACCGACCTGCGCCATCTTTCCAAGGAAGAGGCAGAGAAACGCGCCTTCGAGTTGATTCCCGAAAAACTGCGCGAACCCTTCGACCTGAATACCGGTCCTTTGCTCTACCTGCCCCTGCTCCGCATTGACGATGAAGACTGGGTGATCGTGGTCATCATGCACCACGCCGTTACCGACTGGTGGTCGTTCAAACTATTCGTCCAGGAATTGCTGACCGTCTACCAGGCCTATCTCAACGGGCAACCCTCTCCCCTACCCGAACTGCCGATCCAATTCATCGACTATACCTTCTGGCGCAACGAATGGCTGAAGTCGGCGGATTTCGAAAACCAGATGAGCTACTGGCGCAAACAACTGGGAGGCGCCCCGCTGGTGCTGGACCTGCCCACCGACCGACCGCGCCCCGCCCAGCAGGATTTTCGCGGCAAGCGCCTCTACCGCTACCTGCCCAAGGAAGCCTTGGACGGTATCCGTCAGATGAACACCCGCCTCAAGGCCTCCTCGCTGATGACCTGCATGTCGGCTGCCTTTGCCTTCCTATATCGCGTGACCGGCGTCAACGACCTGCTGATCGGCACGCCGACCACCGACCGCGAAGCCAAGGAAATGGAGAACATGATCGGCTACCTGTTGAACGTGCTGATCATTCGCGCTCAAATCGCCGACAAGATGACCTTCGCCCAACTGGTGGAGCAGATGAAGCGCACCATCCTGGACGCGCTGGCCAACAAAGACCTGCCCTTCCGCATGCTGGCCGAGGAACTGAACCCCGAACGCGAACTGAGCCGCATGCCCATCTACCAGGTCGACTTCAACCACGTTTCCGAGGGCGGCCCGGTCTTCGAACAACACCAGCGCCAGGACTACGGCATGCGCCTTCCGGGTTATGAATTGGGCGGGGTGAACTACGATCGCGGCATCTCGGATGTCGATTTACAGATCAACTTTATCGAGGGCCTGGACAACCTGGAACTGATCATGGAATGGGCCGTCGCCCTGTTCGACGAAGAAACCGCCCACCATTTCGGGGACCTGATCCTGAACCTGATCGTGGGCATGACCCAAAACCCGGACACCCCCATCGACGAGATCGATATTCTGGGCGAGGAGCAACGCAACCGCCTGCTGATTGAGTGGAACGACGTAGCCTCCGATTTTCCCCGCGATGCATCGATCCCGGACCTGTTCGCCGAGCAGGTAGCGCGGTCTCCCCAAGCCGAGGCCGTCATCCACGGCGATACCTCGATTACTTATGCCGATCTGGCCGATCGCTCCTGGCAGTTGGCCAATTACCTGGTGGAGCAGGGCGTATTTGACAACGAGCCTGTCGGCCTGTGCCTGCCCCAGGGCATCGATTGGGTGACCGGTATGACGGCCGTTCTGGCCGCGGGCGGCAACTACGTGCCCATCGACGCCGATTACCCGCACGAGCGCATCGCCTACATGCTGCAAGATACCGGTATGACCACCCTGATCACGAATTCGGAAATGATCGAGAAGCTGCCGGCCATGGAGTTGAATTTCATCAACACCATCGTCCTGGACGAGGAAACCGACACCCTGGCCGAAATGGACAACAGCCGCCCCGAGGTCAACCTGCCGGCCGAGGGACTCGCCTACACCATCTATACCTCCGGCACGACCGGGCAACCCAAGGGCGTTCAGGTTCCCCAGCGAGCCGTTCTCCGCCTGGTATACGATCAGGAATATTGTAGGGTCGAACCCGGCAGCGGCGTCGGCCAGGCCTCCAATATCAGCTTCGACGCCCATGTCTTCGAGGTTTGGACGGCTCTGCTGCGCGGCGCGCGCCTCTGCATCATCGACAAAGACACCTATATCAACGCCGAGCAGTTGCACAAGCAAATCCAAGAACAGGGTATCGACGCCATGTTCATCACGACCGCCCTCTTCAACCAACACATGGCCACGCTGCCCGAACTGTTTCGCGGCATAAACTACCTTTTGGTCGGCGGAGAACGAGTGGATGTCAACGCGTTTCGCCGCTGCCTGCAACACGGCGCCCCCAAAAACCCGCGCCATGTCTACGGCCCCACCGAAACCACGACCTTCGCTCTTTGGAATCCCGCAACCACCGTCGATGACGAGGACTACACCGTACCCATCGGTCGCGGCATTGCCAATACGAAAGTCTATGTTCTGGATAAGGCGGATTATCCAGCTGCAATCGGCGTCATCGGCGAATTGTGCATCGGCGGACCGGGCCAGGCTCAGGGTTACCTGAACGCGCCCGGGTTGACGGCGTCTCGCTTCGTGCCCAACCCTTGCGCGGAAGAGGGCGAGGAGGGTTCACGACTCTATCGCACCGGCGACCTGGTGAAATGGCGACGCTCCGGCGTTATCGAGTTCATGGGTCGGCGCGACAACCAGGTCAAGGTGCGTGGTTTCCGCATCGAGTTGGGCGAAATCGAAACCGCTCTCACCGACCACGAATCGATCGACAAGGCAGTGGTGATTGTCCGTAAAAAGGAAGGCGCCAAACGCATCGTTGCCTACCTGCAACCGACCGGCGAGACCGACAGTGTCGACCTTCAGGTAGTCCGCGATCATCTGTTCCATAAACTGCCCGAATACATGCTGCCCGCGGCCTACGTGGTTATGGAAAGTTTCCCGCTGACGCCCAACGGGAAGCTGGACAAGCGGGCCCTGCCTGAACCCGAAACCAAAGTAGACCTGAAGACCTTCGAGGCGCCGCGCGACGATACCGAACAAAAACTGGCCGATGTCTGGTCGAGCGTCCTAGGGGTCGAAAAGGTAAGCATCCGCGACAATTTCTTCGACCTCGGCGGCGATTCCATCCTGGGCATCCAGGTCATTGCCGGCGCCAACCGCATGGGCCTGGAGCTAAGTACCAAAGACCTGTTCCAATACCAAACCATTGCCGAACTGTCGGAACACGTGGGCGCCGGTCGCCAGGTCGTTGCCGACCAAGGCGTGATTACCGGCGAAGCGCCGCTGACCCCCATCCAAACCTGGCTTTACGACGTCAAAAAACTCCCCGACCATTTCAATATCAGCTTGAACCTGAAACCGGAGCGGGACCTGGATATCGATATTTTGACGCGCGCCTTTGGAGAATTGGTCAAACACCACGACGCTCTGCGCATGCGGTTTCGCAAGAATGAAGACGGCGGATGGGTCCAGGTCAATGAAGATGTCGAGGGCAACCACCTTCAACTGGAAACCCTGGACTTGAGCGGGGAAAACGATCCGGTTTCGGCTCTCGATGCGGTCTGTTCCAAAAAACAGGCCTCACTGAGCCTTTCCGAAGGACCCGTTACCCGCGTGCTCTATGTGGATTTGGGCGCTGAACACGGCCGGCGCCTGGTGATCATGGTCCACCACATGATCTTCGACGGCATTTCCGTTCGCGTTATGTTGGAAGACCTGGAATCCTTGTACACGCACCTGGAAAAGGGCGAGGAACCCAGGCTCATGCCCAAATCGACATCTTGGAAATACTGGTGCGAACGGCTGGCAGAGCACGCCTCGGCGCCGGAAACCCTGGCAGAGTTATCCTATTGGCAATCCGCGGCCGAGAAAGTATCTCCGATTATCCCCGTCGACTTCCCGGATACCGTCGATACCTGCGCCGGAACCGAAACGATCAGCATGCTTTTAACCGCCGAACAAACCAGGGCTCTGCTGAAAGACGTTCCCTCGGTCTACAATACCCGCATCAATGATGTCTTGCTGACCGCTTTAGCCCTGGCGACGGTCGAGTATACCGGCGCACCGACCGTGCCCATCGCCCTGGAAGGGCATGGGCGCGAGGAAATTTTCGATGATGTGGACTTCTCGCGGACCATGGGCTGGTTTACCTGCATGTTCCCACTCGTGCTTACCCTTGAAGAATCGGAACGAACCCCGGGCGCGGCCCTCAAGGCAATCAAGGAACAAATCCGGGCGGTGCCGCGTAACGGTATCGGTTACGGCCTGCTGCGATTTATCAACCCCGAAACGGGCAAAGACCTGGATGTCCTGAATATGCTGCAACTGAATTTCAACTACCTGGGTCAATTCGACGCCGACGGCAGTCAATCCACCCTATTTTCATTCAGCCGTGAGAGTACCGGTCCTGAACATGCGCCCGAGGATACCCGGGGTTTTCACTTCGAAATCGTAGGTGCGGTTCTGGAAGGCCGCCTGAGCATCGGCTGGAACTACAGCAGTCAAAAACTCAAGCGGGAAAACGTACAAAAGCTGGCCGATCTCAATCACAAATGGTTGACGGCGATCCTGGAGCACTGCCTGTCCGAAGAGGCCGGCGGCCGCACCCCGTCCGACTATCCCTATGTTTCCCTGTCGCAAGAGCAGGTGGATCAACTGCACGAACGCTATCCCAACCTGGAAAATATCTATCCCGCGGTTCCCCTCCAGGCGGGCATGCTGTTCCACACCTTTATGGAGCCGGAATCCTTAACCTACAGGGAACAAATGGACCTGGGCCTTTCCGGTGATTTGAATGTGGAAGTCTATCAACGCTCCTGGGCCAAACTCTTCGAGCGGCACGAGGCCTTGCGCTCCGTTTATGTGCAGCATGAGACCGGCTTTCTCCAGGTCATTCTGGATGCTTACGAACCGGACCTTCGTATGATGGAAGCCGACTCCCCGGAAGCATTGGAGCGCATCAAAGAGGAAGAGCTGACCGCGCCCGTTCATTTGGATGCAGAGCCTCTCAACCGCCTGGTTCTCGTGAAATACCAGGATTTCTACAGAATGATCTGGACCTTCCACCATACGGCCCTCGACGGTTGGTCCACCAGCCTCGCCATGACCGAAATGAAGAAACTCTACGCGGCCGGCCTCCAAAAGATCGAGCCCGACCTCTATCCGCCCGCCCCTTACGAAAACTACATTCGCTGGCTTCAGGCCCAAGATCCGGCGGACGCACGCGCCTACTGGGAAGAACAGTTCAAAGGATTCGACGACGCCACCCTGCTGGCGTTTCCTGAACCGGCCGGACGCGAGCAGGTGCGACATCTCCTCGTCGATAGACGCCTGACCCTCGAGGAAACCGAAGCCCTCGAGTCCTTTGCGCGTGAGCACGCCCTGACCGTGGGCACCTTGGTCACCGGCGCCTGGGCCCTGCTGCTGAGCCGCTACACGGGTCGCGATGACGTGGCCTTCGGCGTCACGGGCTCGGGCCGTCCCCCCTCTCTTCGCGACGTGGAAAAACTTATCGGTTTGTTCATCAACACCCTGCCTCTGCGCCTGCGGATACAGCCGGGAATGAAGGTCAAGGAGTGGTTGACCGGTCTCCAGGAAACTCAGGTTGCGGGTCGCGACTTTGAATACAGCACCCTAGCCGATGTCCAGCGTTTCAGCGAAGTCGAAGCCGGACAACCCATGTTCGACAGCATGATGGTTTTCGAAAACTTCCCCATCGATGACGACGCGGTCGAAAGTTTCGGCGGCGTGGGTCACCTGAGCATGTTCGAACAAACCAACTACCCCGTTACCTTTATTTCGGGCCCCGCCGAACGCTTGAAACTGCGGTTCCGCTTCGATGCGGATCGGCTCCCCGCGCATCTGCCCGAACAGATGCCGGACCACATGGTCAAACTCCTGGTAGACCTGGTGCAAGACCCGAATCGGGACATCACCCAACTGACCATGCTGCGAGACGCCGATCGGAATCAATTGGACGTTTGGTCCGGGGATACCACCGAGTATCCGCGCGAAAAGACTGTTCCTCAATTATTCGAAGAGTTGGCGCGCACCGAGGGCGACAAACCCGCCCTCACCTCCCCCGCCGGCAACACTTCCTATGCCGACCTGAATGCGCGAGCCAACCGGATGGCGCACCATATGCCGGCTCAAGGCGTCGGCGCGGGCAGCATGGTCGGTATTTGCTGCGCCGAGGACAACCCCGATATGATCGCGGCCATCCTGGCCGTGCTGAAAACCGGGGCCGCCTATGTGCCGCTGGACAGCAACCTGCCCGAGGAGCGTTTGCGCTTCATCATCGGCGACGCGGGCATCGCCTTCCTGGTCACGGAAACGGGCCGCCTGAACTTCGACCACGGTATCGCCGCCGTGCTTAACCTGGACGGAGACCTGCCCGGCAACCTGCCCGATACCAACCCGAATCGGCCGGGTCACCCGCTGCAACCGGCCTATGTCATGTACACATCCGGTTCGACCGGACGACCCAAGGGCGTGGGGGCGCCGCACCGTGCGATCGTTCGCCTGGTGCGCAACACCAACTATGTGGAACTGGGGCCGGACAAAGTGCTGCTCCAAGGCTCCGTACCCTCCTTCGACGCCTCCACCTTCGAAATCTGGGGCGCCCTGCTGAACGGCGGACGCCTGGTACTGATGAACTCCGCCGAGGTCGATCACATCCCCGACATCGTGACCAGGGAAGGAGTCACCACCGCCTGGCTGACCTCACAATTGTTCAACCTGATGGTGGACAGCAGCCTGGACCGCATCGGCGGTATCCAGGAACTGCTGGTGGGCGGCGACGTGATCTCCGTGCCGCATATGCAGAAGTTCAAGGAGGCCCATCCCGAGGTCACCCTGATCAACGGCTATGGCCCCACCGAAAACACCACCTTCACATGCTGCTTCAACCTGAGTCGGCACGATCAGGCCTCCACCCCCATCGGCCGCCCCATTGCCAACACCACGGCGTATATTCTGGATGCCGGCCTGAACCGCATGCCGGCGGGAATGCCGGGCGAACTCTTCATGGGTGGCGACGGCCTGGCTCAGGGTTATCTGAACAGCCCGGCGCTCACTGCCGAACGCTTCGTACCCAATCCCCTGGCCGGTGATGCCGATGCGGGTTCCCGACTGTACCGCTCGGGTGACCTGGTGCGCTTTGCCGCCGACGGCGTCATCGAATTCATGGGTCGCCGCGATAACCAGGTAAAAATCCGCGGCTTCCGCATCGAACTGGGTGAAATCGAACACGCCCTGCGCGCCCTGGAGGCGAACCAAGATGCGGTCGTACGCGCGGTAACCATGGCCTCCGGCGATAAACGCCTGGTTGCCTGGGTACAGCGTGAGGTAGCCGAGGAAGCCCGTACCGAGGTCTCCAACGAAATCCGCACGGACCTGGCCAGGAGCCTGCCGGACTACATGCTGCCGGTCAACTACGTCTTTATGGATCAGTTCCCGCTGAAAGCCAGCGGCAAAATCGACTTCAAGGCTCTGCCCGATGTAGAATTGAGCGCCCATGAATACGTGGCCCCGCGCAACGAGATTGAGCAGGCGATTTGCGACATCTGGTGCGAGCTGCTGGAGTTGGAACGGGTGGGCATCCACGACAACTTCTTCGAACTGGGCGCGCACTCGCTGACGGTTACCCGCGCGGTTTCCATGCTGCGCGTGAAACTGGAAGTAGACGTGCCCATCAAGGCCCTCTTCGAGGCGCCCACGGCAGAGGATCTGGGCCGCTATATCGAGGTCATCCAATGGTCGCGACCGCCCGAGGAAGACGGCGAGTACCTGGACGACGACGAAGAGGAAGGCGAAATCTAATAGCCGGGGCGGCGGCCACCCGCCGCCCTTATTCGCCGAAGCGGAACCTTTGGAGGGAGATGAGCGTAAGAAGACTTACGGCTTCTACTCACTCATGGGCGCGTGTGCTCTACGACGCCCGGCCTTCCATCTATACTCATGAGGTTTCGCAATGAATCAGAAGTCGATCGTGCCCATCGCTATACTCTTGATGCTGCTGGGTCTGGCCGCTGTCGGTTACAGTAATTGGGCCTTCAATCAAACCTATAACCCCGACCCGGCTACAGCCCCGGAAGCTTTTTATCATCCTTACCACACCATTTTCGTACCCTTGATGAAAAATGCGGGTAACGATCCGCAATCTGTAGCCCGCGGCATGGGCATCGCAATTTCGACACTGTTCTACGGCGGCATTTTGCCGGCCGTTGCGGGCGGCGCCACTCTATTCGTATCCAAATTGAAACGCGCGAAATGAGCTGACCCGGTGCCCGGGCCGCCTATCCTTATTCACTCGCAAATCACCCGGTGCCCGGGCCGCCCGTCTTTTTTCAGAGAAAATCTACCCGGTGCCCGGGCCACCCTTCTTTTTTCAGAGGAAATCTACCCGGTGCCCGGGCCGCCTATCCTTTTTCAGAGGAAATCTACCGGGTGTCCGGGCCACCCTTCCTTTTTCAGAGGAAATCTACCCGGTGCCCGGGCCGCCTATCCTTTTTCAGAGGAAATCTACCCGGTGCCCGGGCCACCCTTCTTTTTTCAGAGGAAATCTACCCGGTGCCCGGGCCGCCTATCTTTTTTTCAGAGGAAATCTACCCAGTGCCCGGGCCGCCCATCCTTTTTCGGAGGAAATCTACCCGGTGCCCGGGCCGCCTATCTTTTTTCAGAGGAAATCTACCCGGTGCCCGGGCCGCCTATCCTTTTTCGGAGGAAATCTACCGGGTGCCCGGGCCACCCATCCTTTTTCAGAGGAAATCTACCCGGTGCCCGGGCCACCCATCCTTTTTCAGAGGAAATCTACCCGGTGCCCGGGCCACCCATCCTTTTTC
>JAAUYB010164600.1_pt1 | contig 34116 bp, 23 predicted proteins | sample 7278071 | NCBI WGS metagenome assembly JAAUYB01 (sample SAMN14350121, study PRJNA611818) | marine sediment metagenome | isolation source: surface marine sediment (1.8m) | place: French Polynesia: Moorea | collected 2018-08 | reverse complement strand
TACAAACTTTTTTTCGCCCAAAACCCCCGGTTCGCGCATAGGTCGCGCACCGATCACTCGCCACGGTGAACACAGGCAAAACAAGCTACTTACCCAAAGCCGTCAAAAGACCTCCGTCTATGATTTCCCGGTAGCGGCTTGCATGCCCGAGATCGATCCGCGCGGACCGTAATGGTCCGCTCGATCCGAACCGGGTCCCGGCAACCGTAAATGTGGCTCCCTATGTAACCGCCTCAGCACGGTTTATCCGGTAAACTCTCGCCGGAAAAAAGTTTTTCAGGGTGTCGGCGCCATGTTAGAATGCCCATACAGTTCTTAGTCGACAATCAGGCTGAGCTTTATCTTGGTCGCGTTCACAGCGTGGAGTAGCCGGATGAATTCAATCAAGCACAATACGGCGGATATTATTTGGAAAAGCCCGGGCAGCGAAATCCAAGTCGTTTCACTAAATGTCAATACAAGCATATCTTCCCTTTACCTTATTCAGGCCCGGATTAAAACCGCGGACAAGAGCCTCGATTTCAAGAAGATGCTTCGTACTGAAGCCGAAATCGTGCTCAAATGCGGTGACGAAATGAAAGACGACCGCATCTTTTCCGGAATCATCACCAGGTTCACCCAGTGCCGAACGCGGCATGGCAATCTCAAAAATGCATCCAATCAAGCCTTCGCATATACGGTGGAGATCCGTCCCCATTTGTGGATGATAACCCGGCAATTTCGTTCCAAGGTCTATCAAAATAAAACCTGCCGGGATATTGTCAGCGACGTTTTGAGTGAGCACGGCATCAAAAACCACTGGAAGCTGACGGGCTCGCTTCGAATGCGCGAATACTGCGTGCAGTACCGGGAAACCGACTTTAACTTCATCTCTCGCCTGCTTGAAGACGAAGGGATCTGCTTCTATTTCGACCAGGAAGACGGCAGCGTGGTGTTCACCAACCACGCCGGCGGCCATATGAAATGCCGGCCCAAGGCCGGCGCCAGATATGTCGAGGAGATCAGCCCCCGTTTCCAGTTCGGAAAACATGAATTCATTTCGGATTTCAACTACGAGGAAATCGTGACCACCGGCAGCTTCGTCCATCAGCATTACAATTACGAAACCTCTCAGGTCAACCTGCAGGTCACTGATGAAGAAGATACGGCGCCGGCTTTCTCCGATGTAGAACGTTACGAGCATACCCTCAACTATGTGGACCGGAGTGAAGGTAGCGCGATGGCCAGGCTGCGCAGGGAAGAGGCCGTCAGTTCCGCGAAAGTAGGCCGAGGCACCACTTCCAGCCGGTCATTCGATGCGGGATTCAGCTTCACCATGACGGATCATTTTCGCGATTCACTCAACGTGAGCTGGGTATTGACCAGTTGTATGATCACCGCGGAGCAGGGGCAGTACAAATGTCAGTTCACGGCCCTTCCTTCCGATGTGGTTTTTCGCCCGCCTCGCCGCGCCGAACGCCCCAGGGTCACCGGTCTCCAGACAGCTACCGTCACCGGGCCCAGTCAGTCCAAGGTCTACCTGGACGAGATGGGCCGCTGCAAGCTTCAATTCCACTGGGATAGGGAAGGCGAAAACAACGACCGTTCGTCCATGTGGGTGCGTGTGTCCAATAACTACGCGGGTAAGGATTACGGCATCCAGTGGATTCCACGGGTGGGTCACGAGGTGTTGGTTACTTTCATCGACGGAGACCCCGACCTGCCGGTGGTTACAGGCCGTGTCTACAACGATTTCAATACGGCCCCCCTTGGTCCGGTCAACAAATGGCAGAACATCATCAAGTCCATTAAAGACAACCACATTATGTTCGACGACAAAGACGGTAACGAACTGGTCGATGTCCGGGCGGAAAAGAATATGAACACCCTGGTCATCCAGGACGATACACAAAGGATCGGGAATAACCGCACCATCGATGTCGGCGTCAATCATACAGAAACCATCGGCAAGGATATGAGCATCCGGATCGGCAAGAACCTGAACGAGCAGGTCGGCGCCAACTATACCGAATCGGTGGGCGCCAACATGAGCACGACCGTCGGCGCCAATGAAGTGCGATCCGTGGCGCTTAATTCATCTTCATCGGTCGGCCAAAACTACACGATGGCGATCGGGCAGCAGGCCGGTGTTCAAGTGGGCAAGAATATCGGGGTTTCCGGCGGCAAGAAAGCGCTGGTCGATATTGCGGATGAGTTGACTTTCAGCGTGGGGAACGCAACGGTGGTCCTCAAAAAAAACGGCGATATCCAAATCAAGGGCAAAAAGATCAACGTCAAGGCCTCGGGCACGATTACGATGAAGGGGTCCAAGATCGAGATGAATTGACCGTGGAAACGCAAGCGTAGAGGTCTGCCGTCTTGAGCCCGCTACGAATCATTTTTCTTTTCAAAACAGCTTGGAGGTTTGTTTTGGTCAACATAGATTCATTAGAAAAGGAAACCCGCCATGTACCGGGCGACTCACACGCCGGCCTTCTGGAGATGGTCGACTTGAAGGAAAAACCGGCCGAGCGGTTGGACGGAGTTGTGATCGGCAGATTGGCGGGGCTGGGCGATAGCGGCCGACCGCTGGTGGATTTCCCGTCAAATGCATCTGACGGCCCGTTGACGGCCATGTCCACGGTATGCCTGGACGAGACAATGATTGATCGCGAGATCGCCCTCATGTTTACCGAAGGTGACCCGCGAAAACCGATCGTAATCGGTCTCATCCAGCATCCCGGCGAAATATCGGCCGATGCGGCCGGTCACGATTCGGCATGTCCGGAACCTGATTATGTGGAAGCCGACGGCGAGCGGCTTGTTTTCACCGCTGAAAAGGAGATTGTCCTGCGTTGCGGCAAGGCCAGTATTACGCTCACTCGCGCGGGCAAGGTGCTCATTCGGGGCGCCTACCTGCTCAATCGTTCCTCGGGCGTGAACCGCATCAGGGGAGGTTCGGTACAAATCAACTGATTCGAAGGAATGCTTTGGAGTGCATCATGGAGCTTGAAAACGAAACGGGTTTGGAAGCGGGATATACGGTCGGGATGCAGCCGGACGGTCGTGAATTGTTGGTGGTCGTTGTCAAGGGCACCTATACGATTCCCGGTGACGGTGGAAGGCCGCAACTTGCCGATGAACAAGTTCCGCTCATGGAAGGGGATGTGTTCGCCGGGGAGCCCGGGTATTCTTCTGCCCTCTACGAGAGTGATTATGCCCCCCACAAACCCCGTTGCGATGTTCTTCTCAACGGAACGGCATATGCCCCCCAAGCCGACCCCGTGACACGTTTGACGGTTTCCCTCCAAGTCGGTTCCCTTTCGAAGTCCTTTGACGTTGTGGGCAATCGCACCTGGCGGCAAAACCAGGACATGACGCCGGAACCTTTTACGGCCATACCGATTTCCTATGACAATGCGTTCGGCGGGGTGGATCGGTCAGATGAAGATCCGGAGAAACACGGCGCATTCATGGCAAACCCGGTTGGTGTCGGGTTTCACACCACGCAAAAGGCGGAACTGATTGTGGGCAAGCCCCTGCCGAACACGGAGGAATCAGGCAACCATATCCAAGACCCCCACGGCAGTTACCGGCCCATGGCGTTTGGACCGGTCGGCCGTTCCTGGCCGCCCCGTTCCCAGTACGCCGGAACCTATGATGATGACTGGCTCGAAAATGTCTTCCCCTTTCTCCCTGCCGACTTCGACACGGCTTATTACCAATCCGCGCCGACGGATCAGCAGGTCGACTATCTTCAAGGCGGCGAAAACGTTGTTTTGAGAAACCTGACGCCGCAAGGGCGCCTGTCCTTTCAGATACCCAAGGTGATTGTGCCCGTGGCCTTTTCTTTAAAGAACGGAGAAATGCACCATGCCCAAGGTGCGGCCGATACGCTGGTTTTAGAGCCGGATCGACATCGTTTCATGATTACGTGGCGAGCAAACCTGCCCTTGAAAAAGAACATATTCGAAGTGGAGCAGGTGCTGGTCGGAAAGCTGTCATCAGCCAGGTTGCGCGCCATGAAGTTGGGCAAGGCATACCACAGGTCGTTAGCGGATCTTATCCGCGAAAAGCGTCATGAAGAGGAGATATAACCCGTGAGCAACCGTGCCTTAGCAATCTTGAGTTCCGGGATGGTCAGCAGTGTGGGTCTTACCGCGCCCGCTTCGTGCGCCGCCATACGCTGTGGTATCGACAACATTCAAGAAACAGATTTCAAGGATGAGGCCGGCGAATGGATCATGGGCAGCGAGGTCCCACTGGAAAAACCCTGGCGCGGCATCAAAAAGCTGTCGAAAATGCTCTCTTCGGCAGTACTGGAGTGCCTTGCAGATCAACCCGCGCCGCCTTTGGACCAGATTCCCGTCATCTTTTGCCTTGCAGAAAAAGACCGCCCGGGCCGGTTTACCGATTTGGAAAACCGAATCATACAAGAAACCCAGGAAGAACTGAGGGTTCGCTTTCACCCGGACTCCAGCGTGTCGGCCTTCGGCAGAACGAGCATGGGCATGGCTTTTCAACAGGCAGCCGAGCTTATCCACGCAAAAGGCATCGCCAGGGTGATCATCGCCGGCGTGGACAGCCTGTTGGTGGGCGCTACCCTACGTGAATATGAAAAGCTGGATCGGCTGTTGACATCGCAGCATTCCAACGGCTTCATTCCTGGAGAATCGGCAGCTGCTGTTGTCGTTGGTCCCGTGCCGAGGGATGATGAGCCCGGACTGTTATGCCTGGGCGCCGGCATGGGTATGGAGGAGGCCGGCGAACAGTCCGGGCGGCCCCTGCGCGCGGATGGATTGGTCCAGGCGATCAAAACCGCATTGGCAGAAGCCGATTGCACGCTGAATGCGATCGATTTCCGGATTGCGGATCTTTCGGGCGGGCAGTACAGCTTTAAAGAGGCTGGTCTTGCCATGACCCGTCTCTTGAAAGAGCGCAGAGAGCATTTTGACATTTGGCATCCGGCCGATTGCATCGGCGAAGTGGGCGCGGCGATCGGGGTCGCCATTGTGGTGTTGTTGCTGGAGGCTTGCAGCAAGGGCTACGCCCCAGGCAAAAAAATGTTATGTCACCTGGCCAATGAGGACGAGCATCGTGCGGCCCTGGTGCTTTCCTACCAATCAGGAGGCAGCTACCATGGCTAACGATGTCTTTGCCAATGGGCGGGAAGTATCGTGCAAGGCGGCAGACGGAAAATCCATCGCGGCCTTTCCCGACGTTTGTTTTACCCCGCCGGAGTGCCCGGCGACGCCGCCCGGCGTGCCGATTCCCTACCCCAATACCGCCTTCGCCAGGGACACCACCAACGGCAGCAAGACGGTTAAAATCTCCGGCAAGGAAGTCATGCTCAAGAATGTGTCCTACTTCAAGACAAGCACCGGCGACGAACCCGGCTGTGCCGCCAAAAAGGGCGTGCTGACCTCGGTGAATAAAGGCAAGGCTTATTTCAACTCCTGGTCCATGGACGTGAAGTTCGAACGGAAAAACGTCGTTCGGCATTTAGATCTCACGACCCACAACCACGCCTCCCAGCCGGGTAATACGCCCCCCTGGGTCTATGCTGACACGGCAAGCTTGAGGAAGGTCTGCAGAGAAGAATTGAAGGAAGCCAAAAAGAGGTGCCAACCAACGGATAAGGAAAAGAAAAAATTCAAGAAGGATCAGGAGCGGGCAAACAAAAGGCGCAAAAAGAAGCGCAAGCCGGAAAAGAAAGTGCGCGAAATGGGTTGGAAGGATGCGCACTGCAAGGGGCTGTTAAGAATCAAGCCACACACCGGTCTGGAAAATGTCAAAACCGCCGTCGAAAAAAATATCGAAGAAATTGAAGATAAAATTGAAAACTTCAATGAAATTCTCCTCGAAAAGGGGATCGAGTTAGCCTGGGACAAGGCGGAAAAAACGGCGACCAAAGCCGGCGTCAAATATGTGGGCTCTGCCGCCGGCGGTCCACTCGCACCTATTCTGGGAACGCTTTCCACGCTTCACACGGCTATCGACGGACTGAACTCAGCCGTGACGGTCTCCGCGGATACTTATATCAACTATCAGAAAATACAAGATAAAATAGGCTCACTGGATAAGATCATGACGCAAGTCCAACAACAACTCAAAGATGTGAAGAAGGGCGTGAAGCTCTTGGAAAAAGAGAAGAATGAAACGATCACCGCCGCGCAACAAAGGAAACTCGATAAGTTGAGAACAAAATTCGCAAAAAGCGGACAAGATATGGCCAAGGCTCAAGCAGCTCAAGCAAAGACAAACCGCTGTATACAGGCACTGAAGTGCATCCTGATTCCTTACAGTCAAACCGATCAAAGACCGGCTATAGAGACGAAAAAGGGAACGAGACCAAGGAGAGGAGGATGCTGCCCGGGACAAACAGGGCATCACCTGCCGCCAAAGGCTTATTTTCATGATTGCAAAGAAAAGGGAAAATATAATAAAGACAAAGCGCTTGTTGTCTGCGCTGAGGGGGTAGACCAGCATAGCGGTTCCCATATGCGGCTGCATGATGAGCAAGATGCGGCAGCCGCAAAACTCATGAAAGGTAAAGATTTGAGCTTTAACGATGCCATTACCGCCTCGGTAACAGCTCACACTAAGGTTTACCAACATTGTAGTTCCAAATGTATTCGCAAGCAGATATATGAATCCCTAAAACACTGTAAGGACAGTAAAATAAACCCCATCAACAAAAACAACAAGTCATTGATAACAAAACAGGCCGACGCCGGCTTTGTGACGGCATAGAGGTAGTGATGCAAGCTGGAATATTCGCCGAATGGGAAAAAATGTTAGGTCACCCGGCCGATGAAGACGGGCATCGTGCGGCCATGGTGCTTTCATACCAATCAGGAGGCAGCTGTCATGGCTAACGATGTCTTTGCCAACGGGCGGGAAATATCTTGCAAGGCTGCAGACGGCAAGTCCGTTGCCGCCTTTCCCGACGTTTGTTTTACCCCGCCGGAGTGTCCGGCAACACCGCCCGGCGTGCCGATTCCCTACCCCAACACTGCCTTCGCAAAGGACACCACCAACGGCAGCAAGACGGTAAAAATCTCCGGCAAGGAAGTCATGCTCAAGAATGTGTCCTACTTCAAGACGAGCACCGGCGACGAACCCGGCTGCGCCGCCAAGAAGGGTGTGCTGACCTCGGTGAATAAAGGCAAGGCCTATTTCACATCCTGGTCCATGGATGTGAAATTCGAGGGAAAAAACGTCGTTCGGCATTTAGATCTCACGACCCACAACCACGCCTCCCAGCCGGGTAATACGCCCCCATGGGTCTATGCTGACACGGCCAGCTTGAGGAAGGCCTGCCAGGAAGAATTGAATGAAGCCAAAAGGAAATGCCAACCGACGGCTGAGGAAAAGAATGATTTCAAGAGGGATCAGGAGCGAGCAAACAAAAGGCGAAAAAAGAAGCGTAAGCGGAAAAAGAAAGTGCGCAAAATGGGCTGGAAGGATGCGCACTGCAAGGGGCTGTTAAGAATCAAGCCATATACCGATATAGAAAGGGTCAAAGCCGCCGTCGAAAAAACTATCGAAGACATTGAGGATAAAATTGAAAACTTCAAAGACATTCTCATCGAAAAGGGGATCGATATGGCCTGGGAAAAGGCGGAAAAAACTGGAGCTAAGGCCTTGGTAAAATATACGGGCTCTGCCGCCGGAGGCCCAATCGCCCCCTTTCTGGGAGCGCTTTCCACGATTCACACGGTTGTCGACGGACTCAACTCTACCGTTACCGGCGCCGCGGATGTTTATATCAACTATCAGGAAATAAAAGATAAAATAGGCTCACTGGATAAGATCATGAAGCAAGTCCAACAACAACTCAAAGATGTGAAGAAAGGTGCGAAGCTCTTGGAAAAAGAGAAGAATAAAACGATAACCGCCGCGGAACAAAAGAAACTCGACAGGTTGAAAGCAAAGATCGCAAAAAGCGGACGGGATATGGCCAACGCTCAAGCAGCTCAAGCAAAGACAGACCCCTGTATAAAGGCACTGAAGTGCATCCTGATTCCTTACAATCAAAAATCGGGTATGGAGACGAAAAAGGGAACGAAACCAAGGAAAGGAGGATGCTGCCCGGGACAAACAGGTCATCACCTGCCGCCAAAGGCTTATTTTCATGATTGCAAAGAAAAGGGAAAATATAATAAAGACAAAGCGCTTGTTGTCTGCGCTGAGGGGGTAGATCAGCATAGCGGTTCACATATGCGGCTGCATGATGAGCAAGATAAGGCAGCCAAAATACTCATAAAAAATAACGATTTGAGCTTTAAAGATGCCATTAACGCCTCGGTAACAGCTCACAAAAATGTTTACCGGCATTGCAGTTCTAAATGCATTCGCAAGCAGATATATGAATCCCTAAAACAGTGTGAGAAAAGTAAAATCAATCCCATCAACAAAAACAACAAGTCATTGATAACAAAACAGGCCGACGCCGGCTTTGTGACGGCATAGAGGTAGTGATGCAAGACAGAATATTTGACGAATGGGTTCAAGGTAAGACTTGTGAATCCTGTGCCATATTCGAGGAAAACGTATTTTGTTTCGTCTCGGGCTGGTCCCTCATGGAGGATATCGAGAAATCGGACGTGGCCAATTTCTACCTGGTTCATCATTGGGACGAAACCGCCGAGGATGGTGCATCCAAGGACATCGGGGTGCGATTTAAAGTGGATAGCCGCCGCAGGTTGGCTGTTGACCCGACAGGACCGGAGATCGTTATGGCGGCGTCCGGCGGTAATGTGTTCGTCCACAACGACCGGGGCGGAACCAATGAAAAGATGCTTTCCGAAGACGACATCGTCATTTCAAGAAATGTCCGGTTTATCGGCAACCATTTCTACATCGTGGGCGGTATTCGCCGCCTCCTCAGACGTGACGGGCCCGAGCAGTGGCGCGACATGACACAAGACCTCCGCGACCCGTCTCTAGAGCCGATCGAGACTTTGGACCTGGGCTTCGATGATGTGGACGGATTTAACGAATCGGATATTTACGCGGTCGGCGGCAAAGGAGACGCCTGGCGTTTCGACGGTCAGAAGTGGTTCAACATCGATCTACCGGTCAACGACCAGATCAGTTGTGTCTGTTGCGCCTCTGATGGAACCGTCTACATCGGCGGTTTCGATCATTTGATTTTACGCGGCAGAGAAGACCAATGGGAAATCGTCTATCGTGACGATTCCAATTATATGTTTCACCAGATCGTGGAATTCGACGGCAGGATCTTCACGGTCGATGAATGGGGGAGTACCATCTATGAAATCACAGAAGACGGTGTGGCGGAAATAGATACAGGGGATTTTATTTTCCCGCCGACATCCTGTCTCTGTATGTCGGTAGGACACGGCATGCTGCTCGCCGCGGGACTGGAATCTGCTTCGGTCTTTGACGGCAAAACCTGGCGTTCCGTATTCGGGCCTGAAGCAGAGGATCTCTTGATCGTGCAACAAATGCTCGACCAGGCGAACACCGACCTGGGCCAAATTTTAGATGGACTTGAATAATGACCGGTTTGAACGTCTCTATTCGGAATGTCATCGACCAACACGCGGAAGAAGCCGCCTTCCACTGGCTCGTTCGCGCCAATGCAATCAAGGCCCCTCACTATACCCTGGCAGATCTCACGGCCCTTGACAACCACCTGGATGCACACCTGGACGGTTTGAAAATTGCGGGCCCTGCCGGTTGGGAAGCGTGTAAGGAAGCGCTGAACCATAACGAAGCAGGGGAAGTCTTCACGGCGGGAGTCCTGGCTTTTGATAGCGGCGACACAGCCCGTATCCAGACCGTGCTTGAAGCGGGGAGCGCTTCCCGGGAACTGTCACGCGGGCTTGTGTCCGCCCTGGGTTGGCTACCTTATCGACGCGTAAACGGAATCATCGAACAGCTTTACGCCGCCGCATCCCCTGACTTGCGCCGCATCGGCATTGCGGCATGCGCGCTTCACCGGCATGACCCCGGACAACCGCTCCGCGATGCTCTAAACGACGCCGATGTCATGCTCCGGGCGCGCGCACTGCGGACGGTTGGGGAACTTGGCCTAAAGGATCTGCTGCCCCTGGTGAGTACAAACCTGACTTCCCAAAATGCGGATTGCCAATTTTATGCGGCCTGGTCGGCCGTCTTTTTGGGAGACACCTCCGCTATTTCGATCTTACGCACCGTGACCGAAGCGAATGGACCCTATGCCGAGAAGGCGTGTTCCATGAGCCTACGCCGGATGTCTGTGGGCGAAGCCCATTCCTGGCTGCATGCGCTCACCCAAAAGGCAGGCTGCCTGAGGCTCGCGGTAATCGGAGCGGGCGTGATCGGCGATCCGGTCTCCATCCCCTGGCTGATATCGATGATGGAGAACCCCGAGACGGCCCGCATTGCGGGAGCCTCCCTGAGTATGATCACCGGGGTCGAAATCGCCTTGGAAGACCTTGACGGGGAATGGCCGGAAGGCTTCAAAGCCGGGCCGACAGAAGACCCTCTCGATGAAGACGTCGCAATGGATGAAAGCGAGAATCTCCCCTGGCCCGATCATAAGCTCATGCGGGGATGGTGGCAAACCCATCATTCGAAGTTCGAAAAAGGGAGGCGTTACCTGCTTGGAAAGCCTATCGACCCTCCCTGGTTACAGCAAGTCCTTGGGAACGGGTTCCAGCGTCAACGAGAGGCAGCAGCGCTTGAATCGGCCCTGAGGCAGCCAGGCCCTCTTTTCGATGTGGGCGCTCCCGGCTTCCGCCAACAACGGATGCTCAAGACTTCCCCTATCGGCGCCGCGACAAGCCGGAAACCATGAAAAACCAAACTATGGGGTCTTCCCGGGCGCGCCGGCGTCCCGCCGGCTGCAAGCCGTTCATTTCGCCATGGCGAAATTAGGCGGCTGTTTCTTCCGTATCCAGCATAGCATAACGAAAAGTCATTACAATTCGCGCTCGTTCCTTCGTCACATCGCTTGCAGCCGGCGGGACGCCGGCGCGCCCGGGAAGACCCCATAGTTCGGTTTATCATGGTTTCCGACGTGTTCTGCAGCTTTCCACGGACAACAGCTGCCACTTGCCCCTTGCAACTTGCCGTCGGCCAGGGGAGAATAGGCCCACTTAAAGCGACGGGCGGGTTGTTTATCCCATGGATGTCTTTGAATTACGCGAGCGGATCACCAGCGAGTACAGCGGTTATATCACCAGTTTCTTCACCATCCGAGACGAGCGGATCAGAAAACACGTGGATGTGGAATTCGGCAAGGGCAAGCTGTGGCCGCCGCCTTTAGCGCAACTCAATCCGTCCTTCGAACCGGGTTTGCATCTGGACGACCTGATTGCCGAGGGCGTGTTGCACCCGGAGTGCCGTCATATCTTCCGCGCCAAATCGTCAGACGGCCGCGTGGGCGATTTGTTCCGTTTTCACAAGCATCAGGAGGAAGCCGTCCGTCTGGCCGGGCAGGGCGTCAACTATGTCTTGACCACGGGCACGGGTTCCGGCAAAAGTCTCAGTTATATCGCGCCCATCGTGGATCACGTGTTGCGGCAAGGCAGCGGCAAGGGCATTCGCGCCCTGATCGTATACCCCATGAACGCCCTGGCCAACAGCCAGGAAGGGGAACTGGAAAAGTTCCTGAAGTTCGGCTACAACACGCCGCCGGTCACTTATGCGCTGTACACGGGCCAGGATAAGGAAGAAAGGAAGCAGAAGATCATCGCCCGCCCGCCGGATATTCTGCTGACCAACTATGTCATGTTGGAATACATCCTGACGCGCCCCAAAGAGCGCCCCCTGGTTGCCACCATGAGCAACCTGCGCTTCCTGGTTTTGGACGAGCTGCACACCTACCGGGGCCGCCAGGGCGCGGATGTGGCCATGTTGATGCGTCGGCTGCGTCAGGCATCGGGCGCCCGCGACCTTTTGATGGTGGGCACCTCGGCGACCCTGGCCGGTGAGGGCAGTTGGCGCAGGCAACAGCGGGAGGTAGCCCGGACGGCCGAGCTGTTGTTCGGCGACCGGGTCGAGCCGGAACATGTGATCGGTGAGACCTTGCGGGCTAGAACGCCGCGCGCGGATATCGCGCACCCGAGCTTCGCCGCTTCGCTTCGGGCAGCCCGTGGGCTGCCGTTCCCGGATGATGAGGACGCGTTTCGCGAGCATCCGTTGGCCTGTTGGATCGAGAAAAGCCTGGGCCTGGAATGGGATGAAGAAAGCAGGCGTTATCGGCGCGGGACCCCCGTTCCCATCAGCGGCAGCGGCGGCCTGGCTGAGAAGCTGACGCATGAGGTAGATATGGAGGAAGCGGAGGCCGCCCGTTGGATTCAGGCGGCCTTGATGCACCCGGTATCGCCGGGCGGCAAGCCGTTTTTCGCGTTCCGGCTGCACCAGTTCCTGGCCAAGGGCGAGACGGTGTATGCCTCACTGGAGGCGCCGAGCACGCGGTTCTTGACCCTGAACGCCCAGCAGTACGTGCCGGGCGCCGGTAAACAGCGCGAGTTGTTCCCGCTGGCCTTTTGCCGTGAATGCGGCCAGGAATATTATACGGTTCACCGTATCTCGCAAAACGGGCGGACAACCGGTTTCCTTCCGCGTGACATTGGTGATCGTAGCGAAGGAGAGGGGGCCGATCTTGTCAAGGAACCCGGTTTTCTCATGACAGGGGAGGGCATTTGGCCGGAGGAAATGGAAAACCAACTGAAACTTTGGCCGGATGCCTGGGTGGAAGAAAAGAAGGGCCGCCTGGCGGCCCGGCGCACCTACCGACCGTATCTACCGGTGTCCGCAAACATCGATCCCAAGGGCATCCCCCATGATCGAGGCATCACGGTGTGGTGGATCAAACGGCCGTTCCGTTTCTGCCTGCGCTGCCACGTGGCCTTCAACGCTCGCGGCAGCGACTTCGCGCGGTTGTCCACCCTGGGCACGGAGGGCCGCAGCACCGCGACCACCATCACCACCAAAACGGCCCTGCGCTACCTGCGGGATAAAAAAACGACGGGCGCGTCGATCGAGGACCTGGCCGCCGAGGCCCGCAAACTGCTGAGCTTTACGGATAATCGCCAGGACGCGTCGTTACAGGCGGGCCACTTCAATGATTTCATTCAGGTGGTCCTGATTCGCTGCGGTCTTTACCGCGCCCTGGCGCCGGCATCCGAGGGCTTGCGTTACCGCGACTTGAATCAGGCGGTTTTCCATGCGCTGGACCTGCCTTATGAAGCCTATGCAAGGGATGCGGACCGTAAATACGGCCGCGAGGATGTGCAGGCTCGCTTCCGCGAGGTTTTGGGATACCTTCTGTTTCGCGATTTGGAAGGGGGTTGGCGCATTAACCAGCCCAACCTGGAACAATGCGGCCTGCTGAGGTTCGAGTACAAGGAGTTGGACACCCTGTGCCGGGAGGAGAGCGACTGGGCGAATGCCCATCCCATCCTGGCCGGAGCGCGGCCCGAGGAACGCGAACGGGTCTGCCGCACCCTGTTGGACTTTTTGCGTCGGCAGTTGGCCCTCGATGCCCAGCCCTTGGACCCCATGTACCAGGAAAGCATCCCCAAGGACAGCCGGGACCTGACCTCGGCCTGGTCCATTTCGAATATGGAGTCCATGACCCGCGCCAAAACGGCCTTTCCGACATCGCAACAAGTACACGAGACGCGGCGCGGACGCCGACGTAAGCAGGACAATCACCTGTATCTGCCGGCGCGCGGCGGTTTCGGGCGCTATTTACGCCGGCCCGATACCTTCAAGAACGCCGGGGCTCCGCCTCTGGCCGAAACCCAACAGATGATTGCCGAAATCTGTGACCGTTTGACATTGGCGGGCATTCTGCGCGTGATCGAGTCAGGCGTCGACGGCTTGCCCGACGGCTACCGGATCAACGCCAATTGCCTGATCTGGCGTCCGGGCGACGGTAAGCGGCGCGCCGAAGACCCCATACGCATCCCGGCGGCGCCGAAGATCTTGCGAACCAATGACTATTTCCTGGACCTGTACCGAAGCGATACCCGCGACCTGGCCGCCTTGCACGCGGCCGAACACACGGCCCAGGTGCCTTCCGACATCCGCAGGGAACGCGAGGACGCCTTTCGGAAGGCTTTGCTGCCGCTGCTGTTCTGTTCGCCCACCATGGAGTTGGGCGTCGACATTAAAGACCTGAACGTGGTGAACATGCGCAACGTGCCGCCCACGCCGGCCAACTACGCTCAGCGCAGCGGCCGGGCGGGCAGGGGCGGACAGGCGGCGTTCGTGTTCACCTATTGCACCAGCGGCAGCCCCCACGACAGTTACTTCTTCCGCAGACCGGAAAAAATGGTCAGCGGCCAGGTGAAACCGCCGCGCCTGGACCTGTTGAACGAGGACCTGGTGCGTGCCCATGTGCATGCCGTCTGGCTGCATATCGCGGGTTTGGACCTGGGCTCGTCTCTTCAGGACTTGCTGGACCTGTCGGGTCAACCGCCCAACCCTCGGGTATTCCCCGAAATTATGGACAGGCTGCGGGATTCGATCTACCGCCGCGGGGCTTTCGATGCGGCCAAGGCAGCATTCGGAGAAGTCATCGATAAGCTGGCCGCGCAGCAGCGGCGCAGGCCCGACGACTGGTTGGACGATGTTCTGGCCCGCCTGCCTTATGCCTTCGAAGCGGCCTGCGACCGCTGGCGCGATCTTTACGTGGCCGCCTGGCATCAGGCTGAGCGTCAGGGCCGGATTGTCCGCGACTCCTCGCGGTCGGCCGAGGACCGGCAAAGAGCAAAGGGATTGCGCGAGGACGCCGAAATGCGGCTGAAACTGCTGTTGGATACCGGCGAGTATACCAACAGTGATTTCTACAGTTACCGCTACTTCGCCGGGGAGGGATTCCTGCCCGGATACAATTTCCCGCGTTTGCCCATCACCGCCTTCCTGAGGGGACATCGCAGAGGCGGCAGCGAGGAAGAGGATGCCCTTTCCCGCCCGCGTTTCCTGGCCATTTCAGAATTCGGCCCGCGCGCGATCATCTATCACGAGGGCGCCCGTTACATGATCAACCGGGTAGACATTCCCGTCGGCAACGACGGCGCCGATCCCACGGTTTCCGCGCAGCAGTGCGGGTCTTGCGGCTATATGCATCCGCCGAGGGATCGAAAGGGCTACGACAATTGCGAACACTGCAAAGCCGAAAACTTCATCCTATTCGACAACTTGTTCCGCATGCAAAACGTGGGCACCAGGAAACGCGACCGCATTACCTGCGACGAGGAAGAGCGCACCCGCACGGGTTATCGCCTGAAGGTGGGCGTGCGTTTCCCGGAACGGGACGGTCATCGGGATTCACGCAAGGCCCGCCTGATGGGCGCGAACGGCGAACCTCTGGCAGAGTTGGAGTACGGCGCCGCCGCAACCATTACCCGGCTAAGCCTTGGTTGGCGCAACGCCCGCCAAGATACACAACCGGGTTACGTGCTGGATCTGGAGCGCGGCTATTGGGCGCGCAACAGCGACACGGAGGAAGATTCCGAACCCGGCGATGTCATGTCCAACAAGACGCGGCGGGTCATTCCATTTGTGGAAGATACTCGCAACGCCCTGCTGTTGACCCCGGTCGGCGAACCGTCATTGGAAGCCATGGCCACGCTGCAAGCGGCCCTGAAACACGCCTTGCAGGCCCATTACCAGATCGAGGACCGGGAACTGGCCGCGGAGGCCCTGCCGGGCAGCGACCTGCGCAAGGTGCTGCTGTTCTATGAGTCCTCCGAAGGCGGCGCGGGGGTCCTGCGGCGTTTGCTGGACGACGAGTACGATCTCGCTCAAGCGGCGGCTGAAGCACTGCGCCTGGCTCACTACCGGGTAGAGGGTAAGGAGGTGACCGATCTTGGGCATGCGCCCGGCGCGTCGGAATCTTGTGAAGCGGCCTGTTACGATTGTTTGCTGTCCTATTACAACCAGACGGACCATCGCCGAATAGATCGCGGTTTATTGCCCGAGCTATTAACCCCCTGGCTGCGGGCGCGGGTTGAAGCCTCCCCGGTCACCCTTCCCAGGGAACAGCATTATCGACAGCTACACCATCAGTGCGAGTCGGACTTGGAAATCAACTGGTTGGACAAGGTTTACCAGGAAGGTTACCATTTACCCGACAAGGCGCAGGCCGTGGTGCAGGAGGCAGGCTGTCGACCCGATTTCCTCTACACCCGGCCCGATGTGCGGGTCGCTGTATTTATCGACGGTCCCCATCACGATTCGCCGCGTCAGCAGGAACGGGACCGGGAAACCGATGAGAGTCTGGACGATCACGGCTGGACAGCCGTTCGCTTTCACTACGATGCGAACTGGGACGAGATCCTGGAAACCTATTCCTCCACATTCGGGTCACCCCGCGAAAAAGCGGAGGCGCCGGATATGGAACCGGAGCCCGCCCGGGAAGACGACTTCGATCCTGAAGATTTCGATCAGGCCCGGCGACCCTTGATCACCCGCTTGAATCGAGTCGACGGCTTGCGGGTGGAGCCGGGACATGAGTATAGCGGGCCGAACGGGAATATCGGCTTGAGCCAGGCTGAATTGACGTTTCAAGGTAGACGCTTGACCCTGTTGGACAGCAGTGATCCCGATTGTAAGGCATTGGCGGATCACCTGCGCAAGGACGGAGCACGGATCATGATCCTGGACAGTGACGGAAGCGATCCTTATCCAGCCATTCTGGCCGCGCTGGGGGTCTGAAACCATGACCGAACTTCCCGTCTTTACCGCCGGCTTTACCGATGCGCTGAACCGATTGCCCGTGAAGGAGAGAGGCTCGGTCATGACCACGGTGTTCCGCTTTCAGGAAAACCCCAAACAATCCGGTCTGCGCCTGCATAAGATCAAGACGCGAAGCGGCGATGTGTGGTCGATCAGCGACAATATGGATCTGCGCATTCTGGTGGTCAAGGACAACGACAACTGGGTGTTCGTGCATGTGGACCATCACGATAAGGCGTATGAGTGGGCCGCCCGGCGTGAGATCGGCCGCAACCCGTACACCGGCAGCTTCCAGATTTTCGAGGTGGAAGAATCGGTGAAAACCGTCGAACGGGTCATCGAACGCTACGTGGTTCCCGATCAGCCGCCCTTGTTCGAGAAGGAGGAAGACGCCTACCTGCTGTCGTTGGGCGTGCCGAAGTTATGGCTGCCCACCTTGCGCCGTATCCGCGACGAGGACCATCTGCTGCAAGCCTGTGAGAGGTTGCCTCAAGATGTCGCCGAGCGTTTGTTGGATCTGGCCTCGGGTGAATTCGTCACGCCGCCCGCGCCCGTCGATCCCAAACGCCCGTTAACCGAAACGCCGCACAAGGAACTCTACCAACCGGCCGACAGCCGGGAAATGGAAGACCTGCTCCGTGAACCCATCGAAACCTGGATGGCGTTCCTGCATCCCGATCAAAGGCGCCTGATCGAACGCGATTTCAGCGGACCGGCCCGTGTGACCGGCGCGGCGGGTACGGGCAAGACGGTGGCGGCCATGCATCGCGCCCGTCGGGCGGCGCGTCAGGGCAAGAAGGTGCTCTTGACCACCTTCACCAGAGCTTTGACCCATAACCTACAGCGAGCCATGAATCGGCTGTGCGGCCCGGAAGAAAAAGAATCGATTACCGTTTCCAACGTCCACAAACAAGTGCGCGCGCTGGTGACTTCCTTCGACGCCGGTATCCAGCCTGCCGGTTTGAAGGAAGTTGCGGAGTTATTGAGAGCCTTGGGGCTGCGTTTTGCCTCCGGTTACGACCCCAAATTCATCCAGGCAGAGTGGGACCACGTGGTGCGCGCCCAGGGCATCTCCTCCTGGGACGGTTATCGCCGCGCTCGCCGCACGGGGCGTGGTCGCGCCTTGGGCGTCAAAGACCGCAAGCAGTTATGGCGCGTCTTCGGCGGTGTGTTGGACCGTTTGAAAGAACGGAACCGGCTTGACTGGACCGGGATGTGCCTTCTGGCGAGGGACCTGTTGCGCGACGGTCGTGTCTCCTCCCCCTTCGATGCGGTTATCATCGACGAGGTTCAGGACCTGAAGTCGGCGGAGCTGCAATTTTTAGCGGCGCTGTGCAAGGAGCCCGGCGGTTTGATGCTTTGCGGCGATGCGGGGCAACGCATTTACCCGGGCGGGTTTTCCCTGAGCGCCCTGGGCATCGAGACGCGCGGACGCGCCGCCGTCCTGCGCATCAATTACCGAACCACGGCGCACATCCGCGCCCACGCGGACCGTGTCCTGACAGGTTTGGATGTGGATGATATGGAAGGCGGGTTGGAACGACACGCGGCAGCCTTCAGCCTGCGTCTCGGCGAGCGTCCCAAGCTGTTGGGTTTTTCCAGGTACAACGAAGAAATCACGGGCGCAACGGCACAGATCAGCGATTGGTTGGCGGCCGGTTTGGAACCCAATGCCGTCGGTATCTTCGCCAGGACCAATGAAGAATGTCTCGCCCTTGCGGCAAGTTTAAACCGGGCCGGTATTCAAACCGCGCACCTGTCCAAAGACACGGCCTATGCGGCGGACAAGGTAGGCATCGGCGCGATGCACGCGGCCAAGGGTTTGGAATTCAAAGCGGTGCTTGTCTCCGGCATATCGCGCAAAAACTTTCCCTTACAATGGGTGTATCACATTCAGGACCCCTTGGATCGGCAGCACGCCTTGGATCAGGAACGGCGGCTGTTATATGTGGCCATGACCCGCGCGCGTGATTTGTTGACGGTGACCTGGTCGGAGGAGCCGAGCGTATTCCTGGAACCGGTTCTCGGCATTGACAAGAGATGAACCATAACGACCGATGATCCGTAGCGCGGCATTTCCGTTTATTTTTTGTCAGAAATCGGCAGGAATTGTCGATTTACCGGTTTCCAGGGTTGCGGGACTGATAAAAATTTGGTAGATTGCCTGTTTTTATCCGGCAGAATGCCGGATGGCCGAGCGTATGACGCCGGTTTACTTCAAAAAAGTCAGGTGAAAGCTATGCCGACGAAATCTACTCCCAAGCGCAAGCGCGTTACCTTTACATTTGATGCCGAAGCCGGTCGTGAAATTCTGGTTGCCGGTTCCTTCAACGATTGGGCAACCAATTCCTCGGACAAGAAGGCCAAGGTCAAGGTTCTCAAAGAAGATAAAAAGAACAACGGACACTACTCCCTGAACATGTTCCTCACCCCCGGCGAATACGAGTACAAGTTTTTCGACGGCAGGGAGTGGTACACCGATCCCAATGCTGAAGTCAACAAGCAGAACAATTTCGGTACCTTCAACAGCATCATCAACGTTGCCTGAGATTGCTGCATTTAATCGAGCATGAAAAGCTTTCGGAAGCAATTGCTTTCGAAAGCTTTTTTTATGCGGTATAGAAACGAACTGTCAACTTAGATACCCGGTTCCGGCAAAAATAGTGTTGAACGGCCGATCGAGCAGCGGGGGTCGATGGTTTTACCCCAACAAACCCTATGGGAAACCCGCCTCTTTATTGTAGAATGACCTTGCTTTTCATCGACCCCAACCAAAAATGAAGCACAGAGAGGTAGGTCTACCATGGCTTCCGAAAACTATATGATACGAGACGCATCCCTGACGCCTCACGACGGCCTGGACATGGATACCATCACCGGTACCTGGGTCAACATCAAGGAAGATTCCGTTTTGGTCGAGCGCATCGACATCGCCGCTGCCGAGGGCGATAACCTGCGCGTTCAAATCCGCGGCACCGGCGAGAACGGCCCCGTGGATTGGGGCGCCGTCACCGCGCCCGTTTACAGCAACGGCGCCGACAATCAGCCCGCCGGGTTCCACGCCTCCTGGCAATTACCCGCGGCCGACATCACCGTGGCTACAGCTCACAACCGCGGCGTGCTTGTCTTTCATACCTACACCCGCTTCAAGGACGACAGCGGACGCCCTCATTACTTCAGCAAAGAGTTCTTCCGCAAAGAGGGAGGTGCCCGATGAGCGCTTTTTCCTATTCCAGGCCCATGGACCGGGTAGTTCACGAAACCCATCCCGGCAAGGTCGACTTCTCTTCCTGGACAGGCTCTTGGATGAATACCTGGGCCCAAAGCGAGGGCATTCTGCGCTTTACCCTCAGGCAAACCGCCGACGGCGCCATGATGTTCAAGGCATCCACCAACGACCCCGCCAACGAATGGCCCGAGGTGGAAATCCATCCGTTTGCCGCCGCAACAGCCGAAAGCGCCGGCATTGCCTTCAAAGCCAATGTAGATTTCGGCTTTATGGACGTGGATCTGAGCGCCTATACCGTCAACGGATTGATTGTGATCGCGGTCTACAACCGTTTCAAGGACGGCTCCAATCGCAACGACTACATGATTCGCGAATTCTATTTCCGCGAAAGTCATTAAGCCGAACCGGGGGCCGCTCCGGCCCCAATCGCCGAGCCCCATATGGAACACATCGCGCCCCATCTGCGCCACGGTCCCTTTTCCACCGGTCCCCTCCTGCGCAACATGACGCCTTTCATCAACGAGCATATCCGCCAGGAACCGGTATACCGACTGGATCAGGCGCGCGTGGTCTTCGCCAATCACGCACTGCTGCAACACGACTTCCCGCAACTCGCCGATGAGGCCCTGGAAGCATTGAATCCGGCCCTAACGGATATGGAGCCGGAGCGGAAACGCGCCGCGATCGAGCAGATGATCGAGGATTGGTTGTGGGCGCATACCGCCTTCATCTCCTGTGAGCAGGCGCTCCGCGGCCAGGTCAATACGCCCATCCCCGTTCGCGAGGAAACCGTGCGCGGCCACCGTCCCTACTTCTACGGTCGCGCCCTCATCTATTCGGTCAGCCACAACATGCAGTTCCTCGAAGAACCGGTTGCCGGTCCCCCCAGGCAGCAGGGCTTGTTAGATGTCAAGGGCGTGGGTGTTCGCCCCGGAAACGTGCCCACCTGGGACACCCACTCCGACGGGCTCATGCGCCTGGCCGAGGCGTTTCGCGAGGTCATCTTTCAGGAACTCATCGACAAGATCCTTTGTCACCACGGCATCAATTGCCGCACCGTGCCCTGTTACGGCGTCATCGACCCCGGCTTCGACATGATCCTGAAGAACCATTTCCACCTGCCGGCCGGACTGCTGATCCGCCGCGCCCATCGGCGCCCCATCTACAAGTGGGCGGTCAAGGACCCCGACTCGCCGGAGGTGCCGATAGAAAAAGAGGTGGAGCTGACGCTACGCCGTTACGGCATCACCTCCACGGGTTGGGACACCATCCTGTCCTTCGATCAGGAGGACGGCAACCTGGTGGTCAAATACGGTGAAAATACCCTGGCCTATTCCCCCCAATCGCAAGACTGGATCATTGAGCTGACCGGCTTCCAGGGCGAGCGCCTGGAACTGGAAGGCATCAACCTGCAATTCACCCGCGAGGTCAACGAGGGCGCCCCGCAAATCATCGACTTCGGCGGCTTCTGGCATCGGGAGACCTTCGAGAACCCACTGGTCAGCCTGGTGGCCTGCCGCCCGGTGCGTCTGGGCGAGATCATCAAACCGGGTGAACCCAAATTCGTAACGCCTGACCCGGAGGTACGCCCGCCGTTGGATGTCTGGGGAAAAACGGGCGAGGTTTTCGGTTTCGACCAAAGTGCGGCCTGGCAAGGTTTTCATAATGACAACCAGGAACTGCTTTGCCTCAACCTGGCCAGAAGGTTCCGCGACCGCGAACTAACCGGCCGCCAGGTCAGAGAATACCTGGACCGCTATATTCAAACCGCCGTCGACCGCTTCTCATCCGCACCGATATAAGCGCTAACTTGATTACTTGCCTCTGCTCTCCACGTACTTCCGGTATTGTTCCGGGGCCTGGCCGCGCCAGCGCAGGAGGTGATCGGCCAGGGCGACCAGAACAGCGCACTCGCCGACCGGTACGAAACGGGGCAAGAGGCAGGGATCGTGACGGCCTTTGGTGCGAATGGTTGTGTTCTCGCCTGCTTTATTGACCGTTTCCTGTTCCTTCGATAACGAACTGGTGGGTTTGATGCTTGCGCGCACCACGATCGGGCTGCCGCTGGAGATGCCGCCCAGCATGCCGCCGTGCCGGTTCGATTTGGCGACAACCTCGCCGTCGATCATTTCGAAGAGATCGTTGTTCTCGGAACCGCGCCAACCTGCAACCTCGAAACCCGCGCCGTATTCGAAACCGGTCACCGCCGGGATGGACATGATGCCGTGTGCGATATCGGCCTTCAGTTTATCGAAGACGGGCTCGCCCAGACCGGGCGGCACACCGGTGGCGCAGATCTCGGCGACACCGCCGATGCTGTCCTGGTCCTTGCGCATGGCGTGGATCAGTTCGATCATCTTCTCGGCCGCTCCCTGGTCCGGGCAGCGGACGATATTGCTTTCCACCTGATCCATGGTTACGGACGCGGGATCGGGGATATCGGCGTGGATATGGCCGATGCGGGTCACGTAACCCACGACCTCGATACCGTAACCGCGCAGCATTTTGCGGGCAATGGCGCCGGCGGCAACGCGGGACAGGGTTTCACGAGCCGACGAGCGTCCGCCGCCCCGGTAGTCCCGGAAGCCGTATTTGGCGTCGTAGGTGTAATCGGCGTGACCGGGCCTGTATTTTTCCATGATCTCGGTGTAGTCGCGTGAGCGCTGATCCGTGTTTTCCACCACAATGGCAATCGAGGTGCCGGTCGTGCGTCCTTCGAATACGCCGGACATGATCCTGGGCATATCCGGTTCCTTGCGCTGCGTCACAACCTTCGACTGGCCGGGGCGACGCCGTTCCATGTCGGGGATCAGGTCCTCTTCCGACAACTCGATACCCGGAGGGCATCCGTCGATGATCACCACGTTGCCTCGACCATGACTCTCACCTGCCGTGGTTACCCGAAATGCCTGCCCAATTGAATTCCCCGCCATGCTGCCTCCCTTCTACGGTACACCGGTACTTACAAAACAACCATACTATCGGTATTGGCCGCTTTTCCATAAGCGATACCCTACCCTTCGGCCTATTTTGTAAGGGTTCCGAGAAACCTGCTGAAACGCGACAAACCCTCGGCCAGGTGTTCTTGTTCCCCGCCGAAACCCAAACGGACGAACCCGTCCATATCGTAATCATCGCCCGCTACCAACAGGATGGACTGTTCCTCACGCAGGCGGCCAACCAGTTCCGTGGAGTTCATATCGAAGGCGTAGCGTAAAAAGGCCATGCCGCCCGCGACCGGCGGGACCAGGGTAAAAACCCCGGGATGTCGACTCATCCAGTCGGTCACTGACTTCAAGTTGGCAGCCAGGTGGGTTCGGGTGCGTTGCAGAATGGCGGCGCGCCGTTCCTCCTGCAAAGCCAGGAGGGCAATGTGATTGGATAAATAGGCCGTGGAAATGGTGGTGTAGTCACGAAGGCTCCAGGCTTTGGCCGCAATATCCGCCGGGCCGACCAGCCAGCCGATACGCAAGCCCGGCAACGCGTAGGCTTTCGACAGACCGGCCGTAACGATGACCTTGTCGTAACGACCGTAGAAAGTCGGGGTTTCCACGCCGTCGTACTCCGAACCCCGGTAGACCTCGTCGGCCAGAATCCAGGCGCCGTAACGGGCGGCTTGTTCGACCACGGCATCCATGGCCTCGGCGGACATGGCCGCACCGGTCGGGTTGTTGGGATTGCAAACGCAGATGATCCGGGTTTTGGGTCCGACGACCGCTTGGAGGGAAGCTGCATCGGTTTGCCAGCTCGTCGATTCGGTCAGCCAAAAAGGTTTGACTACCGCGCCCAATGACCTGGCCAGACCTCTGATCTGATAGTAGTTGGGCTGCATGTAACAAATCTCGTCACCCGGTTCCAACAAGGTCCAAATTGCGGCAAAGTTGGCCTCGATAGTGCCGGTGGTGATCAGCACGCCGTCTTCCCGGGCGCCCGGGTACAAAGCGCCGACCGCTTCGCGCAACGGGTCCAGGCCGTTGGTTTGACCGTACCCCTGCTTCATGTCCAGAAGGGGCGCTATTTCCCGTGACGTCAGTAACTGATTCAGACTGTAGGGTTCCATACCACTGTCGGACAGATTGATTGCCACATGATTCTCATAAAGGGATTGGTTGCGTTCCAACTTAAAGGTTTCCAGGTGCATGCTTCCTCCTCGCGGATAGGGCATTATAACCCGGTCGCAAGATTGGGGTGTATCCAAGAAGGTCGTGGCGAGCACTTAAAAAGTATGGTCCGGATTTACGGTAACCGGACATGCCGGGACAGTGCGTTCACCGGATGCACTGTTTCACCGGCTTGGAAATTCTTTCCATATCAATCCGTGAATGTCAGTCCAAGATAAGGGGAGGACCCTTCCTCCCCTTTTCCCGCAAATAGGGCATGGGATCGTTGCCGGCCCCTGTCAGTCTTCGGAAAAAAACCGGAAAAGTTGTGCGGACCACGGATAATAATAAGGTATGTTAGCCACGTCGTTACAGGCTTTTTCGCCTACCTACCATATTCACCCGTGCCAATGCGACGCGAACCTTTATCGAGGTGTATTCTGTTTCAAAAGTTATGGCAGAAATCCGATCAGCAACTTGTCCAACTGTGCCTCAAGGGACACGAGCCCGCCTGGGAATGCATTGTTACTCGCTATCAACGGTTGGTTTATCATTTTCCCCACGATGCACGATTATCACCGGAAGACTGTGATGAGGTGTTTCAGGAAACCTTCCTTTCACTTTACCGCGGCATGGAGAAATTACCGGAGGTGGAGGCGCTTGACCAATGGATTGCCACCATCGCCAAAAGAATCACCTGGAAGACCGTCCAACGGGGCCGCCGCCTGCCCGATGAAAAATTGACCGAAACTTATGATGTGGAAGACCCGGATCAGATCCCGGAGGAATTCGTAGAGACCAAGGTTCAGCAGGCGCGTATTCGCCGGGCCGTGGGCACGCTGAACGAAAGGTGCCGCAAACTATTGTATCTGCTGTTCTATGAATACGACTCGTCCGACTATGAGCAGGTGGCCGGAGAAGTGGGAATCGCCCGCGGAAGCATCGGCCCGATACGCCATAGATGCCTGCTTAAATTAAAAAAAATACTCGAACAAATGGGAATTGATCAAAAAAGTGTATCCAGATGGTTGCGTTGAGGCACCTACTATACGAGAGCGTTAGAAGAGGCTTGCAAAGGCCGAAAGGCTTGGAGAAGGTATGCTATGAATAAATCAGAAATGTTTTGGGCCGGTATCAAGAGGCTGGCCTCCTGTGACAACTCAACAGAAGTACCTCCTTCCACCAGGGAAAGCGCACTGGCTATCTTTGACAGGAAGAAGGAGCCGCAAACCAATCATCTATTTAGTCTTACGCCCGCTTCCCTGGCTACCGTCAGGAAGGCCGGGCAGAGCCGGAAGTTTTTTTATGAACTGAAAGACTATATTGTACAATTGGAAAAGACGGAAGGTGAAGGCTGCTACCAGCTTTCCGGGTTCGTTCACGGTATCGACGATGGGCCGGTGATTCTGTATGGTGACGAAAGTGTCTTCGAAACGGAAATCGAGAATGGTAATTTCAGTTTCGATTCACTGTCCTACGGCTCCTATCGATTGTGTCTCTCTCACGAGGGGGACCATTATTGGATAACCGGAGTGCAGCTGCTTTCGGAGGAAACAGCCTGACATCCAGGCGAACCCTGTTGCGCCGCTTGCGTCGGGGTCAACTTTCTTTTACAAACTTTGAAACAGAATTCCTGGACCTGATGAGCGCGGATTTGGACGGGGCAGCCGGGTTGATTCCCGGTCTGAAACGTCCGGTCCGTTCGCTCAGTTCCATCGAGGACGCGCGGCGCTTGCGTCTCGTAGCCTTTTTTTACGAGCGCCGCTCCAATCACCGTCTCGCCATCCGCTGGACCCGGCGCGCCATGGCCTCTTTCCAGGAACTGGAGGTTGCCGGCGAATTGCCGCACTGTTGGCGGTTGTTGTTTACCTCCTATGCGCATCTGGGCCGTTACGGCAAGGCCCGTCATTATGCCGCCCTGGCCCTGGCCGAGCCCAGCTTGTCCGACAGCGAACGGTTGAAGATGCTGGTCAACCTGGGCGCCCTGGAATATCGCACGCGTCATTATAAGTTGGCGTTACAGCATTTCAACCGCGCCATGAAACTATTGGACGGCAGCCGCGACGATAAATCTAGAGCCGTGGTGCTGTACAACATGGGCAATGTCTACGTGGCGTTGAACAAATTCGTGGAAGCGGAACTCAACTTCGAAAGCGCCCACGCGTTGTTCCTCACCCTGAATGCCATGAACGCCTGCGCCTACGTGTTACAAGCTTCCGGCCACCTGTCGTTGATCCTGGGCCAGTATTTTCACGCCGAAAACAAGCTGAACCAGGCCAGAAAGATTTATTCGGAAGTGGGCGACCAGGTAGGCGCGGCTCTGTGCGATGTGGAATTGCTGAAACTGGATATCCGGCTGAACCGGTGCGAGCGCGTCTTGAACCGCATTCCCGGACTGGTGGAAGCCTTTGCGGCCAAAGGTCGCGGCTTGGAAACCGGCTTGATTTATTTCGAAGGCGTGCGTGCGGCCCTGGCTTTGCAAGACGTCGATGTGGCCGAAGCCTACCTGGAACGAGCTTTCGCCATTTTCACGCGCGAACGGAACGAACACCAACTGGCCTTGTGCACCATGGTTCAGGGTTTGATCCATCTCAGCCGCAAGGAACATGCGGCAGCCAAAGAAAAGATTCAAGCAGCGGTTGGATTATTTCGCATTTCCGCCCTGGCCGAGTTGGAATTGGAATGCCTGTTCTACATGTGCCGCATCGACACCGACTATCTGAATCGCGATGTCTTCCAACGCATTCGCAAACTGCTCAAAAAACCGCTCAGCCTGCCGGTCCGCATTCAGGGCATGCGCCTGGTCAGTGATTACTGGACGGCCAGGGGCGAACGCAAACGCGGCATTCGCAGCCTGTTCGAGGCGGTCAACATCTTGGAAGAAAGCCGGGCCACCATCGCCTCGGAACAACTGCGAGAACTCTTCTTCGAAGACAAGGCCGAAATCTACGAAACGCTCATCGAGCGGTTGTTCCAGTGGAAGGACCCCAAGGTGCCGCGCCTCATCTTCCAGGTGATCGAGTTGAGCCGCAGTCGCCACATGACCGAGATTCTGTCCAGACGCGAGGCCCTGCCGCCGGTAGTCAATCGCAACGAACCCCTGGTTCTGGAACTGCATCGCTTGGATCTGCGCTTGGAACAACTGAACCGACGCCTGGACGAGCTGTCGCGAGATTTAAAGGCGGCCTCTTCCGAAAAAGAATCCCTGCTGCAAGACATCACCTCCTCCAGGCGGGACCTGGCCCGGGTCAAGGACCAGTTGGGGCACGAAGAGCGCCTGGGTCTGTTCTACCCGGTGGAGTTCGAACCGGAGCAAATTTCCCGGCTGTTGAAACCCAACCACCTGCTGGTCATGTACTTCATGGCGGGCAAAACCCTGTACCGCATCGAAATGACCGCGGAGGGCCTGAAAACCTACGGGGTGCCGCTGCCCACGGGGTTTATGCGCGACTTCAACACCATGCTCAATATCGTTTCCAATCGCATCAACAGCAGGGCCGGCCTGGCCTTGAAACTGGCGGACAAACTGGGCCGCCTGCTGGTGCCCGCCCAGACCAGGGACATCGAACACTTCACCTTCATTTTACACAAAGACCTGCAACGCTTCCCCCTGGCCTTGCTGAGGAAAAACGGCCGCTTCCTTCTCGAGGACGCCACCATCAGCCAGTGCCCCAATCTGCCGGTGTTTTACTTTGCCCGCCCTCGCGGCAACTCCCGCTTTCGTAAGCCCGTTTTCTTTTTTTCCGACAAAGAGGGCGATCCCCTGGCCGATGAACGCAACGTGCTGCAAAAGCACTATCCACGCGCCTGGGTCTTCTCGCGTCTGGGTGACAAGAAAATTCCGCGCTTGATCAACAAGGCCGATTTGATTCACTTCGCGGGTCATGGGCGCTTCGACCGCAAGCAACCCGAACGCTCCTACCTGGAACTGGGCGGCGATGAGCTGAAACTGCGCGCATTCGCCAGGTTCCGTATGGACAATCGGCCGTTTCTCAACCTGGCTTCCTGCCAGAGCGGATGGATGGCTATGAGCTCCGGCAACGAGGCCCACGGCTTCGTGATCAGCGCATTTGCGGCGGGCGCTTCGGGCATGATGGCCAGCCTTTGGGAAATTGACGACAGGGCCACAAGTGACTGGATGGAAGTGTTTTACAATAACATGGGTTTGGGCTTGCCCCAGGCCTATCGCAAAGCATGCCTTGAGTTGCGAACCCGCAATGCCGATCCTTATTTTTGGGCGGGTTTCTGCCTTTTGGGCCGGGCAAGATGATGAACGTAAGTACCCTACCCGGCGTGCGCAGATACTCTTTTTAGAAAATACTTACGAAAAAATTGCAAAATATGTATCTCAGCTCACCAATTCCCACACTTTAAGGATAGGTGAGTAAGGACAATTCCAATCATTTTCTGTTCAAAGTTGGACTTGTCCACCGGGAAACTCGTGGAAGGGGGAATAGCCACCATGAAGTACGCCTCTATCTTTCTTTTTTCAATAAGTCTTGCGTACGGGGGTCAGCACAAGCTGATCCTCAAGTTCGACACGCCGGTAAATATCGATTATGTTTTGAACGGCTACCAGGTCAGCAAGGTCAAACAATTGGGAGACGACAACGTTTACAGAGTGAACATCCACTCTGAAGAGAGCCGTGAGGACCTGCTGGACGATCTTTACAATCGAGCGGAGGTTTCCGGGGTCGAGGAAAACCAGACCACCAGGATCAACGTGACCGATTCAGCCGTGGACCTGGATACGCGCGCCATGTTTATTATCGATACGCGCGCCATGTTTATTATTGACGACCAGCAGGTGATGGACGAAACCCAAATCAACGATATTCATACACGGGCCATGTTCATCATCGACGGCAAGGACGACAACGCCCTGGCCATGCACGCCCAATACCACATCTACAACACGCGTTCCCATTATGCTTGGGACTATGCAACCGGCCGCGGCGTGACGGTAGCCGTATTGGATACGGGAATCGATACCAAACACGAATTCCTGGTCAACAATATCGTGCCCGGCATCGATTATGTGGGCAAGGATCACGACCCCAACGAGGAACAATTCGGTTTGGACAGCGATGGTGACGGCCTTTACGATGAGGGCTTCGGTCACGGTACGCATGTTGCCGGCCTGGTAAAGACGGTGGCGCCGGGCGTCTCGTTGATGCCGGTTCGCGTCGTGGATGCCGACGGCCAGGCGGAACTGTTCGATATCGTGCAAGGTATCCGCTTTGCCATCGAGAACGGCGCCGATATCATCAATATGAGCATGAGCATCGACGATCCTTCCCAACTGCTGCTTGAGTATATAGCCGAGGCGCGGGCCGCCGGTATCGTTGTCGTGACTTCCGCCGGCAACGAAAACAGCACTAACTTGAAATTCCCGGCGAACGTACCTTCCGTTCTCACCGTTACCAGCGTAGGCCCTGATTTTGTAAAATCCCCATTCGCCAACTACTCAAACCAGGTAGATGTTTCCGCGCCCGGCGAAGCGCTGATCAGCACCCATCCCGGCAACCGTTATGTAGCCCGTTCCGGCACGTCCATGTCCGCGCCTATCGTGGCGGGCGAGGCGGCCATTATCTTCGAACTGGTGCCCGATGCGAGCGTTTCCTATGTCAGGCATCGTATCAAAAGAAAATCACTGAATATCGATTGCTTCAATCACGATTACAAAAAGAAGCTGGGTAAAGGCCATGCCGATACCTGGAACGCCATTACTGTTCAGAATTTGTAACCTGCTTTCCAATCCACGGGAAAAAAGGCGGGGACCTTCGGCTCCCTGCCTTTTTTCGTTTCAGGGTCAGGGTTAACCACCTGCATTCAAACAGTTTCTAGATAAAGACGAAAAAAAATTAAAAAAATGTGAATTTCCTGTATCTAGTTTCGGGCGCTGAGTACTTATAGGGTAGATGGACGATATGGATTCCACGATAACTCAATGGCCTTATTTGAATTCGGAGGACAGGTAAATTTGGAGCTGATCGACTTACACCAGCAACGCCGTAAGATGAGCGGTGCTTTTGCCAACCATCGCGGCGTCCCCTGCCGAACGTTTTCCGTTCTGCCCCATGCGGCGCATCCCGGACGTTTCGGTTTCTTCAATGCTACGGTCAAGATCGGCGGCTCGAATTTACGCCAACATGCGGACGGTCAATTATCCAGTCCGCCACTTCATGAGATGGGTAAAACGCTCGTGGAATTGGCTCGCCACAATTCGGAGGAAATGTTCCTTCAGTAGGACATTACCAAGGCAGCTGAAACGAGCCTCGTTCATACCCCGATAAAGAAGAGGGTTACCGGTTCAAGTGGAATCGGTAACCCACCTTTGACCCAATACAGCATTCGATGGTGCATTAACCTGCCGTTACCGGCGGGCCGGCCGAATCAAAGAGTTTACCTGGCATCGAATGTCTAACCGACACTCACCGGCAACGGCCCTTGGCCTTTCGAATGCAACGACAAGTCCGTGCCTACCTCTCTAAACCCAAGCTCCTTTGCAACTGAGAAGCCGCTTCCATCCGGGAGCGGCTTTTTCTTTTTGTAGGTAGATTATCGAGCGCTTATGAGGAACATTCCCAGTGAGAAGGAATTTTTCTCTATCGAAAAGTATGTGTATCTACAAACTTGCCGATAGGTACTAATATAGAAAAGCGCGAGGCCTTCCGGCCTTACGGAGTAGATTTTGGCTGTATTGGACATCCTTTTCGCAATTTGTGTTCTATGGTTTTGTCGGCGTATCCTTCATGTCGGTTCAAAAAAAAGCGGCATGAGGAGAAAGATAACCCTTTACCGCCCCAAATCGAGTTCTTGCGTTCAGGGGCTCGATTCCCACGCCGGCCACCTGACGATCTATCGACCGGCAACCCATTGCGTGGAACGTTGCCACGATCCCTCCTCCGCGTCGCTGTAATTCAAGCAAGCCACGGGTTGCGCAAGGGCGCGTTGCAGGGCGTTGCACAGTTCGGTAGGATTGATGGGTTTGCTGAGAAACCCTTGAAGGCCCAATCCGCCCAAATGCTCCGGCTTGAACTGTCGCGCGTAGGCGGTCATCATGATGATGGGCAGATCGGGTCTCAATTCCCTTAATTGGCGCGCCAGTTGGAAACCGTTCATACCCGGCATGATATAGTCGGTCACCGCCAGGTCGAAACTGCTGAGGTGCGCGATGGTATAGTTCAGCGCATCTTCCGCGCTACCCATCACGGTGACGCGATAGCCGAACCCTTCGAGTATGTCTTGGTAAGTTTCGGCCAGGTCAATCTCATCGTCTACGAAGAGAATATGCGGCCTTAAAGTCTTATTTGCGGTCAGCATGACTCACCTGTTGTCTCCCACGGTAGTTAACATTGATAACAGTATAACACAACGCAATCACATGCCGTAGGTTTTACTGCCTCGATGATGATTTTCTTCCATCTCCCCGTGAAGCCGGCAAGGCGTAAGGCATCCGCGAGAATCAAAAGACGCTCCCCTGTCACAGGCCGGCAGGCCGGTGGTTTATCTTCAATAGTGGGATTACCGGTTTCACAACCGGACAGGAGGATCTTATGACTCAAAAACCACCGGCCCGCCAGGGCGCACTTTGGGATCCCAACGAGGAATTCAAAGTGTTTCGAGCCTATGCCGAAGGCGTGCCCCTGGATACGATTGCCCGACGGCAACAGCGGACCAGAGTAGCTATCGAACAGCGGCTCAAAAAGTTAGGGCTCATGGACGCCAAGGGGAATCGGGTGACCCTGATGCCCGATATCGACCAGTCCATCAGCAAGATCAAGAATCGGACAGGCAAAGCGGAAGACCGTAGGGACGACAACGATCCCACGAGGATGCGGCCGGAAGCAGAACAGCCTGTCGACCCCGACTACAACCTGGATGTGTTCTATCAGATCCACGGCATGAGTAAACGGTTGTTCCATTGTCTAAAGCAGGCGGGCATCCGCGATTTTCGAGAAACCCTTCACCGATCGCCTGCCGAATTGCAGAGCCGACACGGTTTCAGCAGCCGATTACTGCAGGAGTTGTTGCGGTTCCAACAAATCTACCTGTACAACCCGCATCCCGCCGCGTTGGAAAAGCTGGCGGCCATTCAGGAATTCAAGCGCGCCACCTGCACCCTGGCCCGTCGAGCCCGGACGCTGGGGCAAGGGGAAGACGAGACCGGCGGCCGCCTGTGTTTCTACCTGGGTAAATTGAACGCCGAACTGGCCCGGCTGGAGCAGGACCAACCGCAAACGGAAACCAACGGCATCAAGGCTCCGGAGGGAGCCTGGTCTAAACTCACCGCGGAAAAGATGCTCGGCCTGGTCTACATCCTGGCCGCGGGGTGCGCCCCGGACAATCAACACGTGGAAGTGATCAGCGCCCGGTTGGGGCTGGGGGATGAACACCTGAGCCTTCAGGAAACCGCTGACATCCTTCACCTGACCAGGGACCGCGTGCGTTGGCTCCAGGAGCGGGTCCTGAACACGCTGGTCTACCAGTTGTCACTGCGGACGCGGAGCCATGCGCGGCTGCTGAAGGAACTGGCCGGCCGTCTGCTCGCCATGGAGGACGGCGAGGGTGAAGCCGTTTTGTTCAAATTCTGCAACCAGTTCATGAAAGACGGCACCGATTGGATGATCGCCGCCTTGCTCTACATCGTCATGGGCTACTACCAAACCTTTCCCGAGGCGGCGCGCAAAGCCCGGCACTTAAAAAAGGCCGCACGTGATCGGGCGGACGAAAACTTCAGAATGCCGGCCTCCGACCGGCTCACGGCCAAAATCGAAGCGCTGCTCGCCAAGGGTCCCAAACCTCACGTAGAGCCCAGCCACAACCTTTTCCCGCATCTGGAGGGCAGCCGCAAAAAACCCGGTGACGATTCACTGGCTTGCGAGGGTTCGTTCCTCAGCCGGAAATGCAGCCTGGAGATTACCTATACCTCTCAGGAAGAGTACCGCATGTTGCAATTCCTGGAAAATCATCCCGGCATCGTCTGGTTCCAGGACCGCGTGGTTGCCGTTCCATTCGTAGACGAGGGCTTCGAGCGTCGATACTACCCGACCCTGGCTCTGGTCACCGGCGAGGGGCGCGGCCTGGTAATGGACGTTCTGCAACCCATGGAAATGGTTCGGCGCTTGACGCTGGTCAAGGCTCTGGCCGCACAACTCTTCCTGGCCGAGCAGGGCATCGGTTTCGCCCTCTGCACCCGCGAGGGCAAAGGCCCCAAAGACCTGGCCGCACACGGGGTGAGCAAGAAAAAGAAAACCGCCCTGCTGTCCCTGGTAGACGACAAGGGCACGGTTTCCTGGTGCGACTACCAGCGCCTGGCCGAGGAACAGGATTTGTCGGAAGAAGACCTGATCAGCCTGGTCCTCAACGAGGATCTGGCCTTGCAGAAAAACCCGTTTCGCCTATCCAGGCTGCCGGAGGAGTTGAGCTTCCGCTCCCTCATCGACGTCGAACCGACACAACAAAACCTGGCCGCCAACGCATGACTCACCGGGTGCATGTCGCCGATGTGCGCCCGAATTCGCGTGCCGCAAAGCGGGGACGATAAGGTCCGTACAACTAATCGTTCTCGTTTTGCGTAGCGTGAACAGGCCCGGGCATGGATTGCGCCAAGAAGGAACCAAAGACAATCGAGTTCTGAAAAAGCTCGCTTACCGGCATGGCCCGGGTCTGTTCGCGCCGGACAAACGATCCCGCGGGAGCCATTCATCACTTTAAGACCGAAGGCATTGCAGCCCCGGGTTTGCTCGCGCCGAAGGGACAAAATGCCGGGCATGATGATGACTCGGTACCGAAGGGAAGATTCATGCGGAGTTTGCCGGGGATGTCTCCCTTCGGAATTACCCAATTTTCGGGATCGGGGGTTTATGTTCCTCCTCGCGAACAAACCCGCCCCCTGCCGGTAAGCACCGCATATCGACTTCACCGGTCATTGTGCCGGCGTTTGGGTGGGCAATGGGCGGGCTTCTTCACGCTACTGTTTTTGGTTTATGTTCCTCCTCGCGAACAAACCCGCCCCCTGCCGGTAAGCACCGCATATTGACTTCACCGGTCATTGTGCCGGCGTTTGGGTGGGCAATGGGCGGGCTTCTTCACGCT
>JAAUYB010143355.1_pt1 | contig 34212 bp, 28 predicted proteins | sample 7278071 | NCBI WGS metagenome assembly JAAUYB01 (sample SAMN14350121, study PRJNA611818) | marine sediment metagenome | isolation source: surface marine sediment (1.8m) | place: French Polynesia: Moorea | collected 2018-08 | reverse complement strand
CGGTCACGCTGCCCCGGAAGGCGTCCAGCAATCCGTGGCGCCCCTCGGTTCCCATTACGATCAAACGCGTCTGACGCTTTTGGGCCTCTTCCAGGATACAGGAAACGGGATCGCCGTGCACCAGTGAATCTTGCCAATGCCAGCAGGGACGGGTCGACAAGGTCACCTCGGGTCGCGTTTGACCGACATGCAAGATGTGACCGTTGACCTGATCCAGGCCCAGTTGAGCGGCCAAAAGGTCGGCCTTGTCAAGGGGCGTTTGCGGATGGGGTTTGTGATCCAGGGGCAGCAGGATGTTTTTGAGGTTGACCGCGCCGGTACCGGGATCGACAAACCCCCGGGAGCCCTCGGGAACGAAGAGAGTCATACCGCCGGCTTTGCGGGCAACCTCGCTACTGACAGATTTGTGAAAAAAGCCGGAGATGCCTTGATGGGTGTGCGGGGCAAGGACCATCAACTGATGGGAATACTTTTTGAGGCCGGCCAGAATGGCCGCGGAGGGCTCTTGCCGGCGCGCCTTGGATTTGCGAACGGAAAGACCCAACTCGGCCAGGCGATCGACGCCGATGATGTGATCCATACCCAGCCATCTCGAAATGGTATGTCTTACCTTGGGGAACTGTTCCCAGCTACTTTCCGTATTGGGCGGGTCCACATGCAGGAGGCGTAGCGGGACGCGCGCCGTCATCGCCAGTTTCAGTCCGTGATAAAAAGCATATTGACCGGCCTCGGTATAGTCAGTGGGCAGGAAAACACCGCGAAAGCCGATTGAATCAAGAATCGTATCCATAAAACACCGTACCCATGGGTGAAATTCATCAGGCGGCGCTAATCAACAAAGGGCTAAGGCCACCCGATCAAAGCAGACGGTTTCACGTTGATTCTAAACAGGAACCAATTACACTGCAATGTTTAAAAGTTACGTCTTGTGCGCTTAAGCAAACGCTATAACTATTCGGGCGGTCCCCAAACCAATGTCCCCTGCTTGTCGATATAGTAGATTTCATCACCAAGATAGACCTGGGCCAATCCGTGATGAAAGGGTTCGGCCCAGTCGAAACGGGCCGGCACGGCGGTTTTGCCGGACTTATCGATATAACCCCATTTACCGTTGACCAGGACCGCGGCGAGGCCCTCGGAAAAGGCGCTGTTGGACTGGCCGATGATCTCGTAACGTGGTGCAAATAAAAATTTGCCGCTTTTATCCACCCAACCATAAAGGTTCTTGGTTTTCACCAGGGCCACCCCGTCGGAGAAAGATTCCGCGGCACGGAATTGGGGCTCAATCACCCATTTACCGCCGGCATCGATGAAGCCCCACATCCGATCCTTTCGGGCAGGCGCCAGCCCACCGCTAAATCCCTTGGCTTCTTCCAGGTTATCCAAAATGACCTGATCGTTGCGGTCGATCATCATTTTGCGCTTGTTTTGTCCGACAAACGCCAGGCCGTCGGAAAAGGGAGCCGCGGTGGAATACATGGGGTTGATAATGTAGACGCCCTTGTGATCCACAAATCCATAACGATCGCATAGCCGCACCATGGCCAGTCCTTCCGAAAAGGCCTCGGCGTCGTCGAACTGTCGCTTGATGACCATACGGCCGGTACGATCGATGAATCCCCAAAGATTGTCCAGGCGAACGGCAGCCAGGTCTTCGCTGAAAAAATCGGCCTGTTCATATTGCGGCTCGATGATGACGGCGGCGCCGCTGTCGATATAACCCCAGCGTCCGTCAATGCGAACCGGATATAATTCCAAGTCTTTTTGGGCTGAAGCGCTTGGACACAGTATCGAAAACGCTGTAAAAATCAAAGTCATAAACACTCGACCGCCGGGAGTAGACCCGGTGATCGGTTCAGCACTCACTCGCTCATTTTCACTAATACCATGTGTCATATGTTTTCCCACCCAAGGTATTCGGTCCAAAACAAGGTAACGAAGACATCCAAGTCAGTCTGGGGGATACCGGAGAAAAAGAGAAAGACATTGAAAAGGTCGGCAAGTGCGTGAAATTACTTTAATGTTATGAGCGATGCCCATAAAAAAGGCGCGGCTTGTAGACCGCGCCTTTCAAGTTTGGAAGACGAATTACCTAGACATCGGCAAAAGAATTGGCCGACAACCATTTGCGATTGAGGCGCGCAATGTTGTCCATGGAGATCTCCTTGGGGCATTCCGCCTCACAGGCGCCGGTGTTGGTGCAGTTGCCGAAACCCTCGCGTTCCATGGCGTCCACCATGGACAGTACGCGCTCTTTTTCTTCAACTTTTCCCTGAGGCAACAGGGAGAGATGCGAAAACTTGGCCGAAACGAACAGCATGGCCGAAGCGTTTTTGCAAGCAGCCACACAGGCGCCGCAACCGATGCAAGCCGCCGCGTCCATGGCCATCTCCGAATCTTTCTTGTTGATCGGGATGGCGTTGGCGTCGGGCGCATTGCCCGTGCGAACGGAAATATAACCGCCCGCTTGAATGATGCGGTCGAATGCGCTTCGATCTGTCACCAGGTCTTTGACGACGGGGAAGGCCTTGGCGCGCCAGGGTTCGACGACGATGGTCGCCCCGTCTTCGAAACTACGCATGTGGAGTTGGCAGGCCGTGGTGCCCTTCATGGGTCCGTGCGGCTGACCGTTGATAAACAGGCTGCACGCACCGCAAATCCCTTCCCGGCAATCATGATCGAAGGCGATGGGTTCCTTGCCTTCCTTCTCCAACCGGTTGTTGAGCACGTCCAGCATTTCCAGGAAAGACATATCGCGAGAAATGTCTTCCAACTGGTAATCCACTATTTCCCCTTTGGACAGGGTGTTCTTTTGCCGCCATACCTTCAGCGTAAGATTCAATCCCTTGCTCACTTGTAACTCCTTTGCGTCGGTTTCACCTCTTCGAATTCAAGCTGCTCGACATGCCGTTCAGGTTCGGCATCGTCGCCCTTGAATTCCCAGGCTGCTACGTGGGCAAAATTTTCGTCGTCGCGTTTGGCTTCGTTTTCCGGCGTCTGGTGTTCCTCGCGGAAGTGGCCGCCGCACGATTCCTCACGGGTCAGCGCGTCGCGACACATCAGTTCGGCCAGTTCATAGAAGTCGGCCACGCGACCGGCTCGCTCGAGAACCTGGTTGAATTCACCGGACGTTCCCGTGATGGAAACATTCTTCCAAAAGTCCTCGCGCATTTCGGGGATGCGTTCCAGGGCATCTTGCAAACCTTCGGTGCTTCGGGACATACCGCATCTGTCCCAGACCAGGCGGCCCAGTTCGCGGTGAAAGTCGTCCACGGGCCGGTTGCCCTTGTTTGCGATCAAACGCTCGGTATTGTCGCGAGCCGCTTGCTCGGCTTGAGCAAAAGCCTCGTGTTCCGTGGTAACCTCCGGCAGGTCGTTGTTCAAGTAGCCGCCGATGGTGTAGGGAATCACGAAGTATCCGTCGGCCAGGCCTTGCATGAGCGCGCTGGCGCCCAGACGGTTGGCGCCGTGATCCGAGAAGTTGCATTCACCCAGTGCAAACAGACCAGGAATGGTAGTCATCAGGTTGTAGTCTACCCATAGGCCGCCCATGGTGTAGTGCGGCGCCGGGAAGATTTTCATGGGTGTTTTGTAGGGGTTGTCGCCGGTGATCTTGGCATACATATCGAACAGGTTGCCGTACTTGGCCTCGATGGTGCCTTTCCCGTCACGCTTGATGGCGTCCTCGAAGTCAAGGTAAACGGCAAGGCCGGTGGCGCCCACGCCGCGTCCCTCGTCACAGACACCTTTGGAAGCGCGAGAAGCTACGTCCCGGGGAACCAGGTTGCCGAAAGCGGGGTAGCGGGTTTCCAGGTAATAGTCGCGTTCCGCTTCGGGGATGTCCTCGGGGCGGCGTTTATCGTCCTTGTCCATGGGAACCCACACACGACCGTCGTTCCGCAAGGATTCACTCATCAGGGTCAGCTTGGACTGATGATCGCCGGAAACCGGGATGCAGGTGGGGTGAATCTGCGTGAAGCAAGGATTGGCGAAGAAGGCGCCCTTCTTATAGGCTCGCCAGGAGGCGGTGACATTACAGGGAATGGCGTTGGTGGATAGGTAGTAGACATTGGAGTAACCGCCGGTGGCCAGGCAGACTGCATGAGCCTCGTGGCGTTCAATGGCGCCGTTGATCAGGTCGCGGGTAATGATACCCCGCGCCTGGCCGTCGACCACCACCACTTCCAGCATTTCGGTGCGGGGGTACAAGGTTACCTTACCCGTGTGAACCTGCGCCATAAGCGCACTGTAAGCGCCAAGCAACAACTGCTGTCCGGTCTGGCCGCGCGCGTAGAAGGTGCGGGAAACCTGCGCCCCGCCGAAGGAGCGGTTGTCCAGGTAGCCGCCGTAATCGCGGCCGAAGGGAACGCCCTGCGCCGTGCACTGGTCGATGATGTTGTTGGATACCTGGGCCAATCGGTAGACGTTGGCCTCGCGAGCCCGGTAATCGCCGCCTTTTACCGTATCGTAGAACAGGCGATAGACGGAATCGCCGTCGTTGGGGTAGTTCTTGGCAGCATTGATGCCGCCCTGTGCGGCGATGCTATGAGCGCGGCGCGGGCTGTCCTGCAGGCAAAAGGCCTTGACGTTGTAACCCAACTCGGCAAGCGATGCCGCCGCGGATGCGCCGGCAAGACCGGTGCCTACCACGATGATGTTGTATTTGCGCTTGTTGGCCGGGTTGACCAACTTGGTTTTGAAACGATGTTTGTCCCACTTTTCCGAAACGTGGCCTTCTGGAATTTTTGCGTCCAACATTCAGGCGCCCCCTTTGGTAATCATCATGATGATGGGAATGAGTGCAAAACCCGCGCTGATCAAGACGGCGAGACCGATCAAAGCTTTTTTCAGGTGCGGCGTATGGCCGCGATGGCCGATGCCGAAGCTTTGAAAGGCGCTTTGGATACCGTGGACCAGGTGCAGGCCCAGGACCACCATTGCGCCGACATAGAACAAGCCGTAGGTTGGGTTACTCAATTTGGTGACTACCAGGCCGTATAAACCGGCCGGTCCTTCCACGGTCTCGAATGTGAAGTTCATGAGGTGAATGATCAGGTAGAAGAAGATCAAGCACCCGGTGTAGATCATGCTTCGCGATGCGAGTGTGGCATCTGAAGCAGCCTTGTAATAGTATTCGGTACCACGCGCGGTTTTGTTCTGCATCGCCAGCTGGAAGGCCAGATAAATGTGAACAACGGTGATCGCGATCAACCCGATGCGCGCAAGAGGCAGCCACTTTTGTTTGTGTAGGAAGGCCGCGTAGTCGTTAAACGTCTGCTCTCCGACAAAGAGCAGCAGGTTACCGGAGAGGTGGATGACCAGGAAACCCGCCATACCCAGGCCGGTGACGGCCATGAGCTGTTTTCTTCCAACAGACGTACTCAGGAAGTTGGAAAGCCACGTCATTACATAACTCCTGTATTTTCATATCAATAATTCAAGGGTAAACCGTACTAGTCTTCAAAGTTGATATCGACCTGTAACCGGATCGGTTTCCCGCTCAATACCGTGGGTAGGGTAATCGAGACAGGGACCACGAAAGGTTCGACATCCTGTTCCGGGGAAGCGACGGGCGTCGCCATGGCAGCAGTTGCCAATCCCTGACCTTGGGCGGTATCGGGAGCATCCGCCGAAGGCCCCGGGCCGGGCGCCGAAGCCATTTCGGCAATCTCGGCCATATCGTCCAGTTCCTCGATCTCGATCGGGTCCTCGTCATCGAGTTCAATAACCTCGGACTCGTCGATGGATGGAATGGGCTTGAGTAACGCCTCCGCCGGCTTCGCGGCACTCGCCGGCGCGGGCGTATCGGAAAAATCGTCGTCATCGAATTCAATGATGTCCTCGTCTTCGTCGGGAAGATTCGCCAAATCATCGGAAGCATCCGGATCATCGTCCAGGAATTCGATTTCATCCATGCCGCCGCCGATTTCCAGTTCATCGTCGTCGTCTTCCAACACGGGTTCCGGCTCCAGCATCGGCGGTGCGGCCATGACAGGCGCGGGAGCGGGCCTGGGCGGCGCGGGAGCGGGTGTCGGCTCGGGCATGGGAGCTGTCTTGATGCCGGGCGGCGCGGCCTGCGGTTTCGGCCGGGTCGGCAGGGAGGGCGCTGCCGCTTTCGGCTTGGGCGGCAGGTTGGGCATTTTGGGCTTCGGCGCGGTAGGGCGAGACGAATCGCCGCCGGTTTCTTCTTCCAAGCCGTACTTCTTGCCCAGGTTCTTCAGAACCAGCTTACTGATGGCCTTAAGCGTTTCGAAAACGCCGTCTCCCCTGGGAGCAACCGCTTCGAAATAAGGGACGTTGAAACGATTGATGCGTTCGTTTAAATCCGGCACCGGGAGGGCGTTTTTCATATCCCTTTTATTGAATTGAATCACATGGGGCATATTTCGAATATCGAGGTTCTGTTCTTTCAAGTTGGTAATCAAGTTCTCGAAACTATCGATATTGGCATCGACCATCGGTTCCTGGCTGTCCGCTACGAAGACGACGCCGTCGGCTCCTTTCAACACCAGTTTCCGCGTGGTGTCGTAAAAGACCTGACCCGGTACGGTATACAACTGGATCTTGGTCTTCATTCCGCGGATGGTGCCCAGATCGATGGGCAGAAAATCGAAAAACAAGGTGCGGTCGGTCTTGGTGGCCAACGAGAGCATCTTGCCCTTGGCGTTACCGGGAAGGGTATCGTAGATGTGCTGCAGGTTGGTCGTTTTGCCACATAAGCCCGGTCCATAATAAACGACCTTGGCTGTCAACTCTTTAGTGGCATAGTTAAACAGAACCATAGTATGCTCCAGATCGAATCTGACACCGGGTAAACCACACCCAAAACCCGCTTAAGGGATCGGGACACCGCTCGAATCCCCCCGGCTTATCTAGATCGGACGGTGTAATTTATCATGAAAAGCAAAGCCATGACAAAATTTTTCATAGAAAGCCGAAATGCCGACAACTTTCGGCATAATGGGTTACGTCTTGAAACTCATCACACAAGGCGGATATAGTAGGCCCGTAAATCGATAGGAGGTAGTGCCGCCATGCTGACCATGCTGGGAATTCCCAACTGTGACACCGTAAAAAAAGCCCGCAAACATCTCGAGGCCAACCAGGTCCCCTTTCAGTTTCGCGACTTGCGCAAGCAACCGCTGGACCGCGAGGAGTGGGCCGGCCTGATTGCCCAGGACGATTCCGGCAAGCTGATCAATACCCGCGGACCGTCTTTCCGCAAGGCCGGCATTCCCAAGGAAGAACTGAACCCGGGGAACAGCCTCCAAGTATTACTGGAGCATCCCACCGCCATGAAAAGGCCGGTCATGACGGAAGACGGTCGGCTACTGTCCATCGGCTTCAGCCCCGAAATCTTTCAAGCCTACATCAATCGCTGACACAAGGGAGCGATCATGCAAGAACCGCCCGACGCGGACGCCGGCCTGTTCGGCTGTCAATTCGACCCGGAGCTGACGGAGCAGGTCATCATCGGCGTACCCTGGGAACCCACGGCCTCCTACGGTCGCGGCGCCTCGCAAACCCCCGAGCGCATCATTCGTCCCAGTCATCAGTTGGATTTCTTCGACGGCTTCCTGCAAAAGACCTTCGGCGAAACCATCGGCATGTTGCCGCTCGATCCCGCATGGCAGGAAAGCAACCGGCAATGCATTGCCCTGGCCGATCCTATCATCGCTGCCGGCGGTGCGCACACCGCTGCCTTGAAAGCGGATCAACAAAAGGTCAACGCCGCCTCGCGGGAATTGAACCGGAGCCTCTACGAAACCAGCCGCCGTTGGTTGTCGCGGGGAAAAGCCGTCGGCGTCTTGGGCGGCGATCATTCCTCGCCGTTGGGCCATATGAAAGCCTGTTTGGAAAAAGAACCCGGCAGCGGCGTCCTTCACCTGGATGCCCACCACGACCTGCGCAACGCCTATGAGGGGTTCACCTATTCGCACGCGTCGATCATGTACAATCTGCTCACCGAAACGCCCGAACTGGGCCTCCTGGTATCGGTAGGCATTCGCGACTATTGCGAAGACGAGGCCATATTTGCGCGCCGTAATCCCAAGGTTACCACCTTCTATGACCGCGATCTGAAACGGGACCTGGCTCGCGGCGTCAACTGGGCGGCCTGCTGTGAGAAAATTATCGACGCCTTGCCGAAACGAGTCTACATTTCCTTCGACATCGACGGCTGCACGCCGGACCTCTGCCCCCACACGGGAACCCCGGTGCCCGGCGGTCTGAGTTTCGACCGGACGGTGTTCCTTTTGGAAGCCTTGGTGGAGAGCGGGAGAAGGATCATAGGTTTCGACCTTTGCGAGGTTGCCCCGGATACAAACGACCCGAGTAACGAATGGGACATGAACGTGGGGGCGCGTTTCCTTTATAAACTGTGCGTCGTGATGTACGCATCTAATCGCAAATAGTCGTCGGGCTCATCAGTGGTGGTGATGTCCGGAGGCCGCTTTCTTCTGGAAAGGTGTGGGGCTGTACGGCATAGCACTTGCCGGTTTTCCTTCAATCACGTGATAGGCCTTATCCATTTCCAGAACCCCCAACTTTTGGGTTTTACCCGTAACCGGCCAGTAGATGGAGATGTCTTGGATGCCCGCGGCTTTCCCCAAGCCGATGTGCTGTCTCAGCGGTGAAGCACCGAAGCTGCCGCCGGAACGCACCGTGCGGTGGATCTCACGTGACTTGCCCGCTTCCGTGACTGTAACCTGGATACGCGCGCCGATCGCGCCCCGGTTGGTTTGTACCCCTTCCAGTTTCAGGATGATCCAACGGTTGCCGGCGTTCGGGTTCTCGAACAGGGCGTTGCGGTAATTGTCGCCCGAAAAGGCGCCGCCCATGACCGCGTACACGTCTTGGTCGCCGTCCCGGTCCAGGTCAACGAATGAGACACCATGGCCCTTTTGCAGATGACCGAAGCCGCCCGAGGTAGTGACATCGTCAAAGCCGCCCTTTCCGTTGTTGCGGAACATACGGTTGGGCATCAGGGTGTCCAACGCCGGCCTGCCCGAACCGACGTAAAAGTCAAGGAAACCGTCGTTGTCCAGATCGCCGAAATTGGCTCCCATGGCCAGGGTGATGACATGAATGCCCGCCGCCTCGCTGATGTCCTCGAAGGTGCCGTCGCCCTTGTTGCGGTAGAGTCTTGCCTTCTCCGAGGTTTTGGCCTTGCCCAGGTAATCGGCCGCCACTTCGCCCACGTCTTCAATGAAATAGTCGGCCACGTAGAGATCCTGGTCGCCGTCGTTATCCATATCGAAAAACCAGGTGGGGAAACTTGCCCCCGGCGGACCGATGCCCGCCTCCAGCGAGATATCTTTAAAAATCCGTTTGCCGGCTTCACCGCTCGGGTGGGGCATGTTTTTGTAGAGCAGGTTGAAGCCGTCGAGGCGACTGATGAAGAGATCGGTCCAGCCGTCGTTGTCGATGTCGCCGCTTGCCGTGCCCTTGACGAAACCCCGGTAGGCCAAACCGTACTCGACCGCGCTCTCGCGGAAGGTGCCGTCGCCGTTGTTCATGAAGAGTTCGCAGGCGTGCGTGTCGCCCGCTTGCGTTTCGTTGCCGATAAACAGGTCGATCCAACCGTCGTTGTTCACATCCAACCAGGTGGCGGTTTGCGTGGGATGATAACTCAACAAACCCGCGGCCTCGGTGACGTCCGTAAAGCGCCCGTTGCCGTGGCTTTTCAACAGGGAGTTGGGGTAGTGCCCCTGCCGGGCTCGCCAGGCGCCGCGCAGTACAAGGATGTCCGTGTTGCCGTCGTTGTCCGCATCGGCTTGGATCATGTTGAGACCGCCGGTAATACCGGTCAGGCCCGAGGCGGCAGTTTTGTCTACAAAACCGCCCTTGCCGTCGTTTTCCAGATAATGGATCTGATCCTTCAGTGACCAGGATGAGCACAGGATGTCCAGCAAACCGTCGCCGTTGAAATCTTCCACTATCACGCCGCCGGCCAGGGAGTCTTTGTCCACGCCGATGTTGGCGGCGATGTCCGTAAAGCGCTTCATCTCGTAACCGGATTGAAAGGCTTCGGGCGGAATGAGCCATTGCGCCGGCACCTTGTCCGGGTATTCGCCGAGGGTCATATAGGCGATATTCATCAGCCAACGGGCGCGCAGATTCTCGGCATCTATTTTCAGTATTTGTTCCAGCACCCCGATCGCATTTTGCGACCCTTCCCGGCGCCTATGCACCCCTTCGCCTTGAATGGGCAGCAGGCAGGATGCCGAGGTATGGTTGTCCAGGCAGTTCTCCTGTTCACCCAGACGCATCCAAGCCAGAGACAGATTCTTCAGGTACCACATCTTCTGTTGGTAGAAGAAACGGTTGGCGTTCTCCAATTCCTTTTTGACCGTTTTCATCATGGCGATGGCTTCCCTGGTTTTGCCCGAGCGCAGCAACTCCACGGCCAGCATGGGTTTGTAGCGGGCTGTTTTGGGATTCGCGGGGTCCTCGGCAACCAACTTGTCCAAATTCTCGGCGCGTTCGTCGTTGGCATAGATGTCTTTTTCAATGCCGACCGCTGTACTCAACTCGGCCAGGATTTTTGCCATCTTGCGGTTGCTCTCCGGTTGATCGGCGGCCGGAGCGTAAAGGCAAAAGGCAGCGAGGATCAGAAGAAAACGCACCATGGATCGCCGTCTCCTAAGGTTGGGTAATGGTATGAATCCGACCGGCATCCAGGTTGCGAACGACCTGCTTGTCGCCGTTGGGCCAGCGGATTTCCACGTCGGCCCGCGTTGCCTTGCCCAGACCCGCATGCTGTACTTTCGGGTGAAGCGATTGATAACCCACGCCGCCGGTCACCTCGCGCCAGATGGTTTTGCCGCCCTCGGGTTTAATCAGCAACCGGGAACCGATGGCATCGCGATTCGTCGCCTTGGCGGGGTTGCCCACCAGCTTGATCTTCAACCATTGGTTGCCCAGGCTTTGGGTGTTATTGCGGTACAACACGGCGGGCAGGTGGAAATTGGTGACCACCATGTCCAGGTCGCCGTCATTATCCATATCCAGATAAGCCGCGCTTCTGCTGTTGCCCAACAAATCCGCGCCGCTCTCCTGACCGCGATTATTCAGCTTGCCGTTTTCATTGACGAAGAAGACGTTCGTGTCCCGGTCGCGCGCCGAATTTTGGATGACATATTCCTCACCTTCCGCGTCCTTCATGGTAGAGGTTTTGGCGTAGAGGTTGTACTCGTTCAGACCGTTGGTGCAGTAGAGATCGTCGTCGCCGTCGTTGTCGAAATCGAAGAAGTCGGCATCCCAGGCCCAACCCGTGGAACTGTAACCGCGACCCACTGCGTCGGAAAGACGATAGCCCGTGAACCTGTCCCCTTCCCTCTTGGAGGTGAACAGGTGATTGGCTTCCACCACGCGCATGGTCGCCAGCTTCTCCGGGTTGAACTTCATGGGCGTTTCGGCGTTGGGCAGCACGTATTTCTCGTCCTTGACCATGATGAAGATATTGGAAATATAGACATCCGGATGCGTATCGCCGTTCAGATCGGTCAGGCCCACGTTCATGCTGTTGGAGGGCACGTCCGTACCCCATTGTCGCGCCAGGTCTTCGAAGGTGCCGTCGCCCTTGTTGCGTAGGTAGGCGTTGCTGCCGAAGTCGTTGCCCACGATGAGGTCTTGCAGGCCGTCACCGTCGATATCGGTATGAGACACCGCTTGGGACCAGCCGCTGTTACCCGCGCCCGCTTTTTCGGTGACGTCCTCGAACACAAAATTGCCCTTGTTGCGGAACAGCTTGTTGGTCTGGCCGTTGACATTGTTACGGACCAGACTGGGCCGAGCGCCGTTCAGGTAATCGCCGTAATAACAAATATACAGATCCAACAGGCCGTCGTTGTCATAATCGAACACCGTGGCCGCGCCGCCGACCAGACCCTTCCCACCCAGGCCGGCTTTGTCGGAAACATCTTCAAAGGTGGCATCGCCCTTATTGCGATAAACGCGATGGACATCGTTGACATAGGTGATGACAATGTCCTGGCGACCGTCGTTATCCAGATCGGCGATCAGCGGTTGCCGGGTTTCCCCCGGAAAACCGTCGGCGCCGGTATAGACCAGACCGGCCCTGGCCGTGATATCCACAAACCCGCCCTTGCCGTTGTTGCGGAACAGCTTGTTGCCCGCGCCGCCCAACAGCAGGATGTCCTCGAAACCGTCGCCGTCGATATCTTCCGCGGCGACGCCCGCGCCGCTGAAGGACGGCGGGCTGGTCAGACGAGCCTCGTCTTTATCCTCGTTTTCGCCGGGCTTTTGGTAGAGGAAGCTGCGTTGAAAACGGCTCAGCCAGTCGGAGGTCTTGTGAACAAAATCCAAACCGGCCTCATCGGTCACATCGGAGAACCAGGCGCCTTCTGTCTTGCTGGTCTTACCGGCGGAGGAAACCAGCTTGTCGGGTCCCTCGGCAAGCGGCGGGGCGCTCGCATGACGTTTGGCCAGACCCTGGACGGCTTGCAATGCCTTCTGTATGTGGCCGGCGGTAATGGCGGGCGCATTTTCAGCGCGTGCGGTGTCGCCCATCAATCGAAAGAGCAGGACGCCGTATTGGGCAACGCCTTCCACGATCAACTCGGCGGCAAAGGGATCGGGCTCGATGGTAACACCCAACGATGGGTTGCGAATGGTGGACCTGAGGAACTGCCAGTGAATGCCGCTGTCGCGAAAAGCATCGGCGTCATAGGCTTCAATGATCAACCGACTGTCCCGATCCAGATTGGGAAAGAAGATGATGTCCTCGAATTCGTTGATGCTGTAGGGCACGATTTCCTGGAGTACGGTTTCCACATGATCGGCTCGAATCAGCGCGCTGCCGGCGGCCTTGGCTTTTTCCTGGGCGCCGAAGAGGACATAACCGGTGAAGTAGACCATGGCATTGGAAAACTGATTTTGAATGCGCTCGATTTCGGCGCTGTCATCGGGCCAGTCGTGGCGTGCGAAGAAGCTTTTGATATTGCTCATGAACAGGTGGATGGCTTTCTGATTGTAGTTGCGATAACTGGCCAACTTCTGGTCGATGATCCGCGTCAGGATGGGAAAACCGCTTTGGGGGGCGGATGCAGCAACCGGATTGGGCGCCTTGGTCGGTGCGGCGTTCTTGCCCGCTCGCGCCAGTTTTTGCCAGGCGTCTTTGAGCCGTTGTGCCGACATCGTAGACTCATCGGCCAAACGCGCGGCCTTGTCAGCCAGATTGAGCGAAGCCAGGGTGTAGATATCGATCAGGGTACGCATGTTTTTGACAGCGTCCTGGTCGAGGGGCGCCAGATCAAAAGAGGGGTCCAGCATGGCATCCTGCTGTACGGCCAGGACCGCTCGGAAAGCGTAGGCCACGGACGCGTACTGGCGGATATCTGTATGAGCCAATACGATCTCGCCGTCCGGGTGCGGGATGTGAATATCGCCGTTTTCCTTTTTAGACCAGGCCAGGGAATCTGCTAAGGGGGTTTTCAAATCTTCAGGTGTCACCAGGGAACGGCTTTCAGCTCGGGTTTTAGTTGATGCCTTGGCCCAGATATGCGTGATCAGGGCTTTTTGCAATTCCGTTTTTTCCAGGCGCGCCTCGGAAGTCAGCGGCGTGCCGTACATAAAGTTTTCGAGCCGGGTGGCGGTAGCGTAGCATTTTGGATCGCGGTCGCTCTCCAGTCGGCCGATCTCGCCGACAATGGTATCGACACAAATCTCGGGAGATTGTTGATCTTCTTTACTGTCTTCGCCGAACGCGGGTGAGAAAGTCAGCAAGAGGAAAATAGGAACCCAAGAAAAAGCAGCCATGCTACATCTCCTTTCAGTTTCGAATGTCACGATGGTGTTTGGAGGCCGCCCGCGGGGACGGTTGGGGTCAGGCGACCGTGGGCATAGTATACCCGAAGAGGTTCCATAGAGAAACGCTCATGGTAAGCAGGGGGAAAGAGGATGTTGTTAAAGTCGATGGAATGTGTCGGTTGTCTTGTGATTTTCCGGCGCTCAGCCGATCCTTACTCCAAAAACAGAAAGAAAGCCGGTGCATAAAATAACTTAACAACACCTCAGGATGCATAAAGGATTAATTAGTCGCAAGATGTTTTGTTCTTCCCGGGAAGAATCGAGGATCAGAGACCGGCTCCTCAGGCCTTCCCAGGAAGAATTGGGTCAATTCGGGGTTGGCGGCGGATCTCATCACGACCCGGGCGCGTTCCTGCACTCGGGCGCCCGGCATGATCTCTTTCCGAATCGATTGCAAAAACAAACCGACGGGTTTAGATTAGGATCAGGAGTAAATCATGGACGGAATTACCGGACCGGATCTTACCCTCATCCCAGCCTTCAGCGCTTTTCCAAACAGGGAAGCTGCCGCGCGGATTGCCGCCGAGGATAAGACCGCCAACAAGATCGGTGAGCCGCGTGACGATGCCCGGTTGTTTACCCGGTCCAGGGAGCAGGTGCGTCGCTTTCCCGGCTTCGACGAAATCACGGAGATCAACGAGTTGGTGAAAGAGGACGGCGGTCGGACCGAGGTGCAACGCACCGAAATCCTGGTCACGCGCGAGCCCTTGAATGAAGCGGGCGCATTCAACGAGCCCGGCCGGCTTTTGGATCTACTGGCTTGAGCAGCGGCAAAAACCCCGTGGCGGACCTTCATACCCGCATCGATCAGCAGGCGAAAAAGCTGGAAGAACTCCATGCTTCCCGGCTGATGTGCAAGCGAGGTTGCGCCGCGTGTTGCGTGGATGACATAACCGTTTTCCGAATAGAGGCTGACCACATCAAAGCCCATACGTCGAACCTGCTTCAATCCCAAGAGCCGGCCCCGCCCGGCAGATGCGCCTTTCTGGACGAGGACGGCGCCTGCCGCATCTATCCCCAACGGCCTTATGTTTGCCGAACCCAAGGACTGCCGCTTCGATGGATCGAGGAAGACGAGGACTGGAACCTACAGGAATACCGCGACATCTGCCCTCTGAACGAGGAAGGTGAGCCCATCGAGGATCTGTCCGAGGAGGATTGCTGGACCATCGGGGACGCCGAGGCCGAATTGGCCGCGCTGGAAGAAAAGACTCACGGCAACCTCCAAAGAGTCGCCCTGCGCGACCTCTGGCCGCGGCCGAATCAAGACGAACGGGCGCCCGAATAGAATTCGAGCTTTCTTATTGACGCCGGGCAACATAAAATAGCCTCGCAAGAGGAGGTGGCCTTCATGCCCGTTCGATTTATCATTTCGTTGCTTTTATGTTTGACCCTTCCCGTCGGGGCCGGTGAAATCTCCGGTGTGATCGAGGACGGCACCAACGGCGGAAACGGCAAGGCCGCTGTCGTCAATCTCATCCGCCCGGCGCGCGGCATGGAGGTAGTGGCGAGTCTAAACAACGTGGAAGGCCCTTTTACCCTTAAGTTCGACGGGGAATTGGGACAGGGCACCATCCTGCTGCAAGCCATTAAGGACGGTGTATTCTATACCCAGGCCCGAGTCAACCCCGACGGCATCAACAAGGTCAAGGTCTATGACGCCGATCCCGAGGCCAAGGTAGTTACCCAGATGGGTTATATCGGAATCTACGCCTACGCCGACCGCGTGGAACTGATGACTTTCTTCTACCTGGACAATATCAACTCCCCGCCCAAAACGCGTTTCGGCGGCGAGCCCGCCGTTACCTTCCGCGTGCCGCCCGGTTACAAGGAATTGGAAGGCAGCATTCAGCGAGGCACCATGCCGCTCCGCCAGGGCATTCAGGTGGAGAACGGGGTCGGCACGGCAACCTTTGCCTTGAAGCCGGGCAGGACCACATTCGTAGTGCGCGCCTCTTTCGAACAAACCGATCAATTGACCATTCCCCTGTTGGAAGACATGACAGAGGGTAAACTGGTTATTCTGCCGACCAGTATGCAAGCGGAAGGACCCGGCCTGACTTTTATAGAGCAGGACCCGCAAAACGGTATGAATATCTACACTTTTGCCGTGAATGAAGGGCAGAAGGATCTGGTGGTCAACCTCTCCGGAACGCCGGACGAACAGCGCGGCCAGGTGAATAACCGCGGCGGCAGTGAAGGCTCGTCGTCAAGTACCGCGGCCCACGAAAACCCGGTCAAAAACACCCCCAACCGTCTCGACCGCTTCCGTTATATGATCATGGGTTCGATCCTGGCTTTGTTGGCGCTGGTTTCCATTTTGGTTTGGCGGCGCTGATACCATGGAACCGCTTTGGGTTTTCGGTTACGGGTCGCTGATGTGGCGGCCCGATATCCCCTTTACCGAATCGCGAGTCGGTTATATCAAGGGCTGGACCCGCCGCTTCTATCAAGGCTCCACCGATCATCGCGGTGTGCCCGGAAAACCCGGGCGCGTGGTTACCCTGCTGCCGGAAGACGATGCGATTTGTTGGGGTAGGGCGTTGCACGTTCCCGATGAGGCTCGGGAGGCCGTGTTGGACAATCTGGACCACCGCGAGAAGGGCGGCTATGATCGTCAAAGCAAGCTGTTCTACCCGGAAGATAAGAAGATTCCGCCGTTTCAGGTTCTGGTCTACCGGGCGTCCATGGAGAATCCGAACTATCTGGGCCCGGCGCCGATGCGGGATATGGCCCGACAGATCCTCCACGCCCACGGGCCCAGCGGGCCGAATCGAGAATACCTGGAACGCCTGGCTCAATATCTCGAGGCACACGATCTCAAAGACGATCATGTGACCGAACTGGCCCGTCATCTTCACATGCAGACAGCTTCATAACCCGTTGCCTTTTACATGCTGTTTTTCGGCGACACCGACACGGGATGTGTGCGCTTTAATCAGCATATGTGGCCGCGCCGAGGGTTGAAGCAGTAGCCGGTTATTTCGCCGGACCCGCGAAACCTCACGAGCTTGCATCTTTTTTCAATCCTTCGATTGTGTTAACATGACATGCTTTATGGCCTTCACAATTCAATCAGGTATCACCGGACCAATTCATTCCGGTCCGGTTACCTGTACTACCCCAAGGAGAACATATGCCCCCGAAAAAGGTTCTCAGCCTCCCCGATTTGAAAGTCCAAAGCTTCGTAACTCAAACCCCTGAATCCATCAAGGCGGGCGAATTCGTTCTGCCCAGCGCCAATGCAAGAACCATCTGCTCCTACTGCCGCGATTGCCCGACGGATGTGTTTACCGGTTGCGATACCCAAAAATTCTGTACGGGAGGCTGAGTAATTTCAAGACGACGGCCCCGAACGGGGCCGTCGTAGTTCGGCAATTAATAGGATTACAACCCTATCGGCAAAGCCCGTACTTGCTTATACTAAAGGACAATCTACAATCGCCTCGGCGCTCGTTCCCATCTGTTCCGGCCGTCAAGGCGTTGTCAGGATGAATCGATCCATGCCGGTTCCGGCCTTTCTCCCTGGACCGGCAGTTTGATCCGTTTCCCGGGGAGGAATCATGAAAGAGGGCAAAAGCCGCGCCTATTGGCGAAAGAACCTCACCTATCTGTCCGTGTTACTGACCATCTGGTTTTTGGTGTCCTATGTTTGCAGCATCATTTTTGTAGAACCGCTGAACCAAATCCAATTCGCCGGCTTTAAACTGGGTTTCTGGCTGGCGCAACAGGGCAGCATCTATGTATTCGTGGCGCTGATCTTCATCTACGTGTTCTTGATGAACAGGTTGGACGGTGAATACCACCTGGATGAGGAGGACCACCCATGAGCGTACAAGCCTGGACCTTCCTCCTGGTGGGACTGTCGTTTGCCCTTTATATCGGCATCGCCGTCTGGTCGCGCGCGCGCTCTACCGGTGATTTCTATGTGGCCGGCGGCGATGTCAATCCCGTCATGAACGGCATGGCCACCGCCGCCGATTGGATGAGCGCGGCCTCGTTTATCTCCATGGCCGGCATCATCTCGTTTATCGGTTACGACGGTTCGGTCTACCTGATGGGATGGACCGGCGGGTATGTCTTACTGGCCCTGCTTTTGGCGCCCTATCTGCGCAAGTTCGGCAAGTTCACCGTTCCCGATTTCGTGGGTGACCGTTATTACTCCAGAACCGCCCGAGTCGTTGCGGTGATTTGCGCTATTTTCGTATCCTTCACCTATGTTGCCGGCCAGATGCGCGGCGTGGGTATCGTTTTCAGCCAGTTTCTGGGTGTGGATATCGACATGGGCGTGGTCATCGGCATGGTGGTGGTTTTCATCTATGCGGTGCTGGGGGGGATGAAGGGCATTACCTATACCCAGGTTGCCCAATACTGCGTGTTGATTTTTGCCTACATGGTGCCCGCCATTTTCATCAGTTTATTGATGACCGGCAATATTGTGCCGCAACTGGGTTTCGGCAGTAAATTGGCGGACGGTTCCGGTGAATACCTGTTGCACGCACTGGATAATTTGAACCAACAATTCGGCTTTGCCGCCTATACCGACGGCACCAAGAGCACGGTCGACGTCTTCTTTATCACCGCGGCGCTGATGGTGGGCACCGCCGGTCTTCCGCATGTGATCGTACGCTTTTACACGGTGCCCAAGGTTTCGGCGGCGCGGGTCTCAGCCGGATATGCCCTGTTGTTCATTGCGCTGCTGTATACCACGGCGCCGGCCGTGGCTGCATTTGCCCGCACCAACCTATTGAAAAGTATTGCCGACAAACCCTACACAGAGGCGCCCGGTTGGTACAAAAGTTGGGAAGATATCGGCCTGATCACCTTCGACGATAAAAACGGCGACGGCGTGATCAACTACGTGGGCAACAAGCAAGCCAACGAGTTGACCATCGACCGGGACATCATGGTGCTGGCCAATCCGCAGATTGCCGGTCTGCCGCCCTGGGTCATTGCCCTGGTAGCGGCCGGGGGTCTTGCCGCGGCGCTTTCAACGGCCGCGGGTTTGTTGCTGGTGATCTCTACCTCCTTCGCACACGACTTGATGAAGAAGAGCTTCCGTCCGCAAACCACGGAAAAAGAAGAGTTGCTGTTCGCCAGAATCGCGGCGGGCGCCGCGGTGCTGATCGCGGGTTACTTCGGCATCAATCCGCCCGACTTCGTGGCGGCGGTGGTGGCATTCGCCTTCGGTCTGGCCGCTTCGTCCTTCTTCCCGGCGATCATCCTGGGCATCTTCAGCAAAAAGACCACGCGGGAGGGGGCGGTGACCGGCATGATAGTGGGTATCGCCTTTACGGCGAGTTACATCATCTACTTCAAGTTCATCAACCCGAGCATGAACTCGGCGGACCACTGGTGGTTCGGCATCTCCCCGGAGGGCATCGGCACCCTGGGCATGCTGATCAACTTCGCCCTCACCATCACCATTTCCAAATTCACGGCGGAACCGCCGCAAGACGTGCAGGAATTGGTGGAACACATCCGCCTACCCGGTGAAAAAACGGCGATGATCAGCTGATTACCCCGTTTTTTACCCAAACGGGAACACCATGAAGAATTTTGGGCGCCAAGTTGGAAGCAACACCGGCGCCCTCTTTTCATAACTGTCAAGAGCCCGGTTTCACACCGGTGACGTATAGGGTTGCGGCCAGGCGGTGGGCTTCCGGGAATTTATTGACGATGATGTCCAGGAATTTGGCCGGCAGGAGAAGGGCCGTAAAGGTTCCCTTGATCGGCATGTAGGCTTTGGGAAAAGTGAGACCCGTCAGCACGTACATCCATTCAGAAAGCAGGTGAACCATGGCGCTGCAAGGGCCGCCGTGGATGCCGACCTCCAGGTCCCCGAAGGAGGAAAACTCTTCCAACAGGCCCTCGCGGGACCAGCGGCGATAATCGTTGGGTTGGCCGTGGAAAGGAAAGAGGAAAGGCGCGATGAAGAAACAGCGACCGCCGGGTTTCAGGACGCGCAGGGTCTCGGCGACCACCTTGTCGGGGCGAGCCACGTGTTCCAGCACTACCTCGCAAAGGACGCCGGTGACGGTGTTGTCGGCCAGAGGGATGCGATGCCCGTCGGCGATGATGTCGACACCGGGGAAATCATCGATATCCAGGTGAATGGCGTCGGGGTAGCGGGAGACGCCGCTGCCGATGATCAGCTTGGTGCCCGGCATGCCCAGGGTTCGCTCGCGGGCCTCCCGCCAGGCGCGTCCCGGAAAGTACTCCGAGGTGATGATGCGGCGGGCCGAAGCCATGAGCCTGTTGGGTTCGCGGTAGTTCTTCACCATGGAGACGGCATCCGGGTTGCTCAGATCGGCCACGGGCTCCGAGAGGAAATCCACCGCGTCACCTCGTTTTGCATAGTCGCGGGCGCATGGGTCGCAGTGAAAACCGTTTTCTTTTTCGGTCAGCCCGGCGCCGCATGCCGGACAAGCCAGGGAGGTATACCAATCAGCCACGAACCCTCCTTCAGGATTCATGAGCTTATCGGGAGCCGCCCTGGAAATCAATCATTTATATAATAAGAGATCATGTTTCCCCAATCGAGGTCGGCCGTCGATCACAATGCGTGAAAAACGACCTCTTTACGACCAAACCGCTGCTGACAAGGAGCGAAGGAGTGTGCTAGCATGAGTTGATTTTATTAGGGGTCTGAGTCTATGTACGTGCTCCGATATACCGAGGGCGGAGAGGAAAAAAAGGTGGAAATCACCGATCGTGAACTCCTTCTCGGTCGCGCCCCTGATTGCGCCCTGGTTCTGGCGCAGCCCGGTATCTCGCGCCACCATTGCAAAATCATGTCCGACGGCAACAAGGTTGCCATAGCCGATATGGGTTCCAAAAACGGCACTCGGGTCAACAATATCTATATCAAAAACGCCACCCTGAACCCCGGCGACACCATCACCGTTGCGGAATTCCCGCTGAAGTTCGAGGTCTTGCGGCCCAAGGCAGGCCCCGTACAAGGGCGCCCGGAGGAAGATACCGACCAGATGGTGCTGTTGACCGAGCAAAAGGAACTGCATGAGGAAGCCGGCACCATCATCCGCGAGGCCGGGGATTTCAAAGACATCATTGCTCAATACGACCAGGAAAAGAAAGCGGTCCAGGCCCAAAAAAGCGACAAGGACGAGGCCAAGCGCATTATGACGGTCATCATCGAGGTGGCCGAAGCCCTGATCGCGGTCAAATCGCTGGACGAAATCATCGAAAAGCTGATGGACCTTATTTTTGCCAACCTCCCCGCCGACAGGGGCTTCCTGATGCTGCTCAACAACCAGGGCCGGCTGGAAGCCAAGGTCACCAAACACCGCAACGCCGACGACTCCGAAATTATCGAGATCTCCAGCACCATCGCCAACAAGGCGCTCAGGGAACAATGCGCCATCCTGACCACGGACGCGCAGGTGGACCCGCGTTTCAAGGCCGGGGAATCCATCCGTTTCCTGGGCATCAAATCGGCCATGTGCGTGCCTCTGTTCCACAAGAAAAAGTCTATCGGCATCATCTACCTGGACTGCCCGACCAGCGCGGCCGTGTTCACGCCTAACGATTTGGACCTGCTCACCTCCATGGCCAACTTCGCGGCCGTGGGCATCGAGCAGGCCCAGTTGGCCGAGAAGATTCAAGAGGAGCAATCGGTTCGCGAGCGTTTGTCGCGTTACCACTCCCCCGCCATTGTCTCGCGCATTTTGGAGAACCTTTCCCAAAGCGACGGGCACCTGCTGGCCGAGATGCGCGACGTCTCGATAATGTTCGCCGATATCGTGGGCTTCACCCCCTTTTCCGAGCGAACCTCTCCGGCCAGAATCGCCGAATTGCTCAACGGCTATTTCTCCGAGATGACGGATGTCATTTTCAAATATGAGGGCACGCTGGACAAATACATCGGGGATGCCATCATGGCCATCTTCGGTGCGCCCAACGCCATGGAAGACCACGCATTACGCGCGGTCTCGGCGGGCTTGGAGATGCTGGAGCGCCTGGCCGTGGTCAACCAGCATCGGCCGCCCGACTATCAATTCAAGATCCGCATCGGCATCAACAGCGGACGCGCGGTTGCCGGAGATATCGGCTCCATGAAACGGATGGAATACACGGTGCTCGGGAATACGGTCAATATGGCCGCCCGCATCGAGTCCATGGCTTGTAAGCCCTTGCAGGTGGTTGTCGGCGAGGGAACCTATCAGGCCGTGAAAGATCATTTTATTTGTCAACCGCTGGGCCCCATTCGCCTTAAGGGGATCAGCGAAGAAACCCATGTCTATCACATTCAAGGAAAGCGCTAGGGTTTGGAGGGAAAATTGAAAAACCTGGTTGCCGGCTTAACGGCCCTGATCCTTCTACTGAGTTGTGGAGAGAAGAAACCGACCGCTGCCGAACTGGCTGAGGCCGAACGGGAATATAACTACCGTTCCGCCATGCAACAGTACAAGTTGGGCGCCAATGCGTTGAACAACAAGGACACCCTGAAGGCTATCGAGCACCTGGAACAGGCGGTAGAAAAGGACGATCAGAACTTCACCTACCACCATTGGCTCGCCCTTGCTTATTCCATGAACGGTCAGTTGGCGGAAGCGGAAGAGCATTTGAAAAAAGCGTTGGCCATCAACCCGAATAATGCCGAGTCGCACAACCTGATGGGCTCCATCCTGGTGGATCAAGGCCGCTTCGACGAAGCGGTGGTGTCCTTCCGCAAGGTTATTCAAGATAAAAACTATCCCGAACCCAAGTTCCCCTATTTCAATCTGGGTAAATGCCTGGTAAAGCAGCAGCGCCCCGATCAAGCGGTGGCTGCTTTCGAGTTTGCCCTGCGCTTCGATCCCAAGTTCTACCGGGCCTATATTGCCCTGGGTGAAATCTTCAAAGACAAAAAAGACTACATGAAAATGTTGTACTACTACCAAAAAGCAGAGCCGGCCTATGCCAACGACGTCAACGTTCTCTTCAACATAGGCCTGGCCCATTTTCAATTGAAGCAATTCAACCGGGCCAAGCGCTACCTGGCGCAGGTATCCATCCTGTTCCCCCCGCCCGCCATCGATCAACCTACCCAGAAGATGCTTCAATACATCAACCGAATGGAGTGAGCACCAACGTGGACTTTCATGCGGAGTTCAAAAAAAGCCTGAAACGATTCCCCAGTTTGGAGGGATTGATCTTTGTCGACCCGGACGGGGAATCGATTCTTTTCGAAGCCCCGTCCATGGACCCTTTCGATGTTCAACTGACCGGGGCGCGCATCCCCATCCTGCAGCAGCACTACCGCTTTTCCGGCATTTCTTCCAAGCCGGTTTTCATGGAGTTGCACTTCCGAAAGCGGTATATTATTTCCGTTATCCTCAAGCAGAGCTATACTATCACGGCCATCGGTCGGAGTACCAAGGAACGAGCCCCCCTGAAATTCCATCTATGGACCCTGGCCCGCAAGTTCAATGAAGAGATCGTGTAGGAGCATCGATGAACGATGAGAAAAAGAAGGGCTTCTTCTCGCGTTTCAAGCGGAAGAAGAACGATGAAGAAGCGCAGGAGAACCGGGAGGAACCGGTTGCCGTAGAGCCTGAGCAGGAAACCGAGCCGGAAGATAAACCCAAGACTGGTTTCTTCAGCAAGTTGAAAGCCGGACTGAAGAAAACGACCGATTCGCTGAAAGGCGGTATGGATCGTCTCTTCCTGGCCACCCGCCCCATCGACGAGGATCTGCTGGAAGAACTGGAAGAAATGCTGATCGGCGCGGACATCGGGGTCCAGACCTCCATGGAAATCATCGAGCGGGTTCGTCGCGAGGTAGACCGCAAGGCTTTGAAGAACGGCGAAGAACTGAAGGAACATATCAAGAAGGAACTGCTGCGCATCCTCGCCGAAATTCCGAACAAGGGTTTCAACCTGGATCATAACCCCACCATCATTCTGGTCGTCGGCGTGAACGGCGTGGGTAAAACCACCACCATCGGCAAGCTGGCCAACTATATGCGCGGCCAGGACAAAACCGTCTGCGTCTGTGCGGCGGATACCTTCCGTGCGGCGGCGGTCGAACAGTTACAGATCTGGGCCGAACGTGCGGGTGTGGATATCGTGCTGAAAGAAGGCAGCAAGGACCCCGCGGCCGTAGTCTACGACGCCCTGGAACGGGTCAACGAAACCAACGCGGATGTACTGCTTGTCGATACGGCGGGCCGCCTGCACAACAATCCCAACCTGATGAACGAGTTGGCCAAGATCCGGCGCATCACGACGCGTGACTTCGAAAATGCGCCTCACCATGTGTTGCTGATCCTGGATGCGGTCACCGGACAAAACGGTCTTCAACAAGCCAAGAAGTTCGTGGACAAAGTCGGCGTGACCGACCTGATCATCACCAAGCTTGACGGGACGGCCAAGGGCGGCATCGCGGTAGCCATTGCCAACGAACTGAACATGCCCATCCAGTTCATCGGCGTCGGTGAGCAGATGAACGACCTGCTGCCCTTCAACCACCAGGATTTCGTCAACCTGTTGTTCAAGGATTGAGCACCGGCCTTCCACAGATCAACTGCCCGGCCTGACAATCTCCGGCCGGGCCATTTTCTTTTGCCTCTTTTTTCGTCCGTTTGCGCTACATAAGAAAAGGGTTTCACATCAAAGATTCGAACCCTTGCAAATTTTCTAACAGGCCGGCGGACACGTCCGCTGCCGAAGAGTGTGTTATAATGCCCGTGATGGAAGTAGGGACAGAAATGACGGAAGCCACACAAGATCGCCGTAAATATCTGCGCTTTCCCACCGATACATTGGTTTGGTGGAACAACGACTGGGAGCCGGAACCCATTACCTTGGTCGATTTATCAGCGGGGGGAATGCTCTGTGAGTATCCGCGTGCTTTGCCTACCGGCGAGAAGGTGAGCTTGCACTTCGAATTTCCCGGATTCGATCGTCTGATCTACTGCCATTGCGAGATTGCCCATTGCCGCCCGGGAGAACACACCTATTACCTGATCGGCCTACGCATCGATTCGGTGGAAGGTATGGAAATGGACGCCTTCATCACACGCCTGAGAAACGGCTTACCTCCGAGTTCGGAAGCCCTTCCCGAGACCTGATCCGCTTCAAGCGTCCTTGAATACTTCCAGCAGTTGGTCTTCTTCTCCCATGGAGGGCATCAGGTAGACACCGCCGGACATGGGCTTCAGTTCGTTCAATAATTCGCGCGCCAGTTGAACGCCCAATTGCCTTTGCTCTTCGGCCTCGGCATTTTTGAACCGCTCCAAGTCCGCGTCTTTGATGGCAATACCCGGATACTCGTTGTTCAGGAAACGGGCGTGCCGGTAATCGCGAACCATCATCACGCCGAAGATCACCGGAACGCGGAACGGGGCCAGGGCTTTGAGAAACGGCTCCACCCGGGAGATATTGAATACGGGCTGGGTTTGTACGAAAGTTGCGCCGCGCTTCAGCTTGGCTTCCAGACGCCGCATCTCGTCATCCAGGTCTACCGCCAGAGGATTGGCGGCCACGCCTATTTGAAACCGCGTGCGCGCACCCAGGTCGTTCATGCCGAAATCTTTGCCCACATTCATGCGCGCCATGATTTCAACAAGACCCTGACTGTCTACGTCGAAGATGGATGTGGCGGAAGGATAATCCCCTACCCCGGCAGGATCACCGGTCAAAGCCAGGATGGTGTGAACCCCCAACAGGTGGGCGCCGAGCAGTTCGGCCTGAAGACTGATGAGATTGCGATCACGGCAGGTGACGTGGGCAATCGACTCGATACCGGTTCGATCGAAGATAGCCCGAGCCAGGGCAATCGAGGAAACACGCGCTCTGGCCAGGGGGTTTTCGGGAATGTTGACGGCATCGATACCGTACGGTTTCAGTTGTTCCAAGAGGTTGAACAGTTGGGCAACCTCCAACCCGCGCGGCGGCTCCAACTCGATTGACAAAATCGGCTCGCGTCCCAACTTCCGCCCCAGCAGCCTGGAATCCTCGAGGGTCGCTTGTTTGTTCTCGGAAGACGCGACGCTGATCTCCGGTTCGGGTTCTCCGGCGACGCCCCAGGTGGGCTTGCGACCGCGAAGGCTGTCGGCAACGGCGCGAATATGATCGGGCGTAAACCCGGAGGCGCCGCCTATGATCGCGGCGCCGCGCTCCAGGAACATCTCGGCGCACTCCGCTACATATTCCGGCGAGCTGAGGTAGGTCTTGGTGTTGCCCAGGCGAACGGGGTAACCCGCATTGGGTCGCACGCACAAGGGATATGGCCGGCTCAGTTTTTCCAAAAAGCTGTCGATTTCCAGCGGACCCAAAGTCCCGTGAATGCCCACCACGTCGGCGCCGTTATTCAAAAGCGCCTGAAAGCAGTCTTCCATGGCGTCACCGAATTTAGTCGCGCCGTCCTCCAGGAATGTCATGTTGGCAATGATGGGCAGCGAACACAGACCGCGCAGGGCGATCAAACACTGCTCAGCCTCGATCAAAGAACTGAACCCGGAAAGAATGAAACCGTCGGCGCCGTGATCCAGAAACACGGCAGACTGCTCGCGATAGACTTCGCGATAATCTTCTTCGGTCAGCTTGCCGTAGGGCTTCAACAAGGCGCCGGTGGGTCCCAACTCGCCGAAGACCAGGCCGTTGGGGCCGACCGCTTCCTTGCACAGGATGAGGGCGCGCCGATTGATTTCGTCATGCTGCTCCAGGGTCTCGCGCTTGTGCAGGATGATGCGGTTGGCCATGGCCGTGCCGGTCACCAGGACATCGGCCCCGGCTTGGGCGAAATCCGCCTGTACTTTGCCGACTTGCTCCGGTTCTTCCAAAAGCAGTCTGGGCATAAAGACCCCGGCCTTGGTGCGTCGCTGAAGTTCGGAATGAATATTCCCGCTGACCACGAGAACCCTGTTGGTTATGAGGTATTCGAAATCCGAACGAAGCATGGTGCTTACAGGTCCTGCTCGGTTTCGGCGTAGGGTTTGAAACCGGTAATCTCGTAATTCTTGGTGCCGCTGGGAATGCGGATGCTGACTTCATCGCCCTCGTTACGATTCATCAAAGCCTTGCCGATGGGAGACCCGACGGAAATACGGTTTCTCTTGACGTCGGCGTCCTCGGGCATAACCAATTGGTAGATGAGGTCTTTATCATCATCCAGATCATAAACTTCGATGATGGAGCCGTAACCGGTTTTGTTTTGGGGGATTCGACTGATATCGATCTGAGCAATTTCATTGATACGGTTCTTCAGGGTACGATATTTCGACTGAAGCAGGCGCTGCCGGTCGAGAGCGGCTTCGTATTCGGCGTTTTCGGAAAGATCGCCCAGCGAGGCCGCTCGCGCGATCTCCTCGGGCAGCACCGTTTTCAATTCGTATTCCAACTCTTTGAAATCGGCGTTCATTCGTTCAAGTAATTTCTTGGTCATTGGCAGTCCTTATTTGCCTGTTATCCGGAGTAAAATTTCGTCAATTTGGTCCGGGTCCTCCCATAAAATATCGATGGTGAGGAAAGCTTTTATCATAGCAGAATCCGCCTGTTTTTCAAGCTTTACCACATCCTTTGCGGTTGTGACGATCAATGAAACACCGTCTTGGGCGCAGCGCCGCTCAAATGATTCGGCTCGCGGCCCCTCATAGGCTTCATGGTCTCTAAGAGCCAGGGTGTGGAGGGGCGGCAGACCCATGCCGGCCAGGGTGTCGAAAAACTGTTGCGGTCGGGCGATGCCGGCATAGGCTGCCACGCGCTTTTCTTTATAATCGGCCGGGTCCAGGGGCGCACCCCACAAATCCAACAGGCGCGGGTTGTCGTATCGCAGTTTCAGCACCGGAAGATCCGGCTTCACACGCCGAACGGCCGTGACCCAATCGGAAAGGGTCTGTTCACCGTCCCACCGCGTCAACAAGACGGCATCGGCGCGCCGGAGACTTGCCATCCCCTCGCGAAACAAGGCCCGTGGAAACAACCTGGGGCGTCCCTGAGTCACATCGATGAGAACAAGGTCCAGGTCACGGTGCAATTGCCGGTGTTGAAAGCCGTCATCCACCAAATACACTTGAGGCGCCGTATCGGCCGCGGCCTCGGCGGCGGCATAACGGGACGGCCCCACGCAGACCGCAACATTCGGGTGAATGCGGGCGATCATGGCGGGTTCATCCCCGAAATCCCGCCAGTCGCCTGCCGGATCGACGCGCAAGACACGCTCGGGTTTGCGCCGGCCATAACCTCTGCTCAGCACCGCCGTACGCAAACCGAGAGCCGACAAACGAGCGACCAGATCCGCGGTCACCGGCGACTTGCCGGTGCCGCCCATGGACAGATTACCCACGGCAATCACGGGCGCTTCCAGGCGGTCGATCTTCTTGAGACCCCGGTCATACAAAAAGTTTTTCAGGCCGACCAAGGCGCCGAACAACCAGGACAGGGGTAAAGCCCATAGATCACGCAAGCAAACCTCATCGATGGCAAAGGTGTAGGGGCCGCTCCCCTACCCCGGTTATTTAACCATGGATTTAGTTGGGTTGGATACGGGAACCCAAACAAGCAGCTCACTATCAGCATCATGCAAACTCCATCGTGCCGCCGAGCGATGCACGGTCAACAGATCTAAATCATCGACAAATCACCGGACCGAGGCCGTTACAATCTTCGGCCGATAGTGTAGACTCACTAAATCTTGTCCGGATGGAGCGCATCGATGAGCCACACCTTCGACGTCATTGTAATCGGCAGCGGCATCGGCGGTTTGACCGCGGCCCTGACCGCCGCCCGCTACGACAAAACCGTGCTGTTGTTGGAAGCCGGCAAACAGTTCGGCGGTTATCTGAACCCCTTCCAGCGCGGTAAGTTTCACTTCGATCCGGGCCTGCACTATATCGGCGAATGCGGCCCGGACGGTCGCTTCCGCGCCTTGCTGGACAAACTGGGCCTGCAAGATATGACCTTTCACGAATTGAACCCCGAGGGTTTCGACAACTACCGCTTCCCGGAGTACGAGGTCACCATGGGCAAGGGTTTGAATCGCTTCGCCGAAACCCTAATGACCGATTTCCCCAAGGAGCGCGACGGCCTGGCCCGGTTTTTCGACCTGGTGCACAAGACCGACGAGGCCCTGCGCGCCCTGATGCGCGCCAAGGGGTTCGTCTCCTTTCTGAAGATGGCCCCTCACCTGCCCTTTTTCATTCGCTGGGGCAAGGCGACCCTGGGCGAAATCCTGGACCATTACTTCAAAGACCCCAATCTGAAGGCCGCACTTTCGGGCCCTTGCGGCGATATCGGCCTGCCGCCCTCAAAGCTGCACGGCTTGATTCACCTCAGCGTGCTGCTGCACTATTCCGGCGGCGGGTATTTCCCCCACGGCGGCACCAAACGCATGCGCGACATCTATGTCCAACACCTCGAAGCGCACGGCGTGGAGATGAAACGCTTTACCACCGTCGATAAAATCTTGACCGAGGGCAATCGCGTCATCGGGGTAACCACCGAAAAAGGTGAGGAATTCCGTGGCCGAACCGTCATCTCCAATGTACAGGCGGATGTGACCTACGGCATGCTGGACAGCCGCCATATCCCCCGCAAGCTTCAACGCAAGACCGACAAGCTGGAATACTCTCTGGGCTCCGTCTGCATGTTCCTGGGCGTTCGCGAGACCTGCGACACCGGTTTCATCGGCGATAAGAACATCTGGCACTATAGCTCCAACGATATCGACGCCCTGTATGACGACATCTACGACGGCGCCCTGCCGGACGGCAGCAGCTTCTTCCTCAGCTGCCCCAGCCACAAGGACCCCGCCGGCCACAGCGCCCCGGAAGGTCACTACTCCGTGGAACTGGTTACGCTGGCTCATCCCAAGCCCTTCGAACAATGGGAGGGTACACGCACCATGAAACGGGGCGAGGAGTATGAAGCTGTTAAGGAAACCATGGCCGCAAATCTCATGGCGGCGGCTGAGCAATATATCCCGGGTCTGGCCGAGGCAACGGTCACGAAAGAGATTTCAACACCCGTCACCAATTTCTCCTTCGTACGCACCCCGCAAGGTAATATCTACGGACCCGCTCAAACGCCCGATCAATCCGGCCCCTGGCGATTCGACATGAAGGGCCCCGTGGAGGGTCTGTTCCTCTGCGGCGCCTCTGTCATCAGCGCGGGCATCGTGCCCTGTGCCGCCAGCGGTCTACGCGCCGGCCGCGCCTCCGTGCGTCACCTGAACGGCATCGCCTGAGCGCATCTTACGACAACAATGAATCCAAGGTGGGCGCGCGGCAGGTAAATCATTAAAAAAAGGCGGTCGGATGACCGCCTTTCCTAATGAAAACCCGGTCACTGAAAAAGACCGAGCTACCTGAACTAGAGCGTTGGAAATCGCCGTCTGCCGGGCCCTTGCCTGAACGCGGAGCAATCTTGCAATAGCTGCGTGTAAGCCCGGGAGCGATGACTCCTACTAGGAAAAGCGGGAAGCGATTAAAAAGGAGGTCACCACAAATAAAAAAAGTTATTTTTTTTCTCGACCCCACCGGAACTGTTCAGCCGGCGCCCGGCAGGCCGCAAACTGTTCCGGTTTTTAAAAATGTTTTCTGTATCTGTTATGGTCTATTTCCAAAACATATATTGAGAACATACCGGAATGATCACACAACCAGATGACGTTCCGTCCACCTGAATCCCAATCCTAACGGCGCCATAACCATCTGAGGTTGGATGGTTTCGCCGTGTATTCAGCGTCTGTCCGGCCGGCGGTCGTTTGTTTTCATGTGCCGTTTTCGCACTACGAACCCGAAAAAGTCCACCCATGATGATGGGTCGGCCTCTTGTATGCCGTCAACATTTATTCTCGTTTTCCCCGAGACCCGGGGTCCCACGGACCCGTTATTCGATCTGTTCGTTGCTTTACCCGTAACCTGTTATCGATAGCGGCGCCTCTCCAGGCCCGAATGCATGTCCGTGCAACCTTTCCGCTCGTTCCGTCTCTCGTCTCTCACGGATTCGAGTGATCAGGTATTCGTGCGTCCTGCCGACCGGTTGAACCGAATTTGTGCAACGGTTTTCGACCTCCCCCATCGAGGGGCCGGCGCAGCTATGCCTTTAGATACGAAATCAAGGATGTGAATCATGAGGATAGCAAACAAGCTTGTTATATCGGCCTTACTTCTCCTACCCAATCTCATCTCGGGCGCGTTCTCTCACGATGGGGAACCGATTCCCGAGTCCGACAAAAAACAGGTTATCGGAACAGGTCACCTGGAAAAGAAAGATCACGATGGACTGCCCGGCCGAGCCAGGATCGATATTGCCGGGCCGTTTCAAAACCTGGTCCGCGAGGCTTACCGCTGCTCTGCCCGCTTCCGCACCATTCTGGACCGCCTGCAGGCGGAGCCCGGTTTGGAGTTGACGATCGGTCGTCCCCCCAACCGCCGCGAGCGATCCCGTTTCGACCGCACCATCATCCGCATTTATTTCGGAAAGGACGGGTGCATTGAAAGATTGAAAGCTCGGGTCGAAATGAACCCGGGCAGCAGTTCCACGCTCATTTTCCGTTTAGGTCATGAACTGGCCCATGTGGAAGAGATCCTGGATAAACAAATGGGGCCCGGCGCCATGGCGCGAGATTTTCCCGATCAGGCCTATGCGGTGAAGGGGTATCTGTCCCATTACGAAACCTATTACGCATTGGAGGTGGAATCGATCATCGCCGCTGAAGTCCGCGACCCCTCGGACGATCTGCTCCCCGAACGCCTGCAAAACCTGGAAGCCGGCCTTTTCGCTTCGATGCCGCTGTCCATGAGAGAACAGCGCAAACGGGAGCGGTACTATCGCAAGTTGGCCGAAAAACGACGCCCGCCCATGAACGGTGAGGCTGCCGTACTCATGGCTGCCGAATAAAACGTAGTCCGCGCACCGTTGTTCGGTGAAAAAAGATGGTAATCTAAACCTTCCCCTTCCGATCAGCGTCTAAGAAAACCAGATGGTAACGATTACAGCCGGGAGGATTTCGCGATGCGGGTTTCCATAGGATTACTGTTTTTTTGTGTATGGTTCGCTGTTGCCGGCGGGCATCCCCATACTGAGCATATCGCCGACATAGAAAAGGGCTTGCGCCCGGCAGGCATGATCGACGGCTCTACCTGGACCCTGGAAGAGCGTATGGAACATTACGGCGTACCGGCGATGTCGATCGCCGTTATTCAAGACTACAAGGTGGTCTGGTACAAGGTCTACGGCAAGGCTGACCGTGAAACGGGGGCGCCGGCCGGGCGGGAGACCTTGTTCCAGGCTGGTTCCATCAGTAAACCCGTGGCCGCGATGGGCGCCATGAAGATGGTGCAGGACGGCCGCTTGGAGCTGAGAAGCAATGTCAACGACAAGCTGAAAAGCTGGAAGATCCCCGATAACGACTTCACCGCAAAGGAAAAAGTCAACCTGGCTCATTTGCTCAGCCACACGGGCGGCTTGACCGTACACGGCTTTCCCGGCTATGCCCCGGGCGTCAAGGTGCCCACCACGGTCCAGGTCCTGGACGGCAACGGACCGACCAACACGGCGCCGATTCGCGTCAATAAACTACCCGGCGAGGGATACCGTTACTCGGGCGGCGGTTACACCGTGGCGCAACTGCTGATGACCGATGTATCCGGCCAATCCTTTCCCCAATTGATGCAAGAACGCGTCTTGGGCCCGCTGGGCATGGGCCGCAGCACCTACTTAAACCCGTTGCCGCCCGCACTTCTGAAAAACGCCGCCGCCGGAATCCTGCCCGATCGTTCCGCGGTCGTCGGGAAACGCCACACCTACCCGGAAATGGCCGCCGCGGGTCTCTGGACTACGGCAGAGGATCTGGCCGCCTTCGCTATCGAGGTACAAATGGCGGTAAAGGGCAAGGGCAAGGTACTTTCCAAGGAGACTGCCGGGACCATGCTGACCCCGGTCGACGCGGGCTACGCCCTGGGCTTCGGCATCGAGAACAGGGACGGGGAAACCTACTTCGGCCACAGCGGCTGGGATGCGGGTTTTTGCGCCCGCCTGACGGCCCACCGCGACAAGGGTTACGGCGTAGCCGTCATGATCAACGCCAACTTCCCGTCTTTCATGAACGAGGTCATTCGGGGCGTTGCCCTGGAATACGGCTGGGCCGGTTACAAGCTGCACCAACCGCAACCCGTTCCCGCAAACATCCTGGCCGGAGCCCCGGGCCGCTACCGCTACAATGCCGACCAGGGCTTCCAAATCGAGCGCAAGGACAAGCGCCTGTTCATGCGCTACTACGGCGATAAACCCCGGGAGTTGGTGCATATCGGCGATAATCGCTTCATGCGCCACGACCGCGAGACGCCCGTTACCTTCAAGCAAAAAGACGGCGCAATGGTCTTCCACTTCATTCTCCCCAACGGCAAGTTCCAAACCCATCAACGCCTTACCGACGAAGAAACCATACCGCGCCAACTGCTCGATGAGGGTCATTACGACAAGGCGCTGGCCGCGTACAGGGCATTGAAGGACAAGAAAAACCCCAATGGTTCCGAGGGTTACCTGAACAACCAGGGCTTTGGCTTGCTGCAGAACCGTCGCTTCGATGCGGCCATACGTGTCTTCCGCATCGCCTGCGACCTCTACCCCAAGTCCGCCAATACCTGGGACAGCCTGGGCTTCGGTTACAAAATGAAAGGCGATAAAGCCAACGCGATCAAATATTACCGAAAGGCCCTGGAAATCGACCCCAAATTCTCCAGCGCGGTCTCGGCCCTGGCTCAATTGGAAAAGAACTAGCAGCGACAAGGGGCATTACGACCAAAACCTGAAAGCACCCGTCGCAACCGACCCTGGAAGCGGGTAACCCCTCGGCTCGATATAAAAAGTCCGAGGGTGTTACCCGATCTCGCTTTTGACAGCACGAGATTGATGCACCCCCGGCAAACCGGGCAACCGGTTCGATCGCCCGGACTTACAATGGGCCCAAACCTTTCCGACAGTGTATCGACCCGCCCGACAATGCGCCCAAAACAAAATGGCACAACCTCATTAGCGCGTTGCAAGCTCCCGGTCCACAAAGAAGGAACCAAACCGGAACACGAGCTCCCCAAGCACACCCAAAAGCATATTTGGTTGTCAAATCAAAAAACCGGCTTGTTATGTGCCGAAACGACGAAAAATGTTCCGAGGAACAAGTCATGATTTAAGACCGAAGGCATGCCCGCACACCAAAACAAACCGGGAAAGCCCGCAAAGAATCTCAGGTGGGATCTGTTTATGCTACCCTTTCTGCCGGGAGCTTCCCTTCGGTCTCCGTACATACGTCGCGTTCTTTTGTGGTCCCTTCGTCGCGAACAAAACCCACCTTGCTCATAAGCGGGGTCATCGTTCAGGCCGGCTGTCGGTTCCATACCCGGGTTGAGCCAGGTGGGCCTTGTTCACGCTACT
>JAAUYB010218849.1_pt1 | contig 34346 bp, 22 predicted proteins | sample 7278071 | NCBI WGS metagenome assembly JAAUYB01 (sample SAMN14350121, study PRJNA611818) | marine sediment metagenome | isolation source: surface marine sediment (1.8m) | place: French Polynesia: Moorea | collected 2018-08 | reverse complement strand
GCGGCTGTCCCTTCTATCTTTGGTAATCGGTAAGCCGCTATCTTCTGATTCGAGGTTTTCCATGCCCCGACGACTTGACCCACCCGGTGAGAAATCCTATCACCATGTGATGACCAAAACCGCTCAAGAGATATTCTGGCTTGAAGAGCCGGAGATCAAGGAAATCTTCGTCAAACTTCTGGAAATCTATGGGGAGATCTACTGCGTCAAACCGATCGGCTATTGCCTTATGAGCAATCACAGCCACATCTGTGTGGAAGTCAACAAGCCGCCCTTCGACGAAGCCGATATTCGACGCCGTTACGAGTTGGCACAAAAGCACCTGGTCCGTCCGAGGCCCTATCGACCTTACATGGCAAAGCACCTTTATCAACGCTATACCAGCCTGAGTTGCTTCATGTGGGAAATCAACCGGAGAACGGCGGTAGAGCATAATCGCATTAAAGGAACCAAAGGTCACTTGTGGGGCGCTCGCTTCAAAAATATCGTGGTGGAAGACGGCCAGTCGCTGTTGCAAGTATTGGCGTACATCGAAATGAACCCAGTGCGTGCCGCCATGGTTGAGGACCCGGCAGATTTTCCTTACAGTTCAGTTGGTCGCTTGAAGAGGGAATTAGATGAAGGCAAGACACCGAAGGGGCCGGCAATTGCCATCCTGTCACAACTCAAAGAAGAGGTTCGGGCGAAAACCTACGTCGATTGGATACGCTACGTGGCTGTCGCCTTGCGCGAGCCGGATTTACAACGCATTAAATTACCGTTCCTACTAACCAGCGAAGGCTGGTCGTTGGACATGGGCGCCGTCTACAAAGCTCTGGAGACCAGAGCCCCGGCCAATTGGTCTAACCCAATCTACGGCTCCCAAGAGTTCCGCAAAAAGACCCTCACCGAGGCAGGTTGGTTGATCCCGCTGAAGCCTAGACGAAAACCCAACCAGGCCGAAGCAGCCTGAGCCGGAAGGTGCGCCAATTCAGTTCCTAAAGTCAAGTGGATATCGGTGCGTCCAAATTCGGCTGCTTTATGGCCGAAGACATCTCGAATCTGTCCAAACCAGGTCAAAACGCAGGATAAAGAAGCAGCAAAGTGAAATATCGGCAACGGAATAACTGTGAATAAAAAGCCAAACCGGCATGCGATCTCTCAAGTTAAATAATTCAAACCCTTTAACCGAACCTGCTTCGAGCAAGCGCTTCGAGCAAGTTAACCGAACCTGCTTCGAGCAAGCGTTAACCGAACCTGCTTCGAGCAAGCGTTTTTAACCGAACCTGCTTCGAGCAAGCGCTTTAACCGAACCTGCTTCGAGCAAGAGGGTTTAGTTTTCCTGGTTTACTGCTGCGGCTTCTTCTTGTTTTACCGGGAAGGTCATGATGAAGGTTGCCCCTTTGCCGACTCCTTCGCTTTCTACCAGAATAGCGCCGCCCATTTCCGTCATGCTGTTGGCGCAGGTGTGCAGACCGAAGCCGTGGCCATCCTCTTTTGTCGTGAAGCCGAAGGTGAAAATCTGCTCCAGGTGTTCCCGTGGAATGCCCTCGCCTGAATCGCTGACCCTCAAGGTTACCGTGTCGCCGTCACTGTCCGCCTCTATTCGGATGATCCGTTTGTTGGGCAGGCAGGCGGCCATGGCCTCCTTGGCGTTTTTGAAGAGATTGATCATCAGGTGCAGCAGTTTGTTTTTAGGCAGGAACAGCGTGGGCAGGTTCCCGTATTTTTGTTTGATGCGGATGTTTTGGCGCGTCAGCGAGGTGCCCAGCACGTTGACGGCTTCCTCTACCACCTCTTGAAGGTATAATTCCTCGCTCTGGAAACCCTTGGCCGCGTGTGTCTGCTGCTCGCGGATGACCTCGCGGATGGAGTCTATCTTTTCGGCCAGGCGCAGGACGTTGTCGTTGAGCAGGTTCTTTTCCCGGGTCCAGTGTTCGTCGAAGCGCAGGTAATAGGTCATCAGGTCCCTGCCCTTGGGGTCTTCCAGGATGAAGCGGTCCAAGCGGTCCATATTCATGCGCAGCAGGGCGTTGGCGCGGTACAATCCGTCCATTTTTGAGGAGTTGACCGTATCCTGGATCAGTTGGCAACTGGTGATGACGCTGTTGAGGATGTTGCCCACGTTATGCAGAACCGAGGTGGCGATGTCGGCCATACCCGCCTGGTGCGCCTGTTCTACCAGTTCGTCGCGGGCGCGCTTCAACTCGGCGGTGCGGTCGCGCACGCGTTCTTCCAATTGCGCGTTCAGTACGGCCAGTTCGTCGTTCAATTTGCGGACCTCGGCCTCGGTGGTGCGCGACTCCGCCAGCAGGCGGGCGTTTTCCAGGGAGATGGCCGCCTGAGAGAAGAGCAGGTGCAGCAGTTCCACCCGGTCCTCGGTGAAGACGTGGTCCACCAGGTTGTTTTCCAGGTAGAGCACGCCCGCCATGCGGTCCTTGTGGCGGATGGGGGTGCACAAGATCGATTTCACCCCGGCCTCGCGGATATAGCGGTCGTTGCCGAAGGTGGCGTCTTCAGCGGCGTTATGGGTAACCAGGGTGCGTCCCTTGCGGAAGGTGTAACGCACCAGTTTGCGCGGCAGGTTGTTGTATTTGTCCATGGGCCGCGCTTCCAAATCGGGTCGACCGCCGTCGGTCCCGGCGATGGCGCGAATCACCATATCGCCGCGTTCCTGGAGAATCAGAATACCCCGTTGGGCACCCGCGCATTCCAGGATGATGTCCATTATCTTGGCCAGCAGTTGTTCGTAGTCCATTTCGCTGGAGATGGCCAGGGAGGATTTGACCACCGTGGCCAGGTCTAACACCTGGTCTTGGGAAGAACCACCGGTGCCGGTTGTGGAGCGACTCGTCTCATGAGTGCTTTCCGGCAGGGTGGTTTCTTTGGAGGTTGTATGAGTGCTCCAGGTGCTGATGAACGAATCGAAGGAGGTGACCATGCTGAGGCCGCCTTCCAATTCGCGGAGCCACCCGGCCGCACCGACGGCGCCGTAACGGGCGTAGAGACGGACGGCGTCGCTGAGGAAAACCGAGGCGACCCGGTCCTGATTCACGGCGGTATAGAAGCGGTAGGCGACCAGGGTGGCCAGGGCTTCCTCGTCGCGGTAGGCGTTGCGGTTGGCCTCGTTGATCGCTTTTTGGTAAAGGGTGGCGGCCTCTATTGTCTCGCCCTTCAGTCGGGCCGCTTCGGCCTCCATCAGGTATTGACGGTGCAAGTGATTGTCACGGCAGAGTTCTGCCCAACGACGAACCTTTTTCAGATCCTTTTTCATATGTTTCAGGGCCCGGCGCTTGCCGGCTTGGGGCATGATGCCGAACTGCCGAGCCGAAATCAGGAACCGGTAGAAATGGAATTCGCCGATCAATGGAGTGCCCATAACCGAACTCAGAAGGGCTTCCGCCTGGTGGATATGTTTCTCGGCCGTTTCGCCGTCGTCGTAGATAAAGGCCAATCTCGCCTTGAATTGATGATAGGTTTCCAGGCTGGTAGAGCCCTGGTTGGCCGTGACTTCTTCCACCCAGGAAGTCTCCTGGAATTGATCGTCGTCGAAAGAGAGTAGATCGTAGGTTCGACCCATGAGGGCGAGGCGGAACTGCTGGGCTACAGTTGCCTGTTCACTGAGATAGAGATACGGGCTGTCGGCCAGAAGGGAAAGAGTGCGTTCGCCCATCTTCAGCCCCGTCTCCAGATCAGGTTGGGGCAGCCAAATCGACAGTTGGACCGCGGCTAAGGAGGAATAAAGCAGATCGCCGGACTGAACGCCGGCCTCGACGGCCTTTTCCAACCAGTTTTGCATGGAGTTTCTGTGGTGCGTCCAGGAATGAATGAGGAAACCGTAGATGAAGAAGACCTTGCTGCGAAGCGACGGATATTGAAAGCGCTCGTTCAACTCCAGGGCCAGGTCTCCGTATTTGGCAGCCTCCCGGTATTTTTCGCGAAAGGCGATCAGCAAAACCCCGTAGGTCATGAAAGCATGGGAGGTTTCAGGGCTGTTGCCGTGACGCAGGGAAAGAGTGACGCGTTTCAGAACACTCAGGCCGTAGAGTTTGGTGCGTTGCCCGAAGTAGGTGGGCAAGGCGAGGCGCATCAGCAGGTTGAGGACGGCGCGGATACGCGAGTCGGTAATGAGCGGGCGATCGGCCAGCCTTTCGATGTTGCCCGAACGGGTCCACCACTTGATTATCGCCACTTCCCGCAGCAGCGACAGGGTTCCCGGATTTTCGGGAAGGTTGAACCCCAGCAGCGTAAGGCCCTTTAAACCGGCGTTCACGGCTTCATTCCACTTGTTGACCGTAGTGTACTGGACCATCTGCATCTCGTAGATATCGACCTTTTCCAGTTCCGTTTTACCGTGTTTCAGAAGTTCCCGGCACAGGGATTCAGCCAGTTCAATGCGTCCGCTCAGGTAGGCGCATTCCGCATAGGATCGCTTCAATTCATAGACAAGGGGGTAATGTTCCGGCCAGGCGTTTTCGGGCAATAGAGACTCCGAGATTTGGAAGTAGGTCAGGGCCGTTTTGTAGGCCACCGAGGCAACCGCCTTGTTGCCCGCCCTAAGATTGAGTCTTGCCAGGTTGAGTCTTTCCTCCTTATCTTGCAAAAGGTCGCGGCCTTCATTCAGATGGTAGACCAGATCGATGACGCTTTGTTTCGGCGAGTTCCGATCCCAGCTTTCCAGCATCGTCCGGCCTATTTTCAGGTGGACCTGGCGGCGATGGTCCGAATCGATCAGGGCGTAGGCAGCCTGCTGGACCCGATCGTGATGAAAGCGGTAACTGACATCCAGTCCTTCCAGTTTCAGATCCAGGCTGTCGGGGGTAGGCTCCAACAGCCGGTAGGCATCGTCCAGAGGGATGAGAATGCCCTCGTGGAGCGCCGGCCAAAGATCGGCGGCAACTCGAGCCAGGGCCTTGCCCAAGATGTGGCTGAGCGCTCGGAGATCGAAGGAGTCACCAATGCAGGCGGCGTGTTTGAGGGCATCCTGAGTGCCCTTGGGTAACTGCCGAATGCGATTGACCAGAAAGGATACGACATTCTCCGAGACATCGACGCGGCGCACTTCATCGGCGTTCCAAATCCATTGACCCCGGTCCGTGTCCAGTTTCAACAGTCCGCGTCGATGGAGATCCTTCAGCAGTTCGAAGGAGAAGAAGGGATTGCCATGGGTTTTTTCGAATACCATTCGGGTCAGGGGTCTCGCGGTTGCCCTGGGACAGCGCAGGGTATCGGCGACCAGTTGCTCCAGATCCGCAATTTCCAGGGGTTCCAGATGTAATTCTTCCAAAAGGATGCCTTTTTTCTCCAGACCCTCCAGGGCCATGATCAACGGGTGTCCGGGGTTGACCTCGTTGTCCCGGTAGGAGCCGATCAGCAGGAAGTACCCGATCGAACGGTCGGAGAGGATCAATTCCAACAATTCCAACGATGCCGCGTCGGCCCACTGAAGGTCGTCCAGGAACAACACCAGCGGGTGCTCGGACGTGGCAAAAGCAGCCACGAAGTCGCGAAAGACCAGCCGAAAGCGGATTCTCGGGTCCACGGCCTCGGATTCTTCGGTGTGGATGTTTTCTCCCATGATCAGCGCAAGGTCGGGAATCACGCCGGACAAGACTCCGGCATTGGGACCCAACGCCTTGTAGAGTTTCTCCCGCCAGGACCTGATAACCGCGTCGCTTTCGCCGAGAAGTTGGCGGACTAAACCGCGAAAGGCCGGGCCAAAGGCGCTGTAGGGAATATTCCGGTTCAACTGGTCGAACTTACCGGTGATGAAAAAGCCCTGGTGCCCGGTCACGGGTTTCAGCACCTCGTGAACCAGGGCCGACTTGCCGATGCCCGCGTACCCGGTTACACACAGCATTTCGCGTTCGCCCTGCAAAGACCGCTCAAAGGCCTCCGTGAGCTGTCGGGTCTCCCTTTCCCGGCCGTATAATTTGTGGGGCACTTGGAACTGGTCGGAAAAATCGTGTTCGCCGAGAGGAAAGCGGGAGATGTGTCCATTCTGGTTCAGTTCGGTAAGGCAGCGGGTTAGATCGGCGATCAGGCCGTTGGCGCTTTGATAGCGTTCCTCCGCGTCCTTTTCCAGCAGGCGACCAATAATTCCGGCCATTTGTTCGGGGATCTCGGGTTTGATATCGCGGATGGGTGTCGGCGAGCGGGCGATGTGACAATGAACCAGTTCCAGGGGGTCGTCGGCTTGGAAGGGCAGGCGGCCGGTGAGCAGTTCGTAATAAGTAACGCCCAGGGAGTAGAAATCAGTACGGTAGTCGATGGGTCGATTCATGCGGCCGGTCTGCTCAGGAGAAATATAAGCCAGGGTGCCTTCCAAGCCGCTGACACCGGTAGCGGTACGGTATTCCTCGCTTAACTCGGTGGAGATGCCGAAGTCGGTGATCTTGACATTGCCGGTGGCGGAGTTCAGCAGGATATTACTGGTTTTGATATCTTTGTGAACAATGCGGCCCTCGTGGACGGCGCTGAGGCCCTTGGCAATCTGCAAGGCCAGGTTGAGGAAACTGGTAAGGGTGTAACCGTACTTCGGCATGAGGCGTTTCAGGGATTCGCCGCCGTAGTCTTCCATGACCAGAGCCATACTGTCACCGGCATTTTCCAGTGATTCGTAACGGACCACGTGGGCGTGCTTCATAACACAGCCCAAGGAGAACTCACGGCGGAGGCGGCGCAGTTCGCTGTTGCCAGGCACCTGGGAGGCGGGCGTTTTGATGATCACCTGCATGCCGTCTCTCAACCGCCGGGCGCGGAAAACCCGTGTCCGGCTGCCCAGATGAATCCTCTCTTTGATTTCGTAGCCGCTCAGTTCAAAGGCGGGCTTTCCGGTCAATCAGGTTCCTCCTACGAAGACACTTATCTTCATTCCCTATCGAACAGAATTACGCAATTCATGAGATCGGATTATTTTTCACTGTAAAGCTGCCGAGTTAAATGTCATAGTCAGTATTTTATTTTAGCACCGTCTATTAATTACACATCTTTGCATGAGTATCTCTAGGCAAGATTTAAGAAAGTGATGTAAAATAACGAAGAATAGGATCAGGGGCCGGAATTTTTCCTCTCCACACACCCAAGAAACCCACCGTGCCTGTTACGCCCGATCCTGGTTGGCATATAAAAAATGCGGTGGAACCCTGACCAGTTATGCCGGGTTCACCAGAAAAGGAATTGTATTGGATGACTGAACCGGCTCGTATCATGCAGAAAGAACTGCTCTACAAAAGTGCATCCACCCGTGTATTCAGAACGCCGGATGACGAGGGCGATCAGGTCATCCTGAAACAGTTGAGAGAGGCGCCCACGGAGGCCATGCGAGCCGCCTTCCGCCAGGAGTATCGAATCACCAGGGCTGTCCGGAGCGAAGGTGTAGTGCGGGCCCTGGATTTGCGTAATGAACGCGATACCCTGGTCATGGTTCTGGAAGATTTCGGCGCGGTCGACCTGGATCATTGGATCAGGGAGACCGGTTGCTTGGACCCGGATCGGTTTTTGGCGCTGGCCGTGCGTCTGGTCAAAGCTCTGGAAGATATTCATCGGGCCGGTTATATTCACAAGGACATCAATCCCACCAATATCGTAATCAATCCCAACACGGGCCAGGTCAAAATCATCGATATGGGTATTGCCTGTCGGGTGTCCCGTGAGACCGCGGAGTTCAATGCCGTTCTGGAGGGCACCTTGCACTATCTGTCACCGGAGCAGACAGGGCGCATCAACCGTCTGGTGGACTATCGCAGTGATTTCTATGCTCTGGGCGCGACTTTTTACTTCCTGTTGGCGGGCCGACCTCCCTTTCAGACCGACAAACCCATGGAATTGATTCATTGTCACCTGGCCGTTCAGCCCAGGCGACCCGAACTGGAAGAAAACCAGTTTCCGGAAATGATTTGGGAAATCATTGCCAAGCTGACGGCCAAGGATGTTGAGGATCGCTACCAAACCACTACAGGCATTTTGGCCGATCTCGAGGATTGCACGCGGCAATGGCAGGCCGGCAGCGGCATCAACAAATTTCGCTTGGGTTTGCACGACAATACGGGCCGTTTGAGGATTCCCCAGAAAGTTTACGGACGTACCACCGAATCCGGCATCCTGACCAATGCCTTGGAAGAAACCTCCGAGACCTGGGCTGTCAACGAGCCCCCGCTGGTCATGTTGATTTCCGGGGAGGCCGGCATCGGCAAGTCCGTTCTGGTGCGTGAGCTTCAAAAAGATGTCTACGCGCGCCGCGGCTATTTTGCCGCCGGGAAATATACCGTAGATGGGAGGCACACGCCCTACAGCGGCTTGATTGCTGCCGCGCGTAACCTGATCTCCTTGTTGCTGACCGAGGGCGAAGACCAATTGGCTTCCTGGCGCGAACGGTTCCAGCGTAGATTAGGCGCCAATCTGGCCATGGCGGTTAACACCATTCCGGAATTAGGCCACCTTCTGGGCGGCCTTTCGGGTATTCGCGGTACTCTTGAGTGGAACGATTCCTTTCTCATCAAAATCCTGGAGGCCATGGCCGAAAACAACAGGCCCTTTACCCTTTTCCTGGACAATCTTCACCGCGCCGACTCTGCCTCGCTTCGACTTTTGGTGCGTATTGCCCGGCAACCCAACCTGGGTTGTTGCATGATCATCGGCTCCTTTAACGACGTCGGCCTGGATGCGAAACATCCATTGATTCAACTGGCTCGGGAAAAGGGTAAACCCGGAACCCGAATTCGCACCTTGCCGATGGAGCCGCTTTCACCGGAGTTGACTGTTGCCTTGATCAGCGGCATTCTGGATACGCCTACAGGTGATTGCATTGAACTGGGCTGGGCCGTCTATCCCAAGACACGTGGCAATCCCTTCCACACCATCAACCTGATGGCGTCGCTGTATGACAACGGCGATCTGTATTTCGACCGTCAGGAAAACCGCTGGCGATATGTGGAACAAGCCGTCAAGGATATGCATCCGGGCGATCATGCCTTGGGGTTCATGACCGCCAGATTGGAGAAACTGCCTAAAACAACCCTGGACCTGCTGAAACCCGCTGCCTGCATGCGCGGCATTTTTCCACTATCCCAGCTTCAGGATATTTCGGGAGTTGACGAGGATACCTGCTTACAACGGTTGAAAACCGCGCTGGATGAAGGTTTTATTGCCGCGGTAAGCGGCCTCGCCGGCGAGAGTAACTGCAATATCCGGTTTCGTTTTGTTCATGAGCGCTATCGAGAAGTAATTTACAGCATGATTCCCGCACAGGAGCGTGCCTCCCGTCATCTGAAGTTGGGCCGCTATCTTGTCGCGCACAAAGTGGTGGATGTTGACGAACTGGTGCGTCATTTCAACCGGGCCGGAGATTTGATTACCTCCAGGGAAGAACGTATTCTCAAGGCCGGCTTCAACTTGGAAGCAGCCCTGAAAACCTTGGGCAACTCATTGCATACTGCCGCCGAATACCTGGAGGAGGGCATCCGCTCGATCAGTTATCCCGACCCCTGGGAGATAGATCAAGCTCTGGCCTTCCGGCTGCACATGGAGTTGGCTTCGGCGCGCTATCATCTGGGCAATATCGACGGCGCCGCTGAAATACGCGACGAACTGGCGGCACATACCGCCGATGAGGTCCAGGAACTACAAGTAGCGACCTTAAAGGTGCGCCACCTGACCCTGGTTTCCCAATACGCCAGGGCCTACGAATTGGGCCGGGAATTGCTGGAGCGAACGGGCATACTCCTCCCCGGCCTGAACGATCTCTCCGGCGCCGAGGCGCAAATTCGTGAAGCCGCCTCATTGTTCAAAGAACACGGCACTGCCGGCTTGGAGGGCGCCCCGCCTTCCGGGAACCATCGTTTGAGTGCGGCGCTGAACTTAATGGCTGCTCTTGCAGCCTCCGTTTATGTTTTGAACCGCCGGCTCTGGTGGTGTCTGGTCGCCTCCGCGGTGAAGCTGATCTACCGATATCGACTGGTGAAGTACGCGGGTTATTTCCTGGTATCCTTCGGCCGCATCCTTATGGATCACGGCTTCAGTTCTACAACCGGAGCCGCTCTCGGCAAGCTGGCCATGGCCCTGTCCAATCGCTTTGAGGATAACGAGCAGAAGGGTATGACCTGCATGATGTACGGTTGGGTACTCAGTTTGGAAGAACCCCTTGGCAAGGCGGATGATGTATTGGTTGACGGTTATCGGGCGGCCTGTCAAGGCGGGGATTTCCAGTATTCGGGTTATTTGCTGACAGCTTTGTTTATCAATCGATTGCAACGCGGTGTCCACTTGACTGAAATGAAAACCGGATTGGCCAATGCGCTCGACGAGGTAAAAGGCATCGGCAATGAGTTGGCCGTCAAGCTGTTGGGCCGTATGGCCGTCACCGTGAGCGCTTTTACCGATAAGGGCGCGAAACCCGGGTTTTTGATGAAGGCGTCTGACGATGCCTTCGAGGCACGGGTGGACACGGGTGAATGGTTTCGTTGCCTTGCCTTGCTGCACTTCGGCTATTACGAGCTTGCTTTAAAGCTGGTAGTCGACATGCGCCCCCACCTGGCCTCATTGGGATCGGGTTACGGCCAAACCTATGTTTATTTTATGGACGGTTTTCTTAATGCCGTGCTTTCGGGTCATACCGAGGTCAGAGGAATCGATCCGACAGTCATCCCCCGCGCTCAAGACATTTTAGCCGAACGCGCCGCGAAGTGTCCGTCCAACTACGCGCACCTGCACCAGTTCATGACGGCCGAGGTTGCCTGTCAAGAAGGGCGACGTTGGGAGGCTGTTGAAGCTTTCGAGAAGGCTGTCGCCCTAGCCGCCGAGAACGGTTTCCATCAAGACCAGGCCCTGGCCCAATTACGTTTTGCACAATACTGGGAAGAGCAGGGGCGACATGCTTACGCCAGGCACCACTTTGCGGAGGCGCACGCGGCCTATAGCAGATGGGGCGCTGCCAATCTTGTCACGCGCATGGAACAAAGATATCCGTGGCTGAGCGGCCATCTCGCCTCCCGATTGGAGACCCGGCCGACCTCCGAGGACCATAGCAGCCTGGACTTGATCAGCGTTCTCAAAGCCGCCGGCGCCATTTCGGGGTTTGTAGATTTGGATACACTGCTCGGAAACATGATGCAAATTCTGGTGGAAAACGCCGGGGCGCGGCGTAGCTTTCTGATTCTGGAGCGCAACGGCCCGCCGGAAATCGCGGCTTTCGGCGCCGTGGAAGACGGTAAAATCGTGGGAAGGCGTCACGACCAACTTTTGGATGATCAGGCCCCGGTACCCGTCTCCCTGATTCGTTATGTTATGCGTACCGGCAAGACCCTTACCCTGGGCGATGCCCGTACCAACCCCATGTTCGCCAACGATCCCTATGTACGTATGCATGCGCCGAAATCCATCTTTTGCCTGGCTCTTCCACCGCGGAAACACTTTACCGGAGTTCTCTATCTGGAAAACGATATGGTTACCAACGCCTTCACCGGTGAGCGGCGTGAGGTGATGCGGGTTCTGTTGTCGCAAGCCTCCATCTCTCTGGAAAATGCCTTCCTGCACGACGATTTGACCCATCAGGTGGCCAACCGTAAGAAGGCCGAGATTGCCCTGGATGAAAGTGAGGAACGGTTCTCCTTATTCATGAAGCACCTGCCCGGATTTGCTTTCATGAAAGACGAGAACCATCGTTTCCTCTATCTGAACGAGGCCTTCGATCGCCTCTATGGGACCAATCGCAACCGATTGATCGGGAAATCGGTTTTCGAGTTGACCACACCTGAAGAGGCTCGAAGCGTTGTAGAGTCCGACGATGTAGTTCTGCGCTCGGGCAAGGTGTTGGAAATGGTCGAAGATATGATCTCACTGGACGGAAAGGCCAGCTATTACCTGACCACCAAGTTCCCCATTCCACGCGCCGGAAAATCTCCAATTTTGGGCAGTATCTCGGTAGATATAACTCAGTTGAAGAAGGTAGAGGAGGAACTGAAGAAAGCTCGCGAGGAGTTGGAGGAGCGAGTGGTCACGCGGACGTCCGACTTACATAAGGCCAACCAGTTGTTGAGCAGCGTCATCGACCACATTCCCATTTCCATTTTCTGGAAAGACCTCAATTCGGTCTACCAGGGCTGCAACGCCAATTTTGCCAGAGAAGCTTTGAAAGAGGGAAAACCAGCTGATGTAATTGGAAAGACCGACTTCGATATGTATGACCGCGAAGATGTTGCCCGGGCTTTTCAAGTCTTGGACCGTGAAGTCATCAACGCCGGCAAACCCCTGCTGAACAAAGAGGAAAACAGAACGTCCGCCGATCACAAGATCACCCTGCTTACCAGCAAGGTACCGTTGCGCAACCAAGCGGGTGAGGTAACGGGGGTATTGGGGATCTACCTGGATATCACGGAACGCAAACGGTTGGAGGAAAACGAAATCCGACGCCGTAAAGAACTTGACGAGAAGAACCGCGAGTTGGAGAAGGTGAATAAGGAGATTTTACTTGCCCAGGAGCGCCTGATTATCCAGGAGAAAATGGCCTCGTTGGGTACAATGGCCGCGGGCGTTGCGCACGAGATTCGCAATCCGCTTAATTTCATCCAAAACATGGCATCCATTTGTGTAGAGTTGGTCACTGAATTACGCGAACCCCTGCTCGCATCGGCCGATCGCTTGGCCGATGAGGACCGTGAAGAGATCCTGGCCATCTTGGGAGATTTGGAAAACAACACCGCGATCATCAACAAACATGGGAAACGCGCCGGGCTGATCGTGCAAAGTATCAACCAACTGGCGGGCGGTAGCTCCGGTAAACCACAAGAGATCGATATCAACGCCTTGGTGAGCGAGTACACGGAACTGGCCGAAAAAGGCAAACGCGACAGTCAGGCTTTGATCCAAAGGTATTTGGACGAGCGGTCGGGTAGATTGAGAGTGATTCCCCACGACCTTGGTCGTGTCATCATCAACCTGGTCAATAATGCCTTGGATGCGGTGAAAACACGTTCCGACCATCAGCCCGAGCATCAGGGAATCGTCAAAGTATCGACCACCCGAAACGGAGATCATCTTGCCATTCGGGTGCGTGACAATGGTACCGGGATTGCGCCGGAATACAGGTCGCACATCTTCGAGCCCCTGTTTACGACCAAACCCTCGGGGCAGGGAAATATAGGTATGGGCCTGGCCTTGTGTTACGACATCGTGGTCCAGGAACACGGCGGGGAATTGAATGTTTCCTCGGAGGTCGACGAATTCACCGAGTTCACCATCAAGTTACCGCTGACCGGCATTGAAATCAAAGAGAACTTGGAAAGTCCCTGACCGACGAACCGTAGACCGGAGTTGGAGCACATCCGGAAATAGCATCGACCCGGTTGTATCTCTTTGTCATAAGAGCTTTAAAATTTCGTCGGGCAATTCATCTGCATTCTTGCGCAAAGCTTCCATCAACTCCGCGTTCCGTTGTTCCGCAATCTTGAGCTTTTCCTGTAGTTGTCTTTCGTGTTTTTGCCGGGAGCCGGTCAACATTTGGACATCCAAGCGACGGCGGTAGTTCAGGTAATCTTTTTCTTCCTGACTGATTTCTTGAAGCACTTTGAACACCTTTTGCATCACGGTGGTTTTCAACACCTCAGGCGGATTCCAGGGATCGAACTCCCTGCCGTGTTCCAAGAAGTAGATCCAACGGTCCAAGCCTGTTTCGATTCTACGCCTCGGTGGACACTTTGGCAATTCCAATGTATGGATTCCCAAATGGTCGGTCAAGGTCACATCGCGTTTCTTGTCGTAAAGTGAAAAGTGATGATGAGGATGGTCATCGTCCACCATCTTTTCGCCCAAAACCCAGATCGAAAAGGTTGGTTTCAACTCTGCATACTCCATTCCTTTGGTGATGCTCTTGGTGTAATTGAGCGCCCAGGTGAAGAGAATCCGCGGTCGTAAGAACCGGTCCACGATTAGCTGAATCTCTATTTGGACGATCCTTCCCTGATCATCGATTGCCTGAACATCCGCAATCGAAAGTTTGTCCTCAGCGATGTCCCTGTTTTGAATGGTAACTTCGCTGACCTCCACCTCTTGCTCTTCAAAGACCCGGGAAATGAAATCCAGCAGGATCTCGGGATCGGACATAATTCGAATAAACGCATAATCGACACAAGGGTCGATCTTACGCGGGGGACGACAACTGTCGTCGGCAGACATAGCGAGTCTCCTTGCAGCTTACTTCTCAGAGTGATGTTTGCCCGTGGGGATACCTCGTCGCCATAGTTTCGGCTTCGGTTGTTTCGGCGCCGTCAACAGCTTGAGCGCATTCAAGCGCTGTTGAAATTCCACGCTCTTATCTCTCGCCGCTTCCGGGCTTCTCTGGCAAAACCAACCCCTGCCGTTTCTATGAAAGGTCAAGACCTCTCCTCTCACCCGGTATTCGGCTCTTGCTTCCGCTTGTCCGTCTGAAAACCAGTCCGGGTCGCCGACGGCGGGCCAACGAACCAGTCGATAGAGGTCTCGATGACCGTCACCGTCCAGGGAGAACCCATGGATCTTGGGATTGAGCACGGCAAATCGGATCGCGGCATCCGGGACCAGGATGAAATGCGTTAACGGGTCGCGTGGATCCGGCCCTTCCGGATAGTCCCAACAGAAGACGTGCGCGGGCAAGAGGCGCTTACAATCTCTTCGGAACCAGTCCAACGGCTCCTTTTTATTGGCGAAGATGTAATAACGACCGCGAAGGTCGCTCAATTGTTTTCTAAAGGCATGATCGTGCAGGTGCCTCAGCCGCATCAATTCTCCCGGCAGCAGAAACGGCCCCACAGGTCTATAAAAGAGGTGGCTCTGCGCCTGGCTTTGACCATCCTCCCGCAGGGTCAGCAGGGCGTGTGGGTCGTATTGTTGGAAGGCCCGGTGAATCCGGGCCAGAGGGTGTGGACGAGATGGATGATAGGCTTTTATGTGGGGCAGGGGAGCTTGCTCTCGTAGCGCAACTCGGTATAGCGGCAACCAGGGATCGCCGGACTGCAACATTCCGGTCACCGGATCGGCGGGGCGCGGCAAATGATGCGTACTGTGACGACTCACGGTTGGCTCGAAGGCCGTTCGACAAAAGATCAACGGTCGATCCGGCCTTTCCGCGCGCACCTTGGCCAACACGCTCAGAGAAGGCGAGATGACAGGGTCGTTGCTTAATGTCCGGAAAGATTCACAGCGACCCAACACCTGATCCCAGTAGTGCCGTTCATAAGGACCGGGAAGGTATTGTAGGCGGTTCAATTGCCAATCCTCAGGTTCCAAGATCAGGTGCGGGTCCAATTGCACCACGGCGAAGCGGTAGAGCAGTAATCTTTGTCGAAGTGGATCAAGCACAACTTCCTCCTCGCCTATTCCGGCTTACCTTCCCAACCTGCCATCTCCGAAGCCCGCCGACCCTGACCGGGAGTGAAAACATCCGCGGGTTGGGGAATATCCAGGTGACGAGTCATAAGATCAGGCGGAAGCGCAAGCTCTCCACAGGTATGTTTGTAGAAGAAGAAACATTTGGTTTTGCCGCGCTCAGCGATACGAGTTAGTTGTCGGTCGGCCTCTTTGGAGTTGAAATAGACGAAATAGCGGTACGCCGTTTCATAATCGGTGAACTCCACGTAATAGGTGGTCTGATCCGGGATCCAGCCTTGGTTGCAAACCAGGGCAGCTTGCCATGAGGACGCCAGGTACTTCCAAATCACCAACCAGGGAGCCGTCCTTCGGTAGGTGTAGGGCAGCCGCGCAGGGGACAGCCGCAACTTTCCGGTTGCCTTCAACCAACTGTACTCCTCCGGAAACAGCTGGTTATACCAATCCGGCCCGGATCCAAAGGGCCAGTAGACCCAGTTACCGGGAATGACCGAGTCAGTCTGGATGTCCCTACCCCTCAAGAGCGGACGTAGATGAGCAGGCGGCAAGAAATCCGGTTTCCTGGAAAAGACGAAGTGCTGCTTCCCATTGGTCATCAGTCCCTTTTGAATGCGGAAGAATCCGTCCTTCAATTTCGGCCAATCTCGATGGGGGCCGCGGTCATCGATTTCCAGGGTCCATGCACCCGAGGCATTGCTCAGGTCGTGTTGATGAAGGGTATGGCCGCGCATGAAATCCCGGCCGTGCCGTTCTATTTTGACCCGATGCCTTGATGAAGGCAACGCACGGGTAAGACCCAACGCCAGCGGGAAGGTGTCGGCCTTGAAGAGGAGTTTGTCATCGATTCCATAGTCATACAGGTAGTCGATGCGGAAGCGTGTCGCCAGAAATTGGCGTAAACCGGCGGCATACTGAGCTTGCAATAACTTTCCGGGAAGCAGAAATCCCAGATGGCCTCCCGGTTTCAATAACCGCAATACGGCCGCGACGAAATACAGGCTGAGGTCCATTTGACCACCCAGGCGGAGTCCCTTGGGCACCTGCCCCAGTCGGCGGAAGCGTTGCTTTTGAGCCGGAGAGATCAGATTGCCCCGCAACCACGGCGGATTACCCACGATCAGATCGAAGCCGCCGGTAAGTATAACGTCGCTGAAGACAGCATGCAGCATGACCCCGTGATCCGACGGGGCTTTGTCAGGTTCAGGCAGTGCTTGCTCGAAACCGGGCAGGGGTTTTTGAGCAAGGGCGGCGCGCACAAGTTTACAACGATCCTTGGATTCCTCGGCAAGCAGGTAATCGAATAGTTCACGCTCCAACCGATAGATGTGCCTTAGCAAAATGGTGCGATGACCGGGAGGCGATTCCGGAAATTTTTGGCGAAGCCGTTTGAGTTGTTCATGCTTCTGCCATCGAACCAGTCTACTGTCGTATTGAGGCTCGAAACGGGCCAGAAAATCGCCGGGCCGCAGGTGATGTTGCAGGTTGGGGAGAGGGGGCGCGGCCTCGGGGTGGTCGATCTCCAGGTCTTGGATCATATTCAGCCACAGGCGCACCTCGGTCAGGCGAACGGCCATGGGGTTGATGTCGATGCCGTAGAGGTTTTCCTGGACGATTTGCCGTTTCAGTTCATAAAGTTTGCCGTTATAGCGCTCGTGAACGGGTGTTTGAGCCAGTCGATACTTCAGCAGAGTTTGGAAGGCGGCCACCAAATAAGTACCGCTGCCGCAACTGGGATCCAGGATGCGCATGCGACGCAAGCGGGCGACATCCGGTCGCGTTTGGGCGCCCAGGTTGATGCGAAAGGCTTCATTGACTTGCTTTTCGGCCACATGGGCGGGCGTGTAATAGACGCCTTGCTTCTTACGGCTCTTGCCGCGCAACAGGTTTTCGAAGACATGCCCCAAAACCTCAGGGCTGACCCCCACGATAGCACGGTCGTCCCGCGCCTCAAAAAGCGAGAAGGAAAATTGGGAGACCAATGTCTCGTAAAGGGTCATGCACCAGGTGTTTTCGATCTTGGGCAATCGTTCGGGCTGAAAGCGGAAAAGGCCACCGCCCAGCCGCGGCAACACGCCCAGTTCCACGGGTTCAGACTCGCGAAACCCTTCCAGGCGCGCAAACAGAGGCCTGAACAAACAGTGCACGATCGACATGGAGCGGCCGTGGCAAGCCCGCATCCTGTTTTCCAAATAGGTTTGGTCGAAGTTTAACCAGCCCTTGCGCTGCACGAAGATCAGGAAAACCAACTTCAATACCAGGTCTACCAGAGTGAGCCAGGTCTCTTCGTCCTTTGCATCGATGAGATCGAGCTGGGACCGAAGGGTGCGGAAGAGGCTTTCTTGAATCCGTTTCCCATCCAACAAACGGTACATGGTTTCCAAGTTGGAGGGGGTCGGCGTGGAAAGGCAACGCATCACCTCGGTATCCAATGAGCTTGGTGAGGTGAACTCAAGGTCCAAGTGGTGGAAGGTTACGGGAGAACCCTTACGCCAAAAGATCAGGTGGCCGCCGGCGTTGCGGTTATGGATGACATTGATCACCGCCATTTCATGACCCAGGCGGCGGATGCCTCGCGCCAGATGAGTATAGGTTTCCTTGGGACATTGCTCGGAAACGCTGATCTCGAAGAAACGAGCGGTATTGGACTGAGCGATCAAAATGCGAAAGACCTGGTCGGCAAGATGACCGGGAAGGTGAAGATGTTCCCAATCCTCGGATTGGAGATGCTGCCACTGGATCTTTTTGCCGAAGATGGCACTGGTTTGGTAGGCCGGTTCTTTATAGGACATGGGAAACCTCGAATTTTAGGAATCGGCGGTAGACGGAACACGGAGGGATTCCGGGTTCGACCGGGTTCAGCTTTCCTCGGGGCGCAAATTGAGCTACAATGCCGCGTTTGACCGGTGCCGGAAACCGGCCGCATCTTGAGTCCGTGGAGGAAGCATGGGACTATCAGCAGGTATCGTTGGTCTGCCCAACGTGGGAAAATCGACTATTTTCAATGCGTTGACCTCGGGCAAAGCCCAAAGCGCCAACTATCCTTTTTGCACCATCGATCCGAATACCGGAATCGTCCCCGTGCCCGACCCACGGCTCAAGGTGATCAACCGTTACATCCAAACCGACAAGATCCTGCCGGCGACAATCGAGATCTTGGATATCGCGGGCCTGGTCCGCGGCGCAAGTAAAGGCGAAGGCTTGGGAAACCAGTTTTTGGGCAATATTCGTCAGGTAGATGCAGTGTTGCATGTGGTTCGTTGCTTCGAAGATGAGGATGTGGTTCACGTTGAGGGCAGCGTGTCGCCCCTGCGCGATGTGGAAACGATCGAGATGGAGTTGATGCTGGCGGATATGGAGAGCATCGAGAAGCGGATCAAACGCATCGGCAAAATGACGGATCCCGATTCCAAGGCAGAGAAAGCGGCGCTTGCCAAGGCGTCGGCGCTTTTAGATGAAGGTCATTGGTTGGAACGTTGCGATTTGACCGAACGGGAAGTCGAACTGATATCGCCGCTTTTCCTGCTGTCCATGAAACCGGTTTTGTTCATCGCCAATGTGCATGAGGATGATCTGGCCGGCGAGCACCCGCACGTGAAGGAGTTGCGGGAACACGCCGCCAAGGTGGGCGAAGGCATGGTGGTCATCTCGGGCAAGATCGAGTCCGAACTCGCCGATATGGACCCTGAAGAAGCTGCTGAACTCCTGGGCGAAATGGGCATGGAAGAGCCGGGCCTTCACGCCCTGACCCGCGAGGCATACCGCCTGTTGGGCCTTCAGAGCTACTTCACCGCCGGTGAGAAGGAAATCCGCGCCTGGACCATTCACAAGGGGGACAAGGCTCCCCGCGCGGCCGGTGTCATTCATACCGATTTCGAGAAGGGCTTTATCAGGGCCGAGGTCTACACCTTACAAGACCTCCAAGAATACGAATCCGAGGCCGAGATCAGGAACCGCGGATTACTCCGTCAAGAAGGCAAGGAATACGTGGTGCAGGACGGCGACATCATGCACTTCAAGTTCAACGTTTGAAAAGGGGAGGGAGCCCGCGCTCCCTCTGCCAACCCTGTCCTTGGGATCCCTCCTATACAGCCGGCGCATGACAATTCCCGGAGAAAGATCTTTGCCAATTTGGAAGGCGGGGACCCTACTACCATGAGTATCCCCGCCTTTGTGAACGAGTAAACCGAGCGGAAACTCGGACTCTTGTTGGAGGAACAGTGGATAACAGGTAGATTAGAGTTTGATCAGGGGCTTGAGTGTCGCAAAGGTCTTGGGGCCGATTCCCTTCACGTTGAGCAGTTCCTCGAGCTTCTTGAATTCGCCGTGCTCGGTGCGGAAATCGATAATGCGTTGCGCCATCTTCGGGCCGATGCGCGGCAGTTTCTTCAACTCTTCCGCGTCACCGGTATTGATGTTGATCTTATCGGCGGAATCGTCCTTTTGTTCCCCGCCGCTCTTCTGACCGGCCCCCTGCGTTTGCTTGTTCTCATCCTGGGGCCCCGAGGGGGATTCGGCGGTAAAAGCATAGCCGAAACAGAGCATACCGATCATGGATGCCTTCAGGAATCCGATAATGGCGGTCTTCATCAACTTGGTTTTCATGGTCTTACTCCTATGTGTAACATTGGTGAGCGGGTGCTTCTGTTCCCGTCTCACGGGGCCTTTAAAGAGCAAGCGGATTGCCAATGCCAAAACAGATATCGAACGCATAACCTCTTTTAATTCATATAGAAACGCAAGCTGAAAAAATGTGAATAAAAACCCCTGGTGACACACGGATGTTACACCCCGAAATCTTTTTCATCCCCGTTGCCGGGAAAATTATCCTGAAAACAAACATGTTACAGCCCGATGGGAGGTCAACGGCCCTTGCTGTAACAGGTGTAACAGTGATGGAGCACCCCCTGGCTTTTCTTTATATTTTTGCGAAAGGCGCTACAATCTAAAGACTTTTGACCGATCAAGGGGGAAATATGCCGGCTGAAACTCCATTGGAACTAACCGAAGAGCAGGTTTTGTGGTACCGAGCGCGTCGTCAGTATCTGGCCGGGCCGGGTGCTCGTAACGCGGCAGAGGCTGCGCGCGCGGTTGTGGGCGTGCAGGCCCAGCAGGTCGGGCCCGCGTTCATGGGGCTGAGTATGCGTACGGCTTCCTGCCCCACCGCCGAAGAGCTGGCCGCGGCAATCACGAGAGCGCAGACCCCCCTTGTCCACACCTGGGGCCAGCGCGATACCCTGCACCTGTTCCATGCCGAGAGCGACTGGGCCGATATCGTCGCGGCAAGGGAGCAGTGGGCGCCTGGAAGACGACGTGGACCTCTTCCAGATAAAGATGTATTGGACGCGGCGGCGGCGGTTGTGAATGCCGCCGGCCAAACCGTCACCAAGGCAGCCGTTGTTCACCTGATCCCGGAGTACTACATCGCATCGGTGGCGGAATTGGCAGAAAGAGCGCGTATGACCCCCGAACGGTTCGCGGCAACCAGGGTCATGTGGTGTCTCGCCAACAGGGGTGATCTGGCCCTGGCCGGAAAGGACGGCGCGGAGCGCCTCTATGCCGCTCGCTCTCATTGGTTCCCCCAAATCCCCTGGCCGCATCCTCATGACCCGACCCAAGCCGGCGCCCGTTTGGCCCGGCGTTACCTGGCCGCTTACGGACCCGCGACGCCAAACGATATCGCCCATTTCTTCAACGCGCGCATGGGTTCCGTCAAGACGTGGTTGAAGGTGCTGGAGAAAGAACTGACGCCGATTCGGTGCGGAGATCGTAAAAATCTGACGGCGCCGGCCCAAGATCTCGATATGCTTCGGGAGCAACCGCCCGATGGTGCTGAATGGCCTCTTCGCCTGCTGCCCCTATGGGAAGGTCTGGTTATCGCTCATAAAGACAAAAGCTGGATCATTCCCGATGGACCCGGTCGCAAACAGGTTTGGCGGCCCGGTGCCTATGTTACCGCGGCTATTCTGGCTCGGGGCCGAATCGTGGCGACCTGGGCCTACAAGCCGAGACGTAACCGATTAAGCGTAACGGTCAAACCTCTCGACGGATGGAAACCCGCCATGAGGAAGGCAACGGAAAGCGAAGCTCGGAAGGTTGCGATCCACCTGGGTCTTCCCGAGGCTGAAATAACCATAGACTGAGCGCCGTTGTTAGAAATTGGTCAGCAAGCCGGCGCTTTCTTAATACCCTCCTGATAAGGATTTGGGGGGATTGTTGCCGATATCACACATGAAGGGCATATTTACTGCCGTAAATAACAGTACGGGAGGTGCCGATGCGGCGTATAACGGGAGTTTTGTTGTGGGTAGAATTTTTGACTTTGTTTGTGATCATACCCATGGCTTGTTACCTTGAGGCTATTCCCTTACCGGTCATCCCCGTCCTGCTGCTCGGTACGATCTACTGTGTCGTTGTGACGCTCCGAGACACCTCCTTCCCGCGCACCAACCTGTGGCGAGCCAGGGAGCCGCTGCGCAAACGTGGATTGGCCATGCTGGCTGTTTTCGCGGCCGGGTCGGCGGCGCTGGGCCTGGTGGTCTGGTTCTGGCGGCCCGAGTGGCTGTTCGGCCTGTTGCGGCAAAGGCCCGAGGTCTGGGTTTTGGTTGTGCTGCTTTACCCCATCCTCTCGGTTTACCCGCAGGAATTCGTCTACCGCGCCTTTTTCTTTCATCGCTACCGCGGGATCTTCCCCACCGGCTCCGCCCGTGTCGCTGCCAGCGCCGTGGCGTTTGCCTATATGCACCTGGTGTATGATAACTGGATCGCGATTGCGCTGACCCTGATCGGAGGGTTTATCTTTGCACGTACCTATCAACATACCCGATCACTGTTCCTGGTCTCATTGGAACACGCTCTCTATGGTCTGTTCATTTTCACCATCGGTCTGGGTCACCTGTTCTACAAGGGCCACTGATCAGCGTAACGACCAGTTCAGCGTCTGACCGGACCGGAAGGGAACCATGGGGCCGTAGCGCTCGGGAACGGTGCAGGGTTCGCGAACCAGGTGGATCTCCTCCGTGTTGCGCCGCAATCGGTAGAAGTCCGCTCCGAAACGACTGGTGAAGTCTTCCAGGCGGTCCAACATGCCGCTTTCTTCGAAGTGATGGGCCAGAAACTGCATGTGAAACGGCGAATTGAAGATACCGGCGCAGCCGCAGGCGGTTTCCTTGTCCTCCACCTTATGAGGCGCGGAATCGGTTCCCGAGAAGAAGCGGGGATGGCCGCTCTTGACAACGGCGTTGAGCGCATCACGGTCACCGGGCCGTTTGGCCACGGGCATGCAGAAATGGTGCGGTTGTATCTTGGAACCCACCACATCGTCCAGGGTAATGGCCAGGTGGTGATCGGTGATCGTTGCCGCAACATGATCGCCGAGTTCTTTCACCAGATCGACCGCGGCGGCCGTGGTGGTGTGTTCCAGGATGATGCGCAGCTTCGGGAAGTTCCGGCAGATATCGTGCAGGGAATCCAAAAATGCGGTCTCGGCGTCCATGACGAAAACACCGGGAACCTCGCCGTGGAGACTCAGAATGAGGTCTTTGTCTTGGATCGCCTCATAAATGGGGAACAGGGGCCGGACATCGGTAACACCGTCGTCGGAGTTGGTGGTCACGCCCATGGGGTATTGCTTCACGGCAACCACCCCGTTGGCCGCGGCATCGGATATATCCTCCACGGTGGTGCGGCCGGTTAACTTGATCGTGGTCAGGATCTCGAAGTCGGCGCCCTGATCCTGAAGTCGGCGTCGATAGTTTTCGGCTTCCGCGCCGTTGCTCACGGCCGGTACCGTATTGGGCATGGCCAGCACTCTACCGGTCCCGCCGGCACGCACGGCTCGAACGGCATGCTCCGTTCGCTCATCATTGCGCAAATGAATGTGCATATCATCGGCGATCGGCAATCTCAGTTCGTTCATGGTTCCCCTCCAAAACACCTGAGAGCATTGTAAAGGAGACATGCCCCGGTTTCAATCCGAGTAAAGAGACAGAATTAATTCCCTGCCGCCGAAAACCCGTCCCGAAAAACTTGAAAGCCCCGCTCTTGCGAACGGGGCTTTCCTGCTTAAGTCGGTTTGAATGACTTGTATGACTTAGAACTTGACCAGGGCAACGATCAGGGTGTACAAAGCCAGGGATTCGATCAGTGCCAGACCGATAATCATGGTCGTACGGATGTTGTTGGCAGCCTGGGGATTGCGAGCAATACCTTCGCAGGCGGCGGCAACGGAATGACCCTGAGCGATACCGCACAAGCCGGCGGCAAGCGCCATGCCGACGGTGGGAGACCACCAGGAACCGGTAGCGGCGGCAGCGTCGCCGGTTTGAGCGAACAGCAGTCCGCCGATCATGAACATAGCCATAAGAGTCAAAAACTTACGCATGGAAAACCTCCAATTTAGTCGAGGGTCCCGGTTCGGAGACGGGCCCTTTGCAAAGATAGGAACAAGTCTTAATGGTCGTGTGCGATCGCGCCCGCGATGTAGACCTGGGTCAGCATGATGAAGACAAAGGTCTGGAGGAGGGCCGCGAACAGGCCGATGGCCATCAGCGGCACGGGGATCAACAGGGGCGTCATGGCGTAAAAGGTATAGGCGACCATGTGCTCGCCCGAAATGTTCCCGAAAAGGCGGACGCCCAAGGAAAAAGGACGAGCCAGGTGCGAAATGATCTCGATGGGAATCATCAGGGGAGCCAGTAAGGGAATGGGTCCGGCGAAGTGTTTCAGGTAGCCCGCGCCGTTTTCTTTCAAGCCCTCGAAGTTATAGTAGATGAACACGACCAGCGCGCAGGCAATGGTGGTGTTGAAGTTACCGGTAGCGGGGTTGAAACCGGGGACCATGCCAAGGAAGTTACAAAGGAAGATGAAAAAAGCCAGGGTGCCGATAAGCGGTAAATAACGACGGCCTTCCTTGCCGATATTCTCGTCCAGCATGCCCAACAGCGCCTCGATGGTAACTTCCATGAATTGTTGCAGCTTGCCGGGAATCAAACGGACATTTGAGCGAACGATCACACTCAACACGACCAGGAACAGCGCAACCAGAACGGCTGAAACCAGGTGGTCATACTGCAAGAATTGATTGGGGTCCATCCCCAGGCTTTCAAGCACGAATTGCAACCAGACCGCCATGTGAGTTTCCATGATTAACCTTCTTCCTTCGTTTCTGTGCCGTTGACCTCGGCATCTCCGTCAAAAGCAAAGCCCGCAAAAACCATGGCGGGCAACAACATCGTCAACCCTGCGGCATACCAGCCCGGGCTGACGGCAAACAGCCGAATCATTGCATAAAACAAGCCCGCGATCAAGCCGAAACGCACAAAAAACAAGAAGCTTTCCAACACCAGTCGGGCCTTGCGAGGCTTGAGTATTTGGGCGGTGATGCGGTGCCATATGTAAAGGATGAAACCAATTGAAACGAAGCCCAGAAAAAAGCTCAGAACCCCGTTGCGACCGCCGATCAAAAGCGCCGCGGCGGTGCCCGCCAGTCCGCAAACCAGAAAGGCGCGGTAGAAATAGCCCAGGAAGTCAATCTTCCTTGTCATGTTGCCGCTCCTCTTCCTCTTCCGCCTCGGCGCGTTCGATGCTGACCAGGGCTCGAAAGATCTCCAAAAAACCGGCGGTCAGGCCGAGGATGATGAAGATGATCAAAAGCCAGGGGGCGGTACCCAGCCAATCGTCCAGGTACCATCCGATGAGTCCGCCGATGAGGAGACTTCCCACCATCTGCGGACCAAGGCCCGCCAATCGCAACAGAAGCCTGTTATGCTCGGCCATCGTCGACCCGCTTACGAGCCCTGACCGGAACCGCCGCCTCGATAGCCGCCGCGAGGCCGACGGCCGCGACCGCGACCGCGACGGGAGCGCATGGGAGCGCGTGCCGGTTCTCGTTCAGGTTCGGCATCTTCCGACGCTTCACTTGTTTCGGGGGCAACGGCGACAGGTGTCGGGTTTTCTTCCGTCTCGGATTGTCCGCCTTCGCTCTCGATTTCTTCTTTCGGCTTCGGAAGTTCATCCTTGGAGCGGCCCTTGACGATACTGTCGCGCAGGGACTCTTTGAACTCCTCCAGTCGGGATTCGTAGAGGCCGTGCCGCTTCATCAAGGTCACCCGGACCGAAAAGTTGAAACGTTCGAAAGGCGTCAGGCCGGCGGGAGTCGGGATATCGACACTTCGTAGTTCTTCGAAGGCCAGCTTGGACAATGCATCCAGCTTCTCCTCGCGATAGTCTTTTTGCTCGTTGATGGCCTGCTCGCTCATGGACGCTGCCATGGACGACAGGGACAGAGGCGCGGGCATCACCATGTCTTCCTTTTCCTCCTTCGGCGATCGTTTGATGGATTCGAAAGCGGGTTTGCCGGCGAAACCGTGTCTCACTTGAATTCGGATGGTCAGTCCGAACTTCTCTTCCAACTGACCCAATTCCAGCCGTCGCTCGTTGAGTATGTGGACTCCGAGTGCTTCCTCGCAAGTGATTTTGAGTTCCTTCAACTTGCGGTTGCTCACATGTTGCTTGATACGTCGCAGCAGTTCGATGGATTCCATTTCCATGGACTTGATGCGACCGATGCCGTTACAGGTGGGACATGGCACATAGTGACGGATTTGTTTGGATGTATTGATGCGTTGGCGCGACATTTCCAGCAGACCGAAACGGCTGAGACCAAGCACGGTGATGCGGGCCTTGTCCTGTTTCAGCGCCTCGCGAAGACGTTTCTCCACATCTTGGGAGTGACGCTTCTCGCGCAGGTCGATGAAGTCGATCACCACCAGGCCGCCCAAGTCGCGCAGGCGCAACTGGCGGGCTACCTCGTCGGCGGCTTCCAGGTTGGACTTGAAGGCCGTGGCCTCCAGATTCCCCTCCGAGGTCTTGCCGGAGTTGACATCGATGACCACCAGGGCCTCGGTCTGTTCGATCACGATCGACCCGCCGGACGGTAGCTGGATCTTGGTGGCGAAGATGCTTTCCACCTGTTCGTCCAAACGGTAGCGCGTGAACAGCGGCGTCTTGCCCCGGTATTGCTTCACGATACCGAAATAATTGGGCATCATCTTCTTGAAGTATTTGGACACGGTTTGGAAGACGGCCGGATCGTCGATCAGGATTTCCTTGATTTCCTCGTTGAAGTAATCGCGGATGGTCCGGGTGACCACATCATCCTCGCAATACAGTAACGAGGGTGAGGCCACGGTTTGTGAGCGGGCCTCCAATTCGGTCCAGGTGGTAGTGAGCAGGTTCAGGTCGCGCTGTAACTGCTCGCGTGTTTTTCCAAGCCCGGCGGTGCGGATGATATATCCCATGCCGTCGGGTACGGTGACTTGTTCCAACATCTGGCGCATGCTGTTCCGTTCGTCGCGTCCCTCGATTTTTCGGGAGATCCCCACCTTGCTGGTCAGCGGCATCATCACCAGGTACTGCCCGGGCAGCGACAAGTAAGTGCTGACATAGGCGCCCTTCAAGCCGATCTCTTCGCGGATGACCTGGATGATGACCTGCATGCCTACCTTCAGCCGATCCTGGGTGGGCAGCCGTCGGTCGGATTTGACGTAGTAGCGATGGTGGATTTCATTGAAGGGCAAGAAACCGTGACGGTTCCCGCCGTAGTCGACGAAACAGGCCTGTAGGCTGGGCTCGATAGCCGTCACCGTTGCCTTGTAGATGTTGCCCAGATTGTTGTCATTGTTTAGAGATTCGAAGTCAACCTGTTCCAAAAGGCCGTTTTCGCCGACGATCGCTACGCGCAGCTGATCGAAATTGGCGTTCACAAGCATCTTGCATTTGGGCATTTAGACAATTCCTTGCGTAAAAGTGTTGGTAAGCCGGTAAACATGAGTTTGCATATTTGCTATGATTGTTATTCGAGCATTTGAGAACCAGGGGAGAAGGTCATGCAAAAAAAGATTGGTGTCGGCAGCGAGTTGGACTCCTATTGCGGGAAATGCAAACTTTTGCTTAACCACGTTGTGGTGGCGATGGTGGAGTCTGATCCAAAAAGAGTGCGTTGTTTGACTTGTCAAAGCGAACATAACCACCGCATGCCGAAACCGAAATCATCCGGCTCCAGAAGTAGGTCCTCGGGGTCATCACGTACAACGAAAACCAGGTCGGTTGCCTCAGCGGCAGCTCGTTGGCAAGCCCTGCTTGCCGATTGGGATGAAGAAGCCGCGAAGAGCTACAGCATTTACGAGACTTTCTCGGTAAATGACTGGGTCTCGCACCCTAAGTTTGGTAAGGGTGGCGTCATTGAAGTCCCCGGACCCGATAGGATCATAACACTTTTCGAGTCCGGAGAGAAAATGTTAATGCAAGGCAAAAAACGCGCTTGACCGGCGCCTCGGCCCAAATAGCAGGGGCGACCTATTCAAGGTTGCCCCGCCTTACGCTTAAACCCGCTTGCTCCCCTGAAGTTAAGACCCTCGGCAAGGGTGGCGTAAGCACCAATAATCGCGGATTACGATCGGTGCCGCCGTCCGGGGTTCGCCGCCATTGATAACCCCGGTTATTGAATATGAGATAAAGCCGGCCCAGGTAGTCCGCGGTAAAACCCTCTGCAAGGCCGCCGAAATCGTAGGTTGGGTTCTCCGTGGCGAAACGCCGTGACAAGGTCCTGAAGTCGAGGACCGGTTTCAACTCCAGCCGGTTTGCGGTCCTTTTCACCTGCTCCAGGACGGTCTCCAGGTCGGCCAGGGATGTCTCGGCAATCATATGTTGATCTTTCAAAAGGAAGAGCAGGCGCTTCCCGGTTAAAACCACCTCACTGATCAACGGAAGCTTGCGGCCCAGGGTGATGCTCATGGCGCGTTGCTCCACCATGCCTTCTTTGTCCCTACTCAGAAGGATACACCGGGCGGGGCGTTGACGGGTAAACACCACCAGGCGATCCTTATCCAGCGGAAAAGCGGCCACCATGCCGCAATCGGGCAAGCCGTCGCTGCAAAGATTGTCTACCGGAATATCGATACGTTCCTCGACCCTGCGCCGGTCTGCATTGACCACGATGATCTGATTGTTCCAATCCCGGCGGCTGGGGCTGAAGAACCGGCTGGAAAAAACCTCGAAGTTGCCGTTTTCGATCAAGCGGATACCCTGAACTTCCTGCTGAGGCAGATGGAAGAAGATATCCGCACGGTAGCGTCCCGGCGGGTAACGGTTGACCACATGGATTCCGGGTTGCGGCTCCATGAGATCGGCGCCCAGAAACAGGCGCCCACGATGCCACAACACACTGGTAGGCGATTGGATGCGTCCAATCGTCAGCACCTCGAATCGATTTGGATCCAGGCGCGTAAAATCGAAGATTGGCCCGCGAGACCACCAGGAAACCAGGATCCAAAAAGAAAACAAACCCGACCTCCGTAACAATTGCTTCTTATTGTGCGCCGGCACGGTCCAAATGGCAAGCTCGGGCAAAGCGGCGGGGGCGATTGTAGATGAGAGATCCGTGAACCGTACCCATCTGCATATTTCTGGGAATATCCAGGTCTAGTCTACCCCTGCAAACATTGACGTTTTGGATCTGCGACCCCCAACTTTGAATCGCCTCGGATTATCAACCCCCCACTTGACGTCGAGGATGCGCCGGCTTATGATCCAAACATCGCCCACGACTTCTTCATGAGAGTACCATCGTGAACACCATCATAACGGCCTTCTTGCTTCTCGCGGCCTCGGGTATCGACCCTGACGCGGTTTATATGACCGCCACGGTTACAGAAAAACCGCTTGACTCCGCGACCGCTTCCGTGACCATTGTCGATCGCGAAACCATATCAAGTCTGGATGCTTCGAGCTTGGCCGATATCTTGCGCTTGTTGCCCGCCGTCAGTATTACCGGTGCGGGAACACGAGGCAGTTTTACCACCGCTGAGATCCGCGGCGGCGATCCCAACTTTACCCTGGTGCTGCTAAACGGTGTGCCTCTCAATGATGCGACCTATCAGGTGGGCGACGCCTTCGACCTTTCGGGAATCAGCGCAGATGCCGTCACCCGTATCGAAATTGTGCGCGGACCCCAAAGCGCCTTCTACGGCTCGACCGGGTTGGCCGGCGTGATCAACATCATCACCGTACCCGAGGCAGATGCCGATAACCGGGTCCTGCTGGCCGTCGGCGACGCCGACCTGCTGCGCGCGGGCGCACACTTGGGCGCAGAATCGGGCAGCGCCCGTTGGTTCATCGGCGCCTCCACCGAGCGCGAGAAGGAACGCGTTGCCCTCGAACGCTTCGAACAGGTCGCCGTGGATGCCGGACTTGATATCGCGCTGACCCCCGCCCTCGATCTGGAAGTCACCGGCCGCTTTACCGACTGGGAAAGTGATGATTATCCCGATGCCTCCGGCGGACCCGTGTTCGGCGACGGCGCCTTGCGTCTTTCCGAGCACCGCGAGACCGTACTCAATATGAACCTGGACTTTACACGCGAAAACAAACAGCGACATCAGATCACGGCCGGCTACTACCGCCATGTGATGGACCGGCAAAGCCCCGCCGTCTTCCCGATGGTTCCCGCCGCAACCGAGCACACCGGATGGACGCGCCTGCGCCTGGCCTGGCGTTCCGTGCTCTACCGGGGCGAACAGCTGGAAGCAACCGCCGGCCTGGATATGGATCGACAAGAAGGCGAAAATCGAAGTACGCTGGACCTGGGTTTCCCTGTGCCCGGCAATTACCGGGACGAACGCACCACCACGGGCGCCTACGCCGAACTGCGCTACGCCGCCGAACATTGGGTGTTGGAACTCAGCGCACGCGTCGATGATCCCGATGAAGGCGATACCCAGTTCAACCCGCGCTTCGGTTTCAGCACGAATCTATCCCCGGGTGCGAGGCTGCACGGCAATGTAGGCAGGGCATTCAAGCTCCCCAGCTTCTTCGCCGCGGCAAGCCCGCCGGAATTGGGCGGCAACCCGAACCTGGAGGCCGAAACCACCGTGGGCGCCGATCTGGGCGTGACCTTTTCCCTACCGGCCGGCCGGTTCGACATCACTGTCTTTCACAACACCTTTGAAAATTTGGTCGATTTCGATTTCGGCCAATTCCTACACGTCAACCGCGCCGAGGTAGAGGCAACCGGCGTAGAATCATCGCTGACCCTTCGCCTGGCCGATAACCTGGATGCGCAATTCAGTCTCACCTGGCAGGATGTGGAAGACCCGACCACGGGCGAGGGCCTGAGGCACCGCCCGGAATGGCGCGGCGGCGGCATGCTGACCTGGTCGCCGGATACCGCCTGGCGCTTCACCCTGGACCTGGCCGCGGTTTCCTCGAGCCTGGACCAGCAACTACCGGTCTTCGATCGCTTCGAGGTCTCCGGGCATACCCTGCTGGGCCTGAATGTAAGTCGCAAATTGGGCGAGGCCTGGCAGGGGCGTTTACGCGTGGACAACCTGGCCGACGAGGACTACGAAAACCTGATCGGCTATCCCGGCCCCGGGCAGGCCTGGCGACTGGGCTTGCGCTACGCGCGAGGCCGCTAGATGAAGCATTACTGGCTGCTGGTCGGCGCCATGGCCTTTCTTTTTCTGATTCTATTCGGCATCGTTTCCCTGCTGGATATTCCGATTCTCAACAATCCCGGCCCCTGGTTGGAGCAAGGCGGCCGGTGGACGGCAATCATTGGAATCAGCCTGTTGATTGCCGATGTTATCTTGCCCACGCCCGCCAGCCTGATCATGATCGCCCACGGGGCGGCCTTCGGCGTCTTCGCGGGAACCCTGATCTCCATGATCGGCGGATTGGGCGCCACCTGGGCGGGCTTCTACCTGGGCAGGCGCGGGGGACCCCTGATGAACCGCCTTATCCCGGATTACGAACAAAAGCAGGCCGACGCCATGCTGGCCCGTTGGGGCATTGTGGCCGTGATCGTCACCCGGCCGATTCCCATCCTGGCCGAAACCACGGCTATCATGGCGGGGGCCTCGCCGAGCATGGCCCCGGGTAAGGTAACGGTCGGCGCCGTTGCGGGCCTGATTCCGGCAACCCTGCTCTATGCTTTGACCGGCGCCACCGCGGCAACCCTGGACAACGCCTACCTGATCTTCGGCCTGGTCATCCTGGTTGCCGGTTTGTTCACGCTGATCGGCCGCCGCATCGGTAATCAAATCCAGGACCCCGCTAATGAAACCGAGGGATAAGCCGCAACCTCGCCTTGCGGCCGTGTTTTTTGATTCCTGATGGATCGAGGTTCCGGTTTCCTAGCGTGACAACTTCTCGAAGCGTTTCACCAGTTCCGGTACGATCTCTTTCAGGTTGTGTTCTTCCAACGTTTTCTGGATCTTGGCCAGCGCACGCTTGCGTTTTCTCATAGCCTCACGGCTCTGCATGGCTTTCACGATCTCTCGCAGCCATTTGACCGCTCGGTCCCTTTCCCCCAGTTCCAGGTAATGTTCGATCAGGTAGTGGAAACTAAAGGCTTCCGCCATGCCCGGGGTTTGGTCCGTATACAGCCACAGGTCGCAAACCATGGCAAACGTATCGGCCGCTTCCTGCTCACGTCCCTCGATGTAATAATAGGCCTGGCCCAAGGCGAAGAGCGCCTGGCGAGTCATTTTTTTATCCGCGCCCAAGGCTTCCCGGCGACCCTCCGCCGCCTCCTTAAGGTATGGGAGCGATTCTTCGAACCGGTCCTTGCCTATAAGAAGAGAACCGTAAAGGTACAAGGAAGCCAGTGTATTGGGATGCAAATCACCCAATACCTCTCTTTGTAGGGGAATGCAGGCCTTGAAATATCGCTCGGCCTCTTCCGGGGCGCTATTTTTCAGAGAATTAGCCAATCCACTTAGGGAAATCAAGGTATCCGCATGCTTGGGTCCCAGCTGTACATTCAACTTTTCGTAAGTCATTTTGAACAAAGGCACGGCTTTCTCGTGTTCTCTCGCGAGCGAAAAGGCCGATGCCTTGCCTGCCAGGGCTCTTAGGGTACGCAAATCATCCTCGCCATGCTCCCGGCGGTAAATGGAAACGGCCCGGTCGAAAAATGAATGAGCCGCTTCAAACTCCCGGTTACGACGTTTCACACGACCCAATTGGAAATAGATCTTGGCCGCCTGCTCGCCGGCGGTTTCGCCCTTTTCCTCGATGCGTTTCATGGCCTCCATCAGGTGGTGTTCCGCTTCCTCGTATTTACTGAGACCCCACCAGGTCTCGCCCAGGGTGGTGCGGATATTGATTTCCGAGTCGATATCGTCGATTTCTTCGGCCAGTTTGGTTTCGGCCTCCTGAAGAGCCCGGACCACGGTCACGTCGTAGCCCATTTCGCGCGGGTCCGCGGTTCGGATGAGCGCCAGTTGGAAGTCGATGACATCTTCCGCTCGCTTCCTGCTTCCTTCCGCCCTTTGTTGTGCTTCCTCCGCTTGTTTCTGCGCCTCCCTGGCCGCCATCATGCCCTTGTTGGCAAAAAACAGACCCGCGACCAACGAGGAAATGACCAGGGTGCCGGCCGACACCAGGATTTTGTGGCGACGTACAAACCGGTTGGTGCGGTAGGCAAAACTTGGCGGCGTGGCGCTGACCGGGAGATTGGCAAAATAGTTGAGTAGGTCTTCCTTGAACGACACGATTGAGTCATAGCGGCGATTGACCTCGCGCGCCATGGCTTTGAGCGCGATATTGTCCAGATCGCGAGGAATGCCTTTTTGGCGGGTGATATCGATGTAGCGGCTGGGCGGGTGGGGATCTTTTTCGCGCAGGGTGCGGAAGACCTCGTCCAACGGCCGGCCGCTGAGACTGGCCATGTCGAACGGGTGGCGGTCGCAGAGCAACTGGTACATGACCACGCCCAGCGCGTAGATATCGGTTCTGGTGTCGGGTCGTTGGCGCTCGTTCAGCACCAACTGTTCGGGCGACATATAAGCCGGAGTGCCGATCACCGCCTGGGTAGCCGTTTGATTGAGATAATCTTCGCCTGTATCTTCAAGAGCCTTGGCCAGACCGAAGTCGATAATTTTTGCCGTGGGTTCGCCGTCCTTATCCGTAACCAGGATGTTGGACGGCTTCAAATCGCGATGCAACATGGCTTTTTGGTGAGCGTGGTTGATGCCGTCCAGCACCTGCATGAAGACCATCAGCCGTTCTTTCATATTGAGGCCCATATCTCTGCAGTACTGGGTCAAGGGAATGCCCTCGACGTACTCCATGGCAATCCAGGCATCGCCTTCCGGGGTTTGTCCGGCATCGAAGACCGTGGCGATGTGAGGGTGCTGCATCAGGGCCAGGGCCTGGTATTCTCGCTCGAAGCGGTCCAACTGCATGAGCGGCTGATGTAGTGCCGGAATGATTTTCAGGGCCACCTCGCGCTCGGGCATCTCCTGCCTGGCCAGGTAGACCCGACCCATGCCGCCGGAGCCGATTTCACGGATGATGGTAAACGGCCCTATTTGCCGCGCCTTTTTTTGCTCGGTTGATTCCTCCCGGGCGGTCGCTTCCGATAGAGTGGCGTCGCCGTCGAAGAAACCCGCTTTCAATTCATCGGCCCACGAGAACTCGTGTTTTTCCTGTTCCGGCAACTTGGGCGGCTGATGTTTGCTTTTTGCCGCGCGATGGGAAGCTTCCAAAATCTTGATCAGGGCGAAGCCGGTCTTGGGCGGCACATTGGCCAATCCCTCGTGTACCAGTTTGCGCTCGGATTCCGACAGGTCGAGTGTGTTATCCAACCAACTCGAGAGACTGGCCCCAACTGTTTCCGTGATCGTCGGGTTCTCGTCCAAAGAAGGTGCCTCCTGTCGGAGCGGGTTCTGTTGTTTTCGTCATTACTCTACTTCAATAACGAGCCCATGTTCATCTTATCGGACCAATAACCTAAATTGTCAAAAAAAAAACCGGCCGCCGCTTCCCTGGGGTGAAAGCGGCGGCCGGTCGATTATATAATATTTTTTGGATTCAGGGTTTGTTAAGCGATTGCAATACCGTCGGGGTCATTTTCGATGATGATGACTTCGCCGTCCTTGCCGGCCATGCGGATGCCGTCGGGGTCATTTTCGATGATGATGACTTCGCCGTCCTTGCCGGCCATGCGG
>JAAUYB010027956.1_pt1 | contig 34367 bp, 37 predicted proteins | sample 7278071 | NCBI WGS metagenome assembly JAAUYB01 (sample SAMN14350121, study PRJNA611818) | marine sediment metagenome | isolation source: surface marine sediment (1.8m) | place: French Polynesia: Moorea | collected 2018-08 | reverse complement strand
TTAAAGACTGAGAAGACTTTAATGTAAGCGAACTCGTTGAGTCAGAAATCTTATGCAGTGATGCTTAGAGAATCCACGCACTTATAGGGCGTGGAGTATGTCAAACCATTTGAGAGCTTTGGCTCATAACCCGATCTAACACAGTGGGATTTTTCAACACTTCTCCAGTACCTTTGACCACACAGCGTAAGGGATCTTCCGCGATATGGGTAACGATACCGGTTTCGTGGGAGAGGAGAGTATCAATCCCCCGTAATAAAGCTCCACCACCAGCGAGCATGATTCCGCGATCGATGATATCGGCCGCTAATTCTGGGGGGGTGCGCTCTAAGGTCCGTTTAATGGCATCCACAATCACCGCTAAGGGTTCAGCCATGCTTTCTCTAATTTCTTCCCCTTTGATGGTGACAGTCCGAGGCAATCCTGACATCAGATGTAACCCTCGTACTTCCATTTTGGGTTCTTCGTTTTGACGAGTGGGATAGGCAGACGCTAAGCGGATTTTTATTTCTTCGGCGGTCCGTTCCCCGATGACCATGTTATGGACTTTTTTCATGTACTGGATAATGGACTCGGTTAACTCGTCTCCTGCGACTCGGACGGACTCGCTTAACACCCGTCCTTGTAAACTGAGAACGGCAACCTCGGTGGTTCCTCCTCCGATGTCCACGATCATATTTCCGGTGGCTTCTGTCACCGGTAAACCCGCACCTAAAGCTGCTGCAACCGGTTCTTCAATCAGTCCCACGTCCCTGGCCCCGGCTTCTCTAGCAGCATCAATAACGGCGCGTCTTTCTACTTCGGTAATACCGCTAGGAATACCAATCACCATCCGTGGATTGCCTAAGGGACTGCCTTCGTGGGCCCGTTGAATGAATTCTTTGAGCATGATCATGGCACTCAAAAAGTCAGCAATCACACCATCGCGCAACGGACGTAAGGCGACGACGTTACCGGGAGTCCGTCCTAACATTTTCTTTGCTTCTTCCCCAACAGCTAAGGGAATTTTGCGATCTTGATCAATGGCCACTACCGATGGCTCTTCGAGTACAATGCCTTTACCCGATACATAGACTAGGGTGTTAGCGGTCCCTAAATCTATACCCATGTCCCGTGAGAGGGAAAAACGATTAAAAATACCCACGTTTGTTTACGCCCCTTATTATAAAAGACTACTATGACTTAATGATCCACAGGGGATCGAACGGATTTTATTACGTTTCTTTGAGTAAGTCTAGCGATATTAATCAATTTATACTAGAAAACCAATAAACGGTAAGCATAAGTTATCAGTATTGTCATGCTAGACTGAGGCAAGGGTAAGTTTGTTCCTAAAGTTGGGGTGCCACATCAAATTAGCCACTCCTCCTATTAAGCTCTTAATGTTTGGGGTAAAAAGTAACTAAAAGTTCATAATATTAAGAGGTGCTAACTTCTGACTTCATTAACCTATGCCTGTTACTCTCTTACTTGAACAACTGACTGTTCCCCCAGGTCAAAAACTCTTGATTGGTAATCTAGGGTGGACTGAATTTGAGTCCCTTCTCGAAGAACTAGGGGAACATCGATCTTCCCGTATCGCTTATAGTCATGGAACTCTAGAAATTAGAATGCCTACGCCAGAACACGAAGTCGATAAAGAACTGCTCGGTGATTTAGTAAAAATTTTGCTTGATGAGTTAGAAATTGACTGCGAGTGCTTTGGTTCGACTACCTTCAAAGCAGAAAATATGGATAGTGGGATTGAACCCGATCAATGTTTCTACATTCAAAACCACGCCAGAATGCGAGGTAAACGGCGCATTGATCTCAGCCTCGATCCACCTCCAGATTTAGCGATTGAAGTGGATGTCACTTCTAAGACTCAGCTAGATGCCTATGCTAACTTAGGTGTGCCTGAACTCTGGCGATACGAAAAAAATCAACTCAGGATTGACCTGTTGCAAGGAGGTGACTATCGACAAGTTACCACCAGTCCCACATTCGCGAGATTAGCGATTCCTGACTTAGTAGCAGAGGTGTTAGCTCAAAGCAGTGAGATCGGGAGAAGTCCCGCTTTACGAGCCTTTCGCCATAGATTAAAGGAACTGCTTCGCGATAATAAACCGTTTTAGATGGGTTAATAATGTTGACCGATCGCCTTAACACTGAGGCGATAATCACAGTTTGCTTGCTTTAAAACCCATTTCGCATAGGTGTTACTGTTGGGACCGGGGAAGTATCGATAACAGTGATTATGAGGATAAATGAGGGGACTGTTTTCGATGGTTTGGACCAGTTGCTTTGCTAAACTGTCTGTCCAATAGGTTTCACACCAACTTGGCCCATTACCGACCCCACTTTCCGGGTTCATTAAATTTTTATGCAAATGTCCCCAACTGTCTTGACATAAGGAAGGGGTTTGCCATATTTCCCAGCGATCTTTTTGATTTCCCCTAATAACAACATACCAGTAATGAACAGCGATCAAACCAATCATCGGTATTTTGGCTGCTCGTAATTGAACAATTATTCCCATATATTTTTGCTTGTCTTAATTTGATTTGTTTTTACGTTCATTTTCTCCTATGGAATTAATGATATAATACAAAGGTTAGTAAGCGATAAAGTTGAGTGTAAGTTTATGAGCTTAAACGTTGTTAATTTAGTGGGTCGTGCTGGAAAAGATCCAGAAGTTAGATATTTTGAATCAGGGACAGTTTTATGTACTCTAACCATAGCGGTTGATCGTCGTTCTCGTAATAGAGATCAACCGGATTGGTTCAATCTAAAATTTTGGGGTAAAACGGCAGAAATTGCTGCTAATTATGTTAAGAAAGGTAGTTTGATTGGTGTCCAAGGATCATTAGAAATTGAAACTTGGACAGATCGCAACACAGGTGCTAATCGTTCTAGTCCCGTAATTCGAGTCTCTGATTTAAGATTATTAGGTTCTAGACGAGATAATGATCCAAGTTCAATGGGTGGATATTCAGGGGGAGATGATGAATTTTAATGGATAATAAGTGTCTAACTTATCCTAACAGATTACAGTCAAATAAGTAGTATGAATAAAAGTCATATTTAAGGGCTTTATTTGTACTATTTTGTTTTATTTCTAAATTTAGAATAATCAATAATAAAATCATAAAAAACGATTACTATTAAAATGAAAGCTGGAATAGTCAGACGAGCAATGATTAAACCAACTGCAATACTGATGATAATTCCCCAGATACAAGTTTGACGGATAATTTGAAATTTATCCATAAACCGTTGATGTTCATGGGTCTTGATGAAGAGATTTTCTTTAATAAGTTCTTGATAAGTATTGAGATAAATCTGAATTTCTTCGGGAGATTTAGCTGCTAATAAATGAGTTTCTAACCATGCTGTTTCTAAAGACTTGGTTCCCTCATAGATATCGAATATTTCTGTTTTGTGTTCCACAATCTTTCTCTACCCCTTGACATCGGGTTTAACGTATGGATCTAACTCGAACCCATTACAAAATTAAGATAGACTTTCTGTTTTAATTTACGGGACTGACGGGGCTCGAACCCGCAACTTCCGCCGTGACAGGGCGGTGCTCTAACCAGTTGAACTACAGTCCCTTGTTTTTTGAGCCGAATACAATCATAACAAGTTATTCAAAAATTTGTCAAGTGTTTTGGAAAAAAAATTCTCAATCCGTTCTACTCAAGAGCGTAAAGATTGATTATACAAAGGTTAGAGGAGAGTTGAGTCAAAAAAAAGCAGTGATTCTAGAGTCAAGATCACTGCCAACAAGGAGAATTAAGACACAAAGGAGAAAATTGATTGATGAGGAAGTCATCCCAACATAGAGATAGGTCCTTCACTCTCAACGTCATCATCAAACAAACTGCCAACTGTCAATAAATCTGTTGGCTCTGCTGACATTTCTTGGCTCATTTCGCTTGAAGAATCTGTGGTTTGTGGTGTTTCGTCACTCACCAGAGAATGGCGAACTTGATAAAATTCTTTGCCGAGGTTTCTTGCTTGTTCATAGCTTTCAATATCCCCTTGTTCAAAGTAATATTTAGCAGCGAGGCGTAAATCTTCAACCGCTTGTTTTCTATTACCAATTTCTGCTAAGAGAACACCTCGGCTATGATAGGCTTTAGCATAAGTAGAGTCCAAATGTAAGGCTTCTGTGTAGTCTTCTATCGCTCCTGTTTTATCCCCTAATTTTTGATGATTTAATCCCCGTTGATAATAAGCGTCTGCACCTTCTGGGTTACTGCGAATGAGTTGAGAAGCATTTTCAATGTTTTGTAGGGTTTCAACAATCGTTTCAACTGTGTTTAGTTGAGACTCTAGGGAATAAGTAAACTGACTTAATTCGTCTTTTTCTACTTTTAGTCGATTAAAAGCTTCTTGATTAATAGTTATTTTTTCTGATAACTCCTGAGTAATAGTTTGAAACTTTTGATCTTGCTGACTTAAAGTAGTTTCGCTATCTTGTCTCAACTGTTGAAATTGATTGAGAATAACCGACTGATTATTATTCATTTGCTCAGTCATTTGTATCACAGAACTTTGCTGCATTTGAGCTAATTCTACTTTTAGTTGACGACGGTTAGCAATCTGTAAAGCGACTGAGAAAGAAATGGGAATAGCAGCAAACGCAGCATTACCACAAAAAGAACCAACCGCACCCCCAACTAAACCGATACCCGATAATAAATCGAAAATATCAGATAAGTTATTTTTGCTGTTTTCATTGTTTAATTCTTGTTGTTCGACTTGATTTTCCATGATCTTAAATACTGTTATGAGTTGAATTAATACTGAATATTTAGTTTAAATATTCTTCTTCTTGATGGGTTAAAATGGTGCAGTCAGAAGTGGGAGAACAAGCACAAAGTAGAATATATCCTTGATCTAATTCGTCTGGTTTTAAGAAAGATTCAGCCTTTTCTGTTTGTTCAACATTCCCAGAAATAACTTTACCCAAACAATCAAAACAAGAAGCAGCACGACAGGAACAGGGATGTTTAACACCTTGATTTTCGGCAATATCAAGAATAAACTCATTGGTAGCAACCTTAATGGTTTTGTTTAACTGGTGTTTAGGGTTAACTAATGTGACTTTAAAAGAATTGTTATTTTGGCTCATTTTTAGCTCCTTAAATGTTGATAGTGAAATGATTAATTAGAAATTTAAGCACCCAAAATTGTGCAATCGAGTTGAAAAGCAGGTAAGATAAACTTGGCTTCTTCAGGGGTCAAATATGGTTGAATAACTTCCTGAATAATGGGGTAATGAGTTCGTACAAATTTTTCATATCCCACAGCACGAACAATAGTTTGTAACCAGATTAAAAGACCATCTCTTAAACGATCTAAATCATTAATAACCATAGCAGCACTGGTGTATTTAATCGCTTGTTTGCGGTCACGTCTGCAAATTTCTTTGCCATGTTCATCCATGTTATACAAGCAATTATTTTCATTGAGTTCGTGCATTCTTGCATCGACTTCTTCTAAAATTGCCTCTTCGTTTGCTTTGATTTTTTCGTAGGTTTGAACCCGTATATCGACTGATTCTAAATAGTCTTCGATGAACTGTAATTCAGAATCGTTGGCGTAACGTCCATCGGTATCTAAACTTAACTTTGAAAATTGGGTTAACATTGTTATTCCTCAATACAAGAATTAGGGTTTAAATCAATTAAGCATCTTGAATTTTTGCCATATATTCTGATACTTCAATTTGAGTATCTTTGAGTTGAGTGATCATAGTTCGAGTCACTAACTTTCCTTTTTCAACTAAAATAGAGCCATTGATAGGATGGAGAATATTTTCTTTAGCACGACTGCCAATTAAATCTTCAATATTTTCGATTTCACTGACATACATACCTGCAGGAATTTCTACAACAACACCTTCTCCAATAACCCTTGCTTGACAAGCTAAACGAGAACATTTATTCGCAGTAGTAATCACTTCCATGGTGCGAATTTCTCGGCGGTTAACAGGGGATAAACTTTCCATTCCTTCGGTGATGAAAACATGGCAAGTGGAACACATTCCTCGGCCACCGCATTCTTTCCAAACATTTAAGTCTTTAGCTAGTAAACCACTCAAAAGATTATCATTAGTTTCTATATCGACTTGTTGATTGATTGGGTCAAGTTTTACTCTTTTTGCCATGTTTTAATTCTCCTAAATTAGTTATTAATTCTAAGGTTGATTACTACATAATAAGTTCATGATGGTAGGATGATCATGACCTTCTTCTAACCAAGCTTTAACAGGTTTAAGTCTGTCTTTTAAGCCAATAATAAAGGTGTTAGAATTAGCCCCCATGGATTCACAACTCGTTTGAATACAATGCAAATCTTCCCCTGTTAATTTACTAAAGAAAGAACTCATAATTCCAGCTTCTAAAAAGCACATAAAACGTAAATTTTTAGGGGCAAATTGTGCAAAAGGAGAGTTAGAAATTTTAGGAACCAGGAAGCCATTTTGATAATATTTTAGGTCAATATCTAGGGTTCCCCAACCATGAGTTTTCCAGCATTCTTTTAAAGATTGGATGAATTGGATCATCTCTATTTCTGCTAAGGATTTTCCATAATATTCCCCTAATTCTTCGGCAAATCGCTGATAGAAATTTCTGCCCCACCAACGACCACAACTAAATAAGGCAACACTACTTCCGGCTCCTAGTTCGTCTTCTAAGGTGGCATAAAGTGCTTCTAATAAGGGTTGAGGTAAGGCTAATAAACGGGAACCACTACGGTTCTCTAATAAGCCAAATTCAAAGTCTCCTTGTAGATAAGCATCGTGAGAGAAATAATTGCCTTTCAAGGAAGATTTTTCGACTAAATTAGCGACATCAATCATGTTCTTTATTCTCCTACCATTAAGGTTTCAGATTGAGATTTTGTTTCTAATAATGTTACTTTTGCTTGTTCGAGAAAAGGATTTAAAAGTAACATTTGCTCTGAAGACAGCATTTCTTCTAAGCCTTGTTTTAAATTCTCAAAAATATGGGTTTCAATGGTTACCATGTCTTGAGCTTGAACAATATCTGTCAGCCATTCTAAAAGGCGGTGTCTGAAATAATCAGGGTTATTTAATAACATAGCCATAGCAGCATAACGCATCACTGAAATCCAATGTTTTAAGCCTTTTTCGAGATGTTGGCTATTCTCACTGGGAAAAGATTCTACTAAATTGTCAGCAATGAATTGAAAAATAGGAACCTCTTGATCTCTTAAAAGTTTATAGATTTTTAAGCGTTCTTTAAGGGAGTTTGCACTATTTTTAAGGGTGTTCAAATCTGAAGAAGAAAGATAGTGATCTTCTGCTTGATAGAATAAGATTTCAAAGTCTTTTTGCATGATATTTTCTCTAAAATAAATCAGATAAGTTGTCTAAATCCAAATCTTTAGAAGATAAATTGTCTAAATTAACAGACGATGAATTGTTAGAAATTGGTGCAACATTAGGAAGCCCTTTCCACTCTATTTCTTGACAGAATTTTTTAACTGATAAACTCAATAAAGATGCCTTAGAATGTTGAATAGATGGGGATAAAGGAACTCGCTTTTGTTTTCCTGCCCAATTGGAACGTAACAGAAATGATTGTAAGTTTAAGGACAATAAAGAGTCAGTTTCTTGTTGCGTTTCAGTAACATTAGGTAACTCTAAATCGATGGACTCTCCTGTCCAATTATAGGTACGAAAAAAATCATAAACACTGATACTAGACCATGTTTTTCTACTCATCATTTAAGATACTCCCCATGGTGTAGTTTCTTTTCAATATCCTTAGCTAAGGCTCCCTCATTTAACCAGAAAGTTGCAGCATCAATACGGTCTTTTTTGCCCACCAAAAACTTACAATAAGTTTCACCCATCGCATAGCATTGAATCTCAATTGCATTCAAGTCTTTTTTCACTAAATTACTAAAAAATCCGGCTAGTAATCCCGCATAAATATGACAAACTGGTTTACCTACATCTCCCAAGGTTCGAGCAACCGCAGAGTCAAAAATATTGACAAACATAAAGCCATTTTTCTGCTCACTCATATCCACTTCCCAGTTACCCCAACCTTGTGCAGTAAAAGGCCACCACCAAGCTTCTAAAACATAGTTGAGATTCATCTGATTAAGAGGTTTTGTATAGTCATATTCAGAATAAAGCCATTGTCGAAAAAAGTCGGCATCCCGTTTGCCCCATTCTTTACCAATGTTATAAGTAACAACCCCAGCAGCACTACCAATTTCCTCTTCTAGTCCTTCAATTAATCCTAGAATAAAATCCTCACTGGTGAGAATATTCCGAGATTCATTCCAATCAACAATGGTTCCTGTTTCTGTTTGAAAAGAGAAGAAGTCTTCTAAAGCATAATGGTGATGTCGTTGAGGGTATTTCTTTTTTAAGGGATGCTCAAATTTCGTGATTAACTGTTGCGTTTCTTGTTTGCTGTCACTTGAGGTGAAAACCATTTTATATAAACCTCAATATTTTATCGAATGTGATTTCATTGTAGGTAGATAATATGGGGCTTTCCTCTGTAGTTATGGGGAAATTACCAGGTTTTTTCACCTAAGTTTTAGTAGTTGTACGGACTCATGAGCAAAAAAGACCAAAATCAGTTATAAAAAATAAACAAGATTACGGTTTAATAACAATCATTCAGGGTTATTATGCAACTATTAGGGTCTTTAGAGGAAACCTTGGAACATTCGGTGACGTTGCTTCGCCTGATGTTAGAATCTGTATCGGTGGTGTGCGTTGTCTGTGGGTTCGCTGCAGCCATCCGTTGTGTGGTGATTGGTTGTCGTTCTCGTTCTTTTCCCTTTTTAGAAGTGCGTTTGCGCTTTGGGTCCTGGTTAGCTTTGGCCTTAGAGTTTCAACTGGGTTCAGATGTGCTAAGCACTACCATTGCACCGTCATTTCAAGCATTGGGAAAATTGGGGGCTATTGCTATCATTCGGACTTTTTTGAACTATTTTCTCACTCAAGAATTAGAAGTTGAACAACGGCTCAAAGAGCAAAAAAAAACCAAAACCGATAAAATTAAATAAGATAAGGAGTTGTCTGGGATTTAACCATGAAAGCAGTTTTCACATCAATAGATTAATGATCAAAATATAAATTTTTCCCACACCCAACTTGACTAGAAGATTGATACACCCAACTGAAAACCACCATGAACCCACCCCATCAATGGACAATTTATAAAGAATTTCGTTTTGAAGCAGCCCACCGACTTCCTCACCATCAGGGTAAATGTAGTCGTCTTCATGGTCATAGTTGGGTCGGACGGGTGTACGTGAGTAGCGATCACCTGGAATCCACTGGGCCCAAACAAGGGATGGTAATGGATTTTGGAGATATTAGTAATTATATTGATCCCTTGGTGGAAACTTATCTCGATCATTACTATCTCAACGAAACCACCGGGTTAGAAAGTCCCACCAGTGAGGCGATCGCACAATGGATTTTTGAAAAATTGGCAGCCGCCAAACTTCCAGGACTGTGTATGGTAGAAATACGAGAAACTTGTACCTCTGGGGCCCAATATCGTCGCAGCCATCAATAAATTGTCCAAATTTAATGCTTTGCTTACAATGAAAGCACGGAAAATTCTTACCCTATCCATTGAACATGGAAATTCTTTGTACTCGTCCAGAATGCGCTCATCCTCAAAATTCTTTTGCTGATCTTGATGATCCTTCAAAATTTAAAACAGTTCAACAAAAATATTGTACCAGTTGCGGAATGCCCCTAATTTTAGGGGGCCGTTATGTGCCGTCTAAATTATTGGGAAAAGGGGGGTTTGGTGCTGCTTTTTTAGCGAAAGATCGCTTTACTCCTACCATGCGCTTATGTGTGGTAAAACAGTTTCAACCGGAAGGAAACTTAAATGCTCAAGCTTTAGCGATCGCTCAACAATTGTTTGAACGGGAGGCTATTATTTTAGAAGATTTAGGTAGTAAGCATCCGCAAATTCCCCAATTATATGCTTTTTTTCCTTTAGTGGTTCCGAATCATATTACTAAGGAAGAAGAACAGTTTTTTTATTTAGTTCAAGAATTAATTGATGGGGAAGATTTAGAAACGGAACTTAAAAGAAAGGGGATTTTTCTTGAAAGTGAAATTGTAGAAGTTTTACACGAAATTTTGTTGGTTTTACAGTTTATCCATGATAATAATTGTATTCACCGCGATATTAAACCGTCAAATATTATGCGGAATAAACAAGGCCGTTTATATTTGTTAGATTTTGGTGCGGTTAAACAAGTGACCGCCACTGCTGGTAATCCTCAAAAACGTTCCACTGGAATTTATTCGATGGGGTTTGCTCCCCCTGAACAAATGCAGGGATCTGCGGTTTATCCCGCAACTGATTTATATGCTTTGGCGACTACTTGTTTAAATTTATTAACAGGAAAACCCCCAGAAGAGTTATACGATTCCTATAATAATTGTTGGAATTGGAAGCCTCATGTTACGAATATTAGTGATGGTTTAGCGAGTATTTTGGATCGATTATTATTACCCAGTCCCAGCGATCGCTATCAAAGTGCGTCTGAGGTTTTACAAGCGTTACATTCATCCCAATCTCAAGGGATTTCTTCTAGTAGTAAAACGTCACTTCAAACTCCCTCAAACCCCCCTGCTTCTTCTCCACAGACTCCAACTGCTTCTCCTATTTCTCCTAGTCAAAAAAAGAATTTTTCTATTGTTGATATACTTATCTATTCAGGGTTTACTGGATTTGAAGGAGCGGTATTAATTTTAGGTTTAAATAGCTTTTTATCTGCTACTGGAATTATCATCGGATTTATGCTTATGGGTGGTCTAATTTATCTTCAATATCGAAGGGTAATAGATAAAAAAGATTTATTAATTATCGTAACAATCACAGTCTTTTTATTAATCATTGCTTTATTATTTGGGGTCTTAGCCTTAGAGTCTGTTTCATTTTTATTAATATCTGGAGCAGTGGGAGGGGCTGGTTTAATAGCGATTACTTCTCTATTTAAGTTGATTTATCAGCTACTTTCTAAGATTTTCTAATATTTTTATAGGAAAAAAAAATGACTGTTGGTAAAGTATATTTAGTGGGTTCAGGAATTGGTAGTATAAATTATCTAACCCTGAGAGCATATCATTTGTTATCTCAAGCTGAAGTTATAATTTATGATGCTTTGGTTGATAAAAATTTACTTAATTTAGTTTCTGAAAGTTGCTTGAAAATCAATGTTGGTAAGAGAGGAGGACAAGCCAGTACCAAGCAAAGTACAATCAATAATTTACTAATAAATTACTGTTCACAAGGTAAACAAGTTGTCAGATTGAAAAGTGGTGATCCCTTGATTTTTGGCCGGGTTAATGAAGAAATTAAAGCCTTAGAAGACGCTAATTGTTCCTATGAATTAGTGCCTGGCATTTCATCCGCTTTAGCTGCTCCTTTATTGACAGGAATCCCCTTAACTGATAGAGAAATCAGTCGATGTTTTACGATTTTAACAGGACATCAACCCGAGTTATTGAATTGGCCAGCTTTAGCGAAAATAGATACATTAGTGATTTTAATGGGAACCAGAACCCTTGAAAAAATCATTAATTATTTAATCCAGAACGGGCGATCGCCTGATGAACCCATTGCTATTATTCAAAATGGTGGAAATAATCAAGAAAAGATGTGGATAGGAACATTAAAGACTATAATAAAACAGGTATCAGGACTGTCTTTATCCCCTGCTATTATTGTTATTGGAAATATTGTTAATTTACGCTATATGTCTTCATCTGTAACCTTACCTTTAGCTCAAAAAACTGTCTTAATTACCCGCGCCAAAGAACAATCTAGTCAGTTTAGTCTCCTCTTACAACAACAGGGAGCGAACACTATAGAAATGCCAGCATTAGAAATTTCCCCCCCGTCTTCTTGGGAGCAATTAGACTTAGCTATTGAATCCTTATCTTCCTTCGATTGGTTGATTTTAACCTCAGCCAATGGGGTTAACTTTTTCTTTCAACGGCTACAAAAACTAGGCAAAGATATTCGTATTTTAGGTAAGATTAAAATTGCTGTTGTGGGTAAAAAAACCGCCTCCTGTTTAAAACAATATCACCTCACCCCTGATTTTAGTCCCCCTAACTTTATCGCTGATCAATTAATCGAACATTTTCCTGAGAGTTTAAGTCATCAAAAAATCTTGTTTCCCCGTGTAGAAACAGGAGGAAGAGAAATCTTAGTAAAAGAGTTACAAAAACAAGAAGCTAATGTTGTTGAAGTTCCAGCGTATCAGTCAGGATGTCCAGAAAACATTGATATTCAAGCATGGGAAGCATTACAAAATAAACAAGTTGATATTATTACCTTTGCCAGTTCTAAAACAGTCAAGAACTTTTATAAGTTGCTAGAAAAAGCACTCAATACGAACCAAAAGTCCGATATTATATCTCTTTTAGATAATGTTTGTTTTGCCTCCATTGGTCCACAAACCTCAAAAACCTGTCGTGAATTATTGGAACGAGTGGATATACAAGCCGAAGAATATACTCTAGAAGGATTAACCAAGGAATTACTAAAATATTTTGGTTAACCTTACTTTCTACTTTTTTCCCTAAAAGCTACCCCATACTAATGATCCATCCCATTAACACCAAGGTATCATAGGCAAAAAGGCACGATTTTCAACGTCTGAGCAATTACGATTATAATGATTAATTTTGATGCTTTTCAGCCTATGGCGGCTATCGCTACGACTCCCCAAGCTACTCGATTATTACATCCTCTGTGTCAATCCTTAAAGACAACCCTGTATGTTCCTGCAACCTTACCGTTAATCGATACCACCACTTGTCATTATCAAGGTTCTCTCAAAGACCATTTATCAACAATTTGGTCAAAAAATCGAGGTTTTATTTTTTGTTTAGCCACAGGCGCGGTTGTTCGTCTGATTGCTCCTTTATTGAAGGATAAAGCTTCTGATCCTGCTATTATTGTTATCGATCCCACAGGTCAATTTGTCATCAGTCTATGCAGCGGCCATCAAGGTGGGGCCGATCGCTTAGCACAATTGATCGCCCATCAACTCCATGCTACCCCTATTATCACCGGTGCATCCCATCATCTCAATTTACCGGCCATTGATACTTTAGGGATGCCGTTGGGTTGGCGCAAAGGACCGGGAGATTGGACAGGGGTAAGTCAGGCCATTGCTACTCAAAAAACGGTTCAGGTGATACAAGAAGGGGGTTCTCAGCTTTGGCAAGATAATTTACCTCAAAATCATCCTTTTTACTTCGGATTCCCTGAAATTAGCGAAAATATAGAACCGGCAGCCCGTATCTGGATCGGCGCAACCAAACGCAAGTTTGCCCCAGGATCGACTGTTCCTAAGGTACAATGGTATCCCCGTGTCTTATGGGTGGGTTTAGGTTGCATTCGGGGAACCTCTCAGGGGTTGATTGCAGCAGCGATTGAGGAAGTCTGTCAAACCTATCATTTAGCCACCGAGGCCATCGCCGGCATTGCCACCATTGATATTAAAGCGGATGAGGTGGGAATCCTTCAATATTGCCAAAACAAACAGTATCCTTTATTAACCTATTCGGCTGATGTTTTAAACAGTCTCAAGGTACCGAATCCTTCTGAGGTGGTTAAACAAGAAGTTGGCACCCCTAGTGTGGCGGAAGCAGCAGCTATTTATGGGGCTAATAATTGGCTTACTAATCAAGGAGAAGGAGAAAAAATTGACATTAAAAAGACGCTTTTAGTCACCAAACAAATCATTAAATCTGATAACGAAGCGGTAACCATTGCCATTGCTCAAAGTGAGTTAGAGTATACAGGAAGAGCGGGAAAACTCTATTTAGTCGGTATGGGACCGGGGAATTTAGAACAAATTACTCCTGCTGCCAAAATGGCCATTAATGAAGCAGATGCAATCATCGGTTATTCTTTGTATTTAGACTTAATTAAACCCTTACAACGTCCAGGGCAAATTATTGAATCCTTACCGATTACCAAAGAGAAAGAAAGGGCGCAAAGATCGATATATTTAGGAAGGTGGGGCTTATCGGTTGCTGTTATTTCATCGGGAGATTGTGGCATTTATGGTATGGCTGGATTAGTCTTAGAAGAATTAAAAAATAATCATTGGGATGGCAAAAATCCCAGTATTGAAGTATTCCCAGGAATTACCGCCTTACAAGCAGCAGCAGCAAGGGTAGGAACCCCTTTAATGCACGATTTTTGTGCCATTAGTTTAAGTAATTTATTAACCCCTTGGGAGGTGATTAAAAAGCGATTAACCGCAGCCGCCATGGGGGATTTTGTAACTGCCCTATATAACCCGCGATCGCAAACTCGTCAAACCCAAATTATTGAGGCACAAACTATCTTTTTACAGTCTCGTGATGAGAAGACACCCGTTGCCTTGGTTCGTTGTGCTTATCGTCAAGATGAAACTATAATATTAACTAATTTAGGAGAAATGTTACATCATAGAATTGATATGTTAACCACGGTTTTGATTGGGAATAGTAGCACCTTTTCTTATGAAAATTGGATGATTACACCAAGGGGATATAATCAAGTCAGAAGTCAGAAGTCAGAAGTCAGAAGTCAGAATAATTAATACACAACTGATAAACTGGTAATTAGGAATTAAGGTGAGCAATTTATGGAATTATTACTATCAGGTTTAATGACATTAATAGAACCCTTAAAATATGGGTTTATGCAGCGATCGCTGATGGAAGCAGTGATCGTGGGGGTTATTTGTGCAGTAGTGGGTAGTTATTTAATGGTCCAGCGTTTGGCCTTGTTAGGGGATGCCATTAGTCATTCTGTGTTGCCAGGGTTAGCCATTGCTTTTATTTTAGGGATTAATATTTTTGTGGGGGCGTTTATTGCCGGGTTATTAAGTACGGTTTTTATTAATATTATTCGCACGCGATCGCCCATTAAAGAAGATGCAGCCATGGGGATCGTTTATTCTGCTTTCTTTGCTTTAGGAATCACGTTAATTACCATTGTTCAAAAGGATAATAAAATTGATCTGAATCACTTCTTATTTGGTAACATTTTAGGGGTCAGTTTTGCTGATGTTCGAGACACTTTTATCATCGCAGTCATTGTTTTAATTATTGTGGCTGCTTTTTATAAAGAATTGTTGTTTTATACCTTTGATAAGTTAGGCGCACAAGCGGCGGGACTTCCGGTTAAAAAGTTAGATTTTGGCTTAATGATTTTGATTGGTTTAACCATTGTGGCCAGCTTAAAAGCCGTTGGTGTGATCTTAGTTTTATCTTTGTTAATCACTCCTGCTGCCACTGCCTATTTATTAGTGAGTCGTTTACATTTAATGATGATTCTGGGGGTTATTCTTGCGATTCTTTCTAGTATTACTGGGATGTATTTAAGTTATTTCTATAACCTACCGTCGGGCCCCGCTATTGTTTTAGTGGCTTCTGGTTTGTTTATTTTGGCGTTTCTGTTTGGACCGAAATACGGGGTTTTATACCCTCATTCTGCTTAGATAGATTAGGGAGAATTCTCTTGTGACCAAGCAGGATGAGAAAATAAAGAAGCAGTGACCCTAACCCCTCTCAGTTGATTTAATAAGGGTAAATGGCCAATAGGTGCGCTCAAATCCCAAGTAAATTGATTGGGGTACTGTGTCCAATTATTATCTTGTTTCCAGCCAATTTTTGGCCATAATTTGGTGAAGTCTTTTCCCACAGATAACCACAGTTTTCGTTGCACCGAAAAACCAAATTTTCCCTCTGAATGTAACCACCATAACCCATTAATGGTCTGTAAATCTGTGGCTGGAAACTGCTCTACTTCCGTAAAATAAACCCATTTACGCTGGATTGCTCCTTCTCCTGCTAATTCACACAAAAGATGACGGGTTAAAGTATCTGCATCTTGGAATTTCTGCTCAACCAGTAATTGATTCAGGGGTTGATAATTGATGTTTCGTTGAGAGTTCAGAGGGATCACACCATCGGGAAAATGGGTGTGTAGAAATTCCTCTGTAACGGGGTTGTTTAATCGATAAAGACTACCGTAAATCTTCCCTCGCACAATATCAGGTTCATTTACCTGTGATACTTGTAAAAATTTCATTAAGACTTGCCAACCTCCTTCTCCCATATCCATTAATTGAGGGATTAGTTGAAGTTGATCTTTTTGAGTTCCATTAATAAACTTTTCCCTTAGTTGGGAGAGATTATGGTCTGTATTGTCGATTGTAGCGGTTTGCTGGTCAGTCATGAAATTATCTATTGAGACTCACAGTTATGGATTTTTCACTTAGATCAATACTAATTAATCTAAGGGTTAATCAACCCTACTGTTTGATAAAGACCGAGGAAAATGATTGCCCATTGACCCCTACTAACTATTATCTCAAAAAGAGGCTCACTTTAGAAGATAAATTTTGAATTAATGTAACTCGTGGCCAATAATTTCGGGTTCGGTAAATTCGTCTGACATCTCTAAAACAGCACGGATCACCGGTTTCATCAGAGGTGTGTCGGGGTTTTCATTATCTTGATGACGACAGCGTTTGGCCCGTCTCGATACTTGTACAACCACGCGATAACGATTGGAAGCGGCACTCATCAAGCGATCGGCCCGCTCTACCATTTCACCAGCATTGACAGGAAAATGTCTAGCCATTTTGTTAATGATTCATAGGTGTTTCCTTGAGATTACCAAGAAAAAGTAAAGAATAATTCAAGGTTAGAATAGGAACAAATTAATATTAATCAAAAAAAATCCCACAACTGTAACTTTGCGTTTTTGTGGGAAGCTTATACAGTTAATCAAGTATAAATCTTTCTAAAAATCTGATACTTCCTCACCATTAATATCAACCCCATAGCAGTTCATCAGTCTTAATAAATAGTAACTCTCTGGATTACTTTTAGGTAATTCAAATTCTGGGTAGGCGATCTTCACTAATTCTGTGTTTGACATGATTTTATTATTTATAAGACATTAATTGCATTATCTTATTTACCTTTAAGATTGTCTGTGTTAAGTCTCATTAACAATTTGTGATCTTTGTCTGAAAAAATAAATTCTATGTTTATTAGACTATCATGGTAAATACTTGATCAATCTACTATTATGATTAAACTAAGTGATCAGACATAAATATAATTGACTATTTAAAGATTTGAAAAATTCTCATGATTTATGCTGATGACAGTCAATTATATCCCTATTTTTACTCATCACTGTTCGGTATCTCTAAGGGAATTTTCCCCATAATGCCTTTCCTAAAGTCATTTAATAACTGCATCGTTGCCCTCTCTTTATCTCCTTGATATCGGGTATTACCTAAGATTTCGATATAGTCTTCCCCCGTAATTTCTTGGGGTTCAAGTTGATAGCGAGATAACAAAACTTTCTCAAAATTTAACTTAATTAATAAATCAACTAAGGCTGCTCCAATCTGTTGATTATCATAGGCCGCTTCGCCAATATCTTCACAGATGGCTAACTTTACCGCATCTTCTTGGTTATCTAACTTAGCTGGAATAATTCCCGGTGCGTCTAAAAGCTCCAAACTATCAGAAATCCGTATCCATTGCAACTGACGAGTCACGCCAGCCCGTCTGGCACTTGCCACCACCTTACGTCCTAATAAACGGTTAATTAAGGCGGATTTTCCCACATTAGGAAATCCGATGACCACCGCTCTAACCGCACGAGGCCGCATCCCGCGATCGCGTCTCCTTTGGTTCATTTGTACCCCTGCTGCCTGGGCTGCTTTTTTGAGGGGTTTAATGCCTTTTCCCTGTTTGGCGTTGGTACAATAAAGTGTCTCTCCTTGCTCAGCAAACCAGCTTAACCAACTTTGACGAATGGATTCTGGGATCATGTCCATTCGGTTGAGTACCAGCAGTCTCGGTTTATCCCCTATCCATCCTGGAACGTCTGGATGATGGGATGCTAAGGGAATACGCGCGTCTAGGACTTCAAAGACCACATCCACACGGTTAAGTTGTTCTTTGAGTTGTCGTTCCGCCTTGGCAATATGACCAGGATACCATTGAATGAGGGGCATAGGAATAATTGTTACAATAATCTTCTCAAATCATAGGACAAATTTGCATGAAATTACCAGATCAACGGTGGTACATTGCCTCTCCCAACCCAGATCAAGTTAAAACATTAGTAGCAGAAACGGGACTCTCTCCGTTACTCGCTCAAGTCATTTTAAATCGAGGAATTGATAGTCCTAAGTTAGCACAAGTTTATATTACTCCAGAGATAGAAAGTTTGCCCGCTCCTTTAGATGAATTTCCCGATTTATTTCCCAGTGTTGAACTGTTGAAAGAAGCTATCGAAACAGGAGAAAAAATTGCTATTTGTGGGGATTATGATGCCGATGGAATGACTAGCACCTCCTTATTATTAAGAGCGTTTAAGCATTTAGGGGGGGACGCTTATTATGAAATTCCTAGCCGTATGAAAGATGGTTATGGGATTAATGAAAGAATTGTGGAAAAGTTTGCCGAAGAGGGAGTAGGAGTCATTTTAACCGTGGATAATGGCATTGCGGCCTATAATCCTATCCAACTGGCTGTGGAATTAGGATTAACGGTTATTATTACCGATCATCATGATTTACCGGAAAACTTACCGCCGGCTGATGCTATTTTAAATCCTAAATTATTACCCATTCAATCCCCTTATCGGGGGTTAGCTGGTGTAGGCGTTGCTTATGTTTTAGCGGTTACCCTGGCTGAAGAATTTAACAAAAAGAAGGAAATTATTGACGCTTTATTAGAACTATTTACTTTAGGAACCATTGCCGATTTAGCCCCATTAGTTGGGGTCAATCGTCGTTGGTTAAAAAAGGGATTGAAGCAGTTACCAAATTCACAATTAGCAGGAATTCAAGCCTTAATGCAAGTAGCAGGGGTTAGCGAAGAACAAAAACAATTAAAACCGGATGATATTGGCTTTAAATTGGGGCCAAGAATTAACGCAGTGGGACGGATTGGTGATCCACAAACAGCTATTGAACTATTAACTACTGATGATCCAGGAATCGCCTTAGAACGGGCGATGCAATGTGAACAAATTAATGGTAAACGAAAAACGTTATGCGAAGAAATTGAACAAGAAGCTATCCATTTAATTAGAACAACACCGATTAATTATAAAAAAGATCGGGTTTTAGTGGTGATTAATTATAAATGGCATCATGGGGTTATTGGTATTGTTGCCTCTCGTTTAGTTGAGCGTTATGGGGTTCCTGTTTTTATTGGGACTTATGAGGAAGACGATCCCAGTAAAATTAGGGGTTCAGCCAGAGGAATCGAAGAATTTAATATCTTTGAATCTTTGGTCTATTGTGATGATTTATTGGGTAAATATGGAGGACACAAAGCAGCCGGCGGGTTTGGTTTAAAGGCTGAAAATTTACCAAAATTCAAAGAAAGATTGAGCAAATTCGCTCATCAGTTATTAGAACCGCATCACATTAAACCCTTAGTTAAAATTGATGGAAAAGCTGATTTTAAACAGTTAAACGCTCAGTTATATCAACATATTGATAGTTTACAACCATGGGGTATCGAAAACGCTTTCCCTGTATTTTGGACACCTAACGTAAAAATCTTAGAACAAAGAACAGTAGGGAAAAATCATCTAAAATTAGTATTAGGTCAAGAAGATGGTCAAGAAATGAAAGCGATCGCTTGGCGGTTTGGGTCTTATTTTCCCCTACCCAAACGGTTAGACATTGCTTATAAATTAACAGAAAATCGTTGGAATGGTAACGTTAATATTGAATTAGAAATAGTAGGGATTCGCTTACCTGCTTCTGCCAATCTAAAACCTGAAAATAGTTTTATGTATCAAGGCAAAGAATATACTTGTTATTATTCAGAAAAGGAAAAAGAACTAAGAATTAAAAATGCTCAGGGGAAAGTGTTAGCTATTCGGAAAGGACAACGAAAGGGATTATTAGGAATTAATCGTCAAGAAGCCAGAGAAATTGATGTGACAAAAAAGCCCTATTTTGATATAATAAAGGCAGCCATGAATAGATTAAATTTAACTAAGTAATTAATCATCCATTCTTTTCTGTTTCTGATCCTTTGATTCAACCCAAACCCGAAATATATTCAAAATTTCTAATAGATTCAAAGAACCTCCTGCACCTTGAAATTTTTTATCTTTTACACAACAATCAATCCAATCGTGATTAGACCGTTTAATTAACACTGTATCAAACGGATAATTCTCAAGTTCTGTTTCTGCTAAATCAATCATAACAAGCCAACCCGGATTATCCAATGTTTTGATATCAATACCATAAGTATGTTCCCAATCTTCATTACACTGGGAAGTGTACCAATTTTGTAACCAAATAAAAGGGTTAGTTTCCATCATTATTTCCGAATAAAATAGGGACAATTTCTTCAGCAAGTCCTAGATATTCCTCTTGAAAATAAGGATTTTTTGGCTTCATCGGTTCTAAATTAATTAAAATAGTTCTCGCCCCTGAATAATCAGCCGAACGGACAAATTGAGAAGCAGGAGATACCGTTCCTGATGTTCCGATGGCAATAAACAGATCACAATCTCGTAATGCACGTTTACTCAACCATTCTTCCTTTACTGGTAAATATTCCCCAAATAGAACAATATCTGGACGCAAAATCGAACCACATAAAGGACATTGCGGAACTGTTTCTTTATAGGATAAATGATCAATATAAGGTTCTAAAGAACAATCAGTATTACTACATTTAGTACGATGAAGATTGCCATGTATTTCAATTACATTTTGACTACCGGCCTGTTGATGAAGTCCATCAATATTCTGAGTAATTAGTGTAAATTGCTGAGAAGAAAAGAGTTTAGATTCAAATTCTGCTAGGGCAATATGTGCGACGTTGGGTTTAGCATTTTCAAGGGTTTTTCTCTCGATACCCGATAGTTCCCAAACGGCTCCAGGATTATTTTCAAGGACAGCTAAATCAGCATGATCATCAGGGTTAATATTATTCCATAATCCCCCTGGTCCGCGATAAGGAGGAAGTCCAGAGGCAACAGAAACCCCTGCCCCGGTCAAGACTACAATATTACGATAATTAGAAAAATTAATTGTATTTTTACTTAGCAACATTTTTTATCTTAAGTTAACAGAATTTTTTTATTACTATTGTATAACAAAGATAGATTTGTCATCAGAAAATGCTTTAAATTCAAGGGCATTACCGCGCCTTTCGGGGTGAATGCTTAAAAATCTTAGGGTTTATCCGAGAGTGAGTCATCATTTCTATTTATAGTAGACAACGAATAAACCTAGATTACGAGGAGTAACCCACTTTGAAAAAGGTAGAAGCGATTATCCGACCCTTTAAATTAGACGAAGTGAAGATCGCTTTAGTCAACGCGGGAATTGTTGGCATGACAGTTTCTGAAGTTCGGGGGTTCGGACGGCAAAAAGGACAAACCGAACGGTATCGCGGTTCAGAATACACTGTCGAATTTCTGCAAAAACTAAAAGTCGAAATTGTTGTCGAGGATCATCAGGTGGAAATGGTGATTGAAAAGCTGACAGGGGCTGCACGCACGGGAGAAATTGGAGATGGCAAAATTTTTGTGTCTCCTGTTGAGCAAATTATCCGCATTCGCACGGGAGAAAGCGATCTCGAAGCCATTTAAAGGGTATGGGGACTTGGGGTAACCTGAGTCCTCCCAGTGACATCCTCCCACGCACGCCACTATGTTTTGTGCGGGGCTTCCCTAGCTCACGATAGGGCATTCCTGGTTATTCTCGCTTATACGAGGTTTCGCCACTTATCTAGAACACATTGGTACGAACGATGAGTACATCTCCCACTGTTGGTTCCCTGACAGAACGACTAATCAGGCGTTTTCGTTTCCCAGAGTCCCTGGGTACTTTGTCTGGTTTATTCAATTCTTTGGTATTTCCCAAGCGAGGCGAGGTCCCGTTTTCCAACTGTCTTTCACTCTCATCTTGGATGGATACATTCCAAGTCTGGCTACAATTCAGGTTCATAGCTTACGGTCGTCTTTAGTCTATCACAAAAATTCTGTCCTGGCTCTCATCCCTCGATTTTCGTTCCTCAATCGGGGATTTCTCGCCAGGGGGGTTAAACCGATAATGCCTTTAACTTGGGCAATAATTTCATAAACGCTTGACCGCGATGGGAAATATCCCGTTTCAGTTCCGGTGTCATCTGAGCAAAAGTTTGTCGATAGGGGGGAACATAAAAAATCGGATCATAACCGAATCCCTCCCTTCCTTGAGGGGTTTTGAGAATTTCTCCCTGACAAATGCCCTCCGTTTCTAGGGCAATGAACCCATCGGGACGGGCCAAGGCAATGGCACATACAAACTGCGCTCGTCTGTTGCGGTTGTCCCCTAATTCTCTCAAAACTCGCTCAATTCTCCCTAGATCGGTATTACCATATCGAGCAGAATAGAGGCCAGGTGCGCCATTCAGGGCTTCAACCGCTAAGCCAGAATCATCGGCGATCGCCCATTCTCCTAACGCTTTGGCCACTTGAGAGGCTTTTAAGATCGCATTTTCTAAGAAGGTTTTGCCGATTTCTTCAACTTCAAGTTCAGGGGGTTTGAGTTTTAAGGTCCAGTTTAATTCCATTAAGTATTCTTGCATTTCTTGCAATTTCCCAGGATTACTGGTAGCGACAATTAAGGTTTTCATGTGGGAAGATAGGGAAAAGACAGGAGTATAATACAACACAAACTCGAGAATTTTAATGATATCTTAAAAAAACTGAAGAGAATGCCATTTTCGGTTAAAATCACGTTAAGTCAATGATCAATTCTTTTTGATAGAATAAGGTAGAGTATACCGCTACACGGAAGGAAAACAATAATGGTTCGACAAGCTCACCAACCAGAAAAAAGGTAAAAGTAGGTCAGAAAAGGGCTGCAGGTTTTGTGACTGTCTTAACCATCATGGGTAGTGCTATATTGTTAACATTTGAGCATCAAATATCAAACTATTATTTTATTTAACCCTTAGATTACTGCTTCTCCTGGTTCCCTAAGCAATCATGACTTCTAGCCACTCCTCTTATTCTAACTTATCAGAAGCTGCAACTTTTTCCCAAGTCTTAAAACGGGTTTTGTTAGGAGTTTCATCGCCAAACACCGAGAATTTTTTTGCATCTTTAGTCTTACATTTAACTCAAGCTTTAGGGGTTGAATATGGGTTTATCACTGAGTTAAAGTCAGAAAAATTTATCCAAGTATTAGCAGGATGTGTTAATGGTCAACCCTCAGAAAATATTAATTATTCTCTTGAGCAAACCCCTTGTCAAAAAGCGATACAACAGGGAATTTTTAGCTGTTCTAAAAACATAAGACAGCAGTTTCCTGATGATACTTGGTTACAAGAAAATAAAATAGAAAGTTATATTGGTAAAGCGATCTATGATCAAAAAGGGAATGTTCTTGGACTGCTTTGTCTTATGAGTGTCCATGCTTTACCTAATTTAGAGTTAATGGTAGAAATTGTTGATATTTTTGCCTTAAATGTAGCCAGAGAATGGGAAAAACAAAAAGCGGAACAACAACTTAAAGAGATTAACAAAAAATTAGAAAAATTTGTTGCAGACAGAACCCATAAATTAGAAGAAGTTAATCAAGATTTACGACAAGAAATCCAAGAAAGAAAAGAAATTGAAAAGCAATTAATTAAGCGAGAAAAAAAACTTCATCATCTCGTATATAATCTAGCAACAGGAATCATTATCGTTGATCAACAAGGGATGATTAAATTTGCAAATCCGACCGCTTTAGAAATTTTTAATCAACCTTTAAACAGTTTATTGGGCTATTATTTTGGTATACCTATTGTTAGTCAGAAACCAGCCATTTTAGAAATCCTTAAACCCGAGAATAAAACTGGAGTGGTTGAAATGCACGTTTCTGTGACAGAATGGGAACAAAAATCAGTGTATTTGGTGTCTTTAAGAGATATTACCGAAGAAAAAGCTTTAGAAATTGCTAAAGAAAAATCCGAAGAAAAATTCCATCAATTAATAGAAAATATTCAAGAGGTTTTTGCTCTAACTTGTTTAGAGAGCAGAACCCTTTTATATATTAGTCCAACTTGTGAAAAAATTTGGGGGCTTTCTGCACAATTATTATATGAAAAACCCGATCTTTTACATAGTAGTATTTATGAAGAAGATCGTTCCAAAGTTGTTAGATCTTTACTCGATCAACATCAAGGGGAATCAACCGAAACTGAATATAGAATTATCGATAATAATAATAATATTCATTGGTTAAGAGTTTGTTCTTTTCCTGTCCAAAATAAAGAGGAAGAAATTTATCGTATAGCGACGCTTTATGAGGACATTACTGATAGAAAAAATGCGGAAATAGAACTCATAAAAGCAAAAAAAGCGGCGGATTCAGCTAACCAGGCAAAAAGTGATTTTTTGACCACGATTAGTCATGAAATACGCAACCCAATCAATACTATTTTAGGCTTTTGTGAATTGTTAAAATCAAATTTAAGTCACCCTCAACTTCATCAATATGCTGATGCAATTTATAGTGGTGGGAATACTTTATTAGTTTTGATTAACGACTTATTGGATTTAGCGAAAATTGAAGCGGGAAAACTTGAACTCAACTATCAACCCGTTGATTTACAACAAATCATTGCAGAAATAATCCAATTTTTTTCTTATGAAGCTTCCCAAAAAAAATTATCTATTTTAATAGACATTAGCGAAAATACTCCAAAAACAATTAACTTTGAACCGTTACGTTTACAACAAATACTATTCAATCTTCTGGGTAATGCCATTAAGTTTACTGATCAAGGTTATGTTAAAATAATTGTTATGATTGATAATTTACAAGAAGATCAATGTACAATAATTTTGAAAGTGCAAGATACAGGTATTGGTATTAAAGATACAGAGAAAGAAAAGATTTTTCAAAAATTTATCCAAAGTGAAGGACAAGATATTTCTCGCTATGGAGGTACGGGTTTAGGATTATCAATTACTGAAAAATTAACCCATCTCTTAGGAGGAAAAATTACCCTAGAAAGTCAATGGCAAAAAGGCACAATATTTCATCTAACTTTTCCTGATGTTGAAATTATTGATTTAAGGGAAAATACGAATATAGAATTGACTAAAGAACTCTCAGATAGCTCACAATTGATGAGAAAAAAATCAGACCATGAAGAAATTGAAAATTTATGTGAGTTGCTTAAAAAATTAGCAGATATAGAAGTTAATTCATGGCGACTTATACGAAAAACGATGATTTTATCACAACTCAAACAATTTAGTCATAATTTACAACAACTCGGCCATAATCATAATTGTCAACTGTTACTGAATTACAGTCAAACCTTGGCAGATTATCTTCAAACCTTTGAGCTAGAAAAATTAGCCGAAACCTTAGAAAAATTTCCACAACTTAAGGTGACTTTAGATAGCTATCACAGTGAAGATCAGGGAATAGAAACTTTAGGGAATGTTGAAAAAACCCTACTATAAATAATCTAAAAATTTAATCATTGCTAATAAATTCTAATCATTCAAAAACGTTAAACTTCCTTGATCTCCATCTAACTTAACCATCATTCCTACGGGTAACATAGCGTTAACCCCATCATGACCAAAAGGTAACTCGGAAACAATAGGAATATTGAGATCCCCTAAACGGTCCCGTAAAACTTCTTCTGTCGTCCAACTATTCCTCGATTCATGACTACCACTAAACCGTCCCAAAATAATCCCCCTAACCCCGCAAAATGCCCCCATTAACCGCCACTGGGTCAACATTCGGTCAATACTATAAGAAGCCTCTCCCACGTCTTCTAGAGCTAAAATTACGTCGTTTAAGAGGGGTTGTAACGGGGTTCCTAGTATATGAGTCGCGACAGTGAGATTAGCGGGTAATAACCATCCTTCTGCTTGGCCATTTCCCCATCCTTGACCTTGTAACGGAGATAAGGGTTCACCTTGAAGGTAACTAAAAAAGCGTTGTAATGACCAGTCCGGTTCTTTTGCTAAAGTGGTTAACACAGGACCATGAATAGTCGATACTTTAACCCTTGCTAGTTTCCATAGTAAGCTAGTAATATCGGAAAAACCGATCAACCATTTGGGGTAATTTCTGAAGATAGTTTCCCAGTCTTTTTCTTCTAATAATCTGGCTGCCCCATAACCCCCACGGACGGCTATAATGGCTTTATAGTTGGGATTAGTTAAAGCTTGTAATAAGGCTTCTCTGCGTTGTTCATCGTTTCCTGCTAAATAGCCATATTGAGCGTTCCAATGTTCATTTAATTCTACATTGTATCCCTGCGATCGCATAATTTCGATAGCGTTTTCTACCGCAGCAATGTCTTTAATTGCTCCACTGGGAGAGATCCCTATTATCGTATCACCAGGTTGCAGAAAAGGCGGTTTTATCCAAGAAGAAAGAGCAGACATTAATGTTATTGTTGTTATTATTTATCTCTATTTTTGAGGATAAATCTTGAGTTTTTATCGTCTTTTATTATATATTTTTTGATTTAAAGTTGGATGGCAGAATAGAACAAACCACTATCCAACCAATCAAAAACTTTTTCTAATTGAGAAGTAGTAATTAATCCATAACGCCACAGTAACATAGGAAAAGAACTATAAGGCAGTTCAGGATGACGTTGAACTAACGCAATAGACTCGGCAGGAATATTTAATTCTTGTTGTAAAAAGTGTACCAGTTTTTGATTGTACTCTGAGGAACTCATAATCATACTCTCCTCAACCCTTAAGGAAGTTAGCTCATTTTGTGTAGCTACCAGTTTAAAGTAGTTGGGACTAACTGACCTCATCTTAAAGGTTCACCCAGTTGGGTGAATTACGAGGAGAATAGGAGTGTGGGGAGATGGGAAGTTTGACTAATTTTAGCTCATCATCTCCTCAATCTCTTCAGCTTGAGTGGGTAAATTTTTGGTTAAAACTTCTGCCCCTGTTTCTGTGACCAAAATATCATCTTCGATGCGAATTCCTCTAACATCAGAAAATTGTTTTAATTTCTCCCAATTAACATCATTATAGTATTTTTCTTTAAATTTTGGATGGTTTAAAATAGCAGGAACTTGATAAAACCCAGGTTCAATGGTTACTACCATACCTGATTTTAAGGGACGATCTAGCCTTAAATATTTTAACCCAAAGCGATCGCTTCTAGTCCTTCCCTCCTCATATCCAGCTAAGTCCCCTAAGTCTTCCATATCGTGAACATCTAATCCTAATAAATGACCGATTCCATGAGGAAAAAATATGGCATGAGCGTCTTTTTCTACTAAAGTATTGGGATCACCTTTTAAAATACCTAAATTGACTAACCCTTCTGCAATTACTTTTGCAGCTAATAGATGAATCTCTCTGTATTCTCCTCCTGGTTTTATGGCTTCAATACAAGCATCATGAGCAGCTAAAACCAGGTCATATACATCCCGTTGACTGCTAGAAAAGTGACCAGTTACTGGCCAAGTTCGAGTAATATCTGAAGCCCATCCTAAAGCCGTTTCTGCACCGACATCTGCTAGTAATAAATCTCCTGATTTCAACTCATTATTATAGGTTTCATTATGTAAAACTTCCCCATTAACAGTAACAATACTATTGTAAGCACAGGTCATATTGTTACTCATAATATGACTTTCCATTGCTGCTCTAACTTGGGCTTCTGTAGCACAATCTTTTGTGGATTTTAGAGCAGTTTTATGAGCTTGTACTGAAACATTAACAGCTTTTTTTATTTCGGTTAAAGCTATTTCATCATGGAGTAAGCGTAAGGTTATTATGGCTTTCATCAACTGATGATCAATATCCTTTAATTCTTCCTTCATAGATAGAGATCGTTGCAATATTTCTCTTTGTTTTGCGTGGGTAAAATTATCTTGAACTGCGATGCTTGCTACTCCTTCTATTTTATCTTTTAAGGCTTTCATGGGATAAGCATTATCTGCACCTATTTGTTGGGAAATATCTTCCCTTGACGGCGTTTCTCCATGCCATAGTGTACTATCAGGATGAGGGTTATCCATGAATAAATCTAGATTACCGTTTTCTAGGCGTATAACTGCATTTTCTAGAGAAAGTCCTGCAAAATAGAGAAAATGACTACTTGCACGGAAAGGATAATGATTAGCTCGAAAATTCTTGGAGGGTGCTTTTCCTGACCATAGTACGATAGGAAAATTGATCAATTTAGCTAGTTTTTTTCTTCTATTTTTTAATAGTTTAATATTAATCATGGCTTTCATTTTTTGATTTACTTTTATTTATTTTAACTTGGCAATAGAAGAATTATATATCAACATTTCCTTGGGAAAAAATTTGACTAACGACTTCTTCTATCGGTGGTTCAGTTATACTTAGATCATTAACTTCTAATTGAGCTAAAATTTTAGCAATGGTTTCTGTTAGATTTTCGGGTTTAACGAGAAACCTAACTTCTTGACCTTTAACTGTTTCGACTTGTCCATAGTTGGTTAATTTTTCTGCTGATAAAGGAGAAGATAATTCTACTTTCACCTCTTTGTAAGGGGTGAATTTTTCCACTAATTTCTCTAAGTTTCCATCATATATCAATTGTCCCTCATGTATCAACAAAACTCTTTCACATAATGCGGTAATATCAGCCATATAATGACTGGTTAATAAGATAGTTGCTTGGTATCTTTGATTGTATTCTTTTAAAAAGGAACGAATAGCAGCTTGAGAATTAACATCCAAACCCAATGTGGGTTCATCTAAAAATAAAACTTGAGGATGATGTAATAAAGCAGCTAGTAATTCTGCTTTCATTCTTTGTCCTAAAGATAGTTTACGAACAGGTTGAGTTAATTGTTCTTTAAGGGATAACATTTCTGCTAATTCTTGCAGTCTTTTATTAAAAATTTTATCAGAAATTTCATAAACAGCAGCATTAATTTTTAAAGAATCTAAAGCTGGTAAATCCCATAATAATTGCTGTTTTTGTCCCATAATTAAACTCATATTCTTCAAGAAAATAGGATGACGTTTAAACGGAACATGACCTACTATTTTGATTTCACCCGTTGAGGGATGAATTAATCCAGTTAACATTTTTAAGGTGGTAGTTTTTCCCGCACCATTTGCACCTAAAAAACCAACAATTTCCCCAGAATTGATAGTAAAGGATACATCTTTAACTGCTGCTATATCACGATAAGTACGCCTAAAAAAGTGTTGAATCGTTCCTTGAATTCCAGGCTTTTTTAATGAAACTTTATAAATCTTACTGAGATTTTTAACGTCAATAATAGACATGATCATTGATTAATTATATTGATTAAGCACGATTTAAAGTATAGAATAACAATTCATAGAATACCAGTTCATAGTCTAAATAATTAATATTCTTACCTTCCACTGTTAATATTTTTTTGGTATAAGTGTCAGGAGTTTTAGAAATGACCACAGGAGTATCTTGTAATTTTTTTGATGAAAAACGATACACTCCCAGGATTTCATCCACAGGAAAAACCCAACGATTAGATTGTATTTCAATGACAATCATTCTCTTATAAACTACGGGAACAATAGAGACTAAATTTTTAAAGTTTTCGCTTTTATTGTTCAAATCTGAGTGAGGTAGTGATAATAGATTTCTTAATAAAATACACATCAAAATTTCACCACGAATATTAACAATTCCTGCGAAAACATGGTTACTACGATGAGGTAAAGTATGAATAGGATGAACATGGGTGATTTCTTTAACCACCCATGCGGGTAAAGCCAACCATTCTTGAGCAACTCTGAAAATAATTAATCCAATAATTTCATCATCAGTGTTCTCTTTTTTGACTAAACCTGACCCTTTTTTATCCGTTTTGGCTGCTTGCTGCCAATCTTGTGCTAAGATATCTGTCCATTCCTCAACATAGCCGTCTGGGGAATTTCTTTGCAACAAAGTTCGACCAGCCCCCCGATAAATAGGGCAATTTCGGCAGTGAATCACTGTCTTTAGTTCGGGGCAAGAACTATCCCCTGAAACCCCAATATCATTCCAACAGTAAGAAACAAAATCTTCCATAATTTCAACCCATTATTGATAGTATTTTTCTATAAATAACCATTATTAGTAAACCAAGTAATGGCATCTTTTAGTCCATTTTCGATGGGAGAAGATGGCAATCCTAATTCATTAATGGCTTTGGATGGGTCATAATACATCGGCTGTTTAGACATTTTTACCCCATCCATAGGAATTGAGGGCTTTTTCCCCAAAGGAGATAACAATGTTTCTTCTACCCAAGCAACCGTTAAAGGTAACCAAAGGGGTAAAGTTTGTTGAGGGGCTTTTAATCCTGTTAATAGGGATAATTCCTCTAACAAAGCTTTTAAACTGAGGTTTTTATTGCCTAGAATATAACGTTCTCCTGTCTTCCCTTTTTCTAATGCTAACAGATGACCTTGCGCTACGTCTCGCACATCAATAATATTTAACCCAGTATTGACATAAGCTGGCATTTGACGGCGTAAAAAACGTAAAATAATCTCTCCTGTGGGGGTGGGTTTAATGTCTAATGGTCCGATGGGGGTACTGGGGTTAACGATGACAATATCTTGTCCATTCATAATTGCTTTTTTGGCTTCTTGTTCGGCCCAATATTTCGATTTTTTGTAATGTCCCACTAATTCATTGACAGGACTTTGATGGGTTTCATCGACTATTTCTCCTGGTTTTCCTACTCCAATAGCAGCGACGGAACTGGTGTAAACAATACGTTCTACATTGGCTTGTTTAGCTGCATTTAAAACGGAGCGAGTTCCTAACACATTGCTTTCGTATAATTTATCTTTATCGGCTTGATATAAGGAGTAATGGGCTGCTACATGAAAGAGAACATGACATCCTCTTATTTTTTGGGCTAAATTGATGTCATTAAGATCCCCTTTAACTATTTCTACATCTAAGTTTTTCAGGTTATCTAAATTACTTTGAGGACGAACTAAAGCACGAACTTCATAACCTTGTTTTAATAAAAGTCTCACTAGGTTTGCGCCGATAAATCCGGTTCCTCCTGTAATAAATGCGTTTAAAGTCATAATTTGCTGTTGTAATATCGGGTGAATATATAATTGATTTTAACATTATTTTTTGGAAATATATTATATGATTTCATAAATATCTATTTTAAGCTAAAATAAAAACATAACTCAAAAATAAATATTGTTATGCCTATTTATATTATTCGCCCTAAAGCGAATCTCGTTAGTCAATCTTTAAGTTTAGTTTCTCGTAAATTTACCCTAGAAAGTCGTCGTCAGCAAACCCAAGAAGTTGAATCGGTTTATCGAGAAGATAGCAGCTATCAAACCTTAATACAATGGGCTGAAGATATGAAAGGAAAAGAAAATATACAAATTCTCAAAAGTCCAGAAAAATTGGGAGTTACAGGAACAATCATTATAGAAATGCCAGAGGAAGATGCAAAGAATACACAGCAACAATTACCTGAATTTTCTATCTTAAAAGATCAACCCATTGACCTCATTAAACCTGATAAAGTGACCACCAGTTTTAAAAGTGAAAATGACTTAAAAGATGATGATTTATGGCACTTAAAAGCAATTAAATATACCTTACCCCCCCAAGTTACCGGCAAAGATATCACTATCGCTGTCTTAGATACAGGTATCGATAGCTTTCACCCTTCATTAAGAGCAAAAGTAAGTAAATCGGTTGAATTTGACATTTTACAAGGACAAGTGAAAGAATTAACCAATTCTTTAGACACAGAGGGACACGGAACCCACGTTGCGGGGTTGATTTGTGGGAGACGCATCGGCATCGCACCGGATGCTACACTGATTAATGGGTTAATGATACCTAAAGGACGAGGATCGTTAGCAAACTTTATTATTGCCTTGGAATGGGCAGCTAATAACCCAGAAATCCAAATTGTTAATGTATCTGCTGGATTACAGGGTTTTTTCTCCGATATGGAAGAAGTGATCAGCGATATGTTGGCGGTAGGAGTCCTTCCTGTGTGTGCATCGGGAAATGAAGGCCGCGATCGCACCCGTAGTCCAGGAAACTACAGAAGTGTTCTCTCGGTGGGTGCGAGTAATAAGCAGGGCCGAGTAACGAGTTTCAGCAGTAGCGGAACGTTGACCGTTGAGAATACCACCTACAACATACCCCATTTAGTTGCGCCAGGAGAGGCGGTTTACTCCTCGGTGGTACAGGGAGGTTATGAAGCTTGGAATGGGACCTCTATGGCAACTCCTATTGTCTCTGGGGTGGCTGCTTTAATATTAGAGAGGTATCCTGATTTAACGGTGTTGGATCTTCGGGAGGAATTATTAAATCGATGTGAATTATTAAATCAACCTAAAGAACGTCAAGGGTTAGGATTGATTCAAGTCGGAGACTTATCTTAGTTTTCCCCTTGTAGGATGGGTTAGATGGCCAGAAAAGTTGGTTTTTGCTAATTATTCAATATCCATCGTAACCCACCAAATTAAAGCTTGTAGGGTGGGCAAATTAGACATTTATATTAACCATTGATAACCTAAAAAACTTTGCCTATCTTTCCAAAATGGTTGTTGATTTTCCTTATTTAATTTATTAATAATATGCACCTTACTCCTGAACAAAAGGCAAAAGCTGATCCCCTTTTACAAGAAATATTAGATCATTCATCAAACGATGAAGTCTTACAAGTTGTCATGGTATTAGATGACGATAAAGCTAATTTATCACCGACTGAAACCCTAAAACCGTCTCAGTTTTCTTCTCGTGTGGAATATCGTAAGGCCTTAATTGAAAAACGAAAACAGCAGTTAGAAATGGGAACAGTGGGACAAACTATTACAGCATTAAATAACTTAGATTTAACCATTCATGGAGGGAAAGCAAGTCGTTTTTTGGTGGTGGAAGGAACTGCAGAAGAAATACTAAAATCCTTATTCTTATCGGGAATAAAATCAGTTACTTTAGACCAAATTATTCGCATCGAACCCACTCCTATTGATCCAAAAATTGTTGAATATTTGAGCAATTTAATTTTAGAGATTATTCCAGGGGATAAAGATAAAATCTTTCAAGCAGCTAAACAATATATCAGTAATTATTATAAAAGTTATGGTCAGCTTCAGCTTAAATTTTGGGGTATGCGTAAATCTACTCCGTTGGAAGATATTTATACAACGGTTAAAGTATTAGATAAAAAGTCAATAAGACAGTATATATATCCTGATGATATGGAAAAGAATTTTAAAACAAGGAAATCATTTCATAAAGACAAAAACCCAACAGGAATAGATGTGGCTAATCAAGATCAATTTTTAATGGTTTTAGGCGGACCCGGATCAGGAAAATCTACCTTATTAAGAAAAGTTGGATTAGACTCGATTAAAGGAATCTTGGATCATCAATGTATTCCTATTTTTATTGAACTTAAACAATTTAATAATCTTCAAAACATTGATTTATTGGCCACTATCAAGACAATATTTCGTGATTGTGATTTTCCTAATATTGATCAATTTATTAATCAAGGATTACAACAAGGAAAATTTATTATTTTATTCGATGGGTTAGATGAGGTTTCTAATAAAACTATGGAAAAATTGGTGGACGAAATTGAAAAAATAGTCAAAAATTATCGTAAAAATCGCTTTATTATTTCCTGTCGTACGGCTGCTTACCAACAACAGTTTGATGAATTCAACAATGTTAGTATTGCTGATTTTGATCAGATTCAAATCAGAGACTTTATTAATAATTGGTTTAGTTCTGAGATCGATCAACGGGCAGAAACAGCAAAAAAATGTTTACAAGCTTTAGAAGTCAATATAGGGGCGAAAGAATTAGCGAAAACTCCCTTATTATTAACCTTTATTTGTTTAGTTTCTGATGAATCTCAAACTTTACCAAAAAATAGAAGTGACTTATATAAAAAAGCGTTAGAAATACTCTTGGAAAAATGGTCAGCCGAAAAAAGATTAGAACGAGATCCTCTCTATAAAGATTTTACGACCAAATCAGAAATTATGTTACTCTCAGAAATCGCTTACGAGGGTTTTGTTGAAGATAAACTTTTTTTCACAACTCAAGAATTAGTCAATAAAATTAAACGATTTTTATCCAAAAAATTGAATGCACATTCAAACTTAGATGGGGAAGCAGTCTTAAACGCAATTTCTATTCAACAAGGTATTTTAGTAGAAAGATTAGATAATATTTACTCTTTCTCTCATCTCACCCTACAGGAATATTTAACGGCTAAATATATCGTCGATAATAACTTAATTCAACAAACTGTTACTAACCATGTC